>JACCDS011113400.1_pt1 | contig 15626 bp, 11 predicted proteins | sample 7446441 | NCBI WGS metagenome assembly JACCDS01 (sample SAMN15323445, study PRJNA562643) | freshwater metagenome | isolation source: river surface water | place: USA:Blue River Watershed | collected 2017-08-17
ATTCGAGCGCTTCGACAGGCTGGAGAAGGCGATCAGGCGCTCATAGCTGCGGCCGAGTTGATGCGCGGCTTCCATCGCGCCAAGCGGCTTCTGGTCGCCGAAGTAGATTTCGGAGTAGCACTCGTCTGCAGCGATCACGAAGCCATGCTTGTCCGACAGGGCGAACAGCTCTTTCCAGTCGTTGAGCGTGAGCACGGCCCCGGTGGGATTGCCCGGCGTGCAGATGTAGAGCAGTTGCACACGAGGCCAGAGGTCGGCCGGCACGCTGGAGAAATCCGGCGCGAAATTACGGTCCGGGTCGGAATTCACAAAGAACGGCTCGGCGCCGGCAAGGAAGGCCGCACCTTCGTAGATCTGGTAGAACGGGTTCGGGCACACGACCACCGCTTGCGCCATCGGGTCGATCACGGCCTGCGCGAGCGCGAACAGTGCCTCGCGCGAGCCATTCACCGGCAGCACGTCCGTGGCCGGATTGAGCGGCGGCAGACCGTAGCGGCGCTCCAGCCAGCGGCAGATGGCCGCGCGCAGCGCATCGCTGCCGGCCGTGGTCGGGTAATTTGCCAGTCCTGACAAATGGTCGGCCAGCGCCTGCTGGATGAAAGCCGGCGTCGGGTGTTTGGGTTCGCCGATGCCAAGGCTGATCGGCGCGTAGGCAGCATTCGGCGTCACGCCGGCGAACAGGTGCCGGAGCTTTTCAAATGGGTAAGGCTGGAGTCGGGCGAGCAGGGGGTTCACGGCGTGCTGGAGGCTGTTGTTCGGTTTTTCAGGCCCGCGGATTATACCCGCGGACACTGAGGCCGATTGCCAGCGCCGGCCGGGGCGTTCCGGGGCTCGGAATCGACCCACCCGGATGTTATGATTGCGCGACTCTGATCGTCCTGCCGGGCCTGCGGCCCGGTTTCTCTTTTTGGGCTGGAAAAAGCGTGCGGTTAACTTCCATCAAACTCTCGGGCTTCAAGTCCTTCGTCGATCCCACCCATTTTCAGGTCCCCGGGCAGCTGGTCGGTGTGGTCGGGCCGAATGGCTGCGGCAAATCGAACATCATCGACGCCGTGCGCTGGGTGCTGGGGGAATCCAAGGCCTCTGAACTGCGCGGCGAATCGATGCAGGACGTGATCTTCAACGGCTCGACCAACCGCAAGCCGGCGGGCCGGGCATCGGTTGAGCTGGTCTTCGACAATAGCGCCGGCAAGGCAGCCGGCCAGTGGAGCACCTTCGCTGAGATTTCGGTGAAGCGCACCCTGACCCGTGACGGCACCTCGACCTATTACATCAACAACCAGGCCGTGCGGCGCCGGGACATTCAGGACATCTTTCTGGGCACCGGCCTGGGACCGCGCGCCTACGCCATCATCGGGCAGGGCATGATCTCGCGCATTATCGAGGCGCGCCCCGAAGAGCTGCGTATCTTCCTCGAGGAAGCGGCCGGCGTGTCGAAGTACAAGGAGCGCCGTCGCGAGACCGAGAACCGGCTGCAGGACACGCGCGAGAACCTGCAGCGCGTCGAGGATATCCTGCGCGAGCTGAACGTCAACGTCGACAAGCTGCAGGGGCAGGCCGAGGTCGCCCAGAAGTTTCATCAGTTGCAGGGCGAGCAGGAAGAAAAGCAGAAGCTGCTGTGGCTGCTACGGAAGAACGAAGCGCTGGCAGAGCAGCAGAAATTCGCACGTGATTTCGAGCGCGCGCAAACCGAGCTCGAGGAGCAGACCGCCAAGCTGCGCCATGTCGAAACCGAGCTTGAGCACCTGCGGCAGGAACACTATGCGGCTGGCGACCGCATGCATCAGGCGCAGGGCGCGCTGTACCAGACGAACTCCGAAATCGGCAGCCTCGAGGCGCAGATCAAGTTCGTCATCGAATCACGCTCGCGCCTGCAGACCCAGTTGAATTCGCTGTCGGCGCAGCGCGACCAGTGGCAGCGGCAAAGTACGCAATTCCAGGACGAGCTGGCACAGGCCGAGATGGAGCTCGAAGAGCACGGCATGCGGGTCGCCGAGGCGCAGCAGTCGCTGCAGGTCAGGCAGGAAGAACTGCCTGCGATTGAAGAGGCGTGGCGTGGAGCGCAGCTGGCCACCACCGAATCGCGCTCCCGCATCATGCAGGTGCAGCAGCGGATCGAGCTTGAATCGGCCCATCAGCGCAACGCATCGAACATCCTGGCCGGACTCGCGCAGCGGCGCGAACGACTCGCGCAGGAAAAGAACATGCTGGCGCTGCCTGACACGGCGCACCTGAACAACCTGAAAGCGCAAGTCGAAGAGAAACAGGCGCAGCTGGATCATGCGCAGGCCGAACTCAGCGCTGCGCGCGAGCATCAGCCGACGCTGGAGCAGGAACGTCGTGACGCCCAGCAGGCAGTGAACGCCGAGACCGCGAATCACGCACAGCTGGAGGCGCGCCTCGCGGCGCTGCGTCAGCTGCAAGAGAGCGTGCAGACCGAGGGCAAGGTGGCGCCCTGGCTTGACAAGCACGAACTCGGCAACTTGCCGCGGCTCTGGAAGAAGCTGTCGATCGAGCAAGGCTGGGAGACGGCGGTGGAAGCCGTATTGCGTGAGCGTACCGGCGCGCTGGAGATGTCGAACCTGGACTGGGCGAAAGCGTTTTTCAGCGATGCGCCGCCGGCCAAGCTGTCGTTGTACACCTTGTCGGGCACGACGGCGCCGGCCGAGAGTGCTCCCGCCGGCCTCAAGCCGCTGTTATCGATGATGAAGGTCGATGATCCCGGATTGCGCGCCTTGCTGCAGGACTGGTTGCACGGCGTTTATATCGCGGACGATGCCGCCGCCGCGCTGGCTGATCGCGCGAGGCTGCCGGTCGGCGCCACGCTGGTGACGCGGCAGGGCCATCTGATCAGCAAGCTGTCGGTTCGCTTCTATGCGTCCGACTCGGAGCAGGATGGCATGCTGGCCCGGCAGCAGGAGATCGATAACCTGACGCGTCAGGTGCGTGCACAGCAGATGCTGGCCGACGAGTCACGGCAGCGCTCGGTGCGTGCCGACGCCGCGCTGACGCAAGGCACACTGCGGCTCGAGCAGCTGACCCAGCAAGTGTCGACCGTGCAGCAGACCCTGCACAGCCTGCAGATCGACCTGCTGAAGCTGACCGAGGCGGTCGAGCGCTTCAGCCAGCGCAGCACGCAGATCGCGAATGATCTGGCCGAAATTGGCGCCCAGGAAGCCGAGCAGCAGCAAATTCAGGCCGAGGCCGAGCAGGCGCTCGAGCAGCTCGACATCGAGCTCGGGCAGGTGCAGGAAGCGCACGAGGACGGACAGACCGTTTATCTGGAGCGCGAGGCCGCGCTCAACCGTGCGCGTGAGCAGCTACGCGAGCTGGAGCTGTCGGCTCAGCAGGCCGAGTTTGCGCAGCGATCGCATGAGAACCGCATTGAAGAGCTCAAGCGCAGCATCGCAACGGCGCTCGAGCAGTCTGCGCGGCTGTTCGCCAGCATGGAGCAAGGGCAGCTGGAGCTGGAGTCACTCGACGACCAGGCAGCCCAGGCTGGCCTGCAGTCCCTGCTTGACCGGCGCTCGGAACAGGAGCTGGTGCTGGCCAATGCGCGCCACGAGCTCGACCAGCTGACGCAGCGCATGCGCCAGCACGACGAAGCGAAAATGGCGGCCGAGCGCGGGCTGCAGCCGATTCGCGATCGCATCGTCGAGTTGCAGCTGAAGGAGCAGGCGGCACGCCTGAATCAGGAACAGTATGCCGAGGCACTGGCGAATACCCAGGCCGATGAGGCGGCGCTGGCCGAGAAGCTGACCGACGATTTGCGGCCGTCTTATCTGCAGGGCGAGGTGACGCGCCTGACCAACGCAATCAGCGCGCTCGGGCCGGTGAACCTTGCTGCGCTGGATGAACTCGCGCAGGCGTCCGAAAGGAAGAACTTCCTCGATGCGCAGAACGCCGATCTCACCGAGGCGATCACGACACTGCAGGACGCGATCCACAAGATCGACATGGAGACCCGCGACCTGCTGAAAGACACCTTCGACAAGGTGAACCATCATTTCGGCGAGCTGTTCCCGAGCCTGGTCGGCGGCGGCAATGCAAAGCTGGTGATGACGGGCGAGGAGATCCTCGATTCCGGCGTTCAGGTGATGGCACAGCCGCCGGGCAAGAAGAACGCAACGATTCATTTGCTGTCTGGCGGAGAAAAGGCGCTGACGGCGACCGCACTGGTGTTCTCGATCTTCCAGCTGAATCCGGCGCCCTTCTGCCTGCTGGACGAGGTCGATGCGCCGCTGGACGATGCCAATACCGAACGCTTCTGCAACATGGTGAAGAAGATGTCGGCCTACACGCAGTTCCTTTTCATCTCGCACAACAAGATCGCGATGGAAATGGCGCAGCAGCTGATCGGTGTCACCATGCAGGAGCAAGGGGTCTCGCGGATTGTGGCGGTGGACATGGAGTCGGCCGCCAATCTTGCGTCACAGCAGCAGGCAGCGTGACGGTGGAAGCGGCTCAGTCGAAACGCAGGGCCGCGCGCGCCATGGCGGCGCGCTTCTGGTAGTAGGCCTCGTTGTCTTCGGCTTCCCGCGCGCGTGCGTGTTCGACGGCCGCGCAGATCAGGTAATGTTCCTCTGCCCGGCGGTACCACCACTGCCGCAACCGGCGGGCAAGCGGGCGGACCGACAGCGTCGTCAGTGCAGACAACTTGATTTCGGACGGATTTGACATGGTTGGCCTCCCCTGTGTGTTTGCCTGTTTTTGTTATCGTAATGACAAATATTTTGGGAAGATTGACAGTTATCAACTTTAAAGTAGGGCAAGGGTGAGGTCGTTTGTATGAACGTCTCGCGCTGAAGCTGAGTGAAAAGGCGCAAAATCCCGGCAGATGTTCGCTAAAATCTTTCCTTATTGAATATTTCTCGTCAGAAAGAGCCTTGAATGACTGATTTCCATGTCAGCCTGATCGTTATCGGCACGATGGTGGTCGTGGGTGTCATTTCCTACAACAAGTGGCAGGAGTGGCGAGCGAAGAAATCGGTTGAGCAGGCTTTCTCGCCGATGGAAGACGACGTCCTGATGAGTGACGGTGAGCCCGCGCCCAGGCAAGAGCCGGTGCTGACCCCATTCGAAGGCCCGGATCTGACGCGCCCGGTGACGATGCAGTCGCCGCACGGCCCGCTGGCGTCCGAAGCTGTTTCCGCTGGCGACGGCCCGGCTGTCGGTGTGGCCGAGGCACCGGATGCCGCTGCGGCGCATGCCGTGGCCGAGACGCCGCGCAAGCGCTCGCCGCTGGATCCGCTGCTGGACCTGATCGTGCCGGTAGCACTCGAAGCGCCCCTGCGCGGGGAGAAGGTCGTGCAGGCCTTTCAGGGCTTGCATCTGGTCGGCACCAAGCCTGTCAGGGTGGTCGGTGAGCTGGCGTCGGGCGACTGGGAGACAGTCTCGGTCGGCGGTGTGTACCGCGGCCTGCAGGTGGGTGTGCAGATGGTGACCCGCAGCGGTGCCCTGTCGGAACTGGAGTTTTCGGAACTCGCGTCGCGGCTCGATCAGCTTGCCGACGAGCTTGCTGCCAGCCCGGCGCTGCCGGACATGGGCGAGGCGATTGGTGCCGCGCGCGCGCTTTTCCAGCGCGTGCAGGAGTTCGACGCGAAATTGTCCATCAATGTGCGTGCCAGTTCGGCGCCGTGGATGATTGCAACACTCAAACCGGCGCTGCAGCGTCAGGGCATGGAATTGCGCCCGGACGGCAAGCTGGTCATGCCGGACGGCGAGGGCAGCCTGTTGTTCTCTGCCAGCGTTGGTACCGACCCGGCAGCCGAGACAACCCCGCAAATCACTTTGCTGTTGCCGGTGGCGCTGGTTGCCCCGGAACGTGAAGGTTTCCGTGCGATGACGGCGTTTGCAAAAACCATCGCGAGCCGGCTGTCCGGCGCGGTGGTTGATGACGAAGGCCAGCCCTTGCCGGATGCGACGCTGGAAGCGATCGGGCAAGAGGTCGAGGCGTTCTACAGGGAGATGGACAAGGCGGGCATTCCTGCCGGCTCGCCACTCGCACACCGCCTGTTCTCCTGATGGCCCAGCAAGACCTGTTCGGCGCAGCATCCGCCGATCCCCAGCCGCAGGACTGGCGCGCGCGCAGCGCCTGGCTGCGCGCGGAACTGGATCGCCATGCGTACGCGTATTACGTGCTGGACAACCCGGTCATTCCCGATGCTGACTACGACCAGCTGTTTCGCGAACTGGAGCAGCTGGAGCAGGCGCATCCTGAGCTGGTCACGCCGGATTCGCCGACGCAGCGGGTCGGCGGGCAGCCACTGCCCGAGTTCGCGCAGGTACAGCACGACGTACCCATGCTGTCGATTAACAACGGCTTCTCCGATGACGATATTCGTGGCTTCGACCGTCGTGTACGCGAAGGCCTGAGCTCGCTGCGTGACGTCGATTATGCGTGCGAGCTGAAGTTTGACGGCCTGGCTATCAACCTGCGCTATGTCGATGGCCTGTTCGTGCAGGCGGCGACGCGCGGTGACGGCAGCGCGGGCGAGGAGGTGACGGCGAATATTCGCACCGTGCGCTCGATACCCCTGCGCCTGCAGACCGATCAGCCGCCCGCGGTGCTCGATGTGCGCGGCGAGGTATTGATGTTCAAGGCCGATTTTGCGCGCCTGAACCAGCGCCAGCGCGATGCCGGACAAAAGGAGTTTGCCAACCCGCGCAACGCTGCCGCCGGCAGCCTGCGACAACTGGATCCGCGCGTGACTGCACAGCGCAGCTTGCGTTTTTTTGCCTATGGCATCGGCAGGCTCGAGGGCGCGCCGCTGCCCGATACGCATGCCGGACTGCTGGACTGGTATCGCACCTTGGGCATCCCCGTTTGCCCGGAACGGGCGGTGGTACGCGGCGCTGACGGTCTGCTGTCCTTCTTCGCCGCCATCGGTTCGAAGCGGCAGGCGCTGCCGTATGAGATCGACGGCGTGGTTTACAAGGTCGACCGCGTCGAGTGGCAGCGCGTGCTCGGCTTCGTGTCGCGCGCTCCGCGCTTCGCGCTGGCGCATAAATTCCCGGCCGAGGAGGCAAGCACCACCGTGCTTGGCATTGACGTACAGGTGGGCCGCACCGGCGCGTTGACGCCTGTTGCGCGGCTGGCGCCGGTCTCGGTCGGCGGTGTGACGGTGACCAATGCGACGCTGCACAACGAGGATGAAGTCCGCCGCAAGGACATCCGTATCGGTGACACCGTGATCGTGCGGCGCGCCGGTGACGTGATTCCGGAAGTGGTCGCCAATATCCCCGAGCGCCGTCCCGGCGATGCGCGTGAATTCGTGATGCCGGCCGCCTGTCCCGTGTGCGGCTCGCCCATCGTGCGACCGGAGGAAGAGGCTGTCGCGCGCTGCTCGGGGGGCTGGATCAAATGTGCGGCACAGCGCAAGGGCGGCCTGCTGCATTTCGTTTCCCGCCGCGCGATGGATATCGAGGGGCTAGGCGAGCAACTGGTCGAGCAACTGGTCGACCGTGGACTGGTAACGACCCCCGCCGATTTCTACCGGCTCGGACTGACGGCCCTGTCTGAGCTGGAGCGCATGGCGCAGAAGTCGGCGCAGAATGTTCTCGATGCGCTGGAGAAGTCGAAGTCGACGACGCTGGCGCGTTTTATCTACGCACTGGGAATTCGCCACGTCGGCGAATCAACTGCCAAATCACTCGCGCGCCACTTCGGCCAGCTGGACGCGCTGCTGCAGGCCAGTGAGGCGCAGATCCTCGATGTTGATGACATCGGCCCGGTGGTCGCCAGGTCGATTCTCGGTTTTCTGTCCGACCCGTTGAACCGTGAGCTGATCGAGCAGTTGCGCGCCGCCGGCATTCACTGGGAAGAGCAGGCGGTCGAGCGACGCATCTTGCCTCTGGCCGGCAAGACTTTCGTCCTGACGGGCACGCTGCCGACCCTCAAACGTGACGAGGCGCAAGCGATGATCGAGGCAGCCGGCGGCAAGGTGGCCGGCTCTGTGTCGAAAAAGACCAGCTACGTCGTAGCCGGCGCCGACGCTGGCAGCAAGCTTGCGAAGGCCGAGGAGCTAGGCGTGCCTGTCATCGACGAGGAAGGATTGATGAAATTACTGGAGACTCCGCAATGAATAATCTGATCAGGAAAGCCGTGTTCCCCGTTGCCGGACTGGGCAGCCGCTTCCTGCCCGCCACCAAGGCCCAGCCGAAAGAGATGCTGCCTATCGTCGACAAGCCGCTGATCCAGTATGCGGTCGAAGAGGCGGTCGAGGCTGGCATCACCGAGATGATTTTTATCACCGGTCGCAACAAGCGCGCGATCGAGGATCACTTCGACAAGGCTTACGAGCTCGAGGCTGAGCTTGAGGCGGCCGGCAAGGAGCAGCTGCTGGAGATGGTGCGCAACGTGATCCCGAAGAACGTCAACTGCATGTACATACGACAGCCGCAGGCGCTCGGCCTGGGCCATGCGGTGCTGTGCGCGCGCCCCATCGTCGGCAACGATCCGTTTGCCGTGCTGCTGGCGGATGACTTTATGCAAGGCGAGTCCGGTGGGCCCGGCGTGATGGCGCAGATGTGTGAGCAGTTTGCGCGTGAGCAGTCCAGCCTGCTCGGCGTGCAGGACGTGCCGCGTGAGCATACGAAGCAGTACGGCATCGTCAGCACGGAAGCCTTTGCGGATCGCCTGGAGAAGGTGAAGGGCATTGTCGAAAAGCCCGCGCCGGCTGTCGCGCCATCGACTCTCGCTGTCGTTGGCCGCTATGTGCTGACGAATCGCGTGTTCTCCTGCCTGGAAAAAATCGGCCGGGGTGCGGGCGGTGAAATCCAGCTGACCGATGGCATCGAGGCACTGATGCAGTACGAAACCGGGCCGGCCTACCGTTATCGGGGTCGTCGCTGTGAGCGCGGCTCCAAGCTCGGTTATCTGCAAGCCTCGGTGGAAATCGGCTTGCAGCACGCCGAGACGGGCCCGGCGTTCGCCGAGTGGCTCGCGCAGCGAGGCTGAGCGGAGGCCTGCCATGGCGGTGCGCGATATTCTGAAAATGGGCGACCCGCGGCTGTTACGCGTCGCGGAGCCGATCACGGAGTTCGATACGCCGGCGCTGCATGGCCTGATCGCCGACATGTTCGACACGATGCATGCGGCGAATGGTGCCGGGCTGGCGGCACCGCAGATCGGCGTCAACCTGCAGCTGGTGATCTTCGGCTTCGGACAAAACGCCCGATATCCTGACGCACCTCCGGTGCCGGAGACCGTTCTGCTCAATCCGGTGCTCGAGCCTTTGTCCGATGCTATGGAAGAGGGCTGGGAAGGTTGCTTGTCCGTTCCCGGACTGCGTGGGCGGGTGCCGCGCTACACAAGCTTGCGCTACAGCGGTGTCGATGCTGGCGGTCGTCCGCTGGTGCGCGAGGTGGATGGATTCCATGCGCGGGTGGTGCAGCATGAATGTGATCACCTGATCGGTGTCCTTTATCCGATGCGGATCAGGGACTTCAGGCATTTCGGTTACACCGAGGTGCTGTTTCCCGGTCTGGATGCGGCTGCCGATGACTGATTTCACCCGACGAGGGAAGGGTTTTAAGTAAATTAGCAACTTTGCGAGAAATCTGCTTTCTCAGGAAAGAATGCTGTGCTAGCCTTTCCAGAGAAAGGGGGGTGCATGATTGCATACGAGCAAAGTCGTGCTGATCAGATTGATGCTTCGGCAGTTCTTGGCAAGGCGGTCGTCAGGGCGGCGGACCGGTTGGCCATTTCCCACGCACTGCTGGCCCGAATCATTGGGGTCAGCCCGCCCACCATCACCCGTTTGTACAACGGCGATTACCGCCTCGACCAGCGCCGCAAGGAGTGGGAATTGGCCCTGATCTTCGTTCGCGTGTTCAGGTCGCTTGACTCGATCGTCGGTAACGAGGAGGCCGCACGCCGCTGGCTCACGAGCGATAACCGTGCGCTGGGTGCGCGTCCTGTCGATTTGCTGGCTCAGGCAGAAGGACTGGTCCGTGTCATTCACTACCTGGACGCCTCCCGCGGTCTCGTCTGAGGCCAGGCCCTGGCGCGCCGTCGCCTGGCGGATGGTGGAGTCGCAACATATAGCGGCGACCATGAAGCTGGTCGACACCCGCGATGAGCAAGATCTGCTGGAGACACTGCTCGAATCCAGCAAGCCGCGCCTGCCCGGAGGACTATCGGGTCTCGATTACCTGTTGTCGACTCCGTTTCGCTATGGTCCGCTTCGCCGCGGCTCGCGTTTTCGTGGAGTTACCGACCCTGGTGTTTTCTATGGTGCGCAGTCGATCCATACCGCAGGCGCCGAACTCGGCTACTGGCGATGGCGCTTCCTGCGCGATGCACCGGACCTCGAACGCCTTGACCCGGTTGCCCACAGCGCGTTCAGCGTTGAACTCTCCACCCACGCGGTCGATTTGCGCCAGCCGCCGTTTGACGCCGACGGCGCGCTATGGCGGCACCGGTCGGACTACACGGCGACCCAGGCCTTCGCGCGCGTCGCACGCGATGCGGGCGCCGGCGCCATCATCTATCAGTCGGTGAGGGATCCGCAGCCGGGATGGTGCGCGGCCGTGCTGAGCCCGTCTGCCTTTGCCGAGCCGAAGCCGCGGGTCGGCATGCAGACTTGGTATCTGGCTGTTTCACGCCAGGTGGTGACCTGGCGGCGCGAAGCGGAGTCAATGACGTTCAGCGTGTCGCATTGGGACATTGCCTGAACGGCTGCAAGGTAGGCAGGCTCAGAAGCGCTCGTCGTCGTGCAGATAACGCCACTGGCCGACGGGCAGATTGCCGAGCTTGACCTGGCCGATGCGTACCCGTTTCAGTCCGAGCACCTTGAGCCCGACCAGTTCGCACATGCGCCGGATCTGACGTTGTTTCCCCGCGCGCAGAACAAAGCGCAACTGGTCGTCGTTTTGCCAGCTGACTTTCGCCGGGCGCAGCGCCTGCCCGTCGAGTGACAGCCCGTGGTTCAAGCGCTTCAGGTCGGCATCGGGCAGTCGCCCCGGCTTCAGGTATTTCACGCGTACCAGATATTCTTTTTCGATGTTGTTGTCTTCGCCGATCAGCTGCTTGGCGATGCGACCGTCCTGGGTCAGCACCAGCAGCCCGACGGAGTCGATGTCGAGCCGTCCGGCCGGGACCAGGCTTTTCAGCTGTGCAGCCGAGAATTGGATAGGGGTGACATCCTCAGGCCAGCGGTTTTCCGGGCGAACCAGGGTCGATGCCGGCTTGTAACCGTCTTCGGCCTGCCCGCTGACGAAGCCAACCGGTTTGTTCAGCAGCACCGTCACGCGGCGCGCCTGCTCTGCCTGGGCCTGCCGCTCGATGCTGATCTTCTGGTGCGGCAGCACCTTGCTGCCGAGTTCGGAGATCACTTTGCCGTCGACACGTACCCAGCCTTTGGCAATCCATTCATCCGCCTCGCGGCGTGAGCACAGCCCCAGTTCGGACATACGTTTGGACAGGCGTACAGGTTCAGTCATGGGGTAAGAAAAAAATAAGTACGGCGGCACTTGCCGCCGCAAGGTTCATATGCGCAAGGCGTCGAGCAGTTCGGATTCGAGCGCGATCTGGGTGCGCGCATTGGACAGCGTCGGTCCGTCGAGCAGAAAGACGTCTTCAACCCGCTCGCCCAGCGTAGTGATCTTGGCCGTATGCAGATTCACCTTGTAACGCGCCAGCACGCTGGCGATCGAATACAGCAAGCCGGTACGGTCGCTCGCCGAGATCTGCAGCAGGTGGTACTGCCCGCGCTCGTCCGGTTGCAGGTGCACTGTCGGCGTCATCGGGAAGGTGCGCGACATGCGTGACAGCCGTGGTTTCACCGGGGCCGGCAGATCATCGCCGGTCTCGAGCCAGCGCGCCAGTTCATGCTCGATCAGCGCGATCAGCTCGCGGTAGTTATCCGCGAAGGTCGGCTCGCTGACCACAAAGGTGTCGAGCGCATAGCCATGCCGTGTGGTCTGCACCTTGGCGTCGAGGATGCTGAAATTCTTGCGGTCGAAATAACTGCAGATGCGCGCAAACAGGTCGGGGCGGTCGCGCAGGTAGACCGCTACTTGCAGGCCTTCGCCGATCGGGCCGAGACGGCAGCGCACGACGGCGCGTGTGCTGTTCACATGTTCGGCGAGTACCCGCGTCTGCCAGGCGATTTCGGACGCATCGTGGCGCAGGAAATAGCCGACATCGAGGTTCTTCCACAAGGGCTCGTGGACGTCTGACGGCAGGCCGAACAGCCGCAGCGTCGCCATCGCTTCCTGCTGGCGGTTTTTCAGTTCGCGATCAGCCGACGGCGCCTCGCCGCCGAGTACGCGCAGGCTTATCCGGTATAAATCCTCGAGCAGTTTGCCTTTCCACGCATTCCAGACCTTCGGGCTGGTGCCACGAATGTCGGCCACGGTGAGTAGATAGAGGGCGGTCAGGCGGCGCTCGTTCTTTACCGTGTCGACGAAGGCGCGCACGACGTCAGGATCGGACAGATCCTGCTTTTGCGCGACCTGCGACATCAGCAAATGGTGCTCGACGAGGAAGACGACGAATTCGGTATCGTCCCTAGACAATCCATGCTCGCGACAGAAGCGGCGCGCGTCGGCCATGCCGAGCACCGAATGGTCGCCGCCGCGGCCCTTGGCAATGTCATGGAACAGTGCCGCCACATAGATCAGCCAGGGCTGGGGAAAATTCGCGATCAGCTGACTGCAGAACGGGTATTCGTGCGAATGCTCCGGAATCGCAAAACGGCGCACATTGCGCACTACCATCAGGATGTGCTGGTCGACCGTGTAAACGTGAAACAGGTCATGCTGCATCTGGCCGATGATGCGCCTGAAATTCGGCAGGTAGCGGCCGAGGATGGACAGCTGATTCATCGCGCGCAGCGCGCGGGTGACCCCCTTGGGTGCCTGCAGAATCTGAAGGAAAAGTTTGCGGTTATCCGGATTCCGGCGGAATGCGGCGTCAATGCCGAAGCGTGCATGCCAGAGTGCGCGCTGCGTGCGCGCGGTCATGCCCTTGACTTCGCGGTGCCGTTGGACCAGCAGGAAAATCTCGAGCATTGCCGACGGCGTTTCCTCGAACACGCGGTCGTGGGCGATGTCGATCAGCCCGTTGATCTCATTGAAGCGCTCATTCAGCGGGCGCGAGACGCCGGCTTGCGGAAACAGATGCGCCTCGATGTTTTGCAGCAGGATGGAATTGAGCTGTGTCACTGCCTTCGCCGACCAGTAATAGCGCTGCATCAATACTTCGCTGGCACGTCGCTCGGCCGTGCTCTTGAAGCCGAAGGTCTCGGCGATCGGACCTTGCAGGTCGAAGACGAGGCGGTCCTCGCGCCGCCGCGCCAGCAGGTGCAGGCGGATCCGGATTTCCTTGAAGGCCCGCTCTTTTTGCGCGATCTGTCTCGCCTCGGTGGCCGTGATCATGTTGCTGGCCGCGAGCTCGCGCCATGAATTGCCGAGCCCTGCCGCCCGGGCCACCCACAGGATCACCTGAAGGTCACGCAATCCTCCCGGGCTTTCCTTGCAGTTGGGTTCCAGGCTGTAGGGCGTGTTCTCATACTTCACATGGCGCTGGCGCAGCTCGAGCACTTTGTCCTGGAAGAAGGCGCGCGGATCCATCGCCTGTGCGCAGCGCTGGCACAGCTGGTCGAACAGCTTGCGGTCGCCGTCGATCAGCCGGGCCTCGAGCAGACTGGTCTGTACGGTGATGTCGGCGGCGGATTCGCTCAGGCACTCATCGACCGTGCGTATGCTGTGGCCGATCTCGAGCCCGAGATCCCACAGCAGCTGTACCAGTTGCTCGAGCTTTTCGCCGAGGGGTGCGTCTGGCGCCTGCGGAAGCAGGATCAGCAGATCGATGTCAGAGCCGGGAAACAGTTCGCCGCGGCCATAGCCGCCGACGGCGACCAGCGCCGCACCATCCGGCATGGCAAAACTGCGCCAGGCCCGGGTCAGGATCTGGTCGGTGCTCTGGCAGATGCGTCGGAGAAGTCGTTGGGCACGGTGGTCGCGCTCGTAATCGGCCACGATGGCGGCCCGGCCTTCTTTCAGCTGCTCCCGCAGGAGCGCAGCCAGCGTGTCCATATCACGATGTGCCGGCGGCGGCCGCTGCCGGCTGCTCGATAAACGCGGGCGGCGGCGGCGATCCGGCCGAGACCGTCAGCACCTCGTAGCCGGTTTCAGTGACCAGCACGGTATGTTCCCACTGCGCCGACAGGCTGCGGTCACGGGTCTTGATGGTCCAGCCGTCACCCATTTCACGGATCTCCCGTCGTCCCGCGTTAATCATTGGCTCAACGGTGAAGATCATGCCGGGCACCAGTTGTTCCAGTGTGCCGGGACGTCCGTAGTGCAGCACCTGCGGCTCTTCATGGAATACCTTGCCGATGCCGTGACCGCAGAACTCGCGTACGACCGAAAAACCGGCCTTTTCCGCGTGCTGCTGGATCACGTGGCCGATGTCGCCCAGGTGGGCGCCCGGCCGGATCTTGGCAATGCCCAGCCACATGCATTCGTAAGTAATGTCGCCGAGTCGCTTTGCCAGGATGGAGGGCTCGCCGACGTAAAACATCCGGCTGGTATCACCGTGATGTCGATGTTCACCACGTCCCCTTGCTTGAGCACCTTGTCGCCCGGGACGCCGTGGCAGACAACGTCGTTCACCGACGTGCAGATCGACTTCGGGTAAGGAGTGTAGCCGGGCGGACAATAATTCAGCGGCGCCGGGATCGTGCCTTGCACATCGACCATGTAATCGTGGCAAAGGCGGTCGAGCTCACCGGTGGTGATGCCGGCGCGAACATGCGGCGTGATGAAGTCGAGAACTTCCGAGGCCAGACGGCCGGCGACGCGCATGCCCGCGATGTCTTCCGCAGTCTTGATGGTGATGTTGCCCATGATGGAGAAGGTCAGGCGCCGCCGGCACAGGGCGGTCGCGCTCGAGTGAGGAAAGGCAAAATTATAGTCGAGCCGTGCGCAGCACGCCCCGAAGCCCCGTGCAGTACGCCCTGAGAGTCTGGAACGCTATCAGGTTGGGTGCCGGATTTGTAAAACGACTGGAAATTCGGGTAGAATCTCGGGTTAGCTTGGAAGGCTAGGCAGCTGCGTCCTTTCCAGCTTGTACTCACGGACTCGGGGCAGGGGCTTCGAGTTCGTATTTTGTAAATCGCGAGCCTGCGCCATCAAAGGGTGCCCGCCATGTTCAATGGTCGGGTTACTGGCCGGGCTCAAGACCCAACCCTGGAGAAAACATGTCCGTTACCATGCGCGAAATGCTGGAAGCCGGTGTCCATTTCGGTCACCAGACTCGCTTCTGGAACCCCAAGATGGCCCAGTATATCTTTGGTCATCGCAACAAGATTCATATCGTTAACCTGGAAAAGACGATGGTCATGTTCCAGGAGGCGATGAAGTACATTCGCCAGCTGTCCGCAAACCGCGGCACCATCCTGATGGTCGGCACCAAGCGCCAGGCGCGCGACCTGATCGCTGCCGAAGCCCAGCGTGCCGGTGTGCCTTACGTCGACCAGCGCTGGCTGGGCGGCACGCTGACCAACTTCAAGACCATCAAGACCTCGATCAAGCGCCTGAAGGACATGGAAGCGGCGATCGCCGACGGTTCCGTCGACAAGATGTCTAAGAAGGAAGCGCTGATGTTCAGCCGCGAA
>JACCDS011342308.1_pt1 | contig 15625 bp, 14 predicted proteins | sample 7446441 | NCBI WGS metagenome assembly JACCDS01 (sample SAMN15323445, study PRJNA562643) | freshwater metagenome | isolation source: river surface water | place: USA:Blue River Watershed | collected 2017-08-17
CGCGAGGGTGCAAACTCCCACGAAGCCGCGGTGTTGAATTGCAGGACGAAAACAGTTTTGCGCTTCTGGCTGTCACACAGCGATTGAACAATCCCGAGCTCCGCGAGGGTGCAGACTCCCACGAAGCCGCGGTGGTGAATTGCAGGACGCAAAACTGTTTTGCGTTGCTGGCTGTCACACCGCGACTTTAGGCCATGAACACTACTGAGAATTGGGTTGGAAGTGATGAAATATTGGACACTTATTTGTATTTAAACCCGCCGGTTTACTGCAGGTCGAGTTGTAGCGTGAAGACTGTAAACAACTAAGGCCGGCAGTTTGTCTTTTTACTTCCGGCAAAATCTTTATCCCGATTAGAACATCGCCACAACAGGATACTCAGCATGGGCCTTTGAGTTTCCATTATTTCCGAATCTGAACTCTGGTCGTTTGCACATGCTTATGGCATAAAGGTGGACTGCTTTTACAGATTGCTGAATTCATGCACATTTTCCTGAATAGAACCAGCATAGCTATGATGTTTGTCTGTGGCATAACCGGTTGTCAGCACAGGCCGGTTGACTTGTTGTCTTTTGCGGAACAAGACATTGTATTGACCTCGGCTTTGCTGCAGCGAATGTCTGTCACTACAGAGCATCAATGTTTACTTCCTGCGACAACCACCGTAGACCCGCTATCCACACTTTTTTGTACTCATCAGGCATTACAAAAAACTGTCGAAGAGAATGAGCAGTTTCAAAGATTATTTCGCGAACAGCAATCTGCGCTGAACCAATTAGTGCATCATCATCTGGTGGATGGACACTGGCAGCTCAAGGGCAACGGTTACCGCCTGAAACTGCAACTTCCGGCTGATGAGCATGGTATGACGTTTAGCCGCTACACTCCGGTGCAGCAACTTAAGTTTGTCGATCCTTATTATCAACCACCTGTGCCAAACCCGGATACTTATGGCGTTGCCTTAGTTGCAGAGCGCAGACATAGTCGGGCGCCATTTGACGAGTATTATCCGCGAGAAGGCATATTTCGCAGTGTCACGATGACACTCGAGGCAATAAAACTCGTCAATAATGAACTGATAATCAGCTTAAAAGGTCATTATCTGACCGAGCCGCAGCAGGTTCAGATAGCCGGCAGGCTAGTGCCGCTGAGTTATGACCCCGCAAGTGCCACTCTATTGTTGTTGCGTGATGCCCGTATTGAGCAGTCAGCGTTCTCTGCACTACTGGATGGTAACAAACCAGGTTATGACTTTGGCATCTTCAGCCTGGGACCGATCCGGCCTGATCGTCGGCCAATTTTAATGATCCACGGCCTCAACTCCAGTCCGATGATCTGGCTCAAACTCAGCCATGCGATTTATCGCGACCCGCAATTATCGGCCCATTATCAAGTTTGGCATGCGTTTTATCCAAGCGGCGCGCCACCATTTTTTAATGCGATGCGCTTACGACATGATATTGATCAGATGCGAAATCAGCTGCAGCAAAACGTTGGTTTATCAAACAAAACGCCAATGGTAGTGATTGGCCACAGTATGGGGGGCATTATCGCCAAGACTTTTATCATCGACAGTGGCATGGCTCTGTGGGATGAAACCTTTTTATTTCGGCCAGAATCTTGGCCAGGGAAGGATACAGATCTGCAGCGCTATCGCGATGTATTTTTATTTAAAGCACGGCAAGATGTTGATTCTGTGTTCTTTTTAGACACACCGCATCATGGTGCTGACATCGCAGAAGCGTGGTACAGCCGATTGGCGAGCAAATTGATTACGATCCCAGACATGTTTGCACGACTGAACCGCAAACTGTTTCAACGCATCCGGCTAGAAACGGTCACGCCGCAAATGCAGCCTTATTTGGCAGATGCTGGGCCTAATAGTGTGCAGGTGTTATCACCACAACATCCGCTATTGCAAAAAATCGCCACGTTACCGTATCAAAGACCGGTGTATTCGGTGGTGGGGAGTGATGATAAACCTTATTGCTACGACGAAGGCGCCTGCGCTCGCTTGTCTGATTCGGTAGTGCCATTTTTTAGCGCTCACGAGCCGCGGGCTGAAGCACAAATTATTGTGCCATCACAGCATGATTCGTATCAGAGCCCGGAAGCTATAGCGTTTATTTTGGCGCAGTTGCGCCAGCGCCTGGAAGCAGACGGATCCCATTAAAGCGCTGTTGCTGGCGCGGACCACAGAAGGGCAGGTTGCGGGTGAATTCGGCAATTGCACTTACTTTGCCATTTTGTGCCCGCAGCGTTGACCAATAACGGCCGCCACCCTGATGTTGTTCCATGCTACGACTCGCGATGACGCCATCAGTGCTGACCCATTTCGATAAAATACGTACGCCACAGGCTAGATTAATCACCGGATCATGTAACAGCGCCGGATGTCGGATGTCACAGTCATAACGTTTTTGGTTGGCACTTTCAATCGAGATTTGCAGTAATCCTCGTGACACAACAGGTTTCCCTTTGCCGTCACGAAAACGCTCACGGTAAGTCGCTTCCGGTTTAAAATTGCTTTCCGGTTTGCTCATCGCAGATAACAAACCGACCCAGAACTTACGCCGTTCAGGTTTGGCTAACTTCGGGTAATTGGGGCAAAATTGCGTAATATCGGTAGGATTTAAGCGAATTAGCGCTGAACTGGCGACTGCCGATTCGGCGGCTCTGGTCCAGCTGCCGTCCTGATTTTTCTGCGCCCATGCAGCATAATCCAGCGAGGCGAAACAGGCTGGAGCGAACCCCATCAGGCATAGAATCAGCAAAAAAACATAGCTCGGCTGCATCGGCAGTCGGGTCTCCGGTTCAGTTATTTTTTCAGTAACAGGTAAGCCTGGCTGTAATCACCACGGTGTTTATTAGCCGCGAAATAATCCGGCCATCCCCGATAATAACCGCTTAACCAGTCCAGTTGAAACAGATTATTGGCAAAAGCACCGCCAGTGTCGGCCAGGATCGTCAGTCGATAGTGCATTACACCGGCTTCTGGTGTCGCCAACAGAATCAACTTCCCTAAGCCAAGCTGTGGAATATCGCCGGCGACAGTCACTTCAGGTTTAATCGGAATTTTGTAATCGGCGTCTTTGCCGTAACCCAACACACTTTTTACTTCCTTAAAGTACCAATACCGTTGTTGTTGTTCCGGTGTTTTGGTGCGGTCATAAGGGATGCCATTGGTACGATGTACATTGTAATAGCGATAGCCTTGGCCCGACGGTACGACCGCAGTGCCCTGCAATAGCGCGCCTTCGAGGCCTTCACGGCTAAGCCAAAACAAAACCGGTGCACGCAGTGGTGTTTTCTCCAGCGCGCCCCGGACAATATCTTGCTTACCTAATTGAAAACGGGTGATTTGCTTACCAAGTGCATCGGCGGTCGCGAGGTCTAGTTTGGCCTCGTCAAAAGGCAAGCCATACAGTGCTTGATTCTTGTCTGCTGTTTTGACCTGGCTACCATCGGCAATTTTGACGAAATATTTGGTTTGCAAAATTTTGTCTGCCGGAAGCTTTTGCAGTAAAGGTTTGTTCTTCGATAGTTTTGCCGCACCGGCCTGGTCCGGCATCCAGCGAACAAAACTGAAATGCTGTGCAATGAATGCCGGATCTGTCAGACGGGACTTGCGGCCAGTTGCTTTGTCTTCGTTGGCGATTTGGCAGATGTACTGCAGCGTGGTTCTAATCTCAGCGACAGACACTGTTGCGCCCGGAATTTTACCGCCATGGATAGCGACAGGGTCATAACTTTGACCTTTATCTATGTATTTCAGTGTTTCAGTCGCGACCTGGCATAGATCTGCACTCCGATCAGGCCATTGCCCGGCGACAAACTGCGGTTGCTGTGGCGTAAATTTGGCAGATGCGTGCCCCTGGGATAACGGATACAAGGCAAAGACGCTACCAATCAGCATAGTTCCAATGCGCCCGACAAAACCTGACATAACAATACTCGCTTAAACTAATTGGCTGCAGACTAACGCAGTGAACGCCGGCGCTCAAGCAAGATGCGGTCTGCCGCGGTTTAATTGCTGAAATGACAGGCAAATTTGCTTGTGTTCCAGCTTGGCAGCTTTTATCGTGACTGCTATTCCGCTGAACCTGCCCATTATAGGGCACAGCTATCCGCTCCGGAGCCAGGCATGCCGCACGACCATCACCACCATCATCATGAAAGTCAGAATATCGCCACTGCGTTCTGGCTGAACTTCAGTTTTACCTTGATTGAAATAGTCGGCGGTTTGTTGACCAATAGTGTGGCGATCCTGGCCGATGCAGTACACGACCTCGGTGATAGCCTGGCGATTGGTTTTGCCTGGGCGGCCAGTAAAATCGCCGGAAAGGAAGCGAATCGTCATTATAGTTATGGCTATCGGCGCTGGTCTTTGTTAAGTGCGCTGGTTACTGGCGTGGTATTAGTTGTTGGTTCGGTGCTGGTACTGGTCACCGCGATCCCGCGGCTGTGGGAGCCGGTGTTACCGCATGCCCCCGGCATGATCGCGCTCGCCGTGCTTGGTGTGCTGGTCAATGGTGCGGCCGTACTGAAGCTTAAGCATGGCAAAACGCAAAACGAACAAGTGCTCAGCTGGCATTTGCTGGAAGATGTACTGGGCTGGGCTGTAGTCCTGGTTGGTAGTGTATTGATTTATTTCACCGGCTGGGCTTTTCTTGATCCGTTGCTTTCTATCGGGTTTACCTTATTTATCCTGCTGAATGTCTGGCGCAGCCTGAAACGGACCATTGCGCTGTTTTTACAGGTCACGCCGGACGCGGCTTTAACCACAGCGCTGGAGCAGGCGCTGATCGCGTTACCTTTTGTCGAGAGCGCACACCATCTGCATTTGTGGTCGCTCGACGGTGAGCAACATGTGCTGACGGTGCATCTGCGTTTAAAAGACAATGCTGACAGCCATCAGCTGAGTCATTACAAAGAAGAAGTCCGGCTGGTGTTAGCGCCGCATCAACTGGCACATACGACAGTTGAATTCGAGGGGCCGGCCGAACAGTGTCGGGATGATAAAGGGTCAGCCTCAGCCCATGCTGTGCACGACCACGACGAGCATCAAGGATGTAACCAGCAGCAAGGCGCACTGGATCTGCACCGGCATTAATGCCCTTGTCAGCCTGACGCAGAAATAAAGCAGGGCACCGAAGTGCCCTGCCAATACAGCCAATCTTAACCAGCCTTACAACAAACCTTCTTGTTCCAGACTGATTTCATCGAGTGATAGCGCGAAGCTCGGCACAAAGGTATCCAGAAAGTACTGCACTGCCGGCGACTGCGCGGCGGCGAGCATTTTCTCCAGCCGGCGGCGGGCGATAGTAAATTCGCGATTGCCAGCGGTGATCTCTTCCAGCGTTTTTAAGTAAGCACACAGATTATCCGCCGCTTTGACCAATAGTTTTTCGGCCGGGCTATAACATTCACCGAGCAGATAGTCGCGGTACACGCTTTGTAACTCCGGCGGCAGCATCGACAACAGTTTTTGCTCGGCAATGGCTTCAATCTTTTTGTATTCGTCAGCAATTTGCGGATTGAAATACTTCACCGGCGTTGGTAAATCACCGGTCAACACTTCACTGGCGTCATGAAACAACGCCAGTGTTGCGACTCGCTCCGGATCTAAATCACCGCCGAAATACTGCCGTTCGATCACCGCCAGCATATGCGCCACCAGTGCGACCTGATGGCTGTGTTCGGCCACGTTTTCAGTGTTGATGTTGCGCATCAGCGGCCAGCGGTTAATCAGCTTCATCCGAAACAGATGGGCGAAAAAATGGCTATGGCTGGTCATCCATCACTCCTGATTAACACCGTACTCAAAGCTGATGATAGCCGGGCAGGAACTGCGCCAGCTTGCCGATCGCTTGTTCCAGCACTTCTTTATGCGGCAGTAGTACGATACGGAAGTGGTCTGGTTCCGGCCAGTTAAAAGCACGGCCATGCACCAGCAGCACTTTATGCTGACGCAGGAAATCCAGCACCATCAGTTCATCGTCTTTGATCGGGAATTTTTTCCGATCGATTTTCGGGAACAGATACATAGCGCCTTTTGGTCTTACGCAGCTCAGACCGTCAATTTCATTGACCAGACGGTGTGCGACATCCATCTGGTCGTATAAACGACCGCCGGGGACTACCAGCTCATTGATACTCTGGTAGCCGCCTAACGCGGTTTGCACGGCATGTTGCACCGGCACGTTGGCGCAAAGCCGCATCGAGGCCAGAATGTTCAGGCCTTCGATAAACGGCCGCGCCCGATGTTTGGCGCCGGAAATAAACAACCAGCCGACACGGAACCCAGCGATCCGATAGTTTTTCGACAGACCACCAAAGGTCAGCACCACCAAGTCATCAGCCAAAGACGCCGTTGGTGTATGCGTGGCGCCATCGTACAAAACTTTGTCGTAAATTTCGTCGCTGAGCACGACCAGTCCATGTTCGCGGGCGATGTTCAGAATATCCAGCAACAAGGCGTCGTTGTAGACCGCACCTGTTGGGTTATTCGGGTTGATCAGGACAATGGCTTTGGTATTCGAAGTAATTTTGGCGCGGATATCGGCGGTATCCGGATACCAGTCGGCTGATTCGTCACAGCGGTAATGTACGGCTTTGCCACCGGCCAGATTCACGGCGGCTGTCCAGAGTGGATAATCCGGTGATGGGATCAGCACTTCGTCGCCGTTATTCAGCAATCCTTGCAGCGCCATCAGAATGAGTTCAGAGACACCGTTGCCGATGTAGACGTCGTCGGCATCGGCACCACGAATGCCACGGGACTGGTAATATTGTGCCACTGCAACCCGGGCCGGATAAATGCCCTGAGAATCGCTGTAACCTTGCGCGGTTGGCAGGTTATGGATCACATGTTTGAGGATCTCATCCGGCGCCTCAAAACCGAAAGGGGCGGGATTACCGATATTGAGCTTTAAAATGCGATGGCCTTCTTCTTCCATCCGTTTCGCTTCGCGCGCTACCGGGCCGCGAATGTCATAACAAACTCCATCTAACTTTTTCGATCGCTCAATTGGTTTCATAACCCTTACTTTACAGCCTCCGTTTGATGAGTCTAAATAATGTCTCTGGTAGTGTTTGCTTACACCTTGTAACAGCGTGCAGAGGCATCCATCTCCATACTGCCAGAAAATATCAGCATTCGGGAGTCTGGATGGTTAAATTGTCAGAAGTTCCGCTAGGTGCACTGGTGGTCTGTGAGATTTTCCACCTGTTTGAGCATACCGGCATCTATATCGGTGAAGGCCAAATTGTCGAACTGCAGGGCACTGGCTTGGTGCGCAGTGTGTCAATCCCACGCTTTATGGATAACCGCAGCGGCGAAGAGCTGATGGTTGCCTGTGACAGCAGCGGTAAACCTATCGGAAATATGGCTGCGGCTGAACGCGCCGCCAGTCAGATTTTTACCTACCAGACCTACGACCTGATCAGTAATAACTGCCATCGGTTTTGCTGTAATTGTCTGAGTGGCCGGCACTGGCCTGTCACCAGTTTTTTTGACTTACGGCAGGTGCTGGAGCAGCAGTTGAGGCAGAAAATCCTGTTTAAAACTGTCCAAACAGACCCGCATCGTTTTCGGTAAAGTAGTTTAAAAACAATAAGATAAAATTTACTGAAGTTTTTTGAACCGTACTTTACGGAATTTCTAGTCGAAAAAAGCGTCGTAAGCAGCTAGAATACGCCCCCTTTGCGTCAGTGCTTTGTAAAATGCGTTGTTATGCGCAGGCGCCTGTTACCAGAGTTTTTTTCTGGTCAGACCCGTAAAGACGAGGAACTACCGATGAACAACTTGCTTAAACTGAGCGGCCTCGGCCTGGCCACCTTATTGGTGGGCTGTGCTGCGGTTTATCCCTTTATGCAGGCTGATCCGCGTGCTGAAGCACAACAACTGGCCGACTGGCAGATGCCAAGCAAACTGTCTGCGCTCGAGTCGGAAGATCAGTTGAAGCTGCTGTCCCGCCTGACTTATCCTGATCTGATGCCGGAGTTAAAACCAGTTCCGGATTTCTCCGCGATTAAAGATACCGACAGCCGGAAAAAAGCGTTTTTTGCCTATCTGACACCTTACATCGAACGCGAAAACGCCCGGATCCTGAAATTGCGGCGGCAAATCGACGAATTAGCTGGCAAATTGCAACAGCAACAACAGCTGACAGTCGAAGAATACGCCTTTATCTACAGTCTGTTTGACGAATTCAAAATTGATATGATGGACGCTGATTTAGATGGTGTCCGCGAGTTGTTAGCACGGGTTGATGTGTTGCCGGTCAGTCTGGTGTTAACGCAGGCCGCGAAAGAATCAGGCTGGGGCAGTAGCCGTTTTGCCACTGAAGGCTATAACTTTTTTGGCCAGTGGTGCTTCAAGACCGGCTGCGGCGTGGTGCCGTCCAAACGTGGTCAGGGCAAATATCATGAAGTGGCGGTGTTCGCACATGCCGCAGAAAGTGTGAATGCATATTTTTATAACCTTAACACGTTTTACGTCTACGAAGAATTACGGGCGATCCGCGCCAAAGCGAGAGCACAGGATGGTCATGTCGCGGCTGAAAAGCTTGCTGCGGGTCTGGCGCGTTATTCTGAACGGGGCCAACAATATGTTGAAGAGATCAGCGCGATGATCATCGCAACCAGCAAAATAATTGGACAAAGTTAAGTTGAAACTGCACCGAGTAAAATCCCTGGTCCTGAGTAGTTTGCTGCTGACATTGCTGCCGCTGCATGCCGATACCGTGTTTAATTACGACGGCTTTTATGCCCGAATGAAAAAAAGCGAAAAAGCGGAATACAGTGACATTACCTTGTCGTTTTTGTTGCAAAAAACCTGCAGCAGCGAACGCTGCGTCATTGATTCTGCGGCTATCACGACGGATATCAGTTCGGAGCCACTGACCTTTGCAGCCAATGGCGAATTGATCCTGCCTTACAATGAATTATTAAATAGCCGCAAAGCGTTGATTTTGCTCAAGCAACAATCAGATGCGGTGCCTTGTGATTTGAATTTCCGCCTGCGTAGCCGGATGCCGCTGGATAAAACCTTGCAACTGGCACAACTGCAGAAAACGCATCTGCAGTTTCAGGGCTTATTAAAAGACCTCGCAGGTCTTGGCAAATATTTCCTGCCCGAGATGACCGGTGTGACGGTGCTGTTTGCCGAAGAAGCGCTGGTGACTGATGTGCCGGCAACTCTGCGCAGTCGCGTGAATTGCACCGCCAAACAATGTCAGGTCGATCTGACCGGGCTGCCTGAGTCAGCGGCCGGTGCCGTGACGTTCAGTAAAACACCTGAATATCTGGTGCCTTGGCTGCAGCGCTGAAACCGTGCCTGAACTGGTTCTGCTGACCCATAGCACCGAACTGGAGCGGCCGAGCAACACCGGCCGTCTGCTGCTAGAAGTACCACCAAGCGCCACGCACGACCAGTCTGACTGGACAGTCCGGCAAGTCTGTTGGCAACGCAAAGCGCCAGACCCTTTGCTGTTACAACAACTCGCATCTTCTGCTTATGTGCTGCTCTATCCGGCGCCCACTGCACAGCAGATTGATGTTGATTTCCCGGTCAGCACACACTTCCCAATGCCTGCCGGTTTTATCTTGCTCGACGCCACCTGGCAACAAGCGCAGAAAATGTATAACCAAAGTCCTTATTTGCACGACTTGCCGAAATGGCAAATTCAGTCGGCGACACCATCGCGTTATATTCTCAGACGCAACCAGCGCCAGCAGGGCTGGTGCACGGCAGAATTGGTGGTATTGCTGTGGCGTCATCTTGGTGCTGTGGCACAAGCGGCACAGCTGGACGGACGTTTTAGCGCGTTTAACCAACGGCAGGGCGCCGTGGTCGCGCCGGACTAACCGCGAGCGTCAGAACCTCTGGCGGCCTTTCGGTCAGGCTCTGGACGCTGTGGTCCTGCCAGAATTCGGGCTATGACCAGCTACCACCACTATGGCCAGAATGGTCAAAAATAACAGGGCATTGGCCGGTGCCTGCAAACTAAAATCGACGGTGCTATGCAACGCCATATGGCACAGTGCCATCAGACTACCAAAACACAACCCGCGCAGTAATTTGTCTTCATGCCGGCGCATCACCTGAAATGCAGTCCAGCCCAGATATAACAGCCAGAGCAGCAATGCCGCAGTCAGCGGTAGACCTAATTCAATGGCAAATTGCAGATAATCATTGTGGGCATGATCATAAAATCCGCTGTACGGTGCCGGTTGCACTGCCGGAAATACGGTATAAAAGCTGCCACCGCCACTACCGGTCCAAAAATGCTGCTGCAGCAATGGGATTGAATCCACGACCACGTTATCCCGCGCTTCACTGGCAAAGGAAGTGTCCTGATAGCGCTGCTGCAGTTTTTCCAGCCCGAACATCGAACCAATCAGCACCATGTCCAGCAGTAAGATACTGATCACCAGCGGTTTTAACAGTGCTGGTGGTCTTTTGTAAAACCACAATGCGGCCAGCGCCATCACAATCAACGCGGTAAAAAATGCGGCATTACCCATGCGTGATCTGCTCATCACCAGTCCGACTACCATCAGCACCATTGCCAGACGCAGCATAAATTTGGCACTTAAGATACTGCTCAGCACTTCGCGGCTGAGCTGACGCCAGTCACGATGACGACGTTGGCTGGACAACTGAGACAATAACAAGCCCATCGCCACCGACAATGCCAACGCCAGATAGTTGGCAAAGTGGTTTTGATAAACAAAAGAGCCGCGTGCTTTGTTGTTTTCGTCCATACCGATGACCGGCGATAACTCCTGGCCGGATAACTGCAACACCACGCCATAAAACGCCTGTAATGCACCGGCGATCACAATTGCTAATGCCAGGAGCCGCAGCCGTTTATGGCCTTGCGCATAGCTCAGCAGCAACACAAACCACAGCACGAAGAAGACGGTTTTCAGCAGCATAACTTGCGTCTGATAGGGATCGACAGAAGCGAAGAACGGCCATGGACTGAATCTTTGCAGCACGAGCCATAGCGTTAACAGCAGCAATGGCGCCACAGCCAGCCAGTAGCGGCGCTGCAATAATTCGAACTGTGGTGTGCGCCAACATTGCACCAGATGTAGCAGGAACGCGGTGCCAATCAATAGTTCGAGTAACGACCAGGACCAGGGGCGGTTTGAACCAAGCGGGATAGGGGCCCAAATCAAAATGCAACAGAGCAGAATAAAGATCAAACGGTTCAGAGTGCCCGGCTGCATGCGATAAGATCCTGGAGTTTGCTGATAGGCCTGGAACAAAAAAGCCCCAATCAAAGGGGCTTTTTCCGGAAAAATGTTAGTTAGCTGCCGCTGGCCAGAGTGGTATCACCAGTGCCGGTACCACCACCTGCGCCAACACCGCCTGGTGTTGCTGCAATGGCTGGGGCTGCTGGAGCTGGGCCTGCCGCTGCTGCAGTTTGCAGCGCGTTGGTGATCAGTGTTGGATCGATATTGGCCGCAATCGCTAAGGTCGTCAGCGTGTCCTGGTCAATACACTGGTTATTCACCGCTTTCAGTACTTCTTCAACCAGTACCGGATCGTTGCCAGCTTGTTCCAGGGCGTAATCAATCACTTGTTCAGCAAGTTTTGGATTACAGGTTTTTAATTCAGTCATTTTTGCGACAAAACCACCCATCGAAAGACCATCTGTCTGCGCCTGCGCATACAGAGAAGCAATATCTGCTGGTGCTTGTTGTGCGGTGGTGTGTGCAGCTGCGAATACAGCTACCGAGATCAGAGCGATTTTTACGATTTTCATATGCGGTCCTCGCATAAAAACTGAACAAAAAATGCAATTACCAGCATCATAACTGATTGTTGCTGAATTTGCAGTCACTTTTATCGGCTATTTGCAGAAAACTTACCGGAGCGTGCAAAGCGCGGCCTTGCAACGCATCAACATGTAATTGTTGGCAAATCTCGGCCTGACTGCTGTGTTCTACTTGCGCGGCGATCACCTTGATGCCGATGCCGTGGCAAATCTGGGTCATTGTCTCGACAAAGAACCTGGTATCCGGCGATTCCAGCGCATGAATATAACTGCCATCGATTTTGATAAAGTCGATATTCAGGCCCTGCAAGTAACGGAATGAACTGAAACTGGCACCAAAACGCTCAATAGTAATGGCGGCGCCGGCTTGTTTTAACGCGCCAAAAAACTGATTGGCTGATGCGATAGCACCGAGCGTGGCCTGTTCGTTCACTTCAAACACCAGTTTAGGCAACCAGGCCCGGTTGGCATCCAGCGTATTGACTAACCAGCGGGTGAACTGGCTGTCGTGCAACGCACTTTTACTCAGGTTGATGGCAAAGCTATGGCCGCTTTGGCCACGCAGCTGGCTCAGAATGTAAGTGACCAGCGCTTTATCCAGCAGCAATGACACGCCAAGGCGCTCTGCCATGGCAAACACGTCGGCCGAAGCCAGCTGTTCGCCACGCGCATTAAATCGGACAAACGTCTCGGCATAGAGCACCTGAGCGCCCTGATACACCGGTTGTACTTCCAGATTAAACATCGCCGCCATCTCTTTTGAGATCTGCAACGAGGTGTCGCTGAAGCCGGCCGTGGTGTCTGATACCACAGAGCGGGTGAATTCATGCAGAATTTCCTGCCAGTGACTGCGGCTCAGTGGGTTAATCAGTGCTTCGGCCGGATTTTGTGTCGCCGGCGCCGGATGATTCAGTTGTCGTGCCTGCAGGCCATCCAGCCTTGCCAGTACTGAACTCAGTTCTTCCGCGCCCTGCAGCGGTGTCATCACAACGGCGGCAAAGCCATGCGGATATTGCTCGCTGTTGGCTATTTCAAAGGTTTGTTTGAGTTGCAGCTGGAACGTACTGGCGCTGCCTTCGCCGAATTGCGTCAGGATGGCAAACTCAGAGCCGGAGATACGAAACACTTGCGCCAGTTCCTGGGTGCGCGCCTGTTGTTGCAATAAGCCTGCGGCTTTTTCCACATATTGATCGCCAGCGGCATAACCTTGCTGATCATTGACCTGCTTTAACGACGTTAAGGCAATCAGAGTCAGATAAGGCCGGTTGGCATCTGCAGCCGGCGTCTGTGGCAAACTGCTGAAAGACTGTAACAAAGCCCGGCGGTTTGGCAGACCGGTTAACGGATCGAGATAAACCTGTTGGTTTAGTTGCTCGGCGCGGTCGGTCATTTCGCTGAAATTACGTTTCACGTTACTGACCATATGGTTCAGCGCCCGCACCACGGCACGCAGCTCTTTGGTCAGCGGCATGTAATTGAGCAGTTCAAAGCGTTTTTCCGCCAGATGTTGCGCCAGTTTTTCGATATCTTTTAATGGCTTTAACACATACCACAGCAGCACGTGGACAGCGCCAAGCGCCAGCAGGCAAATCAGCAAACTGGTCCAGAATACCGCTTTGGTGTGTTGCCACAGACTCTTAAAGGCATAACCCGGATGCGCTTGTACGCTCAGTGCACCAGCGATGCGCCAACCGTCGTTGACTTCACTTTGCATCACCGGCGGTTCGAGCGGGAACAGAGCGAGGAACCAGACCGGTACGCCATCCACTTTTAATTCGTTCTGCCGCTCCAGCAGTGGTTGTTTTTGCTGGTCAACAAAGCGGATTTGTAAGTAAGCCCCCGAATCAAAAATCGCCGACACCATGGTATCCGCCACCGTCATATCGTCGTTGCCGACATAAGGCGAGATGGCAAGCCCAAGGCTATTGGCCGTGTCCTGTGCCGTTTGGGCTAACTGGGAATCGAGGTAATTGCGCATATTGCTGGTACTGACCAACACAGTCGCAGCAAAGGTCAGCAAAGCAAGACAGATAAGCAGGATACTGAGCTGAGTACTCAGCGCGACGCCGCGTGGGTCTGCGGGGGTGGCCGACCGGGAATTGCTGTGTTCAGTCATTATTATTCTGCTCTGTCAGGGCGGCAACCGCCGTCGTTAATCTTGTTATATCAATAAGATGTCAGGGTTTAAACCCTTTTCTTATTGGCCTTGTTCAATTTTGTCCAATACGGCGGTCCACTGACTGTTGCCCCGGCCGTTATTGACCTTTTTGCCCAGACCGCTGGCCTTGGCCAGCCACAAACCGCTGGCGTTAAAACTGTAAATTGGTTTTAGATCAGACCGATCGCGCGCCGAGCGGATCTGGCCGTCCATATTGTCCAGCACCAGCGGATAGGCATCCGGTGTTTCAAAGTAAATCAGCACCATGTGCGGTTCATTGCGAGACAGCGCCCGGACGTACATCAGCCGGAGCTTCTCATCGGCGACGCCCATCGCACGCAGGCTGAAATATTTGCTGATGGCGTAATCTTCACAATCACCGGCGCCAGTGCCCAGCGTTTCCAGCGGCGTGGCCCAATAATCGTTTTTACCCCAATGTTCGAGGTCAGCGCGGTAGCGGATATGCCGATTGGCAAAATCGTTGGCCAAATGCAGGCGCTCCCAGTCGGATTCGGTCCGGCCTTCTTCAATCAGCGCCTGAAAATCCTGCAGCCGTTCACGGCCGGCAGCGTCGTACTGGCTCAGCGCTTCTTGCAGATAACTGGGTGGCAACGCTTGCTCCGGCGCGGGCTTTGGCGTCAGAGTTAAATACAGCAGGGGGAGCCATAATGCGCTGCGGCTGATAACGAATTCCTTCTGGCCGGTACTGAGGGCAAATGTGTGGTGGTGAGATGTCACATTCGCGAATTAAATCAAGGGTATCACAGCGGGTTGCCGCGCTCAAACCGCTGCGCGCTTTTGTGCATGGCAACTTCACTGGCTGCGCAAAATTGCGGCTTGTGCTGCGGATAAAACCGGCAAATGTTTGACCCAGCTCAGATTTAAGGTGTAACCGCAGCTGATTCGATTGCGTGGCACTGGCAAAAACGGTATAAAACGGCGACATTCAGGCAGCTAAACAGCGCTGTTTTGCAGCCGGTTAACCGCAGTGTTTGTCGCCGCCTTTGCTACATGTTGGCCAGCGGCTGCACTGTTTGCCCACAATTGGCCTTGTTTTAAACCAGACAGATGAGTCGCACATGGAACCTAAACTCGTAAGAAAGGCCGCCGCGCCTGTTGTCTCTGATCACGCGGTGACCCGTGCGGTGATCCCGGTCGCTGGTCTTGGCACCCGGATGTTGCCTGCGACCAAAGCGATGCCAAAAGAAATGCTGCCGATCGTCGACAAACCACTGATCCAATATGTGGTACAAGAAGCCGTGGCTGCTGGCATCACCGAGATAGTGCTGGTCACGCACTCGTCGAAAAACAGCATTGAAAACCATTTTGATACGTCGTTTGAGCTTGAAGCCACGCTGGAAAGGCGGGTGAAACGCCAGTTGCTCGACGAAGTGCGCAATATCACACCAAAAAATGTCACCATCATTTCTGTGCGTCAACCGCATGCATTAGGGCTTGGGCATGCGATTTTGTGCGCGCGTCCAGTGGTACGGAACCACCCATTTGCCGTGTTGTTGCCTGACGTCATCATCGATCAGTACCGCGCCAATCTGAAAAAAGACAATCTGGCCGAAATGATCAAGCGCTATGAACAAACCGGTCATAGTCAGATCATGGTGGAACCTGTACCTGCGGCGCTGGTGAATCAGTACGGTGTGGTTGATTTGGACGGCCA
>JACCDS010343544.1_pt1 | contig 15624 bp, 17 predicted proteins | sample 7446441 | NCBI WGS metagenome assembly JACCDS01 (sample SAMN15323445, study PRJNA562643) | freshwater metagenome | isolation source: river surface water | place: USA:Blue River Watershed | collected 2017-08-17
AAGGATTACTGCACTCGAGCTAGAGAACTTGTCCTTTAGCTCGGCGACCGTAGCCTTCTTGTCTGCCATGGCACTCCTTGTTTGTGTTGGTGCCGGTCAGTTCTTAAAAGAAAAAGCTCCGAACGCAAGTAAACGTTCAGAGCAAAAAGCTTCGTACATTCACCTGCGCTGGCCTTCACTTTCGTGAACCTTAATCGACGCAGGTGAATCTCGAAACTAGTTTCTTTGATTACCTTTGACGAAACCGGCGGTCTTTGGCTGCGTATAGCTTATTTCCACCGTGACGCTCGCGCAAGTCCTTCTTTACCTTGGACTTGTTGGCGGTCTCAAAACGAGAGTCTCCAAAGTCCAGGGAGTCAACCACCGGAGGTGGTGCAATTGGGCCGGCAAGATCGGCAACAAACTTGTCACCGGCTACCACGTGCACATACTTGGCCTGGCGGTCAGCACGCTCCAGTAGGCCTTCAACCTTGCGGGTGCGACCAAGTGGAACTAGCGAAACCACGGTGCCCGAGCGACCGGCACGACCGGTACGACCAGCGCGGTGTAGGTAGGTCTTGTATTCCTCTGGGAGGTCAAGCTGAATTACCAACTTCACATCATCAACGTGAATACCGCGAGCTGCAACGTCGGTTGCGATCATGACTCGAGCTGCGCCGTGAGTAAAGCGCTCTAGGTTTCTGGTGCGCTGAGCCTGGTTTAGGTCACCGTGCAAACGAGCGGTTGAAACACCGGCATCGTTCAGCGACTGAGACAGTGCTTCGGCGGTTGCCTTGGTGCGCACGAACACGATCGACTTACCCTCGCCCTGAACCAGGCGGTGGAAGACCTGCGAGCGGTCCTTTGGCTCCATGGTCAAGACGATGTGGTCGATATCTGAAGTCTCGTTTACTTCACCCGGCACCTCATAGACGTATGGGTTTGGCATGAAGCGCTTGACTAGGTTTGCAACCTGCTTGTCTAGGGTTGCCGAGAACAGTAGCTTCTGGGAATCTCCAGTTGCCTCCAGGATGCGAGTTACCGGCTCAACAAAGCCCAGCTCACACATGTGGTCAGCCTCATCGATAACGATGCGCTCACAGCCGGATAGGTCAACTAGACCCTGGGCCATCAGGTCCTCAAGTCGACCAGGGGTAGCAATTGCAATGTCAACACCGCGCTTTAGTGCCTGCTCCTGACGGAACTGTGGCACGCCACCGTAGATGGTGGTGGTGAAGAAGCCAACGCTCTTTGCAAGCTGCGAAAGCGTGCGGTCGATCTGCTCGGCTAGCTCGCGGGTTGGAGCTAGCACCAAAGCACGAGGCTTTCGTGGTTCACGAGGCTGGTTACCCTGAGCTGCCAGCATTGCCACCAGTGGCACACCGAAGGCAATGGTCTTACCGCTACCGGTCTTACCGCGACCTAGAACATCGCGACCAGCCATAGCAACTGGAATGGTTGCGGCCTGGATTGGGAATGGTGCTGCAGCACCCATCTTGGCAAGCTCCTGAGTTAGACGCTCTGGAAGGTCCATCTCTTGGAAGGTTGCAAAGCTAGCTGCATCGGTGGCACTCTCGAGCTTCTCGAGCTTGACGTCCTGCGAGAAGGTCTTGCCGGTTGCGCTCTTGGCACGAGCACCCTCGAAAGTCTTGTTGCGATCGTTGTCGCGTGCTACGCGATCTGGACGCTCTGAGTAGGTCTTGCGGGCTGGGTCGAAGTCGCGGGATCCAGTGCGAGGCTTGCGGTCGCCGTCAAACTCGCGAGCAGCTCTTGGCTTACGGTCACCATCGAAGTCACGGGCAGCTCTTGGCTTGCGGTCAGGCTCAAATTCAGGGCGAGCGGTGCGAGGCTTGCGATCTGCCTCTGCGCCACGTTCTGATCTTGGAACGTAGTCACCCTTTTTGGAGGCGTAGCCCTTACGGCCGTCTTTCTTGGCAGGTGCTTCACCGCGAGCTGATTCCCATTTCGGGGCTACAGTTCTTTTTTTACCAGCAGCTGCTGGCCTGGACGCGCGCGAAGGCGCGGAAAAATCTTTTGGCATTTTGAGGATTCCTTAGGGGCGTGCCTAAGGACGGTTTCCTCTAGCACTACGAAAGGCCAGCCTACGGGGTGAAGCGCAAAAAAGATAGAACCAAATTAGCTAACTAGCCCGCGGAGCTTTAGCTCGGCGTGCAAAACAGCGTCGGATGGCTCAACTAAGTGAGTGCCGTCAGCAAAGCGAATCACTGGGATATTGGTGCGGCCAGAGATCTCTTTTGAACGATCTGCAGCCGATGCATCTGCCTCAACATCGTGCATCTCATACTCAACGCCCAGGGTGTTTAGAAGTGACTTTGACCTTCTGCAGTCGCTGCACCAGTCTGCTCCGTAGAACTCAATCTCTGCCATTTTTTACCTCAACCTAATCGAATCTGGAATGACTAACTCGCCATCCTCAAAGGTAATTCCCTTGAGTGAGCGAACCACAATGTCAGCCTGGGTGTCAAGCGCATGTTCGGTGACGCCAACTAGCAAACCTGCTCCTGCTTCTAGGCCGGCCAAGATTCCAGATGCGGCATCTTCAAACACCACGCACTCGGAGATGTCGAAACCTAAGTTGGCAGCACCTTTGAGGTACGGCTCTGGGTGAGGCTTGCCGTTTTCAACATCCCACGCGGTGACGATCTCGTTAGGGATTGGGATGCCTGCGGCAGTGAGTCTTGCTCTGGCGAGGTTTGGGTTGGCGCTGGTGACCACGGTCCAAACTCCCGGCTTCATAGAGGTGAGGAACTCAACCGAGCCCTCGAGTGGCACGGTGAGGTGAGCCAGGTCCTGCTCGAGGTTATTGATGTAGTCATCGGCCTCTTTGAAAAGCTTTTCCCCCACCATTTGCAAAACCAGATCCTGAGCTCGCTTGCCGTGATGTTCGGCGGTTAGTTCAAATCCCGGGTGATACTTCTCGCCCCACTGCCGCCAGGCGCTGATTGCGCCGGGCATGGAATCAACTAGGACTCCGTCGTTGTCGAACAAAAGCCCCTTGAAATAACTACGCATGGTTTTCTTTGTGCCTCGAGATCATGGTGCGGTAAATACCAAAGGTGGCAAGCGCTAGTAGCACAATCGCTGGCAGCAGTGACTCTAGGAACCAGCTCAGCGATGGTGCATTGATTATTGGCTGCTGCGCGTCAGGATCGCCCTCAACCCACTGAGGCCATTCGCGAAGGTTTTCAATGGCTGAAAAACCAAAGCTGAAGGCCATGATCGTGACCACAGCACCGAACACAATGGAGAGCACCAGGTTCAGGTTCACAGCTGCAGTGCCGGTTCTTCTTGGCTTTGGGGCAAGCGGCTTCGCGGAGCGAGCCTGCGCGGCAAAGCGAGTGCCGACGATAATCGAAGTGGCGATGATGGCCTGAATGATCACCCAGATCCAAACATCCAAAGTGGTGCGGGTGGTGTCATAAACCACCAAGCCAAAGATGATCGCGATTGCGGTGCCGATGATTGGTGACGCGTAGGCCAGCCCAACCGCACGCTGCAGTCTCGCGCGCTCCTCGTCCCGCTCCTCGTGGGCGATGTCTGGCGCATCCTTACGGAAGACAAACGCAAACAAAATAACAACCACTACCAATGCGGTCGCCAAGACGATCGGCACATAGACCCCGAAGATGCGGATCAATGGAGAGGCGTCCCTAGAGTCGTAGTTGTTGAAGGCACCGAGGAAGTTACCGATGGCAAATACCGCTCCGCCGACAAGTGAAAGGATCACAAACAGGTTATTGAAACGATGTGCGCTCTGGGCCAGCGGTGAATCGACTTCACTTCTAAGCGCCAGTGCGATTCGCTGACCAAGTAGCGATGCGATTGCCACGCCGGTGATGCCGAGCAGGATTAGGTAAACACTCCACTGCAGAGTCACCTCGTATGGCAGCTGTTCACCCTTGTTGTCATACATCGGCATCTCGCGATAAAGGTCGACGAACTGCGCGAGCATCATCATGGCCCAGAGGAACGCTAGGCCGATCAGTGGTAGCTGGATGGCGCGATTTGCATTTCTAGATTCACTCATAGCTACAGCCTAGACTTGCCCCATGATTTTGGTGATTGGTGAGGCGCTGATAGACCTAATTGGCACCGCAGATGGCGGTGGCAACTACCAGGCCGTGGTTGGTGGTGCGAACGCAAATGTTGCCCTCGCCCTGGCTCGCCGCGGTGTTGAGCAAAGATTTTTGGGACGCATTTCCTCAGATGGCTTTGGTCAGCAGATTCGTGAGCGCTTGACTTCAAATGGGGTAAACCTCGATTACAGCATCAACGCCAAGGAGCAGACCTCGCTCGCGGTGGCGACCATCGGCAGTGATGGTTCGGCCAGTTACAGCTTCTACGTCGATGGCACCGCTGACTGGGGCTGGACCGAAGCCGAGCTACCAAGTGCCATCGAATTAGCCTCGCTCAATACCCGCGCGGTTCAGTTTGGCTGCCTCGCGATGGCGATTGCACCCGGTGGTTTGGTGTTGGAGAGTTGGCTTAGAGAGCTCTACGAAATTGGTGATTCGACTTTGAGTCACGACCTAAATATTCGCTCCGCACTAGGTTTCGAGCGCCAGAGTGAGCTGGAGCGTGTGCTGAGAATCAATGCCCACAGCCACATCATCAAGGCTTCCGATGCCGACATCGAATGGTTGTACGACCTACCCCAAGGGGCTCAGCTAGATTCGATCGCAACCGACTGGAGCCAGGGCGGCAAGTTGGTGGTGATTACTCGCGGTGGCGATGGTGCAACGCTGTATTTGAATGGGGCAAAGCTTCACGCTGCCGCACCAAAAATCAATTTGGTTGACACGGTCGGAGCAGGCGATACCTTCATGGCAAACCTGTTGGCCGAACTTGATCTTCTTGGCGCTTTGGGTGCTGAACCACTGGCTCGGCTAGCTAATTTAGACGCAGCCCAGTTGCAGCGTGCTGCCGAGATCGCTGCGGTGGCTGCGGGAATTGTTTGCGAGCGAAAGGGCTGTGAGCCTCCGACTTTGGCGGAGACTACTGCTCGAGTTGCAAACCAAGCGCAATAGCCGCTGTGAAGCGAACGCCGTCTCTGGTTTTGTAGAGCCTGTGGCTGTGAGTTAGTTCTGCGATAACGCTCGTGCCGAGTCCCTGCGTGCCAGAAACCACTTCGGCGCCATCGTTTTCAACTACCAAATCCAACAGCTGAGCACTGAGCTTAATTATCACCTTGATGTGCTTTGCCTTACCGTGCTTGATGGCATTGGTGGTGGCTTCCCGCAATACCTCAATGGTGCTGCGGGCCAGGGACTGCTGGGCATCCAAAGCCGCCTGCGCCTGAGGCTGGATGTGATATTCGATGCGACAGCTCTCGGACCAGACCTCTGCGATATCGGTCAATACCTGACTAAAACTTTCGCCCTCGAGATAAGCGGTTTGGCCCAATCGGGAAAGTGCCTTGTCAACCGAGTCACGCACCTTCTCAAGATCTGAAATCGTGGGCTTATCGATCTTTGAAAGCTGCAATGCGGTGGCATGCAGGGTTGCCTGCACGCTGCCGTGTAATTCGGTTGCCAACATCTTTTGATCCAGCCAGACCTGCTGTCGCAACTGCGAGTTCAATAGCCTCAGTTCCTCAACGATGCCTCTTAGTTGCGCCTGAGAGATGTCTGCCTGATTTTGGGCAATTGCCATTAGGTAAATGCTCGGGAAGGCGATTGAGAAGAAAACCGTGGACTGCACCAAAAATGTGCCTGGAAGCGTCAAGGTCTCCCAAAAGGTGAATGGCCAAGCCGTGAGTCCTACCACGGCACCGAAGGGTATTGAGAATAAAAACCCGACCCAGGTCGGGTGATCAAGGTTTGCGGTCAGCGCTTTCACGCCGTAGGTGATGAGTCCAAACCAGCTGGTTAGCACCACGGCGGTGATCAAGCCCTGAAGGGGATTGCTGGAAGCCGAGAGCATCGAGAAGCCCAACACAAATGCGGTGAGTGCAGTCCATCCAACCGGGAGTGATTGCCCGAGGGTGCTGCGCTTGGGGAGGGTGAGTCGACCCAGTTTGGTTAGAAACGGTGCTGCCGCAGTCAGAGTTGGCGGATCAAAACGCTTCGCTAGCTCGTGGCTTAATGGCCGCACCACATCTTCGTTCAAACCTCGAAGTGCTCGGACAATTGCAGATGCGTCTTTAGAGAGCTTGGCATCGTTTAGGTGCTTGGAGATCTCCCAGAGCGATGGGGTTACCAGTTCACTAATTCGGGCTCGCTGCGCAAGCCTCAGCCGATCAATCTCCTGGGCAAATTCCAACCGGGATTGCGTAAGCGAATACTGCTCTCGCCTAAGCTCCTGGTCAATTTCCTTTTGGGTCAGGTAGGCCACCACCAGGGTGTTGAACACCATGTAGATTGCCGCGACGTAAATTGGTGCCGCAGAGAGCCGGAACCAGATATCGCTGACCGGCACAACCCCCAGCAGCAATCCAACGTTGAAGACTGTGATTCCTCGAATTAGGCCGGCGATAAGCAGAATTGTCAGGTTTGCGACTGGCCCCGGTTTTCCAAAAAACCTAAAGTGTGCCTGCTGCAGAACTTCAATGGCCGCGACCGTGACGGCAAATCCGGCAATAATGACCAAGAACCAGCTGATCGGGTCGCCGCCCAGGCGACCGTAGTCGTTGATCAGTCCGGTGATAATCGCGGGTAGGGCAAACAGCACGTGGGTTCGCCAATTCAAGGCATGTTTTCCCCCGAGAGCGCTCCACGGGGAAACGGTGTACTGGGCCAAGAACTAAACCTGTTCTTTTAGCTGGTGGTATTTGCTGGCGGCCTCGACTCGGGGATTGCCGTCTTTGGGGTCGATGTTCATCAGCTCAAAAATGCGAGTCAGCATGCCCTCAACTGCTCTTACGGTGGTGCCACGAAGTTCAGCAATCTGGGCATTGGTCTTGCCCTCGCTCAGTAGCTGCAGCGTCTCAACCTGGCGGCGAGAGAGCGCCGAGAACGGCCGGTTACTTGCCAGGTCGTGACGATACTCCTTGGTGATGGCATCCTTTAGGACTGCCTCAATGGCATCTACCAATTCTTGACCGTTTTGGATCGCGCCCTTGCGCAAGTAGGCCTGGTTGGATTTCACAACTGAGGCATCTTTGCTGCCAAAGCGTGGGTCAGGAAGATTGGTTAGGTAAACGATTCCAACTGCCGGAGTGGTTGGGTTCATGGACTCCACCAGCTCAAAGCCATTAGGTCCTGGGCCCAATTCAATGTCAACCACAATGCAGTCAGGGTCGATGGACTTCATAGCCCGCTTGGCATCCGCCGCATTGGCGGCGGTAGTTACGACGAATCCAGCAGACTCAACAGCACGCGCCAAAAGGTCACGCATCAGCGGTTCATTCTCAACCACAAGAACGTGGCGGAAGGCTTTTGGGTCTGGCTTTGGCATTGGGCTCCAATTTTGAATCTAATAAAGCATAATCCGCGTCGGGTAACGGCACATATCAGGCCTTAATTGTCAGACCCCTAGGGCAGACTTTAGCCATGCGAAAAACCACCACCGGCCTAAGTTTCGACTCTCGCGACCTAATGCGTTCGCAGTGCTCTCACTGCACACGACTTTCGGTGGCCAGGGAACTCAAGGTGGCGGGCGTGCAAGAACTCATTGATGAGTTCTACGTAAAACCGGACAGTTTGGCGATTCGCTACGGCATGAAGTACGAGGCCGCTCTGGAAACCGAGTTGGTGCAAAACCTTGGCGAGCTGGTTAGCGCTGCGCAACCTCAAACCCTAGAGGCGACGCTTGAACTAATGCGGCAAGGTGTTCCGGTGATCTACCAGGGCGTTCTCAAGGGCGGCTCAGGTCAGCTTGAGTTTTCCGGAAGACCAGACTTTCTGTTGCGCGGTGACTACCGATTTGAGATGAGCGACCAGGGACTAACCGCCATCCAGGTCGGTGCCTGGCAGGGCGGCTATAGCGCCTGGGATGCCAAGTTGTCGGCAACGCCAAAACCTGACTATCAAATTCAGGTTGGCCTCTACGCCGATGTCCTGAGAACTCTCAATCTTGAGGCTTCCTCCGAGCACGGCCTGATTCTTGGCAATCGAGAGATCGCAGCCTTTTCGGCAGATGCCCTTATTGCCCAAATGCTCGTCAAGCGGTCGGCCTACGAAGCAAGCGTTGCCGCGATAGTTGCGCAAAACCCAAAGACCCTGGCGGATTTGGGGGAGCTAGTTTGCGAGGCATCCACCTATTGCGACCTGTGCGAATACCCAGCGCTTTGCCGACACATGCGACTTCAGACCAATCACCTGCAGTTGGTCGCGGGCATCACCAAGGCGCAAATCGATGCGCTGCGTCACCTCGGAATCACCACAGTTCGTCAGCTTGCGGAATTGGATGAACCAACCGAAAAGCACTCGGTGGAAATTATTCGTAAGCTCGCGCTGCAAGCCAGATTGCAGCAGAACTTTTTTGACACAGGAGTAAGAAGCCAGGTGGTTGCAGATCCAGAGTTGCTTTCAGGATTACCAGAGGCCAATCCTGGAGATCTGTTTTTCGACCTGGAAGGATTCACTTTCTTCGGTGAACCGGGCGGTCTGGAGTATCTCTGGGGTTGGGTCGATGCCAAGGGTGAGTACTTCCACCACTGGGCTGACGACAGAGCCGGGGAAGAGCGGGCTTTCGAGAGCTTTATGGAGGCGGTCCTTATAAACCGCAAGCGCTATCCGCAAAGTCGCATCTACCACTACGCGCACTACGAGAAAACAGCGCTGAAAAAGCTGGCGGCCAGAACCGGCAAGTACGAATACGAGCTGATGCAGCTGATTGAGAATGGGGTCTTTGTAGATCTCTACAAGCTGGTCGACAAGGCGCTTGTGATTTCGGAAGAGCGCTACAGCATCAAGAACCTAGAGAACTTCTATGAGTTTGATCGCTCCTCCGACGTTAAAGAGGCGATGGGCTCAATGGAGTTCTACGACCAGTACCTAACCACCTTGGCCGAAGATGCCGATGCCGCGGAAAAGCTAAAGCGCCAGGTGATTGCGTACAACCGAGACGATTGCGCAAGCACACTGGCGCTTTATAAGTGGCTTTTGGACCTTACATAAAGGTTGCAACATCCAAAGGAATGCCAGGACCGAAGGTGGTCGCAACGGCACCCTTTAGCAGGTACTTACCCTTAGAGGTCGAAGGCTTTAGTCGAACAACCTCATCCATGGCGGCGTTTAGGTTCTCAGCTAGCTGAGCCTGGGTGAAGCTTGCCTTACCAATGATGAAGTGCAGGTTGGACTGCTTGTCAATGCGGAAGTCGATCTTTCCACCCTTGATGTCAGTAACAGCCTTTGCGGTGTCCATGGTTACGGTTCCGGTCTTTGGGTTTGGCATTAGGTTACGAGGACCTAGCACCTTACCTAGACGACCAACCTTGCCCATTAGGTCAGGGGTTGCAACCGCAGAGTCGAAGTCGACCCAACCAGCCTCAACCTTGGCGATTAGCTCATCGCCACCGACCTCGTCGGCTCCAGCCTCACGAGCTGCGTCTGCTGCGGCACCATTTGCAAACACGATTACTCGGGCTACTTTTCCAGTTCCGTGAGGGAGAGATACCGTGCCACGGATCATCTGGTCAGCCTTGCGAGGGTCCACTCCAAGCTTGAGTGCAACCTCGATGGTTGAGTTGGTCTTCTTACCTGCGGTGTCGATCGCAAGGGCGGCAGCCTCTGCTGCGTTGTAGAGCTTGCCTTCTTGGATCTTTGCTGCGGCCTCGTTATAGGCCTTTGAGCGCTTTGCCATTCTGCTTTTCCTTTCGGTCACAGTCCGTGGTTCTAAGGGGCGCTAACCCCTCCCACGACTATTTGTGTTTGGTTTAGTTGTTTATAGCTCGGTGGTGATACCCATGGAGCGGGCGGTGCCAGCGATGATCTTTGCTGCTGCTTCGACGTCGTTAGCGTTTAGGTCGCTCATCTTGGTCTCAGCAATCTTCATTACCTGGTCGCGAGATAGCTTTGCAACCTTCACGGTGTGAGGGGTTGCGCTTCCCTTCTGAACTCCAGCTGCCTTCTTGATTAGCTCAGCGGCAGGAGGGGTCTTCAGAATGAAGGTGAATGAACGGTCTTCGTAAACGGTGATCTCAACCGGTACTACGTTGCCACGCTGGTCAGCGGTAGCTGCGTTGTACTGGGTGCAGAACTCCATGATGTTTACACCGTGCTGACCTAGAGCAGGTCCGATAGGTGGAGCTGGGTTAGCAGCGCCAGCCTGGATCTGAAGCTTGATCAGACCGGTGACTTTCTTCTTGGGTGCCATGTTGTTTTCTTTTCTCTCTTATTAGTTCAGTGCGCCGACTTGGTCAAAAGACAGCTCCACTGGAGTCTCACGCTCGAATAGCGAAACTAGAACGGTGACCTTGCCAGACTCTGGCTTGATCTCCGAAATTGTGCCTGGAAGGCCGGCGAATGAGCCGTCCTTGATCATGATGGACTCGCCCACGGTGAAGTCGATCTTGACTGGGATTGACTTGCCCTTGGCCTTGCCGCTGGAAGAAATTGCAGCCTTTGCGCTCTTTACCTCTTCGGTTTCCTCAGGGGTGAATAGCGGCTTCAGCATTTCGAATGCCTCGTTTGGGCGAAGCGGAGTTGGGTGCTGGCTGTTACCAACAAATCCGGTGACCGCTGGGGTGTGACGAACTAGCGACCAGCTGTCCTCGGTCATCTCCATGCGAACTAGCACGTAACCAGGGATGCGGACCTTGGAAACCAGCTTGCGCTGACCGTTCTTGATCTCAATGGTCTCTTCCATTGGGACCTCAATCTGGAAAATCTGGTCTCCACCGGCAAGTGCTGCACGACGGACCTCAATGTTCTGCTTCACGCGACGCTCGTAACCGGCGTAGGAGTGGATTACGTACCACTTACCTGGCTGCTCACGCAGCTCCTGACGGAACTTGCGGTAAGGGTCGTCCTCGGTCGCTGCCTCAGCAACCGGTGCTGGGGCCTCGCTAGGAGCTTCCTCAACCTGGAAACCATCGAGCTCGTGCTCTGCCTCAACCTCTGCGAGGTCTAGGTCAGTCTCGTCTAGGTCGATGTTTTCGTTAACTGCGTCCTCGGACTGAGCCATTGGCTCAGTTTCCTGGGTGTCGCTGAAGTTTAGGTCTGACACGAATTCCTCTTTATCCTGCAAATACGAAGGTGACAACGTTGTAGAAGATCCAGTCCAAAGCGCTGATGATTGCCATCACCACTGCTACGAAACCGAGCACCACACCGGTGTAGTTGATTAGCTCTTTGCGGGTTGGTCTGGTGACCTTGCCGAGCTCTGCAACTACCTGACGGAAAAACAGCGTGCCGCGCTGAAGCGGGTTCTTGGTCTTAGCCTTTTCCGCTTTTGCGGCTTCGACTAAGTCTTCAGAGGCGTTCTGTGTCTCTTCTGACATTTGTCTTCCTTCTTGTTAGCGCAGGGCGGACAGGACTCGAACCTGCAACTTGCGGTTTTGGAGACCGCTGCTCTACCAATTGAACTACCGCCCTATCGTTGCCATCGCCATCAACCTTTACTGGGCACAAGGCTTGGTTTCAAGTGCCACCTGAGAAAGACAGACTTCTAGATTGAATCTATTAGTTTGAATTTTCGCCAGATTAGTTTTGGGCAGATGTCAACTTGAAAGAGTTTAGGGGTTAAACCGCCGATATGCAAAGGAATTTCTAGCCCGAATGCCTAGGAACCGAAGTATCCTGTTAGGCATGTCTGCTAACCGAATTTCCCAAAGAATCGCCGCTATCGCCGAGAGTGCAACTCTGAAGGTTGATGCCAAGGCAAAGGCCCTCAAGGCCGAGGGTAAAAATGTCATCTCATATGCTGCCGGTGAGCCAGACTTTGCCACCCCGCAGCACATCGTTGAGGCTGCCGTTCTAGCGGTTCGCGACCCAAAGAACCACCGCTACACCCCAGCTGCTGGTCTACCTGAACTTCGCGAGGCGATCGTCGAGAAGACCAAGCGTGACTCTGGCACCGATGTCACCGCTAACCAGGTGATTGTCACCAACGGTGGTAAGCAGGCGGTTTACCAAGCTTTTGCCGTGATTTTGGACCCACAGGATGAGGTTTTGGTTCCGGCTCCCTACTGGACCACCTATCCGGAGGCGATCAAGCTTGCCGGCGGCAAGCAGGTCGATGTGTTTGCCGGTAGTGATCAGGACTACAAGGTCACCGTTGCTCAGCTGGAAGCGGCCTATATCCCGAAGACCAAGGCGCTTTTGATGTGCTCACCATCGAACCCAACCGGTGCGGTTTACACCAAAGAAGAGATCCTGGCGATTGGCCAGTGGGTGGCATCGAAGCCAAATCTCTGGGTGGTATCCGATGAGATTTACCAGAATCTCACCTACGACGGCCTTTACGCCCACTCGATCACCGAGCTGGTGCCAGAGCTTGCCGACCGCACCATCATGGTCAACGGTGTTGCCAAGACCTATGCCATGACCGGTTGGCGCTTGGGCTGGATGGTTGCTCCGCTGGATGCTGCCAAGGCAGCTGCAAACCTGCAGTCTCACCTTTCTTCCAACGTCTCAAACATTTCACAGCGCGCTGCCCTGACGGCCCTAACCGGTGACCAGCAGCCTGTGAAGGACATGCTGGCTGCCTTTGACCGTCGCAGACAAATTGCGGTTGCCGAGATGAACAAGGTTCCAGGCGTTGTTACCCCAACCCCAAAGGGAGCCTTCTACATCTATAGCGATGTCTCTGGCCTGCTGGGTAAAACCTGGGGCGGCAAGCAGATCAACAGCTCGCTAGAACTGTGCGACTATGCGCTCGATGCAGCCGAGGTTGCCATGGTTCCGGGCGAGGCCTTTGGCCCATCTGGCTACGTGCGTCTGAGCTATGCACTGGGCGATGACCAGCTGGTAGAGGGCATTCAGCGCTTGCAGCGCTTGTTTAGCTAAAACCCGATCAGATTTGGTTCTGGGATTAGGTTTATGCCCCAGGTCGCGGCGACCCGCTCCTGAATAAACCTGGCAAGTTCAATGATTTCCTCGGCCTTTGCTCCACCGGCATTGGTAATTGCGAGCGCATGCTTATCGCTGACTTTTGCCTTGGAACCTGGAAGTGCATAGCCCTTTGGGATGCCGGAATTCTCAATCAGCCACCCGGCAGAAAGCTTGAACTTCTCGCCATCCTCCATCGACCACTTCTGCATATCCTGCGGGAAGTCCAAAGCCTTGACTTTGGAAACCACAGGGTTTGTGAAGAAGCTGCCACAGCTCACACTGGCTGGATCCGAAGCTCGAACCACCATGCCCTTCGAGGAGCGCAGTTCAATCACGGTGTCACGCACCACCTGAAGTGGCAGCTGGGAGCCATAAGGTTCACCGAGGTGGTTGGTAATCTGCCCAGAAGCCATCGGGACGCTCAAACCCCCAAGCTTCTTGAGCTCAAATTCCACCCAGCCGATCACGCCTTTTAGGCCGCGCTTCAAAGCGCTATCGCGATAGGAGAACTCAAAGAATTCGGCTGGCTTGACCTCGACCTCAAAGGTCTCAAAATCTAAGAATTCGATTTGAGTGATGGTTTCCGAGACCTCTTGGCCGTAGCCCCCAACGTTTTGAACCGGGGTTGCGCCAACACTTCCCGGGATACCGCTCATCGCTTCGATTCCGGCATAGCCGCGCTCTACCGCCCAGGCCACAAACTCATCCCAGCTCTCGCCGGCTTGCACCCGGATAGTGACCGAGCTATCGGTTTCCTGCACGATTTCTTTGCCGAGGTTAGCCACCAAAATTACATCGAGATCGGAGATGTCATCAGCAAAAACTGTGTTTGATCCGCCGGCCAAGATTTGATAGTTCGACTCTTCCCGCCAGGCCTCAAGGACGGTTTCGTAGAGCTCTTTTGTGCTCTCGCACTTGGTCAGCGACTTTGGAGTTCCACCAACCTGCATGGTGGTGAAATTAGTCATTGCCTGGGCAGGAATTTGACTCAAAACTGCACCCAAGCCTGGGCTTTGCCCAACACGGTGTTCTCTTCAAATGTAGTGGTTAGGTCAACCCGGACTCGCTTGGCTTCCTCATCTAAAGCGCCGATGGTTGCCTTCACACTGAGGGCTGCGTGACCGTGTGGTGGCACGACTACCGGCTTGGTGAAGCGAACGCCGTAGTCAACAACCTTGCCAGCATCTCCAATCCAAGAGACCACCGGTTGAATTGAAATTCCCATGGTCAACATGCCGTGCGCCAGGACTCCTGGCAGACCAACTGCCTGCGCAATGTCATCACGGTAGTGGATGGTATTGAAATCTCCGGAGGCCCCGGCATAACGAACCAGTGAGTCTCGGGTGATCTTGAAATCTTGCTCAGCGACTACATCGCCAATCGTCAACTCTTCAAACTTTGGCATTACTCTCCCCTCACAACCAGGGTTGAAATTGCGGTGCAGACCAACTGGTCAGCGGCATCAAAAATTTCGGTCTCAAAAGTAACCATGTGGTTGCCACCTAGGCTCTTTACGCTTGCCACCGTCAGCTCTGAAGTGAGCTCGTCGCCGGCGATGATGGGACGCTGGTAGATAAATCTTTGGTCACCGTGAACCACACGTGAAAAGTCGATCTTGGCCTCAGGGTCAGACAGCACTAGAGCCAAACTTTGCTCCTGAATGACCACGGGAAATGTTGGTGGCACAACCAGATCGGCATGGCCCGCAGCCTTAGCGAAACTAAGGTCCTGAGACTCCTTGGCAGCCATAACTGCCTTAGCAAATTCCCGTACTTTTTCACGGCCAACTAGGTAGCTCGGAGTTCTGGGGTAACGCTTGCCTTGAATGTCTGGATTCACCATGGGATAAGGGTAGCTCAGTTGCTAAAAATCGTTATCTAACCCTTGGGACAAATAGTTTCAAAATGTCAGTCGTTGGTTGTAAATTTATAGCTATCAAGGGCAATAGCCTGCGGTAGTAAACCCAGAGGGACTTCCGGACGGTCGTCGCTCTGGGTTTATGACTTTCTGGGGCGATCCGACCAGATATCGAAACCCCTGAACTCCTTGTGCCAATCACCGCCCCGGGTCCTAACCCAAGCCAGGGCATCCGGAATCCAAAGCAATATTTGTGTTCTGGCATCTGAGTGAGTGAAAATCACGTTTGAACTCTTATTTTCAGCATTGAGGGCGTTCGTCAAAACAGCTTTATCCAATTCGAGGTGATTTGAATCCGCTTCAATCCACAGTTCGCAGTAATCCCCGAAGGGCAACGCTTTCACTAATTCACGAAGGCACTTTTCACGACCTCTGGCCTCGGATTCACTGCGAGTTACAAAGAATCTGACTTCGATTGGTAGTGACCGATAAACCGACAGGATTTGCCTACGTCGGCGATTACTTTCAGATACGAAGTGGATGCGGCTTTGCCCTTTGAGTTTGAGTCGATTCAGATCTCGCCTAATCCTGGGGACTTCTTCTACGTTTACGAAAATCGCACACAAAACGTAAGCCTTGGACTTACTTTCATCGATAAAAACAGCCTTCATTTGAGAATTATGAAGGGGGAGTGTGACATCTATTGCTGTGGTAGCTGAGGCGGGGCACGATCCCGCGACCTCACGATTATGAGTCGTGCGCTCTAACCAACTGAGCTACTCAGCCTCGAACTGCAGCGAGGTAACCCACTGTCGATCGAGCCCCGAGACAG
>JACCDS011076532.1_pt1 | contig 15623 bp, 11 predicted proteins | sample 7446441 | NCBI WGS metagenome assembly JACCDS01 (sample SAMN15323445, study PRJNA562643) | freshwater metagenome | isolation source: river surface water | place: USA:Blue River Watershed | collected 2017-08-17
ATCACTTGGCAGACGGTTGAAAAAATCATTGCCAAAGAGCGCCCAGATGCCATCTTGCCGACCATGGGCGGCCAAACCGCGCTGAACTGCGCTTTGGATTTGTGGCGTCACGGCGTGCTCGAGAAGTACAAAGTTGAGCTGATCGGCGCGACGCCCGAGGCCATCGACAAGGCCGAAGACCGCCTGAAGTTCAAGGACGCCATGACCAAGATTGGTCTGGGTTCGGCCCGTTCCGGCATCGCCCACAGCATGGAAGAAGCGTGGGATGTGCAAAAAACTGTGGGTTTCCCCACCGTTATCCGTCCGAGCTTCACCTTGGGCGGAACCGGCGGCGGCATTGCCTACAACCCCGAAGAATTCGAAGTCATCTGCAAACGCGGATTGGAAGCGTCGCCCACCACCGAGTTGTTGATCGAAGAATCCCTCTTGGGTTGGAAAGAATATGAGATGGAAGTGGTGCGCGACAAAGCGGACAACTGCATCATCATTTGCTCGATCGAAAACTTGGACCCCATGGGGGTGCACACCGGTGACTCCATCACCGTGGCGCCAGCCCAGACCTTGACCGACAAGGAATACCAAATTTTGCGCAACGCGTCGTTGGCGGTATTGCGCGAAATTGGCGTGGACACTGGCGGCTCGAATGTGCAGTTCTCGATCAATCCCAAAGACGGCCGCATGGTCGTCATTGAGATGAACCCCCGCGTCTCGCGTTCTTCTGCTTTGGCCTCCAAAGCCACAGGCTTCCCGATTGCCAAAGTAGCTGCCAAGTTGGCGGTTGGATACACGCTCGACGAATTGCGCAACGAAATCACCGGTGGTGCCACGCCAGCTTCTTTCGAGCCTTCGATTGACTACGTGGTGACCAAGATTCCTCGTTTTGCATTCGAAAAATTTCCTACGGCCGACAGCCGACTGACCACCCAGATGAAATCGGTGGGCGAGGTCATGGCCATGGGGCGCACCTTCCAAGAGTCCTTCCAAAAAGCCCTGCGTGGCTTGGAAGTGGGCGTGGATGGGATGAACGAAAAAACCCAAGACCGCGAGGTTCTTGAAAAGGAACTGGGCGAGCCTGGCCCCGAGCGCATTTGGTATGTGGGTGATGCCTTCGCTATGGGCTTGAGCGTTGACGAAGTCTTTGCGCTGACCAAGATCGATCCTTGGTTCTTGGTTCAAATTGAAGAGATCGTGAAGATCGAACTCGAACTTGAAACCACCACCTTGGAAGCGATCACCGCTGAAGAATTGCGTGCGCTCAAGAAGAAAGGTTTTTCCGATCGCCGTTTGGCCAAGTTGCTGAAAACCACCGAACATGTGGTGCGTGCACGTCGCCATGCGCTGAATGTGCGCCCGGTTTACAAGCGCGTTGACACCTGCGCCGCTGAGTTTTCGACCAACACCGCTTACATGTACTCCTGCTATGAGGGCCATGGTGACGGCGAGTGCGAGGCTGAGCCATCGCAAAACAAAAAGATCATGGTGTTGGGTGGTGGCCCGAACCGCATTGGTCAAGGCATTGAGTTTGACTATTGCTGCGTGCACGCGGCGCTCGCCATGCGCGAAGACGGTTATGAAACCATCATGGTCAATTGCAACCCCGAAACGGTGTCGACCGACTACGACACGTCTGACCGTTTGTATTTCGAGCCTGTCACCCTCGAAGACGTGCTCGAAATTGTGGACAAAGAAAAACCCACAGGCGTCATCGTTCAGTACGGCGGGCAGACTCCTTTGAAGTTGGCGCTCGACCTTGAAGCGGCCGGCGTGCCCATCATCGGCACCAGCCCAGACATGATTGACGCGGCCGAAGACCGTGAGCGCTTCCAGAAATTGTTGCAAACCTTGGGCTTGCGTCAGCCGCCCAACGCCACAGCCCGCACTGAGGCAGAGGCTTTGGAAAAAGCCGCAGCCCTAGGGTATCCGCTGGTGGTTCGCCCCAGTTATGTGTTGGGTGGTCGTGCCATGGAAATCGTGCACGAGCAACGCGATCTCGAGCGCTACATGCGCGAAGCGGTCAAGGTCTCGCACGACTCTCCCGTCTTGTTGGACCGCTTCTTGAATGACGCCATCGAGTGCGATGTGGATTGCTTGCGCGATCCGGCTGGCCAAACTTTCATTGGCGGTGTCATGGAACACATCGAACAAGCGGGTGTTCACAGCGGTGACTCGGCTTGCTCATTGCCGCCTTATTCCTTGGCCGCCGAAACGGTTGCTGAACTCAAGCGTCAATCGGCCGCCATGGCCGGCGCCTTGAACGTGGTGGGTTTGATGAACGTTCAGTTCGCCATCCAACATGTCGACGGAAAAGATGTGATTTATGTGCTGGAGGTGAATCCCCGCGCTTCTCGCACCGTGCCTTATGTTTCCAAAGCCACAGGCATTCAGTTGGCCAAGGTGGCGGCGCGTTGCATGGCTGGTCAAACACTGGTTTCGCAAGGCATTACCCAAGAAGTCACGCCGCCCTATTTCAGCGTGAAAGAAGCGGTTTTCCCCTTCGTGAAGTTCCCTGGTGTCGACACCATTCTCGGCCCCGAGATGAAGTCCACGGGCGAGGTCATGGGCGTGGGTAAGACCTTTGGCGAAGCCTTTGTGAAGAGCCAAATGGGCGCCGGCACCAAACTGCCTCGACCTACCAAAGCCGACGGCAGTCCCTCTGGCAAAGTCTTCATTTCGGTCAAGAACAACGACAAGGCCCGTGCCATCGAAGTGGCGCGCCAGTTGGTGGCCCAAGGTTTTGACTTGGTCGCGACCAAAGGCACAGCATTGGCCATCAATGCCGCAGGCGTGGCCTGCGCCACGGTGAACAAGGTGACCGAGGGCCGCCCGCACATTGTGGACATGATCAAGAACAACGAAGTGGTGCTGGTGATCAACACCGTCGAAGAGCGCCGCAACGCGATCGCCGACTCGCGTCACATTCGTACTTCTGCGTTGCTCAACCGGGTCACCACCTTCACCACCATTGCCGGCGCCGAAGCGGCGGTGGAGGGCATGAAGTACATGGACCAGTTGGATGTCATTTCTGTGCAGGAAATGCATGCCCAATTGGCAACCTAAATCCTGCACAAGAGCCAACTTTCATCAATTGGCATAATGCAGCTGTGACCGCCGAGTTTCAACACTCGGCGGTTTGCTTTTGGAGAACTGAACATGTCAACCATCCCGATCACCAAACGTGGCGCTGAGAAGCTCAAAGACGAGCTGCATCGCCTCAAGACCGTCGACCGTCCTGCCGTGATTCAGGCCATTGCCGAAGCCCGTGCGCAGGGCGACTTGAGTGAAAACGCCGAATACGATGCAGCCAAAGACCGTCAAGGGTTCATCGAAGGCCGAATTCAAGAAATTGAAGGCAAACTCTCTGCCGCTCAAATCATTGACCCTGCAGCCGTTGACGCGGGGGGACGCGTGGTGTTTGGCACAACCGTCGAACTCGAGGATGAAAGCTCAGGCGAGTCGGTGACCTACCAAATCGTGGGTGAGGATGAGGCCGATTTGAAGCTGGGCTTGATCAACATCAGCAGCCCGATTGCCCGAGCCTTGATCGGCAAAGAAGAGGGGGATGTGGCCGAGGTGCAAGCCCCCGGCGGCGTTCGTCGCTACGAGATCGTAGGCGTTTCTTACATTTGAGCCGGCCGGTCAGAGCGCCGTCTGACGCGGCATTCTGACCCTCGGGGTGTCTCAGCCCAGTCAGTCGTGACGGCCTTTTTTGACCGATTTTTGCTTGGGTTTGGCTCGCTTGATCTGACCCCCCGCCGCCAAGCGTTGGTTGCCCAACACGCGGACGGTTTTGACTTCAGGGCGCTGACCGCCGCGTGAGCTGTATTTCAGGATTTTGAAATCGCGTGGGCCAGCTTTGCGGTCTTCATCGATTTCTTTGATTTTTTCAGGTTGTGGCCGCCAAAGAATCAGCAACTTGCCAATGTGTTGAATGGGCGCAGCATTGAGTTGGTCTGCCAGTTGGACAAAGATCGCTTCGCGTGCAGCGCGGTCGTCACCCAGAACTCTGATTTTGATCAGGCCATGGGCGTTCAGGGCCGCTTCGGTTTCTTTGACGACGGCAGGCGTCAGACCATCTCCCCCGATCATGACGACGGGATCCAGGTGGTGGGCATCGGCGCGAAAGACTTTGCGCTCGGAAGGTGTGAGTTGAATTTGGGGCATACCCGTATTATCCCCGCAAGGACGCAGAAGAATGAAAGTCAAAACCAAAAGTAAAAAGGTCAACAAAGCATGGTTGAACGACCATGTGAATGACACCTATGTCAAATTGGCCATCAAAGAAGGCTTCCGAGCCCGGGCGGTGTACAAGCTCAAGGAAATTGACGAAACCTTGGGCTTGATTCGGCCCGGCCATTTGGTGGTGGATTTGGGCTCTGCGCCGGGCGCGTGGAGTCAGTATCTGCGCCGACGCTTGTCGCCCGATGGAGCGGCCGTGGGAACCCTCAACGGGACGATCATTGCTTTGGATCTCTTGCCAATGGCCCCGATTGAAGGGGTGCAGTTCATCCAAGGGGATTTTCGTGAGAATGAAGTGGCTGCCCTTTTGGAACAGGCCATGCAAGGCCGACAGGCGGATGTGGTGGTGTCTGACATGGCGCCCAATTTGTCGGGCATTGAGTCTTCCGATGCGGCGCGCATCACCCACTTGATTGAACTGGCCGTCGAATTTGCCCAAAACCACATGAAGCCAGAAGGCGCTCTGGTGGTCAAAGTCTTCCACGGCAGCGGTTACAGCCAGATCGTGAAGATGTTCAAAGAAAACTTCAAGGTGGTCAAACCCATCAAGCCGAAAGCCTCCCGAGACAAGTCCTCGGAGACTTTTTTGGTGGGCATTGGGCTAAATTCACGGGATTGAAACATTAATTCCTCTATTTTTGAGGGCTAAACCTTCATCTTTTGCAGTTGACAACCTGCTGCAGGCCTAGAATAAGACCAGTCATTTTTTTCGATTGGAGCCTCTCTTGAATAACCCTTGGTTTTCCAAAATTGCCGTTTGGATGGTGATTGCCATGGTGCTGTTCACCTTGTTCAAGCAATTTGACAACCGTGGCGTCGCAGGTGCAAACGCCATTGGCTATTCAGATTTCCTCGAAGAGGTTCGCGGTAACCGCATCAAGAGCGCCACCATTTCCGAAAGTCCGGGTGGCACTGAAATTGTGGCCATCACCAACGACGATCGCCGCATCAAAACCACCGCCACTTACCTCGACCGAGGTTTGGTCGGTGACCTGATCAATGCCGGTGTCAAGTTCGATGTGAAGCCCCGTGAAGAAGGTTCTCTTTTGATGACCTTGTTGGTCAGCTGGGGCCCGATGCTGTTGTTGATTGGCGTCTGGGTTTATTTCATGCGCCAGATGCAAGGCGGTGGCAAAGGCGGTGCCTTCAGTTTTGGCAAATCCAAGGCGCGCATGCTGGACGAGAACAACAACCAAGTGACCTTTGCCGATGTCGCCGGTTGTGACGAAGCCAAAGAAGAAGTCAAAGAAGTCGTTGATTTCTTGAAAGACCCACAGAAATTCCAGAAACTCGGGGGACGTATTCCCCGTGGTTTGTTGTTGGTGGGTCCACCCGGAACCGGTAAAACACTTTTGGCCAAAGGCATCGCTGGTGAAGCCAAAGTGCCGTTTTTCAGCATTTCGGGTTCTGACTTTGTCGAGATGTTCGTGGGCGTGGGCGCTGCACGTGTGCGCGACATGTTCGAAAACGCCAAAAAGAACGCACCTTGCATCATCTTCATCGATGAAATTGACGCTGTGGGTCGCCAGCGTGGTGCCGGTTTGGGCGGTGGCAATGATGAGCGTGAGCAAACACTCAACCAGATGCTGGTGGAGATGGATGGTTTTGAAACCAACCTGGGCGTGATTGTCGTGGCTGCGACCAACCGCCCAGACATTCTGGATGCTGCGTTGTTGCGCCCCGGCCGTTTTGACCGTCAGGTCTATGTCACCTTGCCCGATATTCGTGGCCGTGAGCAAATCCTCAATGTGCACATGCGCAAAGTGCCGATTGGCCAAGACGTGAAGGCCGATGTCATCGCGCGTGGCACGCCCGGCATGAGCGGAGCTGACTTGGCCAACCTCTGCAATGAAGCGGCCTTGATGGCGGCTCGTCGCAACGCCCGTGTGGTGGAGATGCAAGACTTTGAGAAAGCCAAAGACAAAATCTTGATGGGTCCTGAGCGTAAAAGCATGGTCATGCCCGAAGAAGAGCGTCGCAACACGGCTTATCACGAAGCGGGTCACGCCCTGATCGGCAAGCTGTTGCCGAAATGCGATCCCGTGCACAAAGTGACCATCATTCCGCGTGGCCGCGCCCTGGGCGTGACCATGAGCCTGCCCGAGAAAGACCGTTATAGCTACGACAAAGAATTCATGCTGAACCAAATCAGCATGCTGTTTGGCGGTCGTATTGCCGAAGAAGTGTTCATGCACCAGATGACCACTGGCGCGAGCAACGATTTCGAGCGAGCCACTTCAATTGCGCGAGACATGGTGATGCGCTACGGCATGACCGATGCTTTGGGCCCGATGGTTTACGCTGAAAACGAAGGCGAAGTGTTCTTGGGTCGCTCGGTCACCAAGACCACCAACATGAGCGAGTCGACCATGCAAAAGGTGGACATGGAAGTGCGCCGCATCATCGATGAGCAATACACGCTGGCTCGCCGTTTGATCGAAGAGCACAGTGCCCAAATGCATGCCATGGCCAAAGCCTTGCTTGAATGGGAAACCATCGACAAGGACCAAATCGACGACATCATGGCAGGGCGCGATCCGGTGCCGCCCAAAGACTGGACACCTCGCACCCCTCCCTCGGGTGGCGGAAATGGCGATGGACCTCCTTCGGTTCAAACCGAACCAGCAACCACCGCAGCCTGATTTTTTCATCTGTGGTGCTGTCAAAGCGGGGCCTTCGGGTCCCGTTTTGCATGGTGCCACCAGTTGCAACCGCCCATTCTGGACACAACAACGACATGCAATGGCAAACCACCCGATTTAAATTGGATCTGTCACGCCCCTGGGTCATGGGGATTGTGAATTTGACGCCAGACTCTTTCTCGGACGGCGGGCTCAGCACTGACCCGGCGCGGGCTTTGCGTCATGCTGAAAAATTGTTGCGCGAGGGGGCAGGTATTTTGGATGTGGGGGGCGAGTCCACACGACCCGGTGCCGTGCCGGTTCCGCTGGACCAAGAGCTGGCCCGATTGATGCCTTTTCTGCAAGAGGCGGTACGCTGGCAAGTGCCCATCTCGGTGGACACCTACAAGCCCCAAGTCATGCAGGCCGTGCTGGACATGGGGGTCGATATCGTCAATGACATTTGGGCCTTGCGCCAACCGGGTGCCGAGCAGGTCATCGCTGGCCACCCCCAATGTGGCGTGTGTTTGATGCACATGTACCGTGACCCTCAAAGCATGCAGCGCGATCGCATGACGGGCGATGTGCTGGAGCAGGTCAAGGCGTTCTTGATAGAGCGTGTCACGGCTCTTCGCGGTCAAGGTGTGGGGGCCAATCGCATTGTGCTGGACCCCGGCATTGGCTTTGGTAAAACCGTTGCTCAAAATTTTCAGCTGCTCGCCAAGCAAGCCGAATTGCTCGACTTGGGCTTTCCCATTTTGGCTGGCTGGTCACGCAAATCGTCATTAGGTGCGGTGTTGGCTGAAGCAGGCGTTGCGCCAGAGCCTGCGCAACGCGTCTCGGCCAGTGTGGCTGCGGCGCTGTTGGCATTGGAGCGGGGCGCAAAAATCGTACGCGTACACGATGTCAAAGAAACTGTGGATTCGCTGAAAGTTTGGCAGGCCATGGGAGAGCAGGCCGGTGAACACGGATGACGTCATTGGTCAGGGTGCATGTCGGGTGGGGCCGCTAAAATTCACCCACTTATTAAAACAACAAGGACACCGAGCATGACGCGCCAATATTTCGGCACAGACGGTATTCGCGGCACTGTGGGCCAGCGCCCCATCACGCCCGATTTCATTTTGCATTTGGCGCATGCCGTGGGCCGCGTTTTGAAGTCGCAAGAAGCCCATCCGGTGGTTTTGATCGGCAAAGACACCCGCATCTCGGGCTATATGCTGGAAAGCGCCCTCGAATCAGGTTTCAATTCGGCCGGTGTCGATGTGGTGTTGTTGGGGCCAGTGCCCACACCGGCGGTGGCCTATCTGACCCGGGCACAGCGCGCTTCCTTGGGGGTGGTCATCAGTGCCAGTCACAACCCGTTTGCCGACAACGGCATCAAGTTCTTTAGCGCCCAGGGCAAAAAACTGCCCGATGAATGGGAGAAAAAAGTAGAAGCCACTTTGCTGGAAGAACCGGTTTGGGTGGACTCTGCGGCGCTCGGTAAAACCCGCCGCCTCAATGATGCCGCCGGCCGTTACATCGAGTTTTGCAAAGGCACCTTCTCAAATGACTTGACCCTCAAGGGCCTGAAGATTGTGGTGGATGCCGCCCATGGAGCGGCCTACCAAATTGCCCCCAAAGTTTTTCATGAACTGGGCGCTGAGGTGGTGGCCATGGGCTGTTCGCCTGACGGGTTGAATATCAACAAAGGGGTGGGCGCAACCCATCCTGAAGCCTTGGTGCAAATGGTCAAGGACCATGGCGCAGACTATGGCATCGCTTTGGATGGTGACGCCGACCGTCTTCAATTTGTGGACGCATCGGGCCGTTTGTTCAACGGTGATGAATTGCTGTACCTGATGGTGGCAGACCGACTGGCACGCGACGAAGCCGTGCCGGGTGCGGTGGGTACCTTGATGACCAACATGGCGGTCGAAGTGGCCCTCAAGCAGCGCGGTGTTCAATTTGAGCGCGCCAAAGTCGGTGACCGGTATGTGCTGGAAGTCTTGCACGACAAAGGGTGGTTGTTGGGCGGTGAAGGCTCGGGCCATTTGTTGGCTTTGGACAAGCACACCACGGGTGACGGCTTGGTGAGTGCTTTGCAGGTGCTGCAAGCCTGCGTCAGCAGTGGCAAGAGCATGACTCAATTGCTGGAAGGCATTGTGCTGTTCCCCCAAGTGCTGATCAATGTGCGTTTGGCGGCTGGCTTTGACTGGCAAGCCCATCAGCCATTGTGGGAGGCCACGCGGACGGCCGAGGCGCAATTGGGTGACTCGGGACGTGTGCTGATTCGCGCCAGTGGCACCGAACCCCTTGTCCGCGTGATGGTCGAAGCCCGTGATGCAGTGATGGCCCGTGAATGCGCCGAACGGATCGCTGCAACACTGGCTTGAAAAACTCGCCTGAAAAAACTCCTCTGTGGTTCTATCTTCTGGCCAGTGCCAGTGCCAGTGCCAGTGGTTAAGCGCTACCTAGTAAATCAAATGGTCGGGTTTGATTTCTTGCAGGATGGTGGTGGCGATTTCTTCAATCGACTTGGTGGTGGTGGACAGCCAGCGGATGCCCGAGCGGCGCATCATCGCTTCGGCTTCAGAAACTTCCATGCGGCAGTTTTCCATGCTCGCATATTTGGAGTTAGGCCGCCGTTCTGCGCGAATTTCGGCCAGTCGATCGGGGTGGATGCTCAGCCCGAAGATTTTTTTTCGGTGCGGCATCAACGCTGGCGGAAGCTGCTTGCGCTCAAAGTCTTCAGGAATCAGTGGGTAATTGGCCGCTTTCAGGCCATGTTGCATCGCCAGATAGAGGCTGGTCGGTGTTTTTCCGCTGCGACTGACGCCGACCAAAATGACATCGGCCGATTCCAAATCGCGGTTCGATTGACCATCGTCATGGGCCAATGAAAAATTGATCGCCTCGATACGGTCGTGGTATTCCTTGCTCTTGCTCACATCAGAGAAGCGCCCCACCCGGTGATGCGACTTGATACCGAGTTCCATTTCTAGGGGGTTCACAAAGGTGCCAAACATGTCCAGCAACATGCCTTGGCAATGTTCCTGCAGCACTTTGAGCACATCCATGTTGACCAAAGTGGTGAAGACGATGGGCTTGTTGCCCTCGTTTTCTGCTGTTTGGTTGATTTGTCGGACAGCTTGATGGGCTTTGTCAACGGTGTCGGTGAAGGGCAGTCGAATGTGCCGGGTTTTCATGTCGAACTGCGCCAAGATGGCATTGCCAAAAGTCTCGGCGGTGATGCCCGTGCCGTCAGAAACAAAAAAAACGCTGCGTTTGGACATGGTTGCAAAAAATTCAAATGGGGGCGGCAGCAAGCCACCTAAAATGAACCGATTATCCATGCCCATTCCACTGTCGGTTGTACTCCAAGAACAACAAAACCGCAGTGCAGAGCGCGGAGCCCGGTTTTAACTTTGGAGCTTTGTATGTCTGAACTTTTCAGTGAGACCGCTTTGGTCGTTCCGTTTGAGCTGTTACGCATGACGGATGTGGAGTCGGTCGGTGGCAAAAATGCCAGCTTGGGCGAGATGATTTCTCAACTGCCCTCGGGGGTTCGCGTGCCCACTGGTTTTGCCACCACGGCGCATGCGTTTCGGCAATTTTTGGCATTTGGTGGTTTGGCAGAACGCATCAATGCTCGCCTCGATGTTTTGGACACCGACGATGTGCGCGCTTTGGCCGCAGCGGGTGCTGAAATTCGTGCCATGGTCGAGGCGCAGCCTTTTCCGGCCGATTTAGAACAAGCCATTCGCGACGCATTTGTCCGTTTGCAGGGCAACAACCCAGATGCGTCTTTTGCCGTTCGATCTTCAGCAACCGCGGAAGATTTGCCGGATGCCTCGTTCGCCGGTCAACAAGAGACTTTTTTGAATGTGGTCGGCATTGACGATGTGCTGCACAAAATGAAAGAGGTGTTTGCCTCTTTGTACAACGACCGCGCCATCAGTTACCGGGTTCACAAGGGCTTCGCCCACGCGGAGGTGGCCTTGTCTGCTGGGGTGCAGCGCATGGTGCGTTCTGATCTGGGCGCCGCTGGTGTGATGTTCACCATCGACACCGAGTCTGGTTTTGAAGACGTGGTGTTCATCACCTCCAGCTACGGCTTGGGTGAAACGGTGGTGCAGGGCGCGGTGAACCCCGATGAGTTTTATGTGCACAAACCCATGTTGGCTGCTGGCAATCGTTGCGTTATTCGTCGCAACTTGGGCTCCAAATTGATTGAAATGGTGTTTGCATCACCTGAAGAAAAAGCCGCTTCCGGAAAGTTGGTTAAAACCACCGATGTCCCCACCGAATTGCGTAACCGCTACAGCCTGACCGACGATGAGGTCGAGCAGTTGGCACGCTACGCGGTGGTCATTGAAAAGCACTATGGTCGTCCGATGGACATCGAGTGGGGCAAAGACGGTACCGATGGCTTGCTGTACATCTTGCAAGCGCGGCCAGAGACGGTCAAAAGCCAAGCCAAGGGTGCGCCAGAGTTGCGCTACAAACTCAAAGGCAAGAGCGCTGTGTTGGCCGAGGGCCGGGCGATTGGACAGAAAATTGGTACTGGCCCCGTGCGCTTGGTGCACAACATCAGCGAGATGGACAAAGTGCAGGCCGGCGATGTGCTGGTGACCGACATGACCGATCCCAATTGGGAGCCGGTCATGAAACGGGCCAGTGCCATCGTGACCAACCGGGGGGGGCGCACTTGCCATGCCGCGATCATTGCGCGCGAATTGGGCATTCCAGCCGTGGTGGGCTGCGGCAATGCCACCGAGACTTTGACGGAGGGCACTTTGGTGACCGTCAGTTGCGCGGAAGGGGATACCGGACACATCTACGACGGTTTGCTCGAAACCGAAATCAGCGAGGTGCAGCGTGGGGTGCTGCCTGAGATCAAAACCAAAATCATGATGAACGTGGGCAATCCCCAGTTGGCCTTTGATTTTGCACAACTGCCCAATGCCGGTGTGGGCTTGGCGCGGCTTGAATTCATCATCAACAACAACATTGGCGTGCATCCCAAGGCGATCTTGGACTACCCCGCGATTGACGCCGATTTGAAAAAAGCGGTGGAGTCGGTGGCCCGTGGCCATGCCTCGCCGCGCGCTTTCTATGTCGACAAAGTAGCCGAAGGCGTGGCCAGCATCGCGGCCGCTTTCTGGCCAAAACCTGTGATTGTTCGTTTGTCTGACTTTAAGAGCAACGAATACCGCAAACTCATCGGCGGCAGTCGATATGAGCCTGAAGAAGAAAACCCGATGTTGGGTTTCCGGGGCGCGGCGCGCTACGTTAGCGAAGATTTCGGCCAAGCCTTCGCCATGGAGTGTGAAGCGCTCAAGCGCGTTCGCGGTGAGATGGGTTTGACCAATGTACAGATCATGGTGCCCTTTGTGCGCACCTTGGGGCAAGCCGAAAAGGTGACCAATTTGCTGGCCTCTCAGGGCTTGCGGCGAGGCGAAGAGGGTCTCAAAGTCATCATGATGTGCGAAGTCCCCAGCAACGCCATTTTGGCCTCGCAATTCCTTGAATTTTTTGATGGGTTCTCCATCGGTTCTAACGACTTGACGCAATTGACGTTGGGTCTGGACCGGGACTCGGGCATGGAATTGTTGGCCGCTGATTTTGATGAGCGTGATCCGGCCGTGACAGCGCTCATCTCGCAAGCGATTCAGGCCTGTTTGTCACAAGGCAAATACATCGGCATTTGTGGCCAAGGCCCAAGTGACCATCCTGACTTTGCACATTGGTTGATGGAGCAAGGCATCAGCTCTATTTCTCTCAACCCGGACACGGTGATTGAGACTTGGACCAATCTGGGTCAATGAACCGAGGTCTCAAGGTCTTGCGATGACTGAACGAAAAGAAGCCACCCATCCTGCGGGCTATCTCTGGCGTTTGCATCGCAATGTCTTGATTTACATCGCCATCCTCATCACGCTGTTTGGCGCGATGGCTTGGGCTGAGCAATGGGGTTTGTCGCGCAACCTGATCGGCCCCATCTTTTTGTTCACCACGGTCATGATCTATGCCTTCATTGGCATTTCAGGTCGCACCTCCGATGAAGACGAGTACTACGTTGCTGGACGGCGAATTCCTGCGATGTACAACGGCATGGCCACTGCGGCCGACTGGATGAGTGCTGCCACATTCATCAGTTTGGCGGGTGCTTTGTATTTGCAAGGTTTTTCGGGCAATGGCCAACAGCCCGGTGGTTTGGCCTATGTCATGGGTTGGACCGGCGGGTTTTGTCTGGTGGGCTTGTTGATTGCGCCTTACCTGCGTTCGATGAACCTGTACACCCTGCCGGACTACTTTGACCAACGCTTTGGTGGACGCTGGCCACGCATCATTGCCGCGTTGGCCTCTGTGTTGTGCTCGTTTACTTATGTGGTGGCGCAAATTTATGGCATCGGATTGATCGCCTCGCGGTTAACGGGGGTGCAATTTGAGATTGGCATCTTGCTGGGTTTGGGCGGGGTTTTGTTGTGTTCCTTTTTGGGGGGCATGCGTGCCATCACTTGGACCCAAGTGGCGCAGTACATCATGTTGTTGATGGCCTTCTTGATCCCAGTGTCTTGGCTGGCATACAAACAATTGGGCACGCCAATGGCCCCTTTTGTGTACGGCCAACAAATGTCACAAATTGCGGTGATCGAAAAGAAACTGATCAATGATCCGGGCGAGATTGAAGTACGTGAAGAGTTTGCGCGCCGTGCTCAGATGTACAAAACGCGTCTTGAACATGTGGATCGGTCACTGGTCGAATTGCGCCAAGAATTGGAAGAAAAAATACGTGTGCTCAAAGCACAGTCCGCTGACTACGCCTCTATTGCGCAAGCACGGCGTGAACTGCTGGCGGTGCCTCCCGATGCATTAACCGCCCGCGAGCAGTGGACCCGCGCCATGCAAGAAAACCTGGAGAGAGCCCGGCCTCTAGGAGGCATGCCGATGCACGCGCAGGCTTTTGCTGGCGATCCGAAAGGCACCCCTGACGAGGTGAAACTCTTTGAAGAGTCACGCATCAACTTTTTGGCTTTGGTTTTTTGTCTCATGGTCGGCACCGCAGGCTTGCCGCATTTGTTGACCCGGTTTTACACCTTGCCCTCGGTGGCCGAAGCGCGAACGTCGGTGGCGTGGTCTTTGTTTTTTATTGGCTTGCTCTACCTGAGTGTTCCTGCTTTGGCTGTGTTGGTGAAATTTGAGGTCTTGAACAACTTGGTGGGCAGCAGTTTTGAAGACTTGCCGAGTTGGATGTTCCAGTGGGCGCGCCTCGATTCAGGGTTGCTGTCTTTCTCGGACATCAATGGCGACCGCGTGCTGCAATTGGGCGAGTTGAAGCTGGGCGCAGACATGATCATGCTGGCGACACCCGAGTTGGGGGGCATGCCTTTTGTGGTGTCTGGTTTGGTGGCTGCAGGTGGTTTGGCGGCTGCTTTGTCTACTGCAGACGGTTTGTTGTTGACCATCAGCAATGCGCTTGTGCACGACATCGGACCGAGCCGGGAGCGCAAACCCAAATCACCTGAGGGGCGGGTCATTCTTTCAAAATTTGCTTTGTTGGCCGTGGCCATGTTGGCGGCGGTGGTCGCCGCCTTCAAGCCCGCCGAAATTTTGGCGTTGGTCTCCACCTCTTTTTCTTTGGCTGCCGCGGCCTTTTTCCCGGGCATGTTGTTGGGCATGGTCTGGCGGAAAGTTCACCGCAACGCCGTGGTGGCGGGCATGTTGGTGGGTCTTGGCGTGACCATTTATTACATTGTGGTCAATGCGCCAAGCTTCCGGCATTTTTGGGGCCTTGACCCGGTGGGCGGACTTTGGCTGGGCATTCAGCCCCTGTCGGCTGGGGTTTTTGGCGTTCCTGCTGGCCTGCTGGTGATTGTTTTGGGTACTTTGTTATTGCCTGAAGAATGGGGCAATGGTCAAAAACAGCCTCCGGTTTCAGCAAAAGACTACCCTGGCCTTTGAAATAAAGCTATAATTCGAGGCTTCGCCTTGCCGCACCCCGACAGACGCTGGGGGCGGCTTTTCCAACCTTTTGGGTTAACCGCAAGGAGTCTCAATGCGTCATTACGAAATCATTTTGCTGATCCATCCCGATCAGTCTGAACAAGTTCCAGCCATGCTGGAGCGCTACAAAGGCATGATCACTGCCGGCGGTGGCAACATCCACCGTGTTGAAGATTGGGGCCGCCGTCAGCTGGCTTACCAAATCAACAAGTTGGGCAAGGCCCACTACCTGTGCGTGAACATTGAAGCCGATCAAGCGGTCATGGCTGAACTGGAGCACGCCTTCAAGTTCAACGACGCTGTTTTGCGTCACCTGACGGTGCTGAAGAAAAAAGCCGACACGGCCCCTTCCTCAATGATGAAGACCGTCGAGCGCGAAGAAGCCCGCAAGTCACAACAAGCCGAATTTGCCGCTTGATACTGACCTGTTGAGGAGTGAACCGAACAGAACTGACCGCCTGTATTGCTGAGCAAGCCGCTTTGCGATACACCCCCGCTGGTTTGCCCGCTCTGGATTTGATCTTGGAGCATGCCTCAGAGGTACATGAGGCAGGACAGGCCCGGAAAGTCCAGCTCAAGCTTCGTGCCTTGGCCTTTGGCCCTCAGGCAGAAACGCTGGTCAAACAAGCGATAGGCAGTGTCTGGCAGTTCAAAGGCTTTTTGGCCACCCCTCGACAAGGCAAAAGTGTCGTGTTGCACATTCAAGAGTTTCAGCAAGATTAATTTCAGGAGGCCCCATGGCCACGTTCAAAAAATTCAACAAAGACAAGCGCC
>JACCDS010562721.1_pt1 | contig 15619 bp, 10 predicted proteins | sample 7446441 | NCBI WGS metagenome assembly JACCDS01 (sample SAMN15323445, study PRJNA562643) | freshwater metagenome | isolation source: river surface water | place: USA:Blue River Watershed | collected 2017-08-17
GTAAGGGGACGCATTTCCCCTTAAAAAAGAAAAATGATAGTACTTTCTTTTTTATTGATAATTTTTATCTATTACCTGATATTCGAATTTGACACTCAAACAAAATCCGTGTCCTTTGTGTTAAAACCTAATGAATAAACACAAAGACACGGATTACCTATTCATGCGAATTATAGATTGAAATTATGATTGGGGTAAGTTCTAAACATATATTTAATAGCAAATTAGAATTTGCTATTTCTTTGACCCTGTCGCACAGCGCCCCTGCACATTGTCAAAGCTGCGCCTAATCGCTGCGTTCAAATCTTTCGCCATGGACATAAATGAAGTTTTGGCTGGCTTAAATGAAATGTTTTGCAACTCCTATTTCGCACCAATAACATTTATCTGAGATTTGTTTTCAGATTTTAAGTAAGCCGAGGGATTAATACCCACATATTTCTTAAATGAAGCGTAAAAAGTGGAGCGATTATTGAATCCACTTTCGTATATATAGGTCTCAAACGTGAAAGTATCGTAATGTTTGTAGGCAGATAAAAAATGGTAAATTCTTAATCGATTGATGAATTCAACGAATGTTATTCCATAAAATAATTTAATAGTTGCAGAAAGTTTTGTTGGACTAAGTTCCAATTTTTTTGCTGCCGTGCTCAGGTCACTTGATTTATCCAGATAGTATCGCTCCGTTTTGAAAAGATGTTCTATTTTTACAGCCAAAGGGTTGGCTTCATGTGCTAATATTAGCTGAGGATTCAGTTCCTCTTTGGTGGGAAATGATTGGATGGAAAGTAGATTTTCATCAACTATATAGCCATCCATATTTTCATGAACATTGGGAGTAATGATTAAATAAGTACAAAAAATTAGTACCATTAAGCATTTAAATATTTGGGACAGCGGGTTATATATGTGGTTAAAGGATAGAGAAAAATATTGTACCAATTGAAACACAAAAAATAAACCGATCGTAATGCTTAATAAATAAAGCCAAACAATGATTTGTTGATTGAGGGATCTAAATTTTATCCCCATTTTTAAGGAGTTTTGACGGATTAAAAAAATAATATAAGTGCAATAAACCAATCCAAAACCGATTAATAAGGGTTGTACAATTCCTGCTGGAATCCAACCTGCGGGTCTTAGCAGTAAAATATTGTTTTTGCTGTAATACGCGTCCAACAAAGCAATTTTTTGGGCATTGGGCAAGAAAAAATCGGGACAGACGGCAGCGGTAATGGCTATTGGGAACAAAAAGTGATAGAGGTATTTGATAGGTTTAATTTTCTCATTGGGCTTTAGCATTGAGCTAACATAAAAATAAAGGAATACAGGTATAAATGCACGAAAAGGATTGGCGGTTCGACTCAGAAATAATAATTGATAAATGTGTTTGGAGGTCAAAGCATACATGTAAAATTCCATCCACACAATGCAAAATACTACAGCTATTAACCAATAAACCTTGGTAATATTTCTAAATCTTTGGAACAAGAAAAATATAAAAAGTAAGCCAATTCCACTTGTTAAAAATGACAAATAGGGAACGTAAACAAACATAATCTTAAATAATTGGACTATAATTTAGAAAGCAAGTCCAATATACTGTTTTTTCTTGTTACCTGATTGTTCTTTTCTTGTTTAGTGCTTGATAATAATATCGCTTTTTGGCATTTAAAATAAAATAAAATAAAATATGTGAAAGAAGAAATACTATCCTGCCGACGCAGCCCTTTCTAATCGGTCATTAATAGTTCTTCCTAAGCCTTTGTTTGGTAATCTTTCAACAATAATTAAATCTAGATCTGCTTTTTCCATTTGAAGTAGATAATCATACATATTGGCCGCAGCTTCTTTGAACTTTCCAGAAGGAGCAAGTACTTTATTTAGACTAACTTTAGGACTATGAACCTTTACTTGATTAAACCATAAAATACCTACTTTCTTATGCTGAACAGCGCTTAACATAAAAAGAGGCTCATAAGTAAGGATTAAATCACATAAAGGAGAATAATGTTTTTTGTTTCTGCCGGGAGAAGTGTGAATTCCATCAAAAGCCGTTCTGTCTGAAATTCGGCCAATTATAGGCTCTATTTCTTCTATTGATATTGCTCCATGTCTTAACAAGATTACTTCTTCGCCTTCAAAAGAAAGAATGGTGGATTCTATTCCAGACTGGCATTCACCTCCTTCTAAGATGGATATCTGGGGGAAATATTGCTCTACATGAGAAGATCTGGTAGGACTAATTCGATTGTAAGGATTAGCACTTGGAGCAGCAATGGGGAAATTGAGGATCTCTAGCAGTTGCAATGTACTTTTGTGATTAGGAATTCTAATGGCTACCGTTGATTGGTTGGAACTTATTTTGTTGGAAATTTTCTCATTTTTTGGAAGAATGAGCGTTAAAGGCCCTGGCCAAAAATGAGCAGCCAATTGCACAGCTTTTTTGGGGAAATCAAGTACTAAGCTTCTAGCTTGGTCCATCGATTTTACATGAACAATCAATGGGTTCGTATTAGGTCTATCTTTCATAGCAAATATTTTATCAATTGCTCGATCATCAAAAATGTTTGCTGCCAAACCATAAACTGTTTCTGTGGGAATACCTACTACTTCACCAGCTTCTAATTGTTGTTTTATTATTGTTAATTCTTTTGTGATCATAGTTAATTAAGGGTTACAATAATCGCAATACATAGGATCTTCTTCTATTTTCGCCTCTGGATAATCGAGAAACTCTGTATAGTGACAACCAGAACATGAGTAAATAGCTGTTTTTATAGAGTTAGTTGGGAATGAGCAACTGGAACATAATAAGCCTCTTTTTACTTCCGTGATGCTAAATCCTGGTCTATTGCATGCTGGGCAGCAACTACGCATTTTTTCAATTAATTTGATTGTCAATTCTTTAATAATTCCCATTCTAGTTGGGTTATGCATAGCTCGCATATCTGTTGAAATATGGCATTCTCCAAACTGAGAAAGACAATTTTGGATCGCTTGATCCAATATAGATTTAGAAGTTATCCCTTTCTTTAGATAGTGAAATTGGCTAAGCTTATCTTGAACAATTAACGCATGGGTGGGAAATTTCGCTCGAGTTAAAAAGGATTCAAGTGGTTCAGGAGAACCCAATACATAATGACCATAATTGGTATCTAGGCTCCATGTTTTTACTACAATTTCAAGATCGTTTTTCCAATCTTTTAACACTAAGTATTCCTCATCACTTGGTGCAAAAAAGAAAGATGGATGTGGCCCAAATGAGCCCTCTGAACTTATTACTAAATCAATATCCGTTGATTCAAAGGCTAATTTGCATTTTTCCCTAGCGGCATCAATCGGCGATAATGCCCGCTCTATTTCTCCAGAAAACGTCCCTAGTTGGTCTGTATTAAATTCATTGGGAGTTTGATATTCCATTCCAAAAGACATTTGTAATGCAGGACCTATTACCTCGTCTTTTTGATGCATCGTTGCAATTACGACTTTTCTTCCATCGAAATAGTTTTTTTCAGCCATGAATTATCTGAAAATAGAGAGGAAAACCCAACGTAATATTAAGTGGGAAAGTGACACCTAATGCCATTGGAATATAAATGCCGGGATCTGCTTTGGGTGCCACAATTCTCATTGCGGCAGGAACTGCAATATAGGAAGCACTTGCCGCTAAGATGGAAAATATAAATCGGTTGGCGATGTCATGGATTAAATATTGGGAAATAAATGCGATCAAAATCCCATTGAAAAGAGGAATGATTAGGGCGAACACAAGCAAAAACGAGCCTTGTTGTTTAAAGGCATGGAATCTACTAGCGGCAACCATCCCCATGTCCAACAAGAAGATAGCTAGGAACCCTTTGAAAATATCGGACGTAAAATGTTTAATACCTTCCGATTGTGCTGAATCTGATACGAATCCAATTAAAAGACTTCCAAAAATCATTAATACGCTCCCGTTTGTAAGCGAATGCTTTAATGCAACTAACCAATCTGCTTTTGATGAAAGATTCTTTTCTTTTTGATCGGGAAAGACATTCATCAAAATAACTCCCATAATAATGGCGGGGAATTCCATGGATGCCATGACAGCCACCATTTCACCGCCCATTTTCAGTTGATTCATTTCTAAAAAAGCTACTGCTGAAACAAAAGTAACTGCACTCACCGAACCATAAGAAGCTGCAATTGCTCCTGCGTCTGATGAACTTAATTTTATTTTTAGGATAAAATAACTGTATATAGGAATGATTAGTGCCAGAAGCATTCCAAACAGTAAACTACTTATCACCTCACTCGTGATACCTGTAACTGCTAGTTCACTGCCACCATTGAATCCAATGGAAAAAAGCAAATACAAAGCAATAAAACTCTTTGTTGCGGCGGGAATTTCTAAATCGCTTTTGACATATTTGGCGAAAACCCCTAAAATAAAAAAGAGTAGAGTTGGGTTGCTTAGATTAAAAGATAAAAGTTCAAAGTTGATCATTGCTATTTGTTTTGTTATTCTTTTGAAAAAGGCGAGTTAGATTTAATGCGATAAAAATTAATAAAGAAACATAGAGTTTTTCTTGTACGATATCTTTCTCTTGCGATAGTAAAAATAAGAGTGCTACAAGGAGGAAGAGATGAAAAAGAATAGACATTGATTTTAAGGCGGACTGCATATTCATTCTTATTTGATGCAAAATAAATAGGTAAAAATGAATAATTTTTATTTAAGTTTGCAATGATAATCATAACAAAATTTTATGAATTATACCTTAAATCAGTTGCAGATTTTTCTGAAAGTAGTACAAACTGGGAGTATTACCAAAGCATCTGAGGAGTTGAATCTTTCTCAGCCTGCCGTGTCTATTCAAATCAAAAATTTTCAATCCCAATTTGATATTCCACTTCTAGAAATAATAGGTAAGAAGATTTATATTACAGATTTTGGTAAGGAAATAGCCCATTCTGCAAAGGGAATCATCGATCAAGTATATGCCATTAATTATAAAACAATGGCTTTCAAAAATCAATTAGTAGGTCGATTAAAAATATCCATCGTTTCAACAGGAAAATATGTGTTACCTTATTTTTTGACTGATTTTTTACGGGCCCATCCTGGAGTAGAAATTTCCATCGATGTCACTAATAGGGAAAAAGTATTTGAGAGTCAATTAGACAATGAAGTGGATTTTAGTCTAGTTTCAGATGCTTTGGAGAATCCAATTTTTCATTTTATAGATATACTTGATAACGATTTATACCTAATTGGTAATAGTGAAACATCATTATTGAATCCAACTTTTAATTACCAAGACTTTAAATATGAACTCCCTTTGATTTTTAGAGAATCTGGATCCGGTACAAGAAAAGTAATGGAGAGTTATTTTAAAAAACAGGGGGTGGAAGGATTAAAAAAAATTGAATTAATGTCAAATGAAGCTGTTAAACAAGCAGTTATTGCTGGACTTGGCTATTCAATTATGCCCCTCATTGGAATAAAAAATGAATTGAAATCTGGGTCTTTGAAAATCATAGAAAGAGATGGATTACCTATTTCTACCAAATGGAAATTAATTTGGCATAAAGACAAAAAACAGTCTCCTGTAGCCAATGCTTTCTTTACTTTTTTATCAGAAAATAGGGATCAAATTAGAGAGAAATATTTTCAATAAGGGGAATGAATTTGTACTAGTTTTTACTTTCAATTACCTTCCATTCTGATTTTTCTCTTATTGTATCAAAATGATTATTATCTTTGCGGCTTGTTTCAAGCAGATTAAACCCTTTTATGCAAAAATCATTCATTTTCATTCTTTTAATTACATTAAGTCTATCTCTAAGCGCTCAAACAGGAAGCATCGAATTAAGCTCTGGAGGGTTTTCATTTGTTCCCGCTTTTACCTCCAGGGAACCTAATTTAATTATCAATGCAGGGACAAATCCTGAAAAGAAATTAACGGGTCATTTAATGTATACCATGCGAGTAAAGAGCATGACTCCCAATACCATTGCCTTAATAACTCGATATAAATTGTTAAATAAGAAATTCAAGGCAAGCCTAGGAATTCATATTCCTGCCATGCAAGTGACGGAAGATTATGCCGTAACTAGTCTTTTTGGACAGGAACTTACTACTTCTTATCCGGTTTCTGAAAAAGTTACCTTAGGCGTTTTTTTATTGAATGGACTTGCACGAAATAGCGACTTTAAGGCTCTTTTTAGTGCATTCAATGTGAATTACCATAAAGACAATTGGAACTTATTGTCGCAAGCCTATTATTTAGATAATGGTAATCTTACTGGAATAGCTGAGTCCATCTCTTATGATATCGACAAGCATTTTCAAGCGAAAGCTTTTGCCAATTATACCATCACGGATCGTTTTTTCATTGGAACGATTGGACTCAATTATCGCTTGTAATCAGTCAATTAGGGAAATGAAAGGAACGTTGAGTTCATAAAATCTGCGACTTTGAGCTAGTGATCAAAATGATACAACATCTCGAATATTTAAATTTCTTTTTTCTTATTAACTTGCGTTAAAGTTTTAATTTAGAACATATAGTACTTAAAGCCAAATTCATCTTGAGTTTGGCTTTTTTTAGCTTTTACTCATTCTTTATCTTTAATGGTAGTGCAATTATCAGCTAAATCATTCCATTTTTAGACTGTAAAAAAATTTGCGATTACAATTTTTTTACAAGCATTAGGATTCATAGTTATTTTATTTGCCAAATTTCTTCTACTAACTAATGAATACTGTTCTATTTGTCTATTTAATAATATGTATCGGCACCCTATTGTCTGTGCCACAATTTTGGACCCTGTTCGACAATTATTTTTTTGAAAAAATTGTATGGGTTAATTTGCATTTTGATGACGGGCGATTTAAATCTACTAGTCCAGATGAATTTTTGGATTATGCGAATTACATTGATGAGATTATTTGTGCCAATGAAGTTTATTTGAATTCTAAAATTTCATTGGTTTTGTTAGCAGATTTGATCAAAGAAAATCCTAAAAAATTAAATGAGGCTATTTATTTTAAATATGGAATTTCATTCAAAGACTATATAAATTTAAAACGCTTGGATTTTATTGATAGAATTTTTTTTAGTTCAGATGGAAATTATAAAAAATATTCTTTTGATTACATAAGCGAAAAAGCTGGATTTGGAACTCGTAAAAGCCTTTATTTGTCCATAAGAAAATTAAAAAATTGTACTCCTTTAGAATATTTCAAGCGTTAGAATATACTTATCAACATGTTAAATGAGCTGTTAAAGTCATTGTATTTTTACATTTTACCCACATTTTACCTCCTTTATGGATTTAAATTGTTGATAAAAAATTATAGTAAATCTGCTATTTTTTTAGGTTTATATTTCATTACATTTTCCATTAGGAGTTTATCTTCCTTTTTTCTATCCGAAAAAATTGGAAGTTTTTATATCCATTTTCATCGTATTCAATCTCCCTTGCATTACCTTATTCCGGTTTTTGCTTACGGATTTACCTATTTTGCCTTCAAGCCCAAAAATAAGCTTAGTTTTTCATGGTATTTGTTATTTATCCCCTTTATCTTTCATCTCATTGAATATTTACCCTTTTATTTTAGTAGTGCCGAACATAAAATATTGGATTTGAGTTTAGCTAATAAAAGCGGATCCTTAATTGACTATCCAAGTTTGGCAGGGTGGATCCCGGTTAAAATTCACAGCTTATTTAAATATCTTTTTACTCTTTATTTGTTCAAATTGGCTATTAAGCTTTTCTGGGGGTATATAAAATTTCATAAGTCGTTTTTCTTTAAAAACAATTATTTGTTGCTTAATTGGATTGGCATAGATTTAATAATCAAATTGTTGTCTTTTGTCTTTATCATATTATATGGAATGGGCTACTTTAAATTTACTGGATATGAATTTAAGCCCTCAGACTTTTTTATGTTTTTGGATGCTACTTTTAATTTCTTTTTTATACTATTAAATCCTCAATTATTGGGGGGAGCCATTTTTGAAAGTTATCCCGAAGAATTTCAACCAGAAAATAAATTAGAAGAAGGCCCTCAGGGCGCTTTGAATCAACAAGAGCAAGTTTGGCAAAAACTGAACTTGATCATGGAAGTGGAGGCGCCATTTTTACAAGAAAATTTTAATATCAAAATTTTGTCTGATCGTCTAAATATTTCTGATCGCCAAATTTCTGCCAATATTAAGGAAAGAGCTAACATGACTTATCCAGATTTTATCGCCTCCTGGCGTTTAAAATATATCATTAAAATGCGCAAAGAAAATCAACATTGGAGGAATTATTCCATTGAAAAAATTTCAGAGCAATCTGGTTTTGGTAGTAGGCAATCTTTGTATAATTCCGTCGAACGTTTGCACCAAATGACCCCTCAAAAATTCTTTGAACTACATAATTGCTGATCTAATTATCAATGAATAATTATTTAGAAAATTATTTTTATTCACTCTTTATTTTTTTTAGTCTGGCTTTTGGAGGTATTCTATTGGTCAGGTCAAAATCCTCTATTGCGCATATCATTTTATTGTTGAATTTTTTGGTAATGAGCCTGATTTTGATTTTGTCCAAAATAACAAGTTCAGAAGACTTCATTCATTATCCCCATTTATCTAGAATATTAAGTCCGCTTGTTTATCTGATACCACCTCTCATCTACTTATTTCATTATCATTTACTAAGACCCGAGAAAAAATTTAATTATTATTTTCTTCTCCTGGGACTCCCTTTTTTATTTCAAGTGTTGGAGTTTTCGAATTATTATTTTAGCCCAATAGAAGAAAAAATTCAGGAACTCAAATTGGTTAATTTAAAAAAGGATTTTCTTTATTATTCACCCAAGTACATTTGGATTAACCCTATCTATCATATAAGAGGAAAAATCATTCAATACGTCATTTATGGAATCTTAATTGGAAAGGATTTGGTCAAATATTTATTAGGCGGCTTTCAAATAAAACCCCAAAAGGGTTCTGTGATTGTTTATTGGTTAATTGGTTTATGTATTTTTCGACTATTAACGATTTCTTATTTTCTTAATTCTTATTTTTTTGATTACTCACCAAGACGGCATTTTAATGGCTTAGAATTTATTTTAATTTCTGACACAGTCTATTTAGTCTTGTTTTTATTCTTTAACCCTAAATTTTTTGATAGTTCAACTTGGGTGAATGGTCAGGGAAAAATGCTGCTTGAATCAATGGATAAAAATAGGAACAAGCAAAAAGATAAATCGGTACCTGAAAAAGAAGTTGATGCAATACCGAATCATATAGAAATTTTTAGTCAGTTGAATGAATTCCTGAAATCAAGCAAATATTATTTAGATAAGGATTGTACGGTGGAACAATTATCCAATAAATTAAATATTCCTCAAAGAGTATTATCCAACGTTGTTAGATCTGAAACAAGCTTAAGTCTTAAAGATTTTATCAATCGATATCGTATTGAATTTATAATAAAGGAATATGAGTCGGATCCATATTTTCGAGAACAATCGATGACCCTTATTGCAGAGATAGCGGGATTTGGAACACGACAATCATTATACATCGCTTGTTCCAAGTTGTATGGCTGTCAGCCAAAGGCGCTTTTTGAAAAAGCAATAATAGCCCCTAATTCCGACAAATAGTATTTTTCCCGGTTATTTCCCCGTTTTTTAAGTCAAAAATCAAGCATGTCAAAAAAAATGTTTTTTGTTACAATTCCTTTGACAACCATTTTTTTGACAATTCTTTTGGTCCTATCCTGATTCTTTTGCATCCGGAAAATTTTCCACAAAAATCTTACTACCAATTAATTTTTAAACCATGGAAGGAACTTCTACAGGTAAATTTATTGCTTTATTCAATCAGGTTAACCAGTTAACCCAATGGGCAGGAAAAGCTTTTACTTTTCGAAAGTCAAATTATTTTTTAGTCCTATGTTTTTTGAATTTATGTGTTTTCACAAATTTAAACGCAGGCGCTACACACAAAAAGAATGTTATTTTCAACCAAAAAACTTCTGATATATTTGAATTAGCATTTATAAACAAAACGAGTCAACCATTTCCTGCTAAATTTTCTAATGCTTTAAACGCTGTTGAATCTACCTTATCTAATTATCGTCAATCGAATGGTTCAGATCAAAATTTCAAAGAAATTTTTGGAAAAAATTTTTCTAGTATAAATAGAATACCTTCCACTAAAAACGCACTTCATGTTAAACTCGTGGAGGGTCATCAAATTTTAGGAACTTACGCGGTATTTGCAGCAAAATACCAACAAGGTCCAACCATTTTTTTTAATAAAGATTGGCTTAGTTCTTTGACTGAAGCACAAATAAATAAAATTTTGTTGGAAGAAATTGGGCATTATTTTGATTATGTCATTAATGGAGAGAAGGATACAAAAGGGGACGAAGGGGAATATTTTGCTAACCAAATCTTAGGAGTAAAAGTTGCTGAAAATAAAATTGCGCAAATCCAAAATGAAAATGATAAGATCAATTTAACAATTGATGGGCAGGTAGTTGAAACAGAAATGGCATCCTTGTTGTTTACTGCTACTTCATATTTTGCTCAAGAATCAACAGGTTCTTTACCCAATCAAGCAAATTTGGAATCGAATACTTTACAATTGTTAGCGGCTGTTCCAGGCGCTAAAACTTTGTTTGTATCAGATCCCCCAACTGCGACATATTATTCTGGGAATAACGTAAGAGGAAGATTGTATGCTGTTGATGCAAATAATAACTTGGTGGGTACTTATTATGGAGAGGTCTCTCGTTTATTTAAAGTGGGCTCCGCTGCAGTAGCGGCTCAATTTTATGTGTATCCTAATCCAAATTCGATCACAACCAATACGCCTAGTACAACCATTTTTATTGATTTTTTTGGATCTACTCCAAATTTTGTAAGCAGCGAGATTGTAAAAACAAGTAGCGATCCCGTGGCAACGGCTTTGAACAGTCTTTTGCCAATAAATACAGCACCCGTTGCCCAACCTACTGCAAAAGACGCGACGGAAGCAGGTGGTTCCTTGAATGCAATTGCGGGTGTTCCTGCCACTGGGAATGTCACTACCAATGTGACAGATGCTGATTTCACTTATCAATTGGATTTGGTGAACAATAAATTATTGACTGTTTCGGACCCTTTGAGCTTAACAAGCATCAAAAGTTCTTCTACAGGTAATTCGGGCACTTTTTCTGCAGTCAATACCTCCTTCAACATAACAGGGGCTTATGGAACTTTGGCCATTGCAGATAATGGGACCTTCACTTATACGACTAATGAAAGTTTGGCGGTGGTACAAGCATTGCGTCAAACAAGCAATACCTTAAGTGAAGCATTTACCTATACTATAAGCGATGGTAAAGGGGGTGTAACAACAAGCACTCTAACAGTTACGATCAAAGGTAATAACGATGCCCCTATTGCTAATGATGATTATAATTTTGCCAAAGAATCCATAGAAGCTTTGACTGCGAATCAATATATTTCATCCGATTTAATAGGTCAAAAGGCGATTGGAAATGTATTACCCAATGATACCGATGTTGACAAGTTTTCTGAACAATTGAGTGTGACAGGCGTTGTTGCAACTGCTAATGTGACAACAATTTCACAGGCAACTACACTAAGCTTTGCTTCATTACCCTCCAATGTTTCTGTGGGTCGTTATGTATGGAAAGACGGAGATGGAGTAGAAAATAGTTCCACCACCAATGCCTCTGTTCTTTTAAGTAGTGGAGGACAAGAAATTACGGTAGTTTCTATTGCAGGGAATACAGCCACATTATCAGCTGTTCCTTATTTAAATGGGCAGCCGATGGCATTGCCAAGTGGAATTATCCTAGGATTTTCTAACAATAATGCAGGAGCTTCTTATCAAGAGGCCACGATTTCTGGCTCCAATTTTTCTCCTAGCACCACTTTAAAAATTAATTCAGTTTTGACGGGTCAAATTACAGCAGGAATGACTGTTACAGGAACGGGGATTCCTGCAGGGACTGTAGTTAATTCAATTTCCTATTCTGGAGGTGTAATTGATCAACTAACATTGAATCAGGCAATTGCTGTGAATGGAGAATTGGTCACCTTTACTAGTAATCCCCCAATGACTTTAACTGGACAATATGGAGTACTTCAATTAAATGCAAATGGAAGTTACGTATATACTCCAACGGCAAATAATCCTGCCTTAAATTCAGGGGATCAAGTTGTGGAGAAATTTCTTTATAATATCAAAGATGATTTAAATTTAACGAGTACCGCAACCCTTTACATAACAGTTTTAGGTTCTGGTTTAGGTGATCCCAATGCAGCAGACGATCCTGTGTCCGTAACAGAATTTGGAGGTCTGAACAATGCTACAACCAGTACCAATCCATCAGGGAATTTGTTTACCAATGATAACGCGAACAATGGTACATTGACTGTATTAGCAGTCAACCTACCTTCTTTGAGCACATCCAGTGCCGTTTTGTTGAACTCTCCCGTTACTTATGACAATGTTAGTTATGACCGTAAATTGACAGGGCTTTATGGGGATTTATACATCAAATCAAACGGAGATTATTTATATGTTCTAAATAATACATTGCCAGCCATTGAAGCCTTAAAATCTGGAGAGTCTTTAGTAGATAATTTTCAGTACAAGGTTAGCAATGGCTCTGGTACTGATTGGGGAACCATTAGTGTTACCATCGCTGGGGCATACGATACTCCTATTACTTCTAGTGATTCCAATGATGTAAAAGTAGGAGGTTCTGTTGTCGGAAATATCCTTTCTAATGATACAGATGTAGATTTTAATGATACCAAACAGTTGACAACCATTGGGTCTACAGCAATCACACCAGGAAGTACCTCTACTTCTAATGCAACGATTATTCAAGGCAATTATGGTACATTAACCATTGGAGCAGATGGGAGCTATACCTATCAGGTGAATAATTCAAATCCAGACGTAATTGCCCTTACAACCTTAGATACACCTTTACAAGATGTTTTCAATTATACCATGAAAGACGGTGGTAATCTAAGCAATACTTCTACTTTAACAATCAATATCACTGCAGAAAATAAAGCTCCAGTTAATACTAATCCAACTTCTGTAAGTTTATTTGAAGGGTCAACTTTATCTTTTAGTGGAAGTAATGCAATCTCTGTAGCTGAACCTGACAATAATTTGAGCAGTGTTTCATTCAGCGTTTCACATGGTACTCTTGAATTTTCTTTAACGGGTTCAAGTCCTTATTTGAATGGAGATGGAGTTCAGGAGGGAATTAGACTAGCGGGTGGTGCAATTTTGTATTTTGTGCAAGATAATAACACAGAAAATGGAACGGCAAGTGTAACGCTTTATGGATCAAAAGCAGAAATTAATAGTGCGCTAGCTAGTTTAGTATATACCCCACAAACTTCTTATGTAGGCAATGATGCTTTGACAATCCAATCAACCGATGTGTTAGGATTATCAACTACTACCTCAACGTCCATCGTAGTTAAACCTGTTCCTGTTGCTAATAATGATACGTTTGCTTCCATTGTTGGGATGTCAGGAGGAACAACAGCCTCTGTATTAAGTAATGATACGATTGGTGGAAGTGCTATTACACCCTCTGATTTTACTTTGACAAGCATTAGTGTACCGACCGGCTTAACATTAAATGCCAACGGAACAATTACGGTAGCTGCAGGAGTAGCCGCAGGAACCTATACAGTAACGTATCAAATTTGTGAAAAACTTAATCCGACGAATTGTGATCAAGCTACAGCGACAGTAACTGTTGGAGCCGCACTGATTGATGCATTTAATGATAGTCCAAGTGCGATTAATGGAAAAACAGGAGGAACAACCTCTGGTTCTGTTTTGGTTAATGATCAGTTGAATGGTGCTGCTGTAGTATTATCGGATGTTAATTTAACTGGATTGAGCGTTCCAATGGGTTTAACATTAAATGCCAATGGAACGATTACGGTAGCGGCAGGAGTTGCAGCAGGAACCTACACGGTAACGTATCAAATTTGTGAAAAACTTAATCCGACGAATTGTGATCAAGCTACTGCGACAATTACTGTAAGTGCAGCACCAATAGATGCGATCAACGATAGTCCAAGTGCGATTAACGGAAAAGTAGGAGGCACAACAAGTAGTTCTGTTTTGGCTAATGATCAGTTGAATGGAGTAACATTAACTCCATCAGACGTTATCTTAACTGGATTGAGTGTACCAACCGGCTTAACATTAAATGCCAATGGAACGATTACGGTAGCTGCAGGAGTTGCCGCAGGAACGTATACTTTAACCTATCAAATTTGTGAAGTATTAAATCCAACGAATTGCGATCAGGCTACAGTTACGGTCACAGTAAGTTCTGCTCCAATAGATGCGATCAATGATACAGCAACTCCAGTCAATGGAATTACTGGAGGGACGACTGCCTCTGTATTAGCCAATGATTTACTAAATGGTTCAGTATTGTCCGCATCGGATGTTAATTTAACGAGCTTATCTGTTCCAACAGGATTTACCCTAAATGCGAATGGAACAGTAACCGTTCCGGCAGGAACAGCTGCTGGAACCTACACGGTAACGTATCAAATTTGCGAAAAACTTAATCCGACGAATTGTGATCAAGCGAGTATGTCGATAGTTGTAGAAGTTGCAGCGATTGATGCGGTAAATGATGCTCCTGCGGCGATTAATGGCAAATCAGGTGGTACTACCTCGGTTTCAGTTTTGGCAAATGATACATCAGATAATGTCATATTAACGCCGGCTAATTTTAATTTGACGGGTGTCACTGTACCTTCGGGTTTAACCTTAAATGCGAATGGAACTGTCACTGTTGCAGCAGGAACAGCTGCTGGTACATATAATTTGGTTTATCAAATTTGTGAAAAGCTTAATCCAACCAATTGTGATCAAGCTACAGCAACTATAACGGTGTCTGCGGCAGCCATTAATGCAGTAGACGATTCCTTTGGGCCAATCAATGGTGTTACTGGAGAAACCACTTTATCTGTCATGAGTAATGATCAATTAAATGGTTCATTATTAAACCCTTCAGAAGTTAATTTAACCGGTATAACGGTACCTACTGGATTTACATTAAATGCTAATGGAACAATTACGGTAGCTGCAGGAGTAGCCGCAGGGACTTATACTTTAACTTATCAAATTTGTGAAAAATTAAATCCAACGAATTGTGATCAAGCTTCGGTGACCATTACGATTGGCTCATGTTTAGATTTCCCAACGAATGATTGTGATGGTGATGGTGTAACAAATGGTCAAGAGTTAATAAATGGAACAGATCCTAATAATGGATGCCAATTTGTATCAGCTAATCAAACTTTATCTACAAGTTTAGCCTGGAGAGCATTAGATTGTGACGGTGACGGTAATCCAAACGGAACCGATCCAGAGCCATTGAATTTCTGCGTAGGAGGTACAGGAAGTATACCAGCTGTTGGCACAATAGGATACGATGCTTATCTCACTGCAGATTGCGATAACGATGGAATTCCAAACAACATGGAATGTTTCGGAGCTGTTGGTAATTGTCAAGACTTTGATGGAGATGGAACACCTAATTATTTAGATATCGA
>JACCDS010211854.1_pt1 | contig 15611 bp, 13 predicted proteins | sample 7446441 | NCBI WGS metagenome assembly JACCDS01 (sample SAMN15323445, study PRJNA562643) | freshwater metagenome | isolation source: river surface water | place: USA:Blue River Watershed | collected 2017-08-17
GGCGTTACCGGCTCGGATGCAGGAGGGGCATGGCACACGTAGAATTGCGCCGCACCCCGCACCATCTTGCGGTCGCCAAAACGAAAACGCCCAACTGAGAACAGTTGGGCGCTTGATTTTGGTGGCCCGGGGCGGAATCGAACCACCGACACAAGGATTTTCAATCCTCTGCTCTACCAACTGAGCTACCAGGCCAGGACGCAAGATTCTATCAAAAGATTCTGAAAACGCAAAGCTCCCGCTTCGCCCGAGGAGTACGGCCCCTGCGTCATCCGCTGCTTTAAGAGCGCAATCATCTCGCGGACTATAATGGCCTGATGAAATTTACCTGCGACATTTGCGTGATCGGTGGCGGCGCGGTCGGCAAGGCGAGCGCGCTGGCGCTGGCTCAGGCCGGGCATCAAGTGGTGTTGCTGTCGCCTGATGCACCCGCGCCCGCCACCCCGGATCACTGGGACCTGCGCGTCTACGCACTGAATCATGCAAGCCAAACGCTGTTGTCCACGCTGAAGGTATGGCATGCGATGGATGCGTCGCGCATCGCACCGGTCGATGCGATGGCCATCCACGGTGAGGATGCCGCCCTGGGCGGGCAGGTAGGCTTTGATGCTTACGGTGCCCGGACAGCTGAGCTGGCCTGGATTGTCGAGGACAGCAACCTGAACCGCGCGCTGGACTCGGCACTGCAGTTCGCGCCCGGCGTGAAGCGGATCTCATCCACCGCGTCGGCCTTGCAGGTCAGCGCTGATCAGGCAAGCGTCACACTCGCCAATGGCGACACCCTCAGCTGCTCGCTCATCATCGGCGCCGATGGCGCAAATTCCTGGGTGCGCGGGCAGGCTGATATCAACATTGACTACCGCCCGTACCACCAGAGTGCGGTGGTTGCCAATTTTGAATGCGAGCTGCCGCACCACGGCACGGCCAGCCAGTGGTTCCTGGGCAGCGACGGCATCGTCGCGCTTCTGCCGCTGCCTGGGCAGCGCGTATCGCTGGTCTGGTCTGCGCCCGAGCTACTGGCAGAAAAACTGCAGCGCGAGTCGCCCGAGGCGCTGTGCAAGCGTCTCGCGCAGTTGCCGGGTATGTCGCTCGGCCAGTTGACGATGCTGCCTCCCGCGAAGCCACGCGCCTTCCCGCTGCGTCTGATCCGCGCGCATACACCGATTGCACACCGCACCGCCCTCGTCGGCGACGCCGCGCATGCCATCCACCCGCTGGCCGGCCATGGCATGAACCTCGGCTTTGGCGACATTGATGCGCTGGTATCAGCGCTGGCGCGTCGCGACCATGCGGCTGACTGCGGTGATGCGCGCACGCTGGGTCGTTATGCACGTCTGCGCAAAGAAGAAGTCCTGCTGATGCAGCTGGCGACCGATGGCTTGCAGCGCCTGTTCTCGGCTGAGCTGCCGCCGGTGCGCCACTTGCGCAATTTCGGCATGGGCCTGGTCGACAAACTGCCATTCCTGAAGCGCCGCCTGATGTCGCATGCATTCGGGCGCGCCGCTTCGCTACCTACCGGTGAAACTCCATGATCAAGTCATTCCCCCGGCTGCCGCTGGCCCTTGCAGCCACTGCCACCCTCGCCCTGTCGATCGCTGCACATGCAGACTCGCCCGAAGCCAACATCAAGAAGGCGCTGCAGCACCGTATCGGCGATGGCGCCCCGATCGAATCGGTTACCAAGACACCCTACAGCGGCCTGTATGAGCTGAAAATCGGCAGCGAGATTGTGTACACCGATGCGGACGCGAAGTATGTCTTCGTCGGCCGCATCATCGATGTCGAGTCCTCGAAAGACGTGACCCAGGCGCGTATCGATGAGCTCAATCGCATCAAGTTCGCTGACCTGCCGCTGGAACTGGCCGCGAAGTCCGTCAAGGGCAATGGCAAGCGCGTGATCGCGGTCTTCGAGGACCCGAACTGCGGCTACTGCAAGCGCTTCCGCAAGTCGCTGTCGGAGGTGAAGGACCTGACGGTCTATACCTTCATGTACCCGATCCTCGGCGACGACTCGAAGACCAAGGCGCGCAACCTGTGGTGCGCGTCGGACAAGGCCAAGGCCTGGGATGACTGGATGATCAATGGCAAGGCCGCGTCGGCCGCGCCGGAATCCTGCAAGGCCGCTGAAGTCGACAAGGTGGTCGAACTCGGCAAGAAGTATCGTGTGACGGGCACGCCGACGATTTTCTTCACCGATGGCTCTCGCATTCCGGGCGCGATTGATGCAAAAGCTTTGGAAAACAAGCTCGCATCGTTGAAATAATGCAGCATGTCTGACGACGCTGGATCCCCCCTTGCAGGGCGCGCACTGGCAAGTACGCCAGCGCCGTTACGCAGGCAGGCCGCATGCGGCCTGACCCTTGCAGGGCGCGCTACGGCGAGTACGCCGCAGCTGCTCCGCGAGCGGGTCGAATGCGACCCGCAACCCTCGCTGCGCCCCCGGCTTCACCTTTCGCCGGGATGACGTTTTGAGGCTGAACGGTGAAAATCATTCATCGAAAAGCTGACGGCAACAGCCTCGAACCGTCGCCTTATTCCGCTAACATCTTCGGATCATTCAATAACACCGGAGATGCCCCCATGTTTCGCGCCATCCTGCTCAACAAGAATGAAGACGGCTCTACCCGTGCCGAGCTGACCCAGCTGAACGATGCCCAGCTGCCGCCGGAAGGCGATGTCACGGTCGCCGTCGATTACTCGACGATCAATTACAAGGATGGCCTGGCCATCACCGGCAAATCGCCGGTGGTGCGCAAGTGGCCGATGGTGCCCGGCATCGACGGTGCAGGCGAGGTGATCGCCTCGTCGCATCCGGACTGGAAGCCGGGTGACGCCTTCATTCTCAATGGCTGGGGCGTCGGTGAGACCCACATGGGCTTCCTGGCCGAGCGCGCAAAGCTGAAGGGCGACTGGCTGATCCACCGTCCGCAAGGTATGTCGTCGCGCACCGCGATGGCGATCGGCACCGCGGGCTACACCGCGATGCTATGCGCAATGGCACTGGCCGAGCATGGCGTGAAGCCGGATGATGGCGAAGTCTTGGTCACGGGCGCGTCGGGCGGTGTCGGCAGCGTCGCGGTCGCGATCCTCGCCGCGCGCGGTTACAAGGTCGTGGCGTCGACCGGCAAGCTGGCCGAGGCGGATTACCTGAAGTCGCTCGGCGCGTCTGATGTGATCGACCGCGCCGAACTGTCCGCGCCGGGCAAGCCGCTGCAGAAAGAGCGCTGGGCCGGCGTGGTGGACTCGGTCGGTTCGCACACGCTGGTCAATGCGATTGCGCAGACGCGCTACGGCGGCACGGTGGCTGCCTGCGGGCTGGCGCAGGGCATGGACCTGCCGGCAACCGTGGCGCCGTTCATCCTGCGCTCGGTGAAACTGATCGGTGTCGACAGCGTGATGGCGCCGAAGTCGCGCCGCATCGATGCCTGGTCCAACCTCGCGCAGGAACTGAGCGAAGCCACGCTGGCCAAGATCACGCAGGAAATCGCGCTGGCGGATGCGCTGGCCTGGGCACCGAAGATTCTTGCGGGCGGCGTGCGCGGGCGGCTGGTGGTGAACGTTCGCTCGTGATTGGGAGCCGGGCCGGGAATCTCGTACACTGCGCTTATTGATTCCCGACTCCGGCTAGCCCCGACCGCACCCCATGGCCCGCAGTAGCAAAGCATCCAGAGACACCGTCCATTACACCATTCGCCCCGCTGACCTTGCACTGCATCTGTTCGAGGTCACGCTGACGATTGCCACGCCCGATCCTGAAGGCCAGGTCGTATCGCTGCCTGCGTGGATTCCGGGCAGTTACATGATCCGGGAGTTCGCGCGCAACATTGTGCAAATACGCGCCGAGTGCGATGGCCGCAAGGTAAAGCTGACAAAGCTGGACAAGCATAGCTGGCGCGCTGCGCGCTGCGATGGTGCGCTCGTCCTTCACTATCAGGTTTATGCATGGGACTTGTCGGTTCGTGCCGCACATCTGGACCAGACGCATGGCTTCTTCAATGGCACGAGCACCTTCCTGCAGGTGCATGGCAAGGAAGCGCTGCCGCATGTGGTCGAGATCCTGCCGCCTGATGATATTGACGGCACCGACACTTATGCGAACTGGCGCGTCGCGACATCGCTGCGCCAGCTGAAGGCGCGCCGCCATCGCTTTGGCTCCTACATCGCCGACAACTATGATGAACTGATCGACCACCCTGTCGAGATGGGTGAGTTCGAACTGATTCGCTTCGATGCCCATGGCGTGCAGCATGAAATGGCCATCACCGGCCGTGTGCCCAATCTCGATACCGAACGCCTCGCTGCCGACCTGAAGAAGATATGTGAGCAGCAGCTCGCCCTGTTCGAGCCTGCGACCAAGCGCGCGCCGATGGAACGCTATGTGTTCCTGACGATGGTGGTCGGCGCTGGTTATGGTGGCCTCGAGCACCGCGCATCGACGGCATTGATCTGTTCGCGCAATGACTTGCCCGTCCAAGGCCAGCTGGCGATGAGCGAAGGCTACCGCGGCTTCCTTGGGCTGTGCAGCCACGAGTATTTCCACACCTGGAACGTCAAGCGCATCAAGCCTGCGGTGTTCGCACCTTACGACCTGCGGCAGGAGAACTACACGCCGCTGCTGTGGCTGTTCGAGGGCTTCACCAGCTATTACGACGACCTGGTGCTGGTGCGCGCCGGCCTCATCGACGAGAAGACTTACCTCGGCATGCTGGCCAAGACGCTCAATGGCGTGCTGCGCGGTTCGGGGCGCCTGAAGCAAAGCGTGGCCGAGTCCAGCTTCGATGCCTGGACCAAGTATTACCGGCAGGATGAGAACGCGCCGAATGCGGTGGTCAGCTATTACACCAAGGGCTCGCTGGTGGCGCTGCTTTTAGACCTGATGATACGCGCCGGCACCAAAGGCAAACGCTCGCTGGACGATGTGATGCGCGCGCTGTGGCGCCGCTATGGGCGTGACTTCTATGTGCCGGGCAAGGGCGGCAAGGGTGTCACGGAGGCCGATATCGAGGTCTTGTTTGATGAAATCAGCGGTCTGTCGCTGAAAGCCTTGCTGGACCGCGCAGTGCGTGGCACCAAAGACCTGCCGCTGGCCGAGGCCTTCGAGAGACTGGCCGTCGAAATGACGCCGGTGTCGAAGCCGGCCAAGCCCAGCCTCGAAGTGCGCACCCGCAAGGAAGGCGGCGACTGCAAGCTGGCCAGCGTGCATGAAGGCGGTGCGGCGCATCTTGCTGGCTTGTCGGCAGGCGATGTACTGGTCGCCATCGACGGGTTGCGCGTGACGGCGTCCAATCTGGATGCGCTGCTGGCGCGCTATCGCATTGGCGATACTGTCACCGTGCATGCATTCAGGCGTGATGAATTGATGCCCTTCAGCGTGACCCTGAAGGCAGACTCGGCGCCGCAATTTGCGATCGAGGCGCGCGACAAGCCGCTGGCAGGTGCGAAGCTGCGCAAGGCCTGGCTGCGTTTGCGGTGACCATAAAAAACAAAGCTCAATAAAATAGGCATAAATTGATTTATAATCACTTTATGCCCAAAAAAATGCACTTTGATTTGGCCACGCCAGACGAGATCCGGCGCGTGCTTGCCGACCGACTCAGGGAGCTCAGGCTGCGCCAGAACCTCGGGCAGGCAGAGCTGGCCGCCGCTGCCGGCGTTTCGCGCGGCACGGTACAGAACCTCGAATCGTCGGCTCAGTGCTCGCTGGATTCCCTGGTAAGGATTTGTTCAGCGCTGGGGGCGGTCTCGGATCTGGAGCCGCTGTTTCACCGCGAGCCGATCTCGATCGCGGCAATGGAACGGGCCTCGCAGCCGCTGCGCAAGCGCGCGCGGACGCGCTCCTGACCCAAGCAGAACCCCATGAAGCGCCTGAACGTCATCTACAACGGCTGGGGCGAGTCATGGCACCTGGCCACGTTGGCCGAGGCTGACGGACGCATTGTTTTCGAGTACACCCCCGAGGCCATCCGGCAAGACCTTCAGCTGTCGCCACTGAAGCTGCCACTAAGCGACGCCTCATACACGGACTTTCCGGCACACCAGATGAACCTGCCGGGACTGTTGGCAGATGCCTTGCCCGATGGCTGGGGCCTGATGCTGATGGATCGCGCCTTCAGGAAGCGTGGCCTCGAATCACCTTCGCCACTTCAACGTCTGGCATTCATCGGCGACCGCGCGATGGGCGCGCTGTCGTTCGAACCGGCAGAGCATGACGATGCCCTCGCTGAGCCAATCGACCTGCTGGCATTGGCGAAGGCGAGCGAATCGGTGCTCGACGGCGCTGGCGACGACGTGTTGCAGCAGCTTTTGGTGGTCGGTGGCTCGCCGCAGGGCGCCCGCCCCAAGGCACTGGTCTATCTGAATCAGTCGACCGGGCACATGCGTACCCAACAGGCCGAGGGGCTCGAACCCTGGCTGTTCAAGTTCCCTGCGCGCGGCGAACATCCCGATGACTGTGCACTTGAACATGCGTATGCGATGGCTGCAGTCGATAGCGGGCTACGCATGCCCACCACGCAATGGATCCCATTGGCGCGCCGGCACGCGGCTTTCGGTGCGCGCCGCTTCGATCGCGAGCTAGGCTTGCGGGTTCCCATGCATACGCTGGCCGGTCTGCTGCACTCGGACTTCCGCGTGCCCGGCGTCGGCTATCTGCAGCTGCTGCGGGCAACCCGGTTCATCACCCGCGACCAGCGCGAAGTCGATGAAGCCTTCCGCCGCGCCGTATTCAACGTCGCCTTCCATAACCGCGATGACCATGCGAAGAATTTTTCCTTCATACTGGACCGCGATCGCCGATGGAAGCTGGCGCCAGCCTATGACCTGACTTTCAGCGAAGGGCCGGGCGGACAGCACCAGATGGATGTCTGCGGCGAGGGGCGGCTACCGTCACGTACCGACTTGCTGCGGCTGGCGAACGAAGGCGGCGTCGATCCGGCACAGGCCGTGCAAATCCTTGAGCAGGTGAGCACCGTTGCCACCGGATTGGCCCACAGACTGGCGGACTACCCGATACGTAAGGGACGCTCGACCATGGTGACCAGGGCCGTGCTTGCCAACGTGAGCCGGCTTGCAAAACAATAGCGCTGCTGCCGTACCACGATTTCACTACCCGATAACGACAAGAATCCAAGGAGACAAGATGCGCGTTCCTCATGTATGCCGCACCGCCGGCGCAAGCAGCAGCGGCTGGCGCCGCGCCACGATGCTGGCGGTATTGCTGCCCTCGCTGCTGGCCGTGGCGCCGATCATGCCTTTTGCACAGGCAGCCGACCTCGCCACCGCATCGCCGCAATCGCAAGGCATGTCGCCGGCGCGGCTGGCGCGCATCCGCGACGTGATCAACGGCGAAATCGATGCCGAGCGCATGCCGGGTGCCGTGGTGCTCATCGCGCGCAAGGGTGCTGTCGTGCACGCGGATGCGATCGGCTTTGCAGACAAGCCGGCCGGCAAGGCCATCAAGCGCGATGCGATCTTCCGCGCGTACTCGATGACCAAGCCGCTGGTATCGGTACTGGCGATGATGATGGTCGAGGAAGGCAAGCTACAACTCACCGATCCGATGGTGAAGTTCTTCCCGGCCTTCGCGAACATGCAGGTGCTGTCCAATCCTTCCGACCCGAACAGCGCGCGCGAGCCGGCCAAGCGGCAGATCACGGTGCAGGATTTGCTGCGTCATACCTCGGGCCTGACTTATGGCGAGTTCACCCGCATGGCGAGCGTGAAGAATGCCTACATCGAAGCCGGCCTGTTCTCGAATGAAGTACCGATGAAGTCGATGTCGCTGACGCCCGAGCAGCAAGTCGAAGCCTTCGCGAAGGCGCCGCTGGTCTGGCAGCCGGGCACGACCTTCGAATACAGCCTGTCGACCGACCTGCTCGGCCGCGTGCTGGAAAAGGTCTCTGGCAAGACGCTCGATGTGCTGCTGGATGAAAAACTGATCAAGCCGCTCGGCATGAAGGACACGCACTTCGTGGTACCTGCATCGAAGGCGGCGCGCATCGCCGAGCCACTGAAGATCGACCCCGCCACCGGTGGCCCGGCCATGCAGATGCTCGATTCAACGCGCCCGACCGGCAATGTCTCCGGCGGCGGCGGCATCTCGACCACGGCGGATGATTACCTGCGCTTCTGCCAGATGCTGCTGAACGGCGGCACGCTGGATGGCAAGCGCTTCCTGTCGCGCACGACGGTAGCGTTGATGACTTCCGACCACCTCGGCCCCAAGGTCGCGACGCCGGTACAACCGGGTGAAGTGCTGATGGGCCTGCAGGGTTATACGTTCGGCCTCGGCTTCATGGTCCGCCAGGGCCAGGGCATCGCCGGCGTGCATGGCTCGGAAGGCGATTTCGCTTGGGGCGGCGTTGGCGGCACCTACTTCTTCGTCGATCCGAAGGAACAGCTGATCGGCATCATGATGGCGCAGACGCCGGGCGCGATCCGCCAGAGCTATCGCCGCATGTTCAAGACGCTGGTGTATCAGGCGCTGGAATAAGCGCCCAGCTTGGGGCGACTGCGAGGTCGTCGCCCCAATGTTTTGTTGCCAAAAAAGCACTTCTTTCAGTCATACAATTAAAGCATACTTTAATGCGCCCTCGACAAATTAAAGTATGCTTTAATCGAGGCCTCCGCCATGAAAGGAGCCTTGACCATGGCTCGTGTGACCGGTCGCTACCTCAAGTCCACCACCCTGGGCGAGACCCTACAAGCCTTCGTGCCGAATGTGCTACCGCCACGCGCCCCGCCTCTGGCTGTCGACGCCTTCGATCAATTGAACCGGGAGGCAGAGCTCCGCCTCGCACGGCTGACCGGCGTATCCGGGCTTGTTCCCTCAGTGGATTGGCTGCTATACGCCGCCGTGCGCAAGGAAGCACTCCTCACCTCCCTGATCGAGGGCACACAGGCCTCGTTGGCCGACCTGTTCGACGAGGAGGCAGGCCTCGCTGTCACGAACACCGATGACGTTGAGGAAGTCACCAACTATCTTCGCGCCTTCCGATTCGTGCAGGACAACTTGCGCAAGCCCGAAGGGCTTCCGATCAGCGTTCGGCTACTGTGCGAGGCTCACCAGCTGCTATTGAAAGGCGTTCGTGGCGCTGGCAAACAGCCGGGTCAATTGCGCAAATCGCAGAACTGGATTGGCGGAACTCGCCCCGGAAATGCGGTGTTCGTGCCACCTCCAGCCGAGCATGTGCCCGGACTGTTGAGCGATCTCGAGCATTACATCCATCAGGATGCCCCCACTTTGCCGCCATTGGCACGCATAGCGTTGATCCATGCGCAGTTCGAAACGATCCACCCATTTTTGGATGGTAATGGCCGCATTGGTCGCCTTCTGATCGCAGCACTTATGGAGCATTGGGGTTTGCTTCCTGAACCTTTGCTCTACCTGAGCGGATATCTGAAACAACATCAGCTCGAATACTACCGCCGTCTGTCTGCAATACGCCTCGAAGGCGATTGGGAAGGATGGATAAGTTTCTTCCTTGAAGGCGTTGCGACCGCTGCGGACGATGCTGAACGCGGCATCGTTGCTATCGCCAGCCTGGTGGCTTCCGATCGTCGTCGCTTGCTGGCACAGCCGGGCGTGAGCCAGACGGCCTATCGACTGTTCGAATTGCTACCAATGATGCCGCGCTTTACGATCAAAGGCGTACGCACAAAACTGTCGACCACGTTCCCGACGGCGACGGCAGCGATCAAGTTGTTGTCCGAGCTGGGGATCGTGACGGAACTGACCGGGCAGAAGAATAACCGTAGCTTCAGCTATGAGCGATATATCCAACTTCTGACACATTGAAGCCTTCTTTTTGCGAGAGGCCGTCGGGCACTGGAGCACACTCGATTGGATACAAATTTCCGGTCAAGCCAGTAAGTGCCCAACCAATGTCTCAAACGCCCCCGGATCAAACCGCGTGTTATCGAGCCGCATCAGCGCAGCATGCTGCGGCGGCTCGACGCGGCGCTTCAGGTATTCGTCCCAATGCGCGAGCTTCCATGCATCGCGCTTGTCATTACGCTGTTCGATACGACGCTTCGCCTCGGCGCTGTCGAGGTCTATCCATGCGATGCGGCACTCGGTGCCCTCGGGCATGCCAAGCTCAGTCGGCCGGAAGAACTTGCCGGCCATGATTTCGCGCGTGAATGGCCCGACCAGCATCACGTTCATCCCCAGCAGCAGGTTCTCGCGCGCAATATCGAGCAGGCCTGAATACTCCTTGTCCCTCAGGTTGTTCAGGTAGGTCGGGCTATCGCGGTCATCCGGGTTACCGGTCAGCAGGCCCATGATGTGCGAGCTGAATGCGCCATACGCGGTGTCCTTGTCGAGGAAGAAGTAGTCCTGCCCGCTGCGCGCCTTCAGCACGGCTACGGCGCGCTTGGCGAGCGTGGTCTTGCCTGTGCCGGCGTGGCCGGCAAACAGCAGCAGTCGGCCGGGGCGAGATGGCGACATGCCGGTGGCCGCAGGCTCGGAGGCCGGCCTGCCGACGGTGGACGACGAAGCGGTGTTGGAAGCCATCATGCAGCCCTTGAATTAGTTCTTTATTTGACAACGAAGCGAGCATCAACTCACGGTTTTGGGCTCGTCAGCATTTTTTCAGGAATGAAAAGCTTGTATGATGCAGCAGGTTTTCCGCAAGAACGCATTCACCCATTAACGAGAAGAGAACAAGCATATGGCTGAAATCAATTCCCCGGGTTCCCTGCTGGTTGGCGAAGGCGTCTTCATGAAGGGCTCCATGCAAGTGCCGGGTACGGCCAGCATCGATGGCAAGCTGGAAGGCGAACTGTCGGCCGACACCGTGATCGTGCAGACCAATGGCGCGATGGATGGCCGCACGACAGCCAACCATGTGCGCGTGGCTGGCTCGCTGACGAACACGACGGTCGCCAACAAATCGCTGGTGGTGGAATCCTCGGGACTGATCGGCGGCTCGATCACTTATCAGGAACTGGAAATCAAGAAGGGCGGCCAGCTGCAGGGCAGCATCTACAAGGTCGGCCAGCAGCCGCAGGTCCAGGCCGCACCGGTGCGTCAGGAAGCGCCGGCTCCGGCACCCGCAGCACCCGCAGCCCCGGTTCAGGCACAAGCGGAAGCGGCACCTGCTGCTGCACCTAACGGCAATCCGCAAGCTATGAATCAGCCGCGGCAGCAGAACAGCGGCAGGCAGGGCAAAGGCAGCTAAGCCGATTCAAGTATCAGCGTGCATGACGCCGTTGCCTGCTCGCGCAGGCAGCGCGCATCACGCGTAACGCAGTTTATCCAGCCACTCCAGCAGCGGTATCGTCGCCGGCAAGATGGGTTCGACACCGACGCTGCCCTGCCAGGCCAATTGCTGGCCTTCGAGCGCGTGCGGCTCGCCTTCCCATTCTTTACTGATGTAAAAGTGCAGGCGCACATGCGCATGCGGATACACATGCTCGACGCCGCACCAGGGCTCGGCTGAAACGATCGTCACGCCGATCTCTTCCGCAAATTCGCGCTTCAGCGCATCGAGCACCGACTCGCCGGGCTCGACTTTCCCGCCCGGGAATTCCCAGTAACCCGCATACGGTTTGCCCTCGGGGCGACAGCCGAGCAGCACGTCGCCGTTCGGCTGCATCAGGATGCCGACCGCGACATCTATGGGCGCGCTCATCCCGCGTGACGACCGGCCCAGTCGCGCGCGAATTGCCACGCGACGCGACCGGAACGCGAGCCGCGCTGTAGCGCCCATTGCAAGGCTTCGGTCTCGGCTTCGGCCGCTTGCGCGGCGCTCACGCCGAAGTGCGACAACCAATGGCGCACGATGTCGAGGTAATCCTCTTGCCGGAACGGATAGAAGGACAACCACAGGCCAAAGCGCTCGGACAGCGAAATCTTCTCCTCGACGGTCTCACCCGGATGCAGGTCGCCATCATCGACATGGCGATAGGTTTCGTTGTCGGAGAACTTCTCCGGCAGCAGGTGGCGACGGTTGGAGGTCGCATAGATCAGCACATTGTCCGACTGCGCGCTGATACTGCCATCGAGTGCGACCTTCAGCGCCTTGTAGCCGCCTTCGCCCTCCTCGAACGACAGGTCGTCACAGAAGATCACGAAGCGCTCGGGGCGCTGCGCGACCAGCTCGACGATGTCGGGCAAGTCGACCAGGTGCTCCTTGTCGACTTCGATCAATCGCAAGCCCTGGTCGGCGAACTGCGCGAGGCAGGCCTTGATCAGCGACGACTTGCCGGTGCCACGCGCGCCGGTCAGCAGTACGTTGTTGGCCGGCTTGCCGGTCACGAACTGGCGGGTATTCTGCTCGACCTGCATCTTCTGCGGACCGATGTTGTGCAGGTCATTCAGCGCGATGCGGGCCGGGTGGCGCACCGGCTGCAGATAGCCGCGACCGTCGCGCGGCACCCGCCACCGGAACGCGATCGCTGCGTTCCAGTCGGGTGCGGGCGCAGGTGCCGGCAATATCGCTTCGACCCGCGCGAGTACGGCTTCGGCGCGTTGCAGGAATTGTTCTAGTTCTTTCATGGCCTTCAGTTGCAACTCATGAGCGGTAGTCCGCATTGATCGACACGTACTCATGCGACAGGTCGCAAGTCCAGACCGTCGCCGATGCACCGCCGCGACCGAGCTTCACGGTGACCGTGATCTCGCTTTGCTTCATCACGCGCTGGCCGTCTTCTTCCTTGTAGTTCGGATTGCGGCCGCCAGCCTTTGCAACCCACACGTCATCGAGGTGCAGATCCAGCTTGCTGACATCCAGATCGTCGATGCCCGCATAGCCCACTGCTGCGAGGATACGGCCGAGGTTGGGATCAGACGCGAAGAAGGCTGTCTTCACCAGCGGCGAGTGACCGATCGCATACGCGACCTTGCGGCATTCCTTTACATCGCGGCCATCTTCCACGCGAATGGTGATGAACTTGGTCGCACCTTCACCGTCGCGCACGATCATCTTTGCGAGGTCCTGTGCCAGCCAGGTGATGGCGGCCGATAGCGCCTCATATTCGTCGGACAGCATACTGCTGATCTCGAGCTCGCCGGCACCCGATGCGATCAGCATGAAGGAATCATTGGTCGACGTATCGCCGTCGATGGTGATGCAGTTGAACGACGCATTCGCCGCATCCTTGACCAGCTTGTCGAGCAGCTTCTGCGGCACCTTCGCGTCACAGGCAATGAAGCCCAGCATGGTCGCCATGTTCGGCTTGATCATGCCGGCGCCCTTCGAGATACCGGTCAGTACCACTTTCTTGCCGGCGATGCTCACCGTGCGCGACGCAGCCTTGGGCTGCGTGTCCGTGGTCATGATGGACTCGGCCGCGTTGTACCAGTTGTCTTCGTTCAGATTCTTGATTGCCTGCGGCAGGCCGGCGATCAGCTTCTGCACCGGCAGCGGCTCGAGGATCACACCGGTCGAGAACGGCAGGATCTGCGACGGCTCGCAGCCGAGTTCCTTCGCCAATGCCTCGCAGGTCGCGTTCGCATTCGCGAGGCCTTCTTCACCGGTACCCGCGTTCGCATTGCCGGTGTTGATCAGCAGCGCGGTGATGGGCTTGTTAAAGGCCGCGGCTGACGCGAGGTTGGCCTTTGCCACCTGCACCGGCGCCGCGCAAAAGCGGTTGGTGGTGAACACGCCGGACACGGTCGCGGTCGGTGCCAGCCTGAACACCAGCAGGTCCTTGCGGCCCGGCTTCTTGATGCCAGCCTCGGCATGGCCGAGCTGCACGCCCACCACGGGCTTCAGGTTTGCGGGGATGGGAAGGGGGAGGTTGACAGCCATGATGTGCTTTTCCGAGTTCGCTGCCGATCAAGCAGCATCAGGGTTTTCAGAATGACGAAGGCCCCGGCATGCCGGGGCCCTCTAGTTTACAGCGCGAGCAACATCATCCTAGTTTGCCGTGGCACTGCTTGTACTTCTTGCCGCTGCCACACGGGCAAGGATCATTGCGGCCGACCTTGGGCATTGCATTGACCAGTGTGCCCGGCGTACCCGCTGCGCCCTGCTCATCGAGGCCGACCGGCGACAGCAATTCTTCCGGCGACGCCGACGGATCGAAGTCTGCATGCTGGTAGTTGATGTTCTCCAGGTGCGGATGCGACATCTGCGCCTCGGCAGCCTCAATCTCGGCCTGCGACTGTATGCGCACGGTCATGATCACGCGCACCACCTCATTGCGGATCAGGTCCAGCATCTGCGCGAACAGCTGGAAGGCTTCGCGCTTGTATTCCTGCTTCGGGTTTTTCTGTGCATAGCCGCGCAGGTGGATACCCTGGCGCAGGTGGTCGAGCGCAGCGAGATGCTCGCGCCAGTGCGTGTCCATGCTCTGCAGCATGACGTTCTTCTCAAAACCACCGAACGAGTCCTGGCCCACGATGTCGACCTTGGCCTGGTAAACCTTGTCGGCGGCCATCAGCACGCGCTCGAGCAGGTCTTCGTCGGTGAGGTTCGGCTCGGCCTTCAGCATCACCGGCAGCGGCAGGTCGAGCTGCCACTCGATCAGCAGCACATCCTGCAGGCCGTCGAGGTCCCACTGCTCTTCCATGCTCTCTTCGGGCACATATTGGCGGAACAGGTCAGTCAGCACGCCGTGGCGCAGCGCGAGGCTGGTCTCGGCCATGTTGTCGGTTTCGAGCAGCTCGTTGCGCTGCTGGTAGATCACCTTGCGCTGATCATTCGCGACATCGTCGTACTCGAGCAGCTGCTTGCGGATATCGAAGTTGCGCGCCTCGACCTTGCGCTGCGCGGATTCGATCGAGCGCGACACGATGCCGGCCTCGATAGGCTCGTCTTCCGGCATGTTCAGGCGCTCCATCACCGCGCGCACGCGGTCGCCGGCGAAGATGCGCAGTAGCGAATCATCGAGCGACAAATAGAAGCGCGACGAACCCGGATCACCCTGGCGGCCGGAACGGCCACGCAGCTGGTTGTCGATACGGCGTGATTCATGGCGCTCGGTGCCGATGATGTGCAGGCCGCCCTGCGCCTTCACATGCTCATGCAGCGACTGCCATTCGTCGCGCAACGTCTGCGCGCGCGATGCCTTTTCTTCGGCCGACAGCGATTCGTCGGCTTCGATGAACTGGATCTGCTTGTCGACATTGCCGCCCAAAACAATGTCGGTCCCGCGGCCGGCCATGTTGGTGGCGATGGTGATCATCTTCGGACGGCCGGCCTGCGCAACGATCTCCGCCTCACGCGCATGCTGCTTCGCATTCAGCACGTTATGCGGCAGCTTCGCGTCAGTCAGCATCTGCGAGATCAGTTCGGAGTTCTCGATCGACGTGGTACCGACCAGCACCGGCTGGCCCCGGTCGTAGCAATCACGGATGTCGGCAATCACCGCACGGTACTTGCCGGCGGCGTTCTTGAACACCTGATCTTGCCGGTCCTTGCGCTGGCTCGGGCGGTTCGGCGGGATCACCACGGTTTCGAGACCGTAGATCTCCTGGAATTCGAAGGCTTCGGTATCGGCGGTGCCGGTCATGCCGGCCAGCTTGCCGTACATGCGGAAGTAGTTCTGGAAGGTGATCGAGGCCAGCGTCTGGTTTTCGTTCTGGATGCGTACGCCTTCCTTCGCCTCGACAGCCTGGTGCAGGCCGTCGGACCAGCGGCGGCCCGACATCAGGCGGCCGGTGA
>JACCDS012386829.1_pt1 | contig 15607 bp, 15 predicted proteins | sample 7446441 | NCBI WGS metagenome assembly JACCDS01 (sample SAMN15323445, study PRJNA562643) | freshwater metagenome | isolation source: river surface water | place: USA:Blue River Watershed | collected 2017-08-17
GATCGACTACTTCCACGGCACCGGCCGCACCAAGGCCGAAATCGATGTCTTCGAAGCCTATTTCAAGGCGCAGAAGCTGTTCGGCATCCCGAAGAAGGGCCAGATCGACTATACGAAAGAACTGACGCTCGACCTGTCGAAAGTTGCGCCGTCGCTGGCCGGCCCGAAGCGTCCGCAGGACCGCATCGAGATCGGCAACGTGAAGGAGACCTTCCGCGAGCTCTTTGCCAAGCCGGGCGCGGAGAACGGCTTCAACAAGAAGGCCGAGGATCTCGACGCCGAGTACACCACGTCCGACAATGTCAAACTGCACAACGGCGACGTGCTGATCGCTGCCATCACCTCCTGCACCAACACCTCGAACCCGAGCGTACTGCTGGCTGCCGGCCTGCTGGCGAAGAAGGCGGTCAAGCTCGGCCTATCTGTGCCGCGGCACATTAAGACCTCGCTAGCCCCGGGATCGCGCGTCGTGACCAAGTACCTGGAAGCCGCCGCCCTGATGCCCTACCTCGAAGAACTGGGCTTCGGCGTAACCGCCTATGGCTGCACCACCTGTATCGGTAACGCCGGCGACCTCACACCGTCGATGAACGAAGCGATCGTGAAGAACGACGTCGTTGCCGCTGCCGTATTGTCGGGCAACCGTAACTTCGAGGCGCGCATCCACCCGAACATCCGCGCGAACTTCCTTGCATCGCCGCCACTGGTTGTTGCTTATGCGATTGCCGGCAACGTGACGATCGATCTGATGACCCAGCCGCTCGGCAAGGACAAGAAAGGTCGTGACGTGTTCATCGGCGACATCTGGCCAACCTCGGAAGAGATCAACAAGCTGATGAAGTACGCGATGAACGCGCGCACCTTCAAGAACAACTACGCCGATGTGAAGGGCGCACCAGGCAAGCTGTGGGAGCAGATCAAGGGCGTGGCCCAGGGTCAGGTCTACAACTGGCCGAAGTCGACCTACATCGCCGAACCGCCATTCTTCGACGGCTTCGAGATGGAGCCGAAAGCGGCTGCCACCGGTATCAGCGGCGCACGCGCGCTGGGCGTGTTCGGCGACTCGATCACGACTGACCACATCTCGCCGGCCGGTTCGATCAAAGACTCCAGCCCGGCAGGCAAGTGGTTGCTGGCCAATGGCGTGCTGAAGGCGGACTTCAACTCCTACGGCTCGCGTCGCGGCAATCACGAGATCATGATGCGCGGCACCTTCGCTAACGTACGTATCAAGAACCTGATGATCCCGGCCAAGCCGGACGGCTCGCGTGTCGAGGGCGGCATCACCCTGCATCAGCCGACCGGCCAGGAAATGTCGATCTATGATGCAGCGATGAAGTACGTCAACGACGACGTGCCGACGATGATATTCGCCGGTGAAGAGTACGGCACCGGTTCGTCGCGTGACTGGGCCGCGAAAGGCACCCAGCTGCTGGGCGTAAAGGCTGTCGTGGCGCGTTCGTTCGAGCGCATTCACCGTTCGAACCTGGTCGGCATGGGCGTGCTGCCGCTGCAGTTCCTCGGCAATGACAGCGTGCAGTCGCTGAACATCACCGGCAATGAAATCTTCGACCTTCTCGGTCTTGAGAACGACATCAAGCCGCAACAGGAAGTCACGCTCGTCATCAAGCGTGCTAACGGCGACACCCAGAAGGTGAAGCTGCTGTTGCGTATCGACACCCCGATCGAGGTCGATTACTACCGCCACGGCGGCATCCTGCCGTTCGTGTTGCGCCAGCTGCTCGCAGCCTGATAAGGCAAGGGCCGGCGGATCCGCTCCGCCGGCCCTTGCTGTCCCACAAATCATTATGGAGACAAGATCATGTGGAAAATTCTCGTAGGCTTCATCATTTTTGCTGCCATCGCGCTGACCGTCGTATTCCAGATGGGCGACAAGGCCAGCATGCAGGGCGAAGCTGGCGGCCATGAGTCGTCGGAGTCCGAGAAGCATTCGGAACCTGCAGCACCCGCTGCTGCACCTGCTGCAGGCGAGGCTGAGAAGAAGTAATCCGGACACAAGCGCCGGACCGGACCCGCTTCGGCGGGTCTTTGTTTTTCTGCTTTGTGCAGCAGCCGCAAAAGCGCGCAGCGCAACAACCCATCCGGTACAATCGGCACCCTAGTCGCCCCCCTCCTGAATTATGCGCCGCACACCCAAAAATCCTGTTCGCAAGTTTTCCGCTGAGAGCCAGCGCGTCGCCTCTTTGGCGCAATCAATGGTCCGCGCGTCCAGCCGCATCGAAGCCCGGAGCTGGGAGGCGCGGATCGATGCACTGCTGCAGAAGCAGCTCGCGAACCAGCAGCAACAGGCGATCGACAATGCACTCGATCACCTTTTTCATACCGACCTCGATGCCTATGATGCGCTGCTAGACTCCGTCGAAGCGATCAGCAGCAGCTGCACACTCGAATGTGACGGCAAGCGCTTCGATGCACTGCTAGTGGCCGTACCTATCCTTGCCTGGACTCGCTTCAGCATACCGTCCGGCCCGCTCAACGCGGCCGCGATGCAAACGTTGATGGCGCATCTATATGGACATATCCTGGCCAGCGATACGCGCGCCGCGCTTGTACCGGTGCTGTTTTCGATCGATCAGCTGCCGCGCAGTTATTGCGACAACTATCAGCTGACCCGCCGCATGGCTGAAGCCGCCTTGTCCGGCAAGCCGGCATCCGCGCCGGCGGCGCCGGGCGAGACTGCGCCCTTCCTTGCAGACACACGTTATTTGCTACTGGTCGTGACGGCCGTAGCCGGACAGCCCCTGCTGCGCTGGCAGGAAGACGACACCGGCAATAGCCGTCAGTCGCTCAGCCAAGCGGCGCTGACGCAATGGCAGCTGCAGGCTGGCCCGAACATGCAGACGCTGCTGCCGGGCTGCGGCATCGAGTTGTTACTGCCCGCGGCCTACTATGTCGCCTGCCGCGAGGCGGACAAGGCGATCCGCCCGATCTCGCTGCGTGCTGCGGTCCACTACCTGACACACACGCTGACCGTCGAGCCGGCTCAACTGTCTGTCGTGATTGCGCCGGTCGGTGACGAGACTAGTGACATTCGCATCGACGAATATCGGATCAGCTACAGCGTGGGCGACAGCAAAGACGTGGTGTATGGCGTCGTCTGGCCACTGTACGACGAAGAGAGCGGAGAAGACCTCGTGTCACTTGCGCAGCATCGTCCCGGCGCCGCCGTCCCGTTGACACCGGTTCAGCAGATCATCGCCGTACTGCGCGAGACGGGAATCACGCGCATCCAGCAGGTCGATGGCGTGCTACCGCCTGAGTATTGCGACGACTGCGGCTCGCCGCTGTTCGCCGATTCCGATGAAGAGATGGTGCATGCGGAGATGCCCGAAGACGCCGGGCAAAACACCGGACACTTGCATTGATGTAGCGGAAATAACGGAAGGCTCTGTTATAATTTCGGGCTAGTCGGGGCGTAGCGCAGCCTGGTAGCGCACTTGCATGGGGTGCAAGGGGTCGCGAGTTCGAATCCCGCCGCCCCGACCAATTGATTCAAGCAAAAAGGCCAATTTTCGGATTGGTCTTTTTGCTTATTGGAAGCCAGACAAATTCAGCGGCAACGAATCATCTATGTTGTCCGGCGATCTCTATATTCAAAACCCGTCCGGCGGATTGTTGACACCTCTCGGCGCAAACGGTGAAGCGCCTGGTGGCCCACCCGGAAACAGTGGGTTACTGCCACCGACTTCCTCACCCTCCGCCGTCGACCCGGGATCGTAACGAAACTGCCAGTCGCGATAGGTTCTCTTCTTGCCACCGGCCGGCTCATCCTCTTGCACTGCCGAATAATTGCCCAGCGGTGTTTTCTCCGAGCGGCTGCGCACACCGAGGATACCGCCCTGCTCATCCCGGATCAGCTCCCATTCGCCCGATGGTGTAATCGGGTCGCGCAGGGGCCGGCGCAAATAGCGCCGCACGATCGGAAAGCGAGGATCCTTGAGCAAGTCAGCGACGGATTTCGGCAACGTACTGACACCACCGGCGCCGGCTTCGTAGTAGCGCCTGATCGCGTTCGCATACTGCTCGCCGGCGAAAACCAGTTCGCGTTCCTTCTCTCGCTGCAGCATCACCCCGGAGACCAGCGAAGCGCCAGTCAGTGACATGCCAAGCACCATCATGAGCAACAGCACGCCCAGGTACGTGTAGCCCCGCTGCCACTGCCGCATCATCACAGTTCCTGCAAAGGCATGCCATTGCTCGATTCGCCTTTCGCGCCGCTGCCGATGTCAGACATTCCGGGATTCGCCGGATCCGCCGACGGCACGCTGACCCAGGTATCGCTGCGGCCCGTGACCGGATCGACCGGAATGCTGCGCAGGTATTTTTTTTGTACCAGCTCATCCAGGTTCTCCGGATAGCGGTTCAGGTCATGGTGAAAATTCGAGATTGCCTCGCGCATCACGGCGAGATCTTGCTTCAGTGCTGTTTCCTTCGAACGCTCCAGCGTACCGATGTAACGTGGTGCGACCAAGGCAAGCAGCAGGCCGATTATGGCCATGACGACCAGCAGCTCAACCAGCGTAAAACCCCTCGTCATTATTTTGCGCATGCGCTTCACCAGTCCTTGTAGCGGACACCGTTCAGGCCGACGCCGGGTGCGAGAGAGTAGATGTCATAGACATCCGCACCACTGGCTGGCCGATCGTATTCGCTTTGGTAGCTGCGCAGGCCCCAGGTGTCTTTCGCCGGCACGACGCTATCTGGAAAAAACGGATCGCGCGGCAGGCGGCGCAGGAAATAGATCTTCTTTTTCTTCGTCGGGTCGTTGGCATCAATGACACCCTTGTACAGTACCTCGAGGGCCGGCGGGTAGCCGGACTGATCTGCCTTGATCTCGATCTTTCCCTCGTCCACCGCCTTCTTGTAATTATCGATTGCCGTACGAATTTCGCGCAGCGCGCGGCGTAGTTCGACTTCGCGCTGACGACGCGAAAACATATCGACGGTCGGTACGGCCAGGGCAGCGAGCAAACCGAGTATGGCCAGCGTGACCACCAGCTCAACCAGCGAGAATCCCTTTTCGCGCTTCATTACCTTATCAACTGAACGTCAGTTACGCATCGCCGGCACTGGCGGCGGCAAGGGCTCTGCCTGGGGTGGCGCTTCCGGTGGTGGCATGGTGACGCGCGGATCGGTGCGCCGGGCACGCGGTGCCTGCTGCAATGACACACCCGCACCGATATTGGCCGGTGATCCGCGCCCGGCCGTACCGCCGGCGAATTCTGCATCGGTCGCATCGGGTCGCAATACGTTGCGGATCACGCGCGGTGTAATCAGCAGAATGATCTCAGTCTTGGAACGGTTGGTACTCTGTCCCGAGAAAAGGCGCCCGACCAGCGGCAGCTCACCGAGCCCCGGTAGCCTGTTTGCCGATTTGCGGTCTTCGTCATTGATCAGGCCAGCCAGTACCTGAGTCTCGTTATCCGCGCTCATCATGATCGTTGATGTATTGCGTGTGCTGAGCGTCGGGAAATCTGCACCGGCCGGCTGCGATGCACTGCTGACCTCCAGGCTCAGCTTGATGACCACCTCGTTGTTCAGCTTGACGCGCGGCTCAACATCGAGCTTCAGACCAACATCCAGATAGTTCGCCGAATTGCCGACGATGTTACCAGTCGATGAGATCGTCGATGTTCTGATCGGGATCTTGTCGCCGATATGCAGCTTCGCCTTTTCGCGGTTCTGGATGCGGATGCGCGGGTTCGCCAGCAGGGCGGTTTCGCTGTCGGTACGCAGCAGCCTGAGGTAAGGCGCCGGCGACAAGAAAATACCTTCGCTGTTCAGACCCCGAAGGTTACTTAACGGGATGGTGGTCAGTGCCGGGTTGCTTCCGCCGATGAAGGAAACGGTATCCGGGAACCTCATGCCGAGGTCAGACAACCGGCTGCTCGAAACCTCGAGCACTTCCACTTCAAGGATCACCTCGGGCTCCGGCACATCGGTGTCGGCAATCAGTCGTTCGACGTTCAACAGCTGGTCAAACGGCGCCCTTACCGTCATCAGGTTCAGTTTTTCATCCACGTATACATCACGCAGCGGCAGCATCGCCTTGACCAGCGAGGCCGTCTGCTTTGCATCGGCATGGTTCAGGTAGAACACGCGAATGGTCTGCTCTTCGTACTGGGCGGCGCGCGTCAGCGGATAGATGATCAGCGAGTTATCGGACACCACCTTCTTACCGAGCTGATGCGTCGTCAGGATGAAATTGATAGCATCTTCGACGGTGGCATCGCGCAGGAACACAGACACCAACAAGTCGGGATTGAGGTTCGGATCGAGCACGACGTTCACGCCGCTGACCCTCGAAATCACTTCGAACACGTTACGCAACGTGCCATCACGGAATTCCAGCGTCACGCGTTTGCCGTTCGACACCAGCCGGCGCGGAATGATAGTCGACTGGTCAAGCTTGGCTGCGATTTCGTTCCACAACCTGCGCGCCTCGGCCTGGTTCGGGTTCTCCACCAGCACCGGGCGTAGCAACACACGGGCACCGTCGATGTCTCCCTTGGAGAACGCATTACGCGCTTCCATCACCGCCGCATCCTGTCTCGCTGCCGCATCGAGAGCACGCAGGCTGGCCAATGCCCGCTGGTTGCGTGTATCGATGCGCAACACCTGCTCGTAGCGATCGCGGGCACCGTCGATATCACCGGCATCGATGCGGTCAGCTGCTTCGGAAAACAGCGTATTGACTTGCTTGTACTGCGCATTCGACTGGTCAAGGCGAGCCGCCTTGTCGACCGTGACGCCCAGTCGAGCGGGCGACGTGCAAGCCGCCAGAACGACCAGCAGGCAGGCCAGCGGCACGGATACCGGCGGACAGATTTTCATTTTCCTTCTCCCAGAACGACAGTCTGCTTCAGTCCCAGCGGCACATAGACGACGACCGCCACATTGCCGCTGACGGACTCCAGCAGAAAACTTCCATCAAGCGTATCCCCGATTTTCACGATATAGGGACGGTCTGCTCGCGTAAAAAAGAAGGACTCCTCACCCTGATCGACGACATGTCCCATGTATTCGTAATCAAAAGGCGGCGCAACCGGTGCAGCCGGTACTTCAGGCGCGGCAGCCATTTGCTTAGGTACAGGCTTGCGCGGCACTGCGAAGATATCGATGATCCGGCCTTCGACGTCTGCGCGTGTGTCCGGCGCGCCCGCGCTAAGCGACGGTTCGGACGTCTGAGTAGCTGCGCCCGGCAGTGCGAATGTGAGCCCGGGGACTGAAGTCATCGCCTGAGTGGGTGGCCTGCGGGCAGGCTGGACAGTAGCATCGTCTACCTGTGGCTCGTCCGGCGCGAAGACCACGGCCACCACCGTCGCCAGCAGCGCCAGCCCCAGCAGCGGGTTGATCTTTAAGCGCTTGATATCCACCGTTACTCCTGCCGGAAATAGAGAGAAAACCGGAGCGTTGCGCTCACCAGCCCTTCGCCCTCTGCTGCACGCTGTATCTCCACGCCATTGAGCGCCATGTTTGGCAACGCATGCAGCGTGCTACTGATGAAGCGTTGGACGGTGACATAATCCGTCTCCAATGGAAGCATCATCTGATAGCGCCACAGCGTCGTACCGTCGACCTTGTTCAGGCTGTAGTCGGTCACCCGAATATCCAGGCCGGACTGGGCCGCCAGTTCGCGAACTTCGAGCAGCTGCTGGTTCAGTTCGGCGCGCACCGGCAGGGAGGCATCCCATGCGGCTGCCGGCGTGGTGTTCGCCAGGGTCTTGCCGGCGGCCTGTGCGGCATGCTGCGCAGCCGAACGTTCAGCCACCTGCTGCCGTAGCGGCAGTATCTCCCCATATAGCAGGAAGCCTGCGAAGGTCAGTAACGCGCAGCCAGCCAGACCCTGCACACCAAGCCGGCGCCTGGCCGAAGCAGCAAACCATTGCAGGCGCTTCATGGCTCAGTCTCCCAGCGGGCGCGCACCTGGAAATCAAGCAGTCCATCGTCATCGGCACGCTGTTCACGCACCAGATGCGCGTTGGTGATGACCCCGTCGGTTTGCAGACGCTCGACAAAGCGCTGCGCCTGCACGCCGTCCGGCGCCTTGGCCTGAATCTGCAGCAGCTGGCGCTGCGGATCGGGACGGATCGACATGATCCGTATCTCCGGTGTCACCGAATTCTCCATCGCTGCAAATAGCCGACGCCAGTCACGCGATATCTCGCGCAACGCTTCGCGCGCCTGCGGCGGTCCGGTGTCGACGGTGGTGTCGTCGGCTGCGGTGCGGCTGTTTGAACCTGCGGGGAGGACCGCCACACGCTGCGTCCAGTCGAGCGCTTCATTCTGTCGCTGCAGCGTACCGGACCATATAAGCATCAACGCCGTTGCACCTGCACCGCCGATGAACAAGCCCCAGCGCAGTATCTTCAGCCAGCGCGGCAGCGGCTGTGCAAAATCGATGCGGATCATCATGCCGCGCCCAGCCAGTGCAACGGATAAGAAGCGACTACGCCGGGCTCGGCGCGCCAGAACGGGAACAAGCGCTGCACGCGGCGCTCCGCCAGCGGCCCGGCCGGATGCGACGCCATCACGAACAGTGAGCTTGGTGCATCCGGTAATCCGCGCAGTAGCGCTTCGCGTCGCAGTGTGTCGACGACAGGCTCGTCACCTTCCGCTGGCAACGGCAGACTCACGCACAGTCGCGGCACACGCTTTTCGCAGTACCAGCCAACCAGCCGGTCAGCCTCTGGAATCAATAGCCACGCGTCGGCGCGGGTAGGCAATCGCTTGCGCTGCTCGTTCAGCAAATCAACGGCCAGCGGTGTCATCGCATCGATTCGCAGACGCGCGCTGCGCAGCACGCCTTTCAGTGCTGCGATAAATTCCCGTAGCACCCCGCTGGCCACCCATGGCACTCCAAAACCATTGGGCGCCGCAACGCATTCCCAATCAGTGTTCGTGTCACCGTGACTTCTGGCGAAATGCACGGAAGCAAGCAATGCCTGCTGCTCCGGGACAGTGACGTCATCTCGCCAGGGCAGCACCGTCAATGGTGCCAGCCGCGATGACAAGGTCAGTGTTGCTGCCGGCATGCCGTCAAATGTATCGAGCATCGCCGGCAAGTTATCCAGCAGCGCCCGCCATTCGACACCGGCGGCGGCAGGCAGAAGCTTTTCTTCGGACTGCAGCACCGCCAACTTACGCGTACGCGCAACGACCAGGTGGCCGGGCGCGAGATGGATGCGCAGCTTGTCAGGAAATAAAGGTGACACGATTGATTTCCTGAAGAGTGGTCTCACCCCGACGCACGAGGTCCAGCGCCGATTCGCGCAGGAAGCGCGTACGGTAACGCCGTGCCGCTTCCTTGATTTCACGGATAGAACGACGCGCGACGATCAGTTCGCGCAGTTCGTCGTTCAGCGTCAGCACCTCGGCCAGCGCCTTCCTTCCCCGGAAGCCGGTACCGCGACATTTGCCGCAGCCACGGCCGGCACGAAAATCGTAGTCATGCAAATCAGCCTCCGCCAAGCCGGATTCATGCAGCAGCTCCGCCGACGGCTGCGTGGTCACTGCGCAGGCCTGGCAATTGATGCGAACCAGCCGTTGCGCGAGGATGCCGTTGAGCGCCGACACAAAGCTGTAAGGATCGACACCCATATGCAAAAAACGACCGAGCACGTCGAATACATTATTCGCATGCACCGTGGTAAACACGAGGTGACCGGTCAGTGCGGACTGCACGGCGATCTGTGCCGTCTCGGGATCGCGAATTTCGCCAACCATGATCTTGTCGGGATCGTGGCGCAGGATGGAGCGCAGGCCGCGCGCGAAGCTCAGCCCCTTCTTTTCATTGACGGGTATCTGCAAAATGCCGGGCAGCTGATACTCGACCGGGTCTTCGATGGTGATGATCTTGTCGCGGCCGTCATTGATCTCGGAGATCGCTGCGTACAGCGTTGTCGTCTTGCCTGAACCGGTCGGACCGGTGACGAGAAACATGCCGTAGGGTTCGCGGCTCATCATCCGTATCGTCGCCAGCGACTGCGTATCGAAGCCCAGCGACTCAAGACTCAGTCCGGCCATCTGCTCCATCAGGCGCTTCTTGTCGAGAATGCGAAGCACAGCATCTTCGCCAAAAATATTGGGCATGATCGACACGCGGAAATCGACTGCGCGACCACCGATGAGCACCTTGAAGCGACCATCCTGCGGCACGCGCCGCTCGGAGATGTCGAGCTCGGACATCACCTTCAACCGCGAGATTACCTGCTCGGCCATTCTTGTACCGGCGGCACTGCCGATCTGGGTCAGCACACCATCGATCCGGTACTTGATCACCAGTCCGGCGGGCGTCATCTCCAGATGAATGTCGCTGGCTTCGGTTTTTAACGCATCGTACAGCGTTGAGTGCACGAAGCGGACCACTTCATTGGTAGCCTCGGCAATCTCCTGCAGCGAGATCACCTCAATTTCTTCGTTCGCATGCTCAGTCGTACTTTCGCTTGATGACCACTGCTCCATCGCGCGCTGCGATTCTTCGTGCATCGCGAAATAGGCGAGCAAGTCAGACGAATGCACCACCCGGAAGGTGAAACGCTCACTCAGATGAGCCCAGGCCCAGTCGCGCGTGGCCACATCGAAAGGGTCTGTAATCAGAACCAGTAACTGGTCGTCCCGTGTGCGGCACGGCAGCACTTCACGCTGCTGACAGTCGGCGAAAGACACGCGCGAAAAATCCGGCTGTAACTCGTGCAAATCCTGCATGCGGATCGGCGGGTAACCAGATACGTCGACCAGCCATTCGATAAAGCCGGCCGAATCCAGCCCGAGTAATTCTTCAAGCACGGCGACTGTGCGCCGCTTCGAGCGCAGTGCCTCGGCACTTGCCTCTTGCAGCAGGCTGGGCGAAAAAGTGGTCATCATCGTTAAACCTATTGAACGCTGCCTGCCAGCTCGAAAATCGGCATGTACATCAGCACGACCACAGCACCGATAATCACGCCGATGAAGACCATCAGCAAAGGCTCGAATAGCCGGCTGGCCCAGTCAATCCAGCGGTTCAGCTCTTCTTCATGGAATTCGGCGACACGCTCAAGCATCGAGCCCATTTGTCCCGAACGCTCGCCGACACGCAGCAGCCGCGATGCGATCACAGTCGACAGGCCGCTCTCTTCGAGCGCATACGACAACTGCTGGCCTGTGCCAATGGCATGACGCGCGACAGCGAGCTTCTTCTGCATCCTGACATCCAGCATGCCGGCCAGCTGATTCAATGCACTCATCAGCGGAATACCGGCGGTTAGCAGCATAGCGAGCGACCGATAAAAACGCGATAACTGAAACACGCGCACCCGCTCGCCAAGCAACGGAACATTCCAGCTGCCCTCGCGCAGCCATGCGCGAAATTCCGGGCGCGTCAGGCCGAAGCTGATCGCGACCAGCGCCGCGATGAAGCCGAACCCGAAAACAGCACCGTGCGCGTCGATGGTGTGACCGATGCTCATCAGCAGCCGTGACGCAAAAGACAGATCACGCCCGGTTTCATTGAGAATCTGGCTGAATCGGGGTATCACATAAGCGAGCAGGAAGATCACCACGAGTCCGCCCACGCCGATCAGCAGCAGCGGATAAATCGACGCCGACAGGATTTTTTTTCTGAACTGATCGATCTGCGTCTGATAACTGATGTACCGGCGCAGCGCCTGCTGCAGATTGCCGCTGCGCTCGCCCGAGCGGATAGTCTCGACATACAGCAGCGGAAAAGCTTGCGAATGATGCGACAGTGCGTCCGACAGCGATGCGCCTTCGCGCAGGCTGCCCAGCACAGAGCGCATCAGCTCGCGCGTTTCGGACCGCGGTTCTTTTTCGATCAGCACATCGAGCGCTTCAACCACGAGCAAACCGGCGTCGAGCAGTGTCAGTAATTCCTGATTAAAAAGCTGCAGAGAAAATTGGGCTGTCAGATTGATCTGCAACAGGGGATGCCAGCCGGTACGTGCCGCGCTGACTTTCAGTACCTGTAGCCCGCGCTCCGCACCGATGCGCGCGGCGTCCTCGGGCGTCGACGCCGGTAGTTCGATGGTGACGAATTGTCCGGACAGGTCAAGCGCATCGACACGGTAATTCATGGAATGGGACGTCAGTTCCAGTTGCCGATATCAGCCGCTTCACCCTCGCCACCGTCCCTGCCGTCCTTGCCGAACGAATAGAGATCGAAATCGCCATTGCGACCCGGAATCCGGTATTGGTAAGGTTTGTCCCAGGGATCTGAGGGCAGCTTTTTGGCCAGATAGGGGCCGTTCCAGCGCGGTTCATTCGGCGGTGCGACATTCAGCGCCGCGAGTCCCTGCTCGTTCGACGGATAGCGGCCGGTATCCATACGATACTGCTCCAGTGCCTTCTGGATCGCATCAATCTGCGCGCGAGCTGCCTTGATTTCAGATTTGCCTATCTGAGAGAAATAACGCGGTCCGACATAACTTGCCAGCAACCCGATGATTACCATGACGACCAGCAGCTCGAGCAGCGTAAAACCTTTATTTTGTTTTTTCATGTTGAATAATCAGAGGATGACCGCTAGGACGATCCTGCCTGGGTTGTCGGTAGTGTCGCAGCACCGTAGGCCCGCTATCAACGAGAGGGTTGCCAACTTAGAGCACCGATTTATGGCGAAAGAAGCGAAGGTATGTTTAAAATTCTTCTAATAATAGTGCCTGTCATGCCGTTGCGGCAAGTCGCACGGCGATATTGAGGCAAGGCCGCGCCCGCGTATCTCAAATAGCGGATTACCAATTGAGCTGGCGCTTGCATGACATGGGTCAAGTTTGGATGAAAACTGCCGCGTCAAGCTTCTCAGTCATTGAAAGTCAACGGGCATTAAACGAACTGTGTTTATTGCGAAATGTCCACCGAATCGATCAGTTATCTGGCTGGCGACGCTTATTAGCGTTTTCCTCGACGATGTTGGTCGTACGCTGATGCTGATTTGAAAATGTACATCTCGTGGGTCTGTGATCATCGTTTTGCACACCTGATGGCCCTCTAAAAACCACACTTCGCTAGTCTTTCTCTTTAAACCCAGTTTAAGATGTATTCCTATTATAGCTAACTGAGCTTCCATCTCACGGGCCGCAAAGATAGATACATGAATACGGTTATTATCCGTACTAGATGGAACCCCGCTGTCTAAGAGAGCTGATGCCGTGAGGGTGTCCCCATCCCAATCGATCCAATTGATAGACCAAAACTCCTGACGTCGCACATTACGCAAATATTCCGAACACAATGGCTCATATTCATTCGGAAGAATTCTCCGAACTTTAGGAATGTCCGAGGCTTTTTTTCTGTCTGACATAATTTTCTCTAATTTTGATAGGCTATTTTTTGTTAATATTGAGTAGCCTTTGGACCAAGGTCTCCGTCATAGCTTCGCTGCTCTGAAACTGACCGTGATTGAACGTCAAACACAAATCTGGTCTCTTAACGCCAATGGGCAATAATTGTGAGATGTCCACCGGATCATTTTCTTCGGAAAAAATAAATACTCCGTCAATTTTGTCAACAGGCCACGAGGATAATTTATCGGGCCATTTGTCAAGTTGCCAGACCAAAAAATTGATATTTGGATATAGCAAAGCAGAACGACATTGCGAAATAGTTTGAGCCCAGCCCAATCTAATCTTATTTCTGCTAAGAATACCTTTTATTGCCACCAGGTCTAATAACCGTTTCGGTAAATTGAGAATAATAACTATCGGAATACGGCCATTGCCGGGTACTAAGCGGGGCAACAACTTTCTGTGCAAATGTCCAGAGATTTGAGGTTGTGCATTCACTTCACAAATGGCCCCTCCAATTTCTCGCCAAGAGCGGGAGATGTCAGGTATCAGTAGGTCTACGCCTGCTAAATCAAGTCGCAGGATTGAGGCAGCTTGGGTGACTAGCTCAATATTGTCAGGGTGGATTTCATCCAGGAGGACCCCTGCCCGCGTTCCACCCAGACTCACGTTAGCTGCCCCTCTCAAGCGAACCTCTTGTTCAGGTTCGGGAATACTCTCAAGTGTAAGATCTTGAACATGCAATCGATCAAGGACCTCGCCGTCAATGTGAATCTGCTCTCGACCTTGTTCCACCATAGGGTCACCCGCCAAAAATGGCTTTAGTATAGATCTCCTTTTCCGCTCCTCATTAGTACGCTCAATCAATTCCTTTACTGTTCTCACCCCGTCGCCAACGATTTTGGCCGGACTCCGGTGCGAAACCCAAAATACCTCCCCCCTAAAAACCTGCAGCCGATAATCACTTCCCACAACAAACTCTTCTACTAAGATTTTCCGACTAATAGAGGCCACTTCAGAATATACGCGTCGCACTGAATCAGGCGTGTATAGTCCCGCGACAACACCACGACCACCATCAAGATTTGCAGGTTTAATTACAACAGGATAGCCTAACGAGCCGGCGATTTCGGCAGCTTGATCAGCAGAGCCTACTAGTTGATGTTTCGGCACAGGTAAGCCTGCTTCGCGAAGTATTTTTAAGCTAGCAACTTTATCTCGCGCAATAGCCACACTTATTCGTGATGCCTCATCGGTCAACGAACTGTCAAGCCATCGCGAGTTACTTCCCCAACCAAACTGATAAAGATTATCTCCAAGATGGCGCCATGGGATTTTCTCGTCATGAGCAGCTTGCAGAAAGCGTAATGTATTAACACCCGCAGGTGCGAACCTGCGGAATTTGTCAACAAGCTCTTTAATTTTTATTTCTAAAATTTTTTTATCAATTTTTGATCCTCTTGCAAGCTCATTCATTAAACCACAAGCAAAGATAATCGCTTGCATTGGAGCTGGAATATCACGACTTATTGCAGGAATGCCAACACACCAAGCTTCCGCCGACTGTCTTGGCGTGACCTTAAAAGATCTCACGCCACTCATGATAGGCATCTTCATATGCAACAAAATACTCAAAGTAAATTCTAATATGCTTCTTATGATCGGCTCTCTCTGCTCATAAGGCTCATTTATTATTTTTGATATCTCAGCACCATCCTCAACCGAAAATAATTCTGATCGAAATGAATCGAATTCATTTAATACCGAGGAAATTATTTTCTTTTCAGAAAGGTTAATTAGGAATAAGGCTGAAGGTTGGAGCATACCGCACCAATAACCGGATTCAAATCTAAATTGATTTAGAGAAATTAAATTGGGATTGTTGTTGTCCATAATTAGCCAGTCTTGAATACTCCATACGCAGCGGAAGTGCACGTCAGAAGTATTTTGGGAATGTACGTCGTTATTATCTTCCAGATATTATAAAAAAAGCCGCCGTGTCTTTATCTGCAGCAGCTCTCTCCCGATGGGCCAATTATGGATAAGCCATTTGCCGCGTTTGATCCTCTTGATCGCCTGTAGGCCAGAAATTTACAACGTCATCACTACGACTTACTCCATCGGCTTGGCCATCATGATCCTTCGGCAAGTGAAAAGGACCGCGAATTATTCTCTGCTAAGAACCTTATATGGATGCCTCCCGGAGTTCAAACGATTTTTACATGCTGGCGGCGAGGTAAGGCTGCAGTCTTATATCCGGCCTGTTAATGCAGGCCGATTAGCCTGCTGGCCCTGATGGAATTCGC
>JACCDS011390949.1_pt1 | contig 15604 bp, 12 predicted proteins | sample 7446441 | NCBI WGS metagenome assembly JACCDS01 (sample SAMN15323445, study PRJNA562643) | freshwater metagenome | isolation source: river surface water | place: USA:Blue River Watershed | collected 2017-08-17
CAAAAGAATCTCATGCTGCTGCTTTGAGTAAAGTTCCAGAAGAATTTAGAAGTGAAGTGTGGGAAAAAGCATTAGAAAAAAATCAATCATCTGGAAAAGTAATTACTGCAAAGATGATTGATAGTATCGCAAAGGAGCTATCTAGTAATATTATAGAGGTATCGCCCGAAATTGAAGAGAGAAAAGGTTTAGTAAAACAAATACGAGAGAAAGTAAAGAAAGCCAAGCTAGACCAAATTTTAGTGGAAATCAAAGGAGATTTTTTGATCGAAAACGATTTAGTTTCGGTTTGGCAATCCCTCAATCAAGATTCTTCTGAAATTACAGAAACATATAAAGCATATATTTCTTTGGGTCAAGCCGAGGAATTGGGTTTGATACGTAAAGCTTGAAAAATATTTTTATTTTTTTATCTGACACAAATAAATCAAGTAACTGTTTATTTTAAGTAATGGTGTTCATCTCTAGATTGGCTATGGCTACTCGAATAAGTATGAATAGTATCTTGTGATTTTTAACAGCCTCTCTATCTTCGGTGGCGAGGTGCCAAATAAAGCAGGCTCTAGTGAGTGGATGAGAATTGAATAAAATTATTACTTCTTTGATTATATTTTTTATGTGTTAACATAAATAGAAGTTTACATATTTTTTTCTGTTAACGGTGTTAATACTAATATTTACATAAGCGTTAACAAATGTAAGTACTTGTTAGTCTGATACTTATTGTAAAAATTTAGTATTTTATGAAAAGAAGTATCTGTTAACAAATAAAACTAAAAAAAAACATAAAGAAGTTGTATTCTATTCTGTATAAATCCATTTAATGAGTAATATATACTCTTTTGAGAGGCTTCTATTGTTGAAAAGAGGTTGCTCAACACTTTGAGCCAACCTCTATATTGTTCTTTTGGGTAAGATTAGATTATATTGACAGCATTGTAATTGGCGTAGGATACAGTCTTATTCTTTTCTAAAATTAGCAAACTTTCCAAACACATTTAAGGTATAATTCCCATATCCATTCTTATGAGATCTTGCAATAATTCTATATGTTCCTTTAGGCAACTCAGGACTAATAAAGGTGTAAGCTTTTCTATCAATAAAGCTTTGGATGTGATTATCAATTGCTATCCCAGAACTAGTTTCAAAGTACAATTCAACAAAGGCATCGTTCGAGAAAATATCAACATCTAGAGGCGTTCCATTACTAGTAATGTCTATGAGATAACTTTCATAAGCAAGGTTATAAATATCTACTTTACTGCTCTTTGACCAAGACCCATTTGCAGTTATAAACTGCGACGGTATTCTCTGAAGATTACTTATTTTTCCGAAAGCTTTAAAGTTATAATTCCCTATACTTCCTCTATCATTGGTACAAATACAAGCTGTATAAGTTCCTTGCTTAGTTGCTTCAAGCTTATACACATAACGACTATTTCTAGGCACTGAACCAACAACTTGCCCTAATCCATTATAAAGCACCAGAGCTACATCTACATCAGGAGATTCAAGTTCGATATCAATTGTAGCGTTGTCTTCATTGATGTCAAACGAATAAAAGTGATTTTTGAAGGTCTTCATATAATTGTACTTATAATTGATGTAACCACCACCACCAAGAGGGCCCCAGTTTTGGATGCCTGATTGTAATTTTTGAAAAATAACTCGTTCTGGATTCGATTTAACACCCTTTACATTTAGAGTAAAGTTTCCTATGGCTCGTCTATCTGCTGTAATTACCAATTGATATTTTCCTGTATTTAACGCATAGCTTTTGCTATATGAACGTTTAGGATAGCTGTAACCGATTTTTTCGCCCAACTGATTAAATAAAATATATTGAACATCTATGTCAGGAGAAGTAAGCGTAATATCAACAGATTGATTATTTCCTAGTACTTCAAATGTATATTGGAAATTTTTAGGAGACTCTAAGTCTTTATTGCTAGACCCTCCAGCACCACCATCAGAAGCTACCCAAGTTCCCGTTATTTTGCGTTCTATCAGCGTTGGGTCTGTCTTTACAGGAGTAACATCATCATTGCCCTTTTTGCAGGCTACTAAAAGAGTAATGCTTGTGATTAAAAAAAAGATTCTATTCATGATTATCTATTGTTTAAATTGAAAAGAGAGAGCTCACCGCTTCTGCGGTGAGTACCTAGATTGCTACAATTTAAAACCAATCCCAATTCTTGCATTAGTTGAACCAACAGCTCCCAATTCACCGAAAGCACCAATTTTATCAGAGAAGTAGTATTTAGCCCCCAAATGTATCCCCAAGTATATACCACTTCCATAAGAGTCTATTGAAGTTCCATAATAGGAGTCTTCCCAACTAAAACTTCTATACCCTAAACCTGCACCAGCATATAGGTCTAATTTCTCATCTTTGATATTCAACACTTTGTTGAAGTGATACGAACCTCTTCCTCCGAAATACAAGGCAGTAAATCGATAACCATAATTTGATGTTGAAAGATAATCTACATTAGCTCCAACACTGAGGTCGTCGTTGATACCTACTTCAAAAGATGCACCGAAAGGAATCCCACCACTGTAATAAGAGTTGAGACCCAGACCTAGATCTAATAATTTATCACCTTTTTGGAATGCTTGAGCATATCCATTTGTCGTCGCCAAAATAAAGGCAATCACAAGTAGCTTTTTCATAGTAAAAAATATTTATGTTAAATGATTTATTTTAAAGCCTTAAATAGAGACCTTTCATTTATTTATTCCCAAACTGTCTAATACCTTATCACCTTTTTGAAAAAAAATGATAATTTTTATACACTGGTCTTATAATTTTATTTAGTTGGTTTCCTTTTAAAATTGTTTTTTCTTAAAAAAGGTCAACGGTTTACTATACCAGCTCATTGAGTGATTATTTATTGTTCTCTAAGATTTTTGTTAGGCTACTTTTTTTTGAGCTTGCTGATTGTTTTCTTACCTTCGATTGGTAATTCTAACTGTATTGGATGAGTATATGCCAAAATACATTCTATTTATTAAATAGTCGAATTAGCGAAGTGTTATTTTGGGTTTTAGGGGCTCCTAATCTTAACCCATTTAACCCTCTGTCGTCAATGGCATAGGAGTCACTCCAAACCATGTTAAGGGTGTCTATTTCGTCAAATGGAGAGACTATAAAGTCTATCTTCCTGTCATTTAGTAAAATGTATAATTCAGGTAAAGACTTATTTGAATATCTATCACAATTAATATTGGCATTGAGTCTATATCGTAAAATATCTGGATCACAATATTCTTCTGTAGAGCCAATAAAAACTGTATCTTTTTCATTGATAACAATATCAAAAGGTTTGACTAACATTGAATCCTGTGATTGGTTTAAATATAAATAGATACTCATAATTCCCAAGAATAGTGAAATTAAAAAATCGAATCTTTTGAGACCTCTGGTAGGTTTATTATAAAAACCCTTGCAGTCACATATCAAAATTTCTTCTTTTTTCGTATTATACCCCTTGATAGATGCAGTATATTCTCCATATTTTTTAGGTTTAAAACGAATATATATACGAAGATCACTACAATCTATTATATCATTATAAACTAAGTTATCATGGTCAGCGATACCAAAAACATGGATATCACCTGTTAATTTTATATTGGTGATATCCGATGGTAAGATGAATTCTTTTTCCATTTCAGTAGTGGGAAAAAGAATATTAAATATTATTGTTTCAATGGGAGTATTCAAATTATTCGAGAAAAATTTGATAATATCTGTAGTCCAGCTAAGCCTTTTTGATTTTCTTCTGAGGTTGTGGTGAAGACTTTTTCTCAGATTTTTTAATTAAAGGAGGAGCTATTGTATTTTCTTTTTGGCTGGTTTTATTATTATCTATTTTAGAGACGTCACTTTTTTTATCTTCTTTGTGTTCAAGAATCCTTTTTAATTTTTCTTTAAATGTTCTATATTCTATTTCTTGTTGTTGATACTTGACTTTGTCTTGAGCAAAATCCTTTTCTTGGTAGTTGAGTGCTATTAAAAGATTAATATTTCGGTATCTTTCAAAAGTATCAGGATGAGAACTATAAATAGATTGTAGTTTTTTGGTTCCATCATTAATGTACCTAGTTAATAATCTATCTTCTTCTCTTTCTTCAAGTTTAGCCTGTTGGTGTAATGTCTCCCACATTTTACTTGCTTCACGAGGGTCGTAACCAGCTTTTTCCATCAAACTCAAACCACAGCGATCAGCCTGTATCTCATAATCTCGATTATATCTAGATGTTAGATAAGGGCCACCAAAAGTATTTACCAAAACTCCTATTTGACTTTTTGGAATACCCAAAATAGTACTATCACCTTCTGTTTTTTTTTGAAGCGCCTTTCTTGCGAATTCTGCTGCTTCGCTTACAAAGTCAGTTTTTTGTTTAAGTTCATAATTTTTTCTACCATGTTTATTGGTAACGTGTGAAATCTCATGTCCTATAACAGCTGCTAATTGAGAAGAGTTATCAATAGCTTTTAAGAGTCCGGTATTAATGAAAACATTTCCATCTGGATAGGCACAAGCATTAAAGACATCGTCAACAACGACATAAAACTTAAAAGGGATATAACTAACAGAATGTTCAGATACTTCTTTCAAATAGGTAGGGATAAGAGCATTACTTATCTTGTTGATATAATTATTTACAGATGTATCTGTAAGTATAGTGAATTTTCGAGTTCCAATAGAAAAGCTTTTATAGTTTTTATCAAAGATTATAGTTTTCTTCAAGTTTAGTTTTAGAACATCGTCTGTTTCTTTATGGTCGTTTGGAAATACCTCTGCTTCTGTAACCAAGAAAATACCATCAGGTTGATTACGACCTTCTAATTCTAACTCCATACCTGTTTCAAGTTCTTTGAAGCTCTTAAAAACTTTCCCTTTATACCCCCCTTCCTTTTTAGAGCGATTTCCCCCCTCTATATTAACATTTTTATCCAGTCTTACTTTTCTTCCATCAACGACAGAAACCTCTCCAATTTTTTCTAATATTCCTTTAATGCTCTCCTCTTTATTGAAGTCTGTTATGACTGTTATTCTTAAGGGAATGTTTTCATCACGTTTATCATATCGGTCAAAAAGCAACAATATTTTCATTCCTGGTTTTAGATAAGTCCTGTTATTAATGTATTTTCTAATATCAATGGGTTCTATTGATAGCTTATCATATTTGCTTTGAAGCTTTTGTGCATCACTAGTTTTTCCAGTAGTTTTCAAATTTTCTATTTTTTGTATCAACTCAGCCTTCTCTTTAATAATATCTTGTCTTTTATTGAAGAGTTTTTCATATTCTTTTAATTCATCTTTTGATTTGAAGACAAGAGTTGTATCAGTAAAAGATTGAATAGCATAAGTGTCTGTCAAATCAGTCTCAATATTAATTTTCATACGTGGTGTTGTACCAATATTTGAAAAATTGATAATATAAGCTTCTTGATCGGTTTTGGTAACAGGAATGCCATATTTCTGAGAAAAACCAATTGCAGAATAGAGCAATGATAAAATGAATAAAAAGAATGTGTTTTTCATGATATTATATAGTTAAGGGGTAAGTAAATAATTATATGTTTTTGATAAAAAACTAAAGAGAATAGATAAAACGATTAATTTTAATTGAATATGAATGGCTGAGACATTCCCTCTGTATTTTCTGGTAGTTGTTCATTTCCTGTTTTCTGGAGAACTTCGGTTCTAGCATTTCTAAAAGCATCGTCCAATCTTACTCCTTTTTTGATGGCATTTAAAAGAGCTGAGGTATAATAGCCATTTTGATTTAACCCATTTTTAGCATTTTTACCTGTTAGGGTTGCATAGCCAATATAATAATTACTAGGTGATTTAGGCGATACTTGTACTTTGTTAGCTGGTTCATTATTCAAAGGAGTAAAACCTCTTTCTTTTGTTCTGCAAGCATCTGCAACAATTACTACATATTTTACGTTTTTAGCTTGTAAACGACCGAGTATCTCTTGTAATTCTATATGTTTTTTGACGTGTGTATAAGCAGAATCTGCGTTTGTATCAGTGGGCAAAAAATAATTAAGACCATCTTTCTCAATCCCATGACCCGCATAAAAAAGGAAAACAACATCTGCATTTTCTACTTGATTACATAAACTATTCAAAGCATTTTCAAACGTAACTTTTGATGCATTAATAAGAACTTCTGTCTGAAAACCAAATGATGAAAGTTTTTTACCCATAGCTGTAGCATCATTAATAGGTTGCTTTTCTAAGGATTTCCACCCACTATCTTTATAATCAGAATTTCCTATCATTAATGCATATTTTCTTTTAAAGGAACTCAATGAAGGAAGAGAAACGACAGGAGGGCAAGTCTGACATGGTTGAGTGTCAATATTAGTTGTTATTCTAGTAATTGCCTGATTGGCATCTACGTTTTTACGATTGATGTTAAGTATTTTTCGGTAATATACCATAGCGTTGGTTGTATCATTATTTAATTCATACCATCGACCAAGGTTGAATAACGCTTCCTGATTGGAAGCATCGTGCTTTAATACATCATTTATTATCTGAAAGGCATTTGTCATTTTGCCAATACCCATTAATGTCTTGCTTTTTCCAATAAGAGCCTCATAATTAAGGGGTTCTACTTGAATAATCTCATCGAAGGCACTCAATGCATCACTATATTTAGCTAATTCATAAAGAGCAATCGCTCTTTTTAGAATTACTTTTCGGTTATTTACATTTCTTTTTAAAACCTCATTAAAGTCTGTTAATGCACTGTTAAAATTCCTAAGGTCAAAATATACCATCCCTCTACCCTCAAAGTATTCTTTTTTTGCCTCTATCTGTATAGCTATATTAATCTGGGCTAAAGCTTCTTTGGGTCTAAGTGACTGAAATAATGCAAGCCCTTTTTGAAAATATGCATCTGAGTAATTTTCATCTTGCTTAAGAGCATTATCAAAGTGTTTTATTTTCTCACTAATATTATCTTCCTCCATTCCACGGTCATACCACTCTATGGCCGTCATTTGTGCTATTGTAAAGTAGTTGATAAAAAACACATAAAATAAAATGAGTATTAGCCTGTTTTTCATACACTTAGGGAGTTTTGTATTATATTGGTTTATTTGTTAGATATATTCTGGATTAAGTTAATAATCCAACCTTTTTAGTAAATCTTCAGCTTTTTTATTAAATAGATTTGTATTGTCTTTTGTAATAAATTTTAATTGTTTTCTTGCATTTTCATTTTCTTTGTTTTTTATAAATGCTAGTGAAAGATACCAAGAGGCATACGGGTGTTTTGATTGTTTCAGTAAAACTATGGCATTATTAAGTTGTTGATTTTCTAGGTAATAAATTCCTTTATAAAACAACTGTGCATCATGATTTATAGAGGTACTATTTGGTAATAGATTTGGGCTAACATAATAGCTAGTATAAATATTTTCATAATATCTTGTTTCATTTTTGTTACGAAAAAAAAGTAAAAATCCCATTATGATAGTTACACTAGCAGCAATCATAAAAGTCTTTTGTTTGAGGAAATAAACTATTCGATTGATTGCTCTGCTTTGTTGATGAATAGCCTCTATTTTTGTGCTTATTGAGTGAGCTTTAAATGCAATTCTAAGCTTTTCTAATTTTCGATATTCATCTAAAAGCTCTGGGCGATTCTTCAAAGACTCTACTATTATAAGTTTTTCTTCTTTTGACTCATCGTTCGTTAAATGATTAATAAGGCGAATAGTATCTTCTGTTGAAATATTCATCATCATAATTTTTAAGTTAATAATCTTTCTACATAAAGACTAGTATTTTTAATAGTATCTCTTATCCCCTCAATGACTGTCGAAGAGCTTTCAAGCATTTACTAAATAGAACTCTTAAACTTCCTTCATTTTCATTGGGATAGATTCCATATATTTTCTCCCATTCTAAGTCATCAACAAGTTTATATTTTAACAAATTGCTACAATTAGAAGACATTTTTTCTATTTTACTGATAACGTCCTTGTAATATAAAATGCTTTCTGCGTCCACTTGTCTTGCTGCATATTGATCATGAGTATCCACAATTTTTTCAACATCCTTGAAACCACTGCTTTTCCAATAATCTCTTCGTTTCCAGTCTAAATTTCGTTTTACCCATGATATAATCATACCCGTGCTTTCTTCTTCCCTTTTCTCAATCTTACCCTCGCTAATTTTTATAAATAAATCAAGAATTACGTCATGATATATATCAAAGGCTAGATTATCATCACCTTTCAATTCAAATAAATGTTTCTTAAAAAGTGTTTGCTCTAAATACTCGAATGCCCAAGTATGCCCCAATTTTATACCATCATAAAGATTATCTTTTTGTATTTTTTTTATCATAATAGATTATGGAATGAGGAATGTAAAAAATTAAACAAAATCTTAAAAAAGACAGGGATATTAGTTATCAAAAATACTAAAAATGGGGGATTGATGATATACTAAGCTAGTGTTTTTAGACTGTCTTTTTAAGGTTTTATCTAGCTCATTCATAGTTTGATTGCGTATCATTTCCCAAGAAGTATTGGTGAACTTATTGGAAGTACACAGTGAAAATGATCTTCTGAATGTTTGCTGAAAGAGGCTACCAACCGGGCTACTGTATGAAAAATCGCCTTTTTGTGCTGCACATATCAATATACTCTTACGAATATTCGATGGTCCAAAATCCCATAATAACTTTTTAACTAAATATTCATTAGTTTCTCCTTCTGTCTGGGAGGCACCAAGTAACATATCTTTAATTAAATTATTGCAACAATCTGCCAATACAAAACTTAATCTAGCTTTTCGTTCAGTTACTATGTCATTAAGTTTACTCATTGTAATGGAACGATCTCCAAAAGATAAATGTGGGAACTCTCCCTTACCGGAATTAGCACCATGCCCTGAAAAATAGACGACAATACCACTATTAGGAGGTTGGTTTTTTGAAATGTCTCCTAATTTATTAATAGCTTCTAATAAATGTTGTGGAGAGAAATCACGATTGATAAAGGTTTGAATACGAACTTCCATTCCAGCAATCTTACCCCTATCCTTAAAAAAAGATTCCATTGCATTCAAGTCCGCTCTTCTATCTTTTTCTCTATCTTTTTGACTGAAATCTACAGCTAAAAATACATTTAGTACAGGCTTTTTAGATTGCTGAATAGTTATATTGTTATTAAATAATCCAGAACTGATAATAGGCAGTTGTAAAAGAAATGTTCTTCTCTTCATCTCTAGGTAAATTATTATTGTTGATTTTCAAATAGCTTTTTATAGTAATCGAGCATAATACTTCTAGCAGGGTCAAAATCCTCTTCTTTATTAATATTGTCCCCTATAAATCTCCACACATTACAGTCAAAAGAAACCAATATGCGAACGGTCTTTCCTTTCTTCTTAAATTCTATACCTAAAATAGGTGTGAACGTACAATTCTTCCTAAAGTTATCAAAACCATAGGTAGCATCGGTACTTAATATTCTTTTTATTTCTTCTATATTGTTCAAAGTTAGTGGTTTACCTTTCTTAATAATGGTAAAACCTTCAAAAATTTGTCCTGTATGCTTATTAGCATCAAGCAAATACGCTGTTACTTGCTCTGCCTCCATAATAATGATAGCAGATGAGCCTAAAAACCTCTTGGCTTTGCTCTGAATTGGGTTTGTTTCCTTAATTATTGTTTGTTGTGCTTGCATAATATACTGATGTAACAATAAGAATAGAAAAACATAAAAAAACCGTCTTTTTATCATGTTTGGAATATGTGTTCTGTTTGACTTCTTTTTGGGATAATATTCATGATTGGTTTTTATTTAAAAACCAATTACACTATTTAATAGAGCGAACAATATGTTTGTAAAAACAAAATATTTTGTTGCAAAATATCTCGAAGAATCTATTAATAGAAAAAATTAAAAAATAGATTTTAACCGATAAGGAAATAATAGTTATTAGTATAAACAATTGATAACACCAAAGCTTAGCTAGGATTGATTGACAATAAATAATTTACCGTATAATAAGTTTTTTTTCTTACTAAGAATAAAATTTGCTATTTTCATAAGATATTGATCCTTAAAGGTTTTAACATATGTTCATGTTTGTTTTAATTCATTTTTAATAGAAAAATAATACTTGTCTCTATAAGCGATTAGATATAAATGATTAACTATGAGAAATCTACCAATCCTACTTTTCTTAATATTTTTTTGCGGAAAAATCTTTTCACAGAATAAAGGCATGTTTCCCGTTGGAACAAAAATACCTGTTGGTACTGAGCGTCGTTTTGCCTTGGTGATTGGTAACAAAGATTATCAATATATCAGATCATTGCGAAATACGTTAAACGATGCTGCGGATATGAAGACCTCTTTACAAGGGTTAGGCTTTGATGTAACAATGGTTCAAAATACAGATTATCGTAGTTTGGTGGGTTCTATTAATCGGTTTGTGACGAAACTACAAAGTGATGATGTAGCCTTAGTTTATTATTCAGGACATGGCTTGAGTTACAATGGCAAGAATTACCTATTACCTATAGATGCCCAAGTAAACTGCCTTGAGCAATTGGATGAACATGGATATTCGCTCAATAAAATTGTGGGGGATATTGCAGTGCGTAGAGTAAAAAATAGTTTTTACTTATTGGATGCTTGCCGCAATGTGCCCAACCTAAAACTTTGTACTGCTACCACAAAAGATGTATTGATGCCTTCTGGGTTGGTAAAACCAAGTAATAATCCTCGTGGAAGTATGATTGTCTATGCAACAGAAGAAGGTAGTACGGCAGACGATAATGTGAGCGAACGCAATGGCTTGTTTACAGGGGCTTTATTAAAGTTTTTGACTCAACCCAATTTGGGTATCCGTAGTATTTTGGACTTGACGACCAGCGATGTATTATCAAGAACTAATGATAGCCAGTCTCCAGCTCGTTACGATAAACTTTTGGGAGATTTTGTATTTATCCAAAGCGTAACGCCGCCTACCCCTCAGCCAACTGAAGTTACCACTCCGGTGGTAGTACCCAGTAATGTGAGTCCAGAACCTAAACCAAGTATCGTTAAGAAAGCAGATTTATTACCTTATGAGCCAGCGATGGTTTTTGTAAAAGGTGGCACTTTCCAGATGGGTAGTAATGATGGTAAAAGTATTGAAAAGCCTGTCCATCAAGTCTTGCTAAGTCATTATTCAATAGGTAAGTATGAAATAACAGTAGGGGAATATTTAACATTTTGTGATGCAACCAATAGTCATTATCCTGAGTGGTTAGAAGCAGGGAGTAAATACCATATAGAAACAGGGAGTGATACTTATTATAAATCCCAAGGCTATAGTCTTAGTAGTTTACGCTTACCGATTATTGGGGTTAGTTGGAATGATGCTGTGGCATATTGTCAATGGCTAAGTAGCAAGACTGGTAAGATATACCGTTTGCCTACCGAGGCAGAGTGGGAGTATGCTGCCCGTGGTGGACAAGGTAGTTTGGCTTATACTTATGCTGGAAGTAACACAGCTGAGAACGTGGGTTGGGTAAATGGTAAATCAGCTTCCAAGCCTCATGAAGTAGGTTTAAAGGTAGCGAATGAATTAGGTATCTATGATATGACTGGTAACGTATGGGAATGGTGTAGCGATTGGTATGGGGTTTACAGTAGCGCTACTCAAGCAAACCCTCAAGGACCAAGTACAGGAACTTCTCGTGTATTGCGGGGTGGTGGTTGGGATAACTTTCCCCAGTATAGCCGAGTAGCTTATCGTATTAACTACACTCCTGACTATCGTGACAACAATTTCGGCTTTCGGGTTTGTGTCCCTTAGTATCAGTAAAAGGCTTATTCTTTTTATCATAGAAAACAAGCATTAAAGCCTTATGAATAGCTTAGTCACTACCTAAAATTAGTATAAGTAACCTTTTAAAACACAGGTGTTTTTGTAAGTTCAAAAGTAAAAATTAGTAAAATCATATATTTTAGTGCGTTAGCTTAATATTATTTAAATCGTTTGACACTTTAAAGTTTTGACATGTATTCAGAGAATTTTTTTAATCAGTGATAAGGTTTGTACAATATCTGTATAAACTTATATCAAAACATAAATATGAAAGTAAAAAAATACCTACCATTGATGTGCCACATCATTTTCATCTGTTTGTTATCAAACAGTCATTTCTCTGTTGCTCAAACATTTCACGCAATTTTTCTTGCTGATACAAAAGACTCTGACATAGGGAATAGTTGTCAGAAAGATTTAATAGACATGAATTTCAAAATGGCAAAAGTGGCCAATTCTCTTAAAATGACCTATAACCCAATTGTTATTAGTGATTTGAAGTTTGGTAGAGCCGCTCTTGACTCCGTCATCAATACATTACCGTGCAGTTCCGATGATGTTATTTTTTATCTCTATGCTGGACATGGCTACGCTCTTCAAGATAGACCTAACCTTTTTCCATTGATGTTATTGAAAGATGATAATAGTGTAGGTTTAGATGATATACATCTGAAATTGAAATTGAAAAACCCTCGGTTGTGCGTAACCTTGGGTGATTGCTGTTCAAAAATAGCTCCAAGGCTTATTGATGCAAAGACTCGCCCAATTAACCGTGGAGTTGATGTAACGATGGACATCAATATTTTATCAATTCTTTTTGCTAAAACTGAAGGCGATATTCTAATTTGTAGTACACAAAAAGGGGAAGGCGCTTCTGGAATAGACACTTTTGGAGGGCTTTATACAAACGCTTGGCTTGAAGCTCTTGAATTTGCCGAAAAAACAAACAATGATGTCACTTGGGAAAGTTTTTTAAATGATTCTAAAAATCGTTTTGAAATGATTGTCAAACGTGAGAAATGGGAGTATATCGTTAAACAAACGCCTCAATGGCAAATCAATTACAGACGCCCCCCTATTCCAGAACCTACCCCAAAACCAGTGGTAAGTTTTGATGAAATGAATGCTTTTTTGAATCAATTAGCCGACGAGAGTCAACCTTATGAAGCTCGCAGTGTATTGAGAAATAGTAAAAAAGAGGCTTTCTTTAAAGATGATACTCAAGTACAGATTTTTATGGATAATCCCGAACAACCACTTGAAACACAACCCTTGAGTAAGTTTTTGAGTAGATTAATGCTGAATGCAAAATTGATTCAGCAGGTCAATACCATTGAACGTAGTTCAAGCTTAGCGGATGATGGAAAGTATAAAATATTAACCGTACAAGAAGTAAGATAATAGCCCTATAATATAAGATGAAATTGCTACTCATTACTTTTCTACTGTGTTTTAGTGTTCATATAGTTTGGACACAAGGCACCCGTGGCATGACCCCAACTTCTAATAAGAGCGATAAGCGTTTGGCTTTGGTGATTGGTAACTCTGCCTACAAAGGCAAGCCCCTTCCCAATGCTCATAACGATGCAGTAGATATGGCTACTCAACTCCGTGCTTTGGGCTTTGAGGTTATTCTAAAAGAGAACCTCAGCAAGGAAGAAATGGAAGATGTCATTGCTGATTTTACTCGTAGGCTCAAAAACTATGGGGTTGCCCTCTTTTATTTTGCTGGACACGGTTTTATGAGTAGCCAAAAAGAGAACTATTTGATGTCTGTAGAGATGCGAGAAAACCTCACAGAAGCTTTTGCTAAAGAGAAATCTGTATCGATGGAAACGCTTATGGCAAGTATGGACGAAGCCTATAGCCTTACCAAACTGTTATTTGTAGATGCTTGTAGCAATAATCCTTTTAGGAGCTGGGGACGTTCTGACCAAAAAGGCTTGGCTGCTGTTTCTGTTCCTGAAGGGATGGTGGCATTTTTTGCAGCTTCACCTGGACAAGAGGCTTCTGAAAACCCTGGAAAACGTAACGGACTTTTTACGCAAGAACTCCTCAACCAACTCCGACAACCCAACCTTGAACTTACTGAGGTGATACGTAATACTCGAAACCAAGTAAAGCAACTAGGCAATACTCAAAGCCCTTACAGAGTAGGGGATTTATCAGAAGTGTTTTATTTTCAGAAAACAGAAACACCTCAAGTAATTGAACCAGCAAAGCCAAAGAATGACCAATTATTTATGCCTATGGTCTTTATCAAAGGAGGGACATTTCAGATGGGGGATACTCGAAATGATTCGGAACTATTTGATTTTGAGAAACCAGTGCATGAGATAAGTGTAAGTGATTTTTATATGGGACAATACGAAGTAACAGTAGCACAGTTTGCCACCTTTATAGAAGCCACAGGTTACCAAACCGATGCAGAAAAAGGTGATGGAAGTTATATTCAAATTGATACCACATGGGTCCAAAAATTAGATATCAATTGGCGGCATGATACCAAAGGCAAACTTAGAAATAAAAATGAATATAATCATCCAGTTATTCATGTGAGTTGGAATGATGCTGTTGCTTTTTGTATATGGTTGAGCAAACAGGAAAATAGAACTTATCGTTTACCTACTGAGGCGGAATGGGAATATGCTGCTGGAGGTGGTTCTGAAAATAGAACCAGATTTGGGAATGGTAAGGATGTATTAAGCCCTATTGAAGCGAATTTTGATGCAAGGTTCATCTATAAAAAAAACTATTCAGTTATAGGAGAAAATAGAGGGTCAACAACTAAGGTGGGGAGTTTTGTATCGAATCGTTTGGGCTTATATGATATGGCTGGAAATGTATGTGAATGGTGTTCTAATTGGTTTGAGAGTTATGCTGGTACTAATCTGACTTACGACTCTAAAGTGTTGCGGGGAGGTTGTTGGTATTTCTCATCCAAGGATAACAGAGTAACTTCTCGAACCTGTAATACCCCAAACAATCGGTATAGCGTATACGGGTTTCGGGTGGTTGCCACTATGGGAAATAAATAAGCTATTTAGTTTTTATTATTGAGTCAAAGAGAATAAAACAAAGTAGCTAACGACTGGAATGATGTAATGAACATAATTAATTTCGATTTTAACTAAGAATATTAAACCAACTAATAATCGTATGAAAAACACAAAGAGCCTTTTTATTTTCTTTCTTATCCTCATTTCCTCCATATGTCTAAAGGCTCAGAACCTTCAAGAAGTACGCTTGGAAGAATTCCGCAAACTTACCGAATACCGTATGTTGGATTTTCAAAGTTATATTTTCATCATTACTAACAAGTCTTTACCCATGGAAGAACGCCGTGAAGCCATTGAGCAAGCAAGAGGTTTATTCTTTGAAGGGGCAAAAATGCAGGTAACAGGCAGAAATAATACCACCAAGAGGGTACTAATGGGTGCATATCTGAATAGTTTACTAAGCCTTAATCAATACGATAAGGTAGAAATAAAAAATTATGAAATCCTCCTAATCTCTAATTTTAAGAAAGGTGTTGATGGCAATTACCACGCAACAGAAACTATTTTTCAAAAATTTGAGGGATTCGACAAGAACGGAAAAGCCATTTATGCCGATAAAACCAGTAAAGATATTTCTGGAAAGGATACAGGGAGTAACCAAGCTATAAAAAGTAATGATGTAAAATTATTTCTTGGTGATGTAACTATCCGTGAAACCACCCCTTTAACCAATGATTA
>JACCDS011220679.1_pt1 | contig 15599 bp, 20 predicted proteins | sample 7446441 | NCBI WGS metagenome assembly JACCDS01 (sample SAMN15323445, study PRJNA562643) | freshwater metagenome | isolation source: river surface water | place: USA:Blue River Watershed | collected 2017-08-17
CCGGCAAATAGCTGCTGGCCAACCAGACCGTCATCGACTGCGTTGAAGGCATACTTCAGCATGCGAATTGCAGTTGGTGACTTGGCAAGGATTTCTCTAGCCCAAGCAATACCCTCGTTCTCAAGCTCTACGTGCGGCACGACCTTGTTGACCACACCCATTTCATAAGCGCGCTGCGCGTCGTATTCGGCACCTAGGAAGAAAATCTCTCGAGCAAACTTTTGGCCGGTCTGCCTAGCTAGATAGGCCGAGCCGTAGCCAGCATCAAAGGAGCCAACATCAGCATCGGTTTGCTTGAACCTGGCGTGCTCTCGGGAAGCGATTGAGAGATCACAAACCACGTTGAGCGAGTGTCCTCCACCGGCAGCCCAGCCAGAAACCAGGGCGATAACTACCTTGGGCATAAAACGAATCAGGCGCTGAACCTCAAGGATGTGAAGTCTTCCGGAGGAAGCATCGCCGTATTCATAGCCGGCATTGCCTCGAACCCTCTGGTCACCGCCTGAACAGAACGCCCAGCCGCCATCTTTTTCACTAGGTCCGTTTCCAGTTAGCAGCACAACACCAACATCGGGTTGCATTCTGGCGTGATCTAGCGCGCGATAAAGCTCGTCAACTGTCTGGGGCCTAAAGGCATTTCGAACCTCAGGCCTTGAAATCCCAATCCTGACAACACCCAACTCGACGTGCCGGTGATAACTCACATCTTCGAGCGATTCGAAACCCTCGATGGCTTTCCAGTTTTGAGCATCGAAGAGCTCAGAGACCTTAGTTGGCATACACCTAGACTAATCGCGTGAGCGGTGCGCTAGGAAACTTTTGGGTGGTCAGCATCCCAATGCGCACCAAGTTTCGAGGTCTAACCCATCGCGAAGCGGTGATATTCAAAGGGGAACGCTGGAGTGAGTTTTCGCCCTTCCCTGAGTACTCAGACCAGGAAGCAAGTGTTTGGCTTCGAGCCGCACTGAGCTTTGCTAACGATGAGCTACCTGAGCTGGTGCGGGATGAGGTGCGAGTCAATGCCACCCTTCCCGCGGTTGACGCCTCTGAGATTGAGGCTGTGCTTGCCCGCTACGGAGGGTTTTCGACAGTCAAGATCAAAGTTGCCGAAAGTGGTGAATCGCTTACGGAGGATCTGAATCGGATTAGGGCGGTAGCGAAGCTCTACCCCGATGCGAAAATCAGACTCGATGCCAATGGGGGCTACACCGTCGCGCAAGCTTTCGAGCTGACTGAAAAACTAAGTGATTTCAATATCGAATACCTAGAGCAGCCGGTTCGCACGCTTGATGAGATGGCAGAGCTTAGAAAAGAGCTAGCCGGTAAGTATCTGATCTGTGCCGATGAGCTGATCAGAAAGTCAAGCGATCCCATTGCGGTCGCCGCCTCCGGTGCGGCCGATCTGGTGATGTTGAAAGCGCAACCGCTCGGCGGGGTTTCGGCAGCGCTCGCGCTAAGTCGTGAGATTGGCCTGAAGAGCGTGGTTAGTTCAGCCATCGAGACCTCGGTTGGCTTGAGCATGGGTGTTCATCTCGCCTGCGCACTTGATGACCTTGAGTTTGACTGCGGGCTTGGAACCCTGAATTTGCTGGCTGGTGACATCGCTAAAAATCCGCTATTTCCAGAGCAATCGATACTTAGACCAGGTCAGGTCGAGGTTGATGAGCACTTACTGGAAAAATACTCGGCCAGCCCCGAGCGCCAAGAGTTCTGGCGAAGTCGAGTGGCTCGTTGTTTGGAGCTGCTATAGCCCCGAGTAAACGTGAAGCCCCTTGAAGAAGAGGTTCACGATGGTGAAGTTAAAGATCACCGATAGAAACGCGATTAGGCCAAGCCAGGCTGCACGCTTTCCATTCCAACCCCTGGTTGCCATGGCGTGGAGATAACCCGCGTAAAGCACCCAGATGATGAAGGTCCAAACCTCTTTGGTGTCCCAACCCCAATAGCGGTGCCAGGCGCGTTCCGCCCAGATTGCACCCGCGATCAGAGTAAAGCTCCAAAGCACAAAACCCACCACGTTGAAGCGGTAGGCGTAGCGCTCCAGTGACTCAAGGCTTGGAAAAACCGCCATGATCTTGGACTTAGACCCAGCCTTGATTAGGTAGCTGAGGTGGAAGGCTGCTGCGATGGTGAAGAACGCCGTGGCCAGCACGGCAACCACCACGTGAATCACCAACCAGTAGCTCTGCAGCGCTGGCATCAGAGTCTTCACTTCGACATAGAACAGCGACACCGCGGCAAAGAGAGTGACAAGTACAAAACCGACCACAAAGGTACCGATGAAGCGAATGTCTTTGAGCTTTAGCGAAGTTAGGTATACCATCAAAATCAGCAGTGCACCTGAGATTGAAAACTCATACATGTTTGCCCAAGGGACGCGGTTGGCCGCAACACCCCTGAGCACAACTCCGATGGTCAACACCAAAGTTCCAATACCGGTAACCCAGAAGGCGGCCTTCTCGGTGCCGGTCAACTTCGAGGAAACGGAATCACTTTTACCGAGCTGCGCGAGCTGAAAAGAAAAGAGCATCAGTGCCAGCGCCATAAACGCCATCGAGGCCGTGACAAAAAGTAGCGAGATTTGCGATAGCGGCTCGTTTAGTTGCGGTGTCATTTCTTTCCTTCTTTACACTCCCCGACCAAGCGGTCAACCAACTCACCCAGTCCAGGATCGTCGCCACGAGCCAAAGCAGCGACCTCTATTTTCCCATCCCCCAAATCCCTGAACCAAACTCGTCTTCTTGGCACCATCAGTGAAACAGTTACCGAGACCAGGGCCAGTAGCGAGAAGAGCAGTACCCACACACCACCTGGGTTGTGAGCGATATCAACCGAGGCATACCTCAAGAGCCCATCGAAGCGAACAGAACCTATCCCGCCCGGTAGCTCTGCGACTTCCCCAACCCTGAGCTCTAGTGCCGGGTTCGGACCGTTTCGACCCGCTACCAAATCCATCTTTGAGGTGTCAAGCGCATACACATTTCTTGGCACCCCACCATCTAGCCCAAGGTCCCCGGTGTAGACATTCATGGTCAAGAGGGGATCGATCGGATCCGGGTAGATCGATGTGTATGCCCCAGATTCCAATTTCTCCGCGGTTGGGTAGAAGAAGGAAATGATTCCAATCTGCTTGGGCAGGGAATCTGGAACCTTGATAACTCCGAGCGAGGTCATGTTGCCATCCTGCGGCAAGAAAACCACCGGTCCGGAGTAAGCAACATTTCCCTCGCCATCAAAAACAGTCACCACCGGAGCAAAGCCATTACCGGTTAGGTATACCGTTGCCCCGGGAACGGCCAGCGGGTAGTTCACCCTGATCTCATGCTCCGAGGAGCCAGCCTTGTCGGTGAGTTCAACATTGGCAATAAAGTCAATTGGTTGACCGATATTCGCGCGGTTCTGCAGGTCATAAACCACGGTGAACTTATCTAGCTTGAGGGTAAACGGCTCGAGCTCTCCCTCATAGAAAAGCGGGCCCGGCGAGAAGCTGTCGTAGGAAGACAGCGCATTCACAAAACTGTCGCCCTCGACAATTACTCGCTGGCCCGAAAAAGCAAAGCCGCCACCTAATCCAACGCCTAATAGCACTCCGATCAGTGAGTAGTGAAAGACCAGATTGCCAGTTTCCTTTAGATAGCCCTTCTCGGCACTCAGTGAATTGCCTTGCTGCTCAAACCGGAACTTGTTGTTCTTCAGGACCTCAGCGGCAGTATCGAGATCTACCCCCTCAACCACTCTGTGCTCGGGCATGCGAGTCAGTGTTGCAGGGGTCTTAACGGGCTTAGCTCTGAGCGCATGCCAGTGAATCTTGGTCCTTGGTAATACACAGCCAACCAGGGAAACAAACAGCAAGATGTAAATTGCAGAGAACCAAACTGAGGTGTAGACATCGAAGAGCTGGAGCGCATCTAAAAATGCCGCAAACTCTGGCTGCTCGTCATAGTAGAAACGAACACCATTTGGATCGGCGCTGCGCTGCGGATATAGGGAACCCGGAACCGCTGCAACGGCCAACATCAGTAGTAAGAACAGGGCGGTTCGCATCGAGGTGAGTTGACGCCAGAACCAGCGTGGCCAGAAGACCAGGCTAGAGAAGAAGTTGGAAGCCACTTGTCACCTCCTGAACCCAGAGCATAAATCGACCCCACAGCCCAGACACCATGGCCAAACCAATGACGACCAGGACACCGCCACCAAAGAGGTTGAAACCTCTGATGTGCCGTTTCACAAAACCAACAGATTTGCTCGCCCAACCAAATCCGGCTGCAATTAACAGGAAGGGGATTCCAATTCCAAGCGAGTAGAAAGTGGCGAGAATTCCGCCTCGTATCGGGTCGCCGCTATCGGAAGCCAGCACCAAGACCGCAGACAGAGTCGGTCCAATACATGGAGTCCAACCAAGTGCGAACACGATTCCCAAAAGCGGTGCTCCTGCTAGACCAACCTTCGGGGAAAGTGGCAGTTTGACAGTTCGCTGAAGCAGCGAAAACTGGCCGATCATGGCAAGACCAAAAATGACCACCACAGCACCCAGCATCATTTGAATCCACTGGTTTCTGGCTAAGAACACCAAGCCTGCAGTTCCAGCTAGAACGCCCAGCGATACGAACACTGCTGTGAATCCCAGCACAAATAGTGCAGAGCCAGCCAGGACTTTTGATCGCGGGGCTGCAGAACCCGAAACATACCCAAGGTATCCAGGCACGAGTGGCAAAACACATGGCGAGACGAAGGTCAGGATTCCCGCGAGCAAGCTCAGCGGAATAGCGATAAGCAGTGAGCCCTCGAGGATCACCTGACCTGGGTTCACTCCGCTACCACGCTCTCGATCAAAGTTCTCAGAATCGATGCGTCGATGCGACCCAAGATTCTTGATGCGACTTTGCCCTCTTTGTCGATCACCAAGGTGGTGGGCACAGCGGCTGGGGAAACGACTCCAGTAAATGCAAGTGAAACCGCACCACTTTGAGCGTCCATCACCGATGGGAAAGTGATGCCGAATTTTCGATCGAAAGCCAAGGCGGTCTCTGGGGTGTCTCTAACGTTTACTCCCACAAACTGCACACCTTGATCCTCAAACTCTTTACTGAGTGCAGCGAGGTCAGGTGCTTCAGCGCGGCACGGAGCGCAGGCCGCATACCACCAGTTCATAACCACTACCGAACCTTTGAGCGAGTCTGAGCGAAGCGACAGCCCACTTTCCGTCTCGCCAGACCATTCAGAAAAAGTTGGTCGCTCCGACTTTGCAAACTCGGTAACTGTTCCATCGCCGGCGATGTAGTTCTTTGATGATCCTTCTCGATACTGCTCAGCCAGTGGGTCCTGAGTGCAGCCGGCGAGGGTTATGACGAATGAGGCAACCAGCATCACAACTAAGGTGATCGCGATCCTTCTAACGGTTTCTTTTTTCAAACCGCTCCTCCATCAATCGCTTGGTTGGCAAACTCAATTCCAGGTTCACGATAAGCAACCTCCCTGAGTTTTCCATCAATAACTTCGAATGAGGTTATTGAGGAGAGCGAGCAGCGCCGGTCGCGCGGATCGTGCGGCAACTTCAAGCCATTCGCCGATCGGTAGACCATCCAGATTGGCAACTGGTGAGAGACGATCACCACATCCCCAGACTCCACCTCAGACCAGTGATCCAAGGCTGCCGAACTCATGCGATCCGCAATCTCAGCGAAAGGCTCTCCCCAACTTGGCCTTGAGGGGTTATAGAGATTCAACAGAATGCTGGGTCGCTTCAGTAGCGCTCTCGGCCCAACGCGAAGACCTCGAAACAGGTTCCACGGTTCAATAACTCGCTCATCAATGACCGGATCTATGCCATAAAGCTCGGCAATTGGCTTGGCCGACTCCCTGGTTCGCTGCAGTGGCGAGACCACCAGCTTGGATATCTCGACACCTTCGGTCTTTAGTTGCCTCGCAGCGGCTTGAGCCATTTGGTGCCCGAGTTCACTGAGCCCAAAGCCATCGATTCGCTCGTAGAGCACGCCATCAGGGTTGAAAACCTCGCCGTGGCGCACAAGGTGAAGGCGAGAGGCGGGCATGCACAAAAGTCTACCTTCGCTAAACTTTGACAGTTACTCTTCTTCGCTCACTCTCAGAGGTCAAAATGTTAGATCGCAAGCTCATCGGCACCCTGCCATCGCTTCAGGACGGTCCAGTCACCATCGGTGGTTGGGTCGAGACCCTGAGGGATCAGAAGCGAATCCAGTTCATCATCATTCGTGATGAGTCCGGTAGCGTCCAGGTGACCTATCCAAGACCTGCGGATGAGGATGCCCTCGCAGATGTAGTTAGCTCGCTCACCGGTGGCACCTTTGTTGAAATCACCGGCACCCTAAAGCACGATGAGCGTGTAAAGCTAAACGGGATTGAGATCTTGCTCACCGACCTCAAGGTCGTCTCACGCTCACTTCCTGACAGCCCAATCGCCGAGGACACCTCGATTGACAAGCGTTTGGACTGGAGGTTCCTGGACCTTCGCAGACCAGAGTTGAACCTGATGATGCGCGTTCAGACCACCATCGAAAAGACCTGGCGTGAAGTTTGGCTTGACCACAACTTCATGGAGATCCACTCTCCTAAGTTGATGGGTTCACCATCTGAGTCTCACGCCGAGCTCTTCAAGCTTGAGTATTTTGAGGGTCACGCCTTCCTAGCACAGAGCCCTCAGTTCTATAAGCAGATGGCGATGATGGCAGGCCTAGGGAAGGTGTTCGAAATCGGACCGGTATTCCGTGCGGACCCGTCTTTCACCTCACGTCACGCCACCGAGTTCATTTCGGTCGACATGGAGATGAGCTGGATTGACTCTCATGAGGAAGTCATGCAGTTCCAGGAGATGCTTTTGGTTCGCGCCATCCAGGCGGTCAAGGATGCGCATGGCGAAGAGATTCAGAGCCTGTATGGCATTGACATCAAGGTGCCAAGCGTCCCTTTCCCAAGAATTCCACTTGCCGAGGCCCACAAGATTGTTGAGGCTCGCGGCTATAAGGTGCCAAGGGCTGACGGTGACCTTGACCCAGAGGGTGAGCGCCAGATTGCCGCACACGTTTCCGAGGAATTCGGCCACGAGTTTGTCTTTCTAACCGACTACCCGAAGAACATTCGCCCGTTCTACCACATGAGACATGAGGACAACCCAAGTCTGACCAAGAGCTACGACCTGATCTGGAAGGGCACCGAAATCACTACCGGTGCTCAGCGTGAACACCGCATCGAGGTGCTGGAGAAGCAGGTCTTGGACAAGGGACTAGAGCTGGAGGGCCTCGGTTTCTACCTAGACTTCTTCCGCTACGGAGCGCCTACCCACGGTGGTTTTGGTATGGGTCTGACCCGAGTGGTCATGCTGCTTCTCGACCTACCAAACATCCGCGAGGCAAGCTTCCTGTTCCGCGGACCAAACAGGTTGCAGCCCTAAAGCCAGTTTTCGAGCTTAAGTCCGGGCACGTCCTTGAAGTGCTTAGTGTTGTTCGTAACCAGGACAGCCCCCATAGTGATTGCCTGGGCTGCAATAAGTTCGTCTGCAGGCCCAATCGAAAGCCCTTTTTTCTTCAGAGCTTGGTGGATCCTCGCAGCCTCAAGTGCGACCTCACCAGTAAATGGCTCCAGCTCGACTTCGGCCATAAAGACAGCTGCTCTTTGACTGGACCGCGTGGTTGGGTTGGCTTCAATCCCTTTTTGAATTTCGCAGCCCGAAATTGCTGAGACTGCCCATTGACTCGCGGTCAATCTGGCCCACTTTTCAAGCACGGTTGCATTTCCCCTAAGTGCAAAAAGCAGGATGTCAGTATCGATAAGACGCTTGGGCACGAGCGCTAGTCCCTAAACATTTCGTCGGGATGGAATCGATCCGACCAGTCTTCTCGGACCGGCATGGGAAGATCTTTTTCAGAGAGTTTCGGCTGCTGACAAAGGAACTCCAACAGCCTTTTCATTCGAGTCTCCTTGTCTAGAGGTCTAATCTCAAGGATGCCATCGTCGCGCTTGACAATATCAATCTCGGCATCCTCCTCGATCCAGCCTTTAGGGATACGCACGGCAACACTGCCACCGTTTTTGAATGCTTTTCTGGTCACTCGCTCAGTCATAACACAATCCCTTTGTCTATACAAAAGTATAGACAAGGGGATTGTGGATAACTAGATGACGTTGAGGTTTAGATTGAGCCCGACCATTACCCCAGCGATTCCGGTGGCCCAAATAATCATGGAAATGGTCACTAGCATCGCGGCTCTAAAGGGTTTGACACCGGCCGCTACGGATGCTGCGGCTGCGAACTGGGTGCCGATGATTATCGGCCCCAGTGCCGCCATCCCATAGACGCCATACTTATCAAACGCGGCAAGCGCCTTGGCAAACTTCGGTGATTCACCAACTTTGCCCCGGGCCTCACGGCGTCGGATCAGCCAGCTGCGAATACTGGAACCTGCGTAGGAGAAGGCGAAGATGGTGAGCGCGTTACCCACCACAGCGGCAATCACGGTCGCTACGGGGTCCAGCCCAAAGATGATTCCGCTTGGAACAACGGCAATTGCCTCAAACCAAGGGATTGCTCCAGCGATGAATACTCCAACCAGTCCTAGTTGTTCGAGATTCATTTCTTATCCGATCCCAGAGCGACGAAAATCACCACCGCGAGACCTGCGATTATCGAGATCCAGATTTCTAGCGGCATTAGAACTTCACCGACTTGGCTTGGTTCCAAGCCAAGACAAGGTTTGGCACCAGGATTACCGATCCCAGGATCAACCAGATAAGAGCATTGACCTGACCGAATGTCAAAGAGATCTCGTAGTAATCGATTGAATCAATGCTGACGTAGTCCTTTGAGATTACAAAAATCATTAGTGCCACAGCCAGCGCAGAAATCATTGCAGCCAGGATGCGGAAGGAGTGCAAATAAGTGCGATCGCGCTGTCGAACCTGAAACTCATCCAGGTACTCATCTGGTGCGTCGGCTACGAGTCGAACAGAGATTCTTAGGAGCCACCAAATAAGGAAGATTGGAATCACTCCCAGGATGCCAAGACCAGGTTTGATGTAATCCTCGAACCAGAACAGTGTTGGGGCAGCGATCAGGCTAATCACACCCAGCACAACTAACAATCGCTGGGCGCGCGCGGTCCTGATGCCATCCCACTTGGTGTCGTTCATCACCACATCAATGTTCTTAGCCACCTTCTTGGACTTTGGATTGGATGCCATTCCATAAAGCTGCGCGATGGTTCCCTGATGCGGATGTGACTTCATATAGAAGTACCAGAGCGGCGTCTCGAGAATGACTATCAGAACCAAGGTGAAGACAAACCAGTTAGTTTTGAAAAACACCAGATTGAACTCAGGATCTGACGTGAAGTAGATAGCACCGACAGTAAGAATCGTCGCAAGGCCCAGCACTCCATCCATCCAACGAAGTCCGGTGACCGACTTAGCCTTTGGGTAGATAAACAGGTAACCAAGCGCCATGTAGCCGATGACGATTGCGATTGCGATTAGCTCATTCATTGGGATTCCTCATCCAGCCAGAAGATCTCCTCGACCCTGACTTTCAAAATCGTCGCGATTCGTAATGCCAACACCAGGGATGGCGAGTATTCACCGCGCTCGATGTAACCGATGGTTTGATAGTGAACTCCGACCTCGTCGGCGAGCTCTTGCCGACTCAGACCGGATTGGGTACGAGCCTCTTCCAGGCGGTTGGCCACCCGCTCTTCTTCTGACTTTGGTTTTCTACCCATGCATGTAGCATAAATGCTATGTAGTAATAATGCAACAAATGTTACTTAAATCTTTTTAGTGTCCTGTGTGCTTTCTCGGCCCAGACGTATTTCTCAGCCAGCTTGCTGAGTACAAATATCAAAATTGGAAACCAGAAGTTCTTGAGCACCCAAACAATCAGCTTCAAGCTAACCCCCTTAGTTTTTCCAAAACTCGATCCTGATCAATCCTCCAAAAAGCAACCTGTTGGCCATTAATCAATAGCACCGGAACCTCATCGGTGAAGTGCGCAAATTGGGGGTTTTGGTCGATGTCTAGATCGTCAATCGAATACTCAACCGCTGGAAACTCGTTAGCGAAACGAGCGATGACCTGAGCCAGATCGCCCTGCGCCACCTCGCAGAGGTGACAGCCGCTTCTGCCGATCAGTGTGATTTCAATAGCCACCTCTAAAGCCTACGGCCAGCCAAGTCGATGATTAGACTAGGCCGGTGCCAGAAGCCGACAAGAAGCCGAAGATCGAAGCTGCGTTCTTCGATGTCGACAACACCCTGGTGCGCGGCTCAACCTCGATTCTTTTCGGCAAGGTTGCATTCACCGGCGGCACGATCAAGCGTCGAGACATCTGGCGTTTCATGTTTGAGCAAATGATGTTTATTCGCCGTGGCGAGAACAACGAAAAAATGGCCGACTTCAAAGACCGAGCGCTTTCGCTCACCAAGGGGCACTCGGTTGATGAGCTTCGCAGTTTGATTGACGTGGTCTACAGACAAGAGATTAAGCCAAGGCTTTGGCCAGAGACCGTTGCCGCCGCGAAGGAACACCTTGCAGCTGGGCGCGAGGTTTGGCTCCTAACCGCAGCCCCTGTTGAGCTTGCTCAGGCCATCGCCCAGGATATTGGAGCTACCGGCGCCCTAGGAACAATCGTCGGTCACAAAGATGGAGTGCTCACTGGAGAGCTAATCGGAGAGCCACTTCATGGCAAGTCCAAACGTAAGGCAGCCAAGCAGCTTGCGAAGGAGCGTGGCATCAGCCTGAAGCGAAGCTGGGCCTATTCCGACAGCGCTAACGACCTACCGCTGTTGTCCTTGGTTGGCCACGCTGTAGCCGTAAACCCGGACAAGGTGCTATGTCGCTACGCGGAAGCTGCCGGTTGGCAAGTGCTCAAGTTTAAAAAGCGCGACCTGCGAAAAAACTAAACCCGCCCTTGCAGGCGGGTTTTTGTTTTGAAGATTTACTTCTTATTGCGACGCTGGTGGCGAGTCTTGCGAAGCAGCTTGCGGTGCTTCTTCTTAGACATACGCTTACGGCGCTTCTTGATAATTGAACCCACAGAAACCTCACAAAGCTTTTGGGTGCCCGAGTGGGCAACCTCAGAAGTTTAGCCCTTACGCCCCAGGCGCTCAACCTCAGCATCGATATCTGCATCGGTGATTGGCTTGCCGCCAAGTTTTCCGTAGGCATCCAATCCGGCAAATACAGCACCGATGCCCATACCGAACATGACCCAGCCTGGCCAGAAGTAGGCGGTTGGGCTAGTTAGGAAGTAGATGGTGACAACGATTGCAGTCACCGCAGCATAAACAAAGAGGTATTGCTTAAAGTCAGCCTTTTTCTTCAGGCTCTTCTTGGCATACTCCCTAACCGGATCCTTCTCGGTCACTTCTTCACCTTGCTCTTCACCTCGGCCACGAAGTTGTTGGTCTCTTGCTTGACCTCGTCAACAACCTCTTCCACCTTCTGGCGCGCAATCTTCTCGAAGTCCTTGGCAGACTTCTCAGCCTCGACCTTCGCTTCGGCGAGCTTGCGACCAAGACGCTTACCCAGTTCCTTTGGATCGGCATCGATGTCGACCTCATCAAGTTTCTGCTTTAGCTGCTCAGCTAGCCAGCCTGACTTCTCGGTTAGCCAGTGACCAACCTTGGCACCAACCTCAGAGAGGTTCTCGGCAAGCGGATCTCCCTCTTCCTCGTCTGGGTCGAAGCCCAAAGATAGGAAGTTGATCATCCAATCCTCGATTTCCTCCAGTGGTTCTGGAGTGACTGAGTAGAAGCGCTTCTGACCCTCCTCGCGAGAGTCAACCAAGCCAACCTCACGAAGGGTCTTTAGGTGCTTAGACACAGTTGGCTGACCAATCTTGGTCTGCTCTACGATCTCGCTAACGGTTAGCTCGCCTTTGCCACCCGCGAGGTGAGAACCCAGCAGCGTCTCAAGAATTAGACGTCTGGTTGGGTCAGCGATTGCTTCGAAAATATCTGCCATGTTTTTACCCTACTCTCACTTACCTGCTAATTCTTGTGCGCGAGTCACAGCTGCCTCTAAGCCCTTAGCAAAAAGTGACTTCAAGTCGGCATCATCAAAGGTCGCGATAATTCGCTCAGTTGTTCCCCCCGGTGAGGTGACGTTACGTCTGAGCTGGGCCGGCTCCTCATCTGAGCTTGCAAGCAAATCAATTGATCCATCGAAGGTGCCGCGAACCAAACGTTTGGCATCCTCCTCAGAGAAGCCCTGCTCAAGGGCTATTTTTTCCCACTGCTCAATGAAGTAGTAGATCCAGGCTGGACCAGATCCAGAGATGGCGCTGAGAGCGTTTATCTTTTCCTCCGGCACCAAGATGGCGGTTCCGATTGCTTCGAAAAGTGTGATTGTTGCTTCAATCGCATCCTTTGAGGCGGTTGCCGCAGGAGCTATTCCGGTAACAGCCTTTCGAACCAAAGCGGGCGTGTTTGGCATTGTTCTAATCAGGTTCGGATTCTCAATAGCTCGGGCCATGGTTTCAAGTTCAATGCCGGCCGCGAGGGAAATGATTACTGCGTTTTTGCCAATCTCTCCAGATAGCTCATTTAGGACCTCAACTATCTGCTTTGGCTTTACCCCCAAGACAATCAAGTCAGCATCTCCAGCGATCAAGGCATTGGCACCCGGGGTCGACTCAGTAGAGAGCGCGGAGATACCCTGCTCCCGCCAAGCTAGAGCGCTTTCTTCAGACCTAGTCGTGGCAGAAATCAACTCCTTTGGGTAACCGGCTTCAACCAACCCAGACAAAATGGCCCCGCCCATTGAACCTGAGCCTAGAAATGCGATTCGAAGTTTCTCCACCCTTGAATCCTAGGCGGAGAACAGAAGCGGGTATCCGACAAAGACCACAGAATTCATCAAGGTGTGGGCTATTACAAGTGGTGCGACTCGTTTCATCTTGAGAAACACAAACGCGAAGACAATCCCCATAACAAAGTTTCCAAGCACCGCCGAGAAGCCTTGGTAACTGTGATAGCTAGCCCGCAGGGCAGCAGAAATAAGCACCAGAGCCACTAGCGTCAGCTTCGGGTAGCTGAGCCGAAGCTTGCTTATTAGAAAACCAACAATGATTACTTCTTCCTGCAAACCCGACCGCAATGCGGACAGCAGTAGCACTGGGACAGTCCACGCCTGGTCGGCTAAGGTGCTTGGAACCACCTGCGAGGTCAGACCAAGCTGCAGTGCCACAACGTATAGGCCGATACCTGGGATACCAATTGCGAGCGCTATCAATACGGCGATTTTCAGGTCTGCCAAACGAGGCAAGAGGCCGATTGAAATGCCGTCTTGGCGCAACAGGTAGAGCGCGAGCAGTACCGGAACTAGCGCTAAGCCAATAGCGACTAACTGATAAATCAGATCCAACCAAGGGATGGGAGTAACTGCTTGATTGATGACCGTGGTGGATCCGGAAAGACCCTGCTCGCTAAGAAGCTTTCTGACCAGACCAAGCGTGGAGTAGATGGCACTTGCGCCAAGCGATAGGAACAAGACGAGCAATAGCTCTTGCTTGTGATTTTTGTGCATCTCGCTCCTAAGGTGTGGGCAAAAGTTTAGATGTCACAACCAACAGGTAGTTTTGTTCAGTGGCTAAATCAAAAAGCGATTTTCGGTGTGCTGAGTGTGGCTGGACCACGGTCAAGTGGGTGGGTCGCTGCGGTGAGTGTCAAGCCTGGGGCACCCTAGAGGAGAGCAATCGAGTTCAAGAGGTGCAGCCGGTCCGCATTTCTTCAAGCCAGCTAGCAAGACCAATCACAGAGGTTGAGCAGGTATCGGCATCCCATAAGCCCACGGGAGTTGGGGAGTTTGACCGGGTGTTAGGTGGTGGCCTGGTGGCAGGAGCTGCAATCTTGCTCTCAGGTGAACCCGGCGTTGGTAAATCAACACTGCTTCTCGAAGTGGGTGCCAAAGCTGCTAAAAACGGTGCCAAAGTTCTTTATGTTTCAGCCGAGGAATCGGCATCTCAAGTTAGGCTCCGGGCGGAACGAACCAACGGACTAAGTGAAAATCTCTTTCTAGCCAGTGAGACCGATCTGGCAACAATCATGGGTCAGTTCGAGGCTTTGAAGCCGGATTTGCTGATAGTTGACTCGGTGCAGACTGTCTCCTCGAGTGATGTTGACGGAGCTCCGGGGATGCCAGCTCAGGTTCGAGAGGTAGCAGCCAATCTCATTCGACTGGCCAAGCAGAGCTCTACCCCAATGCTGCTGGTTGGGCATGTCACAAAGGACGGTTCGATCGCTGGCCCACGAACGCTGGAGCACCTGGTGGATGTGGTGTGCCAGTTTGAAGGTGACAGACAAACATCATTGAGATTCGTTAGGACCCTCAAAAACCGATTCGGTCCGACCGATGAAGTGGGCTGCTTCGAGATGACCGGTGATGGCATTCAAGAAGTGCCAGATCCCTCAAAGCTCTTCATCTCTGGATCCAAGAACCAGGTGTCCGGCACCTGCGTCACGGTGACGGTTGAAGGAAAGCGGGCGTTGATTGCCGAGATCCAGGCACTGGTGGTTCGAACCAACTCTCCTCAACCTAGAAGAGTCACAAACGGCGTCGACAGTTCTAGGGTCGCAATGCTGTTGGCAGTGCTGGAGCGCCGAGCTGGCATCAGCCTGGTTGATAAGGACGTCTACGTTTCAACTGTTGGTGGCATGCGGATACTCGAACCTGCGGCTGACCTAGCCATTGCCGTAGCGATTGCATCTGCTGTCACAGACAAACCTGTTCGCCCAGCTGTTGCGGCATTTGGTGAGATCTCGCTCGCTGGAGAGATCAGAGGGGTTTCGAACTCGAAGCAGAGACAGGCCGAAGCGATTCGTTTGGGTCACGACCAAGTTGTAAGTGCTGAGGGCGATCAACTTTCGAAGGCCCTTTCCAAAGCCCTTAGTTGAGTAAGAACTGAACCGAGTTCTCTGAGTAAACCCCGTTTACTTCGACCTTCAGGAAATATGACGCGCCGTTTGCGGGCACGGGCTCTTGTCCCGCACCGCAGCCGGTCGCAGAAGAACGAACCCGCTCCCAGATCGCACCTTCACGATCCGAAGCGATCATTGAGTTGGCCTTCAGAACAGTAACCAGGTCCTCGTCTGCACTTCGATCGCAGTCCCTTGATGAGTAATAGGTTTCATCACCGGAGGTGATGGTGAAGAAGGTCACTCTCGAACCCACATTGAAGTTGCAATCGACCAGACCAGTGTTGGTGATTTCATACCAAAGTCTTGGTTTTTCATCTGGGGCAAAAGAGTTTTTATCGCCATCTTTGTCACCGATGTGTGCCGTGACCTGCACTACGCCCGGTTGACAATCGGTGATCTCATTTACTGGAGTTGAAGCGGTGGCCGAAACCGAGCTTCCACTCGCAATTGGCGAAGGTTGGTTAGAACCTGACCCGCTGAAGAAGTTCCAGAGAACAGCCCCCAAAATCACAACGGCGACTAGTAGTAAAGCGCGGCGGCGGGCATAGATCTGCTGTTGAGTGGGGGCCATGGGTCTATCTAACTAGATAGTTCTGAGCATTCTCGAGTTTCCAAGCGTGTTCTGCTTTACGCGAGCCAAATCCAAAAACTCGGCAA
>JACCDS010441079.1_pt1 | contig 15588 bp, 7 predicted proteins | sample 7446441 | NCBI WGS metagenome assembly JACCDS01 (sample SAMN15323445, study PRJNA562643) | freshwater metagenome | isolation source: river surface water | place: USA:Blue River Watershed | collected 2017-08-17
GCCACGATCTCGATGCCGCTCTCGAGAATGTCCTCGGCCTGGATCAACTCGAGGTGCGCCCGGCCGCCGCCGAACAGCGTGTGGAACGTGTACTCGAAGTTCTTTTTGATCTGCTCGAAGGTGACTTGGAACTGCTGCATCGAGGTCTGGTTGATCTCGTCGATCGCCTTCATCAGCTCGGTCTTCGCCGTGGTGAGATCGTTGACCTGGCCGGCGAGGAAATCGTGGCGCTGCTTGAGCTCCGCGTATTCCTCGATGGCGACGAGGTTGACCGCGCCCATGCCGTTGAGCCGCTGGCGCAACGCATCGACCTCGACTTTGATCGCCGTCCAGTCCGTGGCGTCCAGCGCCTTCAGATCGTCGTCCGTCGGCTCGCCGCGGGCTTCCTTCTTCTTGCGGCGGCGCTTGGTCGGGGCCGCGGCCGCCTCGGCGCCCTCGGTGGCGGGTTCGGCGGCGGGCTCGGGGGCCGGGGCCGGCGCGGCGCCGCCCTCGTCGTCGTCCTCGTCGAGGTCGAGTACCTTGATGCCCTCGGGCTCGTCGTCGGCGCGCCACAGCTGGCGGCGCCACGCGATGCCGGAAATATCGAGGGAAAACTCGCGGGTGATTTCCTCCGCGATGAACTGCGCGCGCTGCCGGTTTTCCGCCAGCTTCACCTCGTGGGCGCTGAGCTGGTCGTGGGCGTTTTCGGATTCGTCGCGCACCGCGGTCTGCGCGGATTCGAGGCCGCGGATTTCTTTTTCCACTTCGACGAGCTCGACGCGCACCTGCTCCACCTGATCCTGCGCCACCCCGAAGGTCTCGGCCAATTCGGCGGCGCGGGCGCGCTGCGCGGCGGAGGTCTGTTCCAGTTCGTCGATCTGCGCGGTCCAGGCTTCGATCTCGGTCTGGCGCTGTCCGAGCAATTCGCCGAGTTGCTGGCGGCGGCGTTCCATTTCGCCGAGCCCGCGGTCGAGCACCTCGATCTTCTGGCGACGTTCCGCCAACTCGAGCCGCGCCTGCGCGAGCGTCTCGCGCTTCACGTCGCGGTCCGTGCGTACCTCGACGATGCGGGTCTCGAGCCGCTGGATCGTCTCGCGCTGCGCGGCGGCGGTGCCGTCGGCCGCAGCCAGCGCGGTCTGGGCCTTTTCCCAGCGCGCGTGGGCTTCGTTGCGGGATTGTTCGAGGGCCGTGACTTCGTTTTCCATCCGCGTCAGGCGGTTGGCGAGGTCGTCGGCGTTGCGCTGCGCGTTGCGCTGCTCGGCTTGCACGGACGCGAGCGTCTGCGTGGCGGCGAGCACATCGGTGCGGCGCTGCTCGAGCAGTTGCTCGGCCTCGGCGAGGCGGAGATTGAGGGCGTCGATGACGGCCTTCTGGTCGTCGTGCGACTTCTGGTCGTCGGCCAGGGCCTTGGCTGTTTCGCGCAGATCGATTTCGCGCTGCACGATGCTGTGCGCCGCGCGCTTGCTGCTGTGGTGGCCGCCGTAGACGAGGCCGCGGCGGTCGACGAGGTCGCCCTTGCGCGTGGCGACGGCGAGGAACGCGAAGCCGGGGTTGGCTTTCCAGAATTCGAGAAACGCGTTCAGGTCGTCGGCGATGTAGGATTCGCGCAGGACGCCGAGGGCCGGGTGGCCGGCTTCGGTCTCGCTGACGGCGTCGACCGCCGGCACGAGGCCCGGCGGCAATTCGAAGAACCCTTCGGAACGCAGGCCGATCTCCGTGACGCGCAGCACCGCCGAGCCGATTTGCTCGGTTTCAAGCTGGGCCAAGATCCGCTGGGCGGTGGAAAGATCGCTGACGCTGATGGCTTCCGCGGCATTGCCGAGGATGGCTTCGACCGCCTTGCCGCTTTCGGGCTTCACGGCGAGGCCGTGCATGATCGGCGTGACCTTCGCGCCCTGCAGCGCGCCTTCGAGACGGCCCTGCAAGACGGCCTTGGCGCCTTCGCCGAAGCCTTCCCATTTTTCCTGCAATTGCTGGAGCAGCCGCAGCCGCGCGGTGCGTTGCGCGAGCTGGCGGTCGATGTCCTGCAGCTTGCGCTGGGCGTCGCGGAATTCGCGGGTCAGGTCGGTGATCGTCTGTTGGGCGACGACGGTGTCGTTGTGCGCGCGCGATTTCTCGACCTGCGCTTCTTCGTGCCGGGCCTCGATCTCGGCGACGAGCTGGGCGGCGGCGGCCTGCTGCTGGCGCACGCCCTCGAGTTCATGGGCGAGCGAATCGTGTTTGTGGACGCTGGTCTTCTGGTCGACCTCGTAGCCGGAGCAATCCGTGCGGAGCCGGGCGACCGAACTCTCGATCTGGAGCAGGTGGAACTTCGCCTGGTTCAGTTCCTGTTCGAGCCGGCTCAATTCGCCTTCGACGACGGTGAGCTCGCGGTTGCGTTCCTGGAACGTGGCGTCGCTGCCGCCGAGCAATTCCAACTGGATCTGTTTGTCGGAAGCGCCGGTGTCGACCTGGGCGGAGACCTCGCGGAGCTGCATCTCGATTTCGCCGAGATTGGCCTGGGAGGAACCGAGCCGGTCCTCGAGGCCGCTGCGTTTGATCTGCGCGAGGTTGGCGGCGTTTTCCGCGGCCTCGCGCTGGGAACGCAGATCGAAGACCGCCTGCTGCGCATCCTGCACGCGCTGGTTGAGCCGGCCGCGGTGCGCGCGTTTCTCGGTCAGGGCGGATTCCTGGGTTTCGAAATTGGAACGGCGCTCGTCCGCGGCGGCGCGCAGGGCGGCGACCTTCGTTTCCAGGGCGCCGAGGGTGTCGGACAACTGCGCGTGCTGGTAGCCGCTCCACGCGAGCGCGAGGTGGCGCAGGCGGTGGTTGAGCCGCTTGTAACGCATCGCCTTCGAAGCCTGGCGGCGGAGGCTGCCGATCTGGCGGCCGACCTCGCCGATGACGTCGGCCACGCGGGCCATGTTCTGGTCGGTGAGCGTCAGCTTCTGCATCGCCTCGCGGCGTTGCGATTTGTACTTCGTGATGCCGGCGGCCTCTTCGAAAACCGCGCGGCGTTCCTCGGGCTTGGAGGAAAGGATCTGGTCGATCTGGCCCTGCGCCATGATCGAATAGCTGGTCCGGCCGATGCCGGTATCCATGAAGAGCTTTTGGATATCCTTCAGGCGGCAGGGCTGGCCGTTGAACGCGTACTCGCTCTGGCCGTCGCGGTGCACGCGGCGCATGATCTCGATCTCGTGGTACTCGGAGCCGAGTTGCTTTTCGCAATCGGTCAGCAGCAGCGACACTTCGCAGATCTGCGCGGGCTTGCGGGTGTCCGCGCCCTCGAAAATGACGTCCTGCATCTTGCCGCCGCGCAGTGCCTTCGCGCTCTGTTCGCCGAGCACCCAGCGGATCGAATCGGCGACGTTGGATTTGCCGCAACCGTTGGGCCCGACGATGGCCGTGACCCCCGGTTCGAAGCGGAGCGTGGTGGGGTCGGCAAAGCTTTTAAAACCGTGGAGCTTGAGCGCCTTGAGATACATGCAGGGTGGGAAATGGTCGTCATTCAACGGCGGCACCCCTCCCCCGCAACGGTAAAACCGGAGAGGTTGTTCACAGCCGATTCACGGCGGAAAAACCCGGAAACGTGCTCGCGCCGGACGCTCCCGACGCGCTTGCTCGCGCTTCCCCGGCCGCGCTTTTGCCGTCACCCCAATCCCCTTCCGCCATGCTCCGCCTCGCTCCCCTGCTTCGCTCCGCCCTGCCTGCCTTCCTCGCCGCCCTCGCGTTCGCCGCCGCGCCGGTCTCGGCCGCCCCGGCCCTGCCCGGCATCGCCGCCGCGATGGAGGCGCAGATTGCGAAAGACGAAATCGCCGGCGCCGTGACCCTCGTGCTGACGAAGGACCGCATTTTGCACCAGGCCTCGACCGGTCTCGCCGACCGCGCCACCGGCCGCGCGATCGGGCCGGATTCCGCTTTCTGGATCGCCTCGATGTCGAAGCCGATCACCGCCACCGCGATTTTGATGCTGCAGGACGAAGGCAAACTCAAGGTGACCGACCCGGTCGCGAAATACGTGCCCGAATTCGCCAACCTCAAGACGCCGTCGGGCCAACCGGCCAACCTCACGATCGTCCAAATCCTCACGCACACCTCGGGCCTGGGTGAAGCGAAGTCAGAGGACACCCTCAAGGCCCGCACCTTAACCGACCTCGTGCCGGCTTGGCTCGCCGCCAAGATGCAGTTCGAGCCGGGCAGCCAATGGAAATATTGCCAATCCGGCATCAACCTCGCCGGCCGCATCGTCGAAGTCGTTTCCGGCCGGCCCTTCGACGATTTTCTTGCCGAGCGTCTCTTCGCGCCGCTGGGCATGAAGGACACGACCTTCTACCCGACCGCGGAACACCGCGCCCGCCTCGCCGTCGCGTATGAGAAAAACAAGGACACCGGCGCCCTCGTTCTCGCCAAGCCCCGCGCCGAGTACGGCCCGAAGGAGCGCCCGCCCCAGGGCAACGGCGGCCTCTACTCCACGCCCAACGACTACGCCCGCTTCTGCCAACTGCTGCTCAACCGCGGTACCTTCGGCGGCAAACGCCTGCTCAGCGAACAGGCCATGGGCTACCTTTCCGGCGTGCAGACGGGCGGTCTCGCGACGGGTTTCTTCCAAACCGAAGAATGGGGCCGCCGCGGCCTCAACTACGGCTGGGGCCTCGGCACCTGCGTCCTCAAGACGCCGCACCCCGGCCTCGCCGCGATGCTCTCGCCCGGCACCTTCGGCCACGGCGGCGCCTGGGGCACGCAGGCCTGGATCGATCCCGTGAAGGGCGTCGCCTACCTGCTCATGGTGCAGCGCTCGAACTTCCGAAACAGCGACGGCAGCCCCGTCCGCCTCGCCTTCCAGGAATCCGCCGCGGCCGCGCTGGGCCGGTGAGCGGCGATGGGGAACCCGGGCGGCTCCGGACCATCGCCCGGTGTCCCGCCGGCCGCACGCCCTGGCCGCGAATCGCGTTCTGATGGGGAAAGGCCGCGGGGCCGGCTGCGGCCCCGGTCCCGCTACTCCTGGTCGAGCCCCTTGGGATTCGCCTCGTTCGCCTCGAGTTCATGGCAGGCGCGGAGAAACGAAGCGGCACTCCAAGCCTGGAAGGCCTTGCCCATCGGTCGGCCGGTCTGGCCGTGCGCCCACTCGTTGAACTCCCACTCCCGATCGCGGCCGAGGCGGTTGAGCTCGGCGAGGCGGACGAGTTCCCGGCAGGCGACCTCGTGGAACCCGAGGCGGTGGATGAACCGCACCCATAGCCCCCCGATAAACGGCCAGATGCCACCGTTGTGGTAGTGATGCGGCAGATTGAGCAGATTGACCGTGTAGTACGATCGCCAGTCGGGATCGCCGGCCTGCACGACCGGGTACAGGTTGGCGACCGGCCAAGGCTGGTTGACGCCCACGCCCCACATGAACCGGAACGCGATGCGCGCGCGGTCCACGTCCAGGACGTTCATCAGGAAGGCGAGAATGTTGCCGTAGGGATCGCAGCGCCAGCTGAAGGAGAACGGAGTGATCTCGGCGAGGAGGTATTGCGCATCGCCGAGGCCCGACTGGCGTTCGGCGAAACGGTTCCGGCCCGGGCTGCCGGCCTCGGGCGCCGTGGTCGGCCAGAAGACCTCGAGGATGCGGCTGCGAATCCGTTGCGACGACCGGAGGTAGTCGACCGCACGGTCGAATTGGCCCATCAGTTCGAGGATGCGCCCGTAGCACACGTTGGCGCGGAACCAGAGCACCTCGTCGTAGAGGACGTTGTAGCTGCGGCCGAAGAGGTCGGTCCAGTCGCCCGCCTCCGGGATCTCGAGCAAGCCGTCGTTGTTCGAATCCTGCGCGCCGAGCCAATTCATGACCGTCTGGAGCCGGTCGGCGTGCCGGTAGAGCAACGTGAGATCTCCGGTGTGATTGGCGTAGCTGTACAGCGCGACAATGACCCAGAGACCGCTGTCGATCGACGCGATGTTGCCCACGCCGGAATAGTCGGGCTCGCCGTCGTCGATCCGGACGTTGGCCGGGATCTGGCCGTTGGGCGTGGCGGCGTTGAGCAGGGTTTCGAGCGTCGCGACCTGGGCGGCGCGCACGTCCTCGTCCTCGATATGCAGGGTATTCCAAACCGTGATCGCGCCGTCGCGGGCCCAGACGCTGCGGTAGTTGGCGTCGGTTCCCGTCACCGTGTTGTCGGCGAGCGAGCAGGCGGAAAACCCGCGCGGCGTGATGTTCTTCCGGAGGGCCACGAGGGCCTGCTCGTACGCGGTGGCGAGAAAGACGCGCTCCTGATCCGTGAGCGTGCCGAGCTTGGTGCCGGAAAAGAGCATCCGGAATCCGGGTTCCATGTCCGCGGGTTTGAGCCGGGTCCGGTCCTTCGCGGGCAGGGCGCAGACGACGCCGTAGTGGCAAAGGCCGTCCAGGACCCCGTCGGCGAGAATCTGGCGCGAACTGTAGGTCGGCACATCCACGGTGGCTTCGAAGAGTTCGGGGAGGGCGTTCTCCACGATGATGCCGCGGACGCCGGGCAGACGAAACATGGAGGCGTCGTTGCCGGTGTCGCCCGCCACAAGGACGGTGTCGAGCGGCACGCCCAGCCGCGCGCAAAGCCACGCGAGGGCGCCGCTCTTGGTGGCCTGGTACGGCAGCACGTCGAGGTCGCGGCTGCTGGAATAGACGATCTTCACCCGCAGGCCCGCATCGGCGAGCCGCCGTTTCAATTCGCGGATCGATCCGGGGGTGGCCCGATCGAGGAACCAGCTGGATTTGAATTCATGCTGGAATTCGGGCGATTGGGGGCGAACCCCGGGAAATTTCGCCACGAGTTCCCGCACCGCCGTGCCGTCCCAGCCGTCGGCGAGATGGGCGTGCAGCTCGTCCAGCATTCGCCCGGCTCCGGCGTCGAAGATCTGGGAGCCGACACCGCCGACGTAGTAGTCGGCGGCCGGCAGGGTCCCGTTGTCCACGAAACGGCGCAGGTCGTCCACCAACCGGCCGCTGTTGTAGACCAGCAGGGGACGCGCTTCGGGCGAAAGTCCGGTCCAGACAATTTTGAACCGGTGGGTCGCCTCCGGATTGCCGATCAGGGTGCCGTCGAGGTCCGAGCTGAAGAGCCGGATCGGCCGGGCGGATGCTGGTGCGCTCATCGCTCAATCTCCGTCGTTCCAAGGTTCGTCCCATTCGGTGTCCGTGAACGCGAGCGCCACGGTGCGCTCCTCGATCAGCCGGGTGAGCTGCTGGGCGATGCCCGTCCAGGTAAAGAGGCTGCGGGCCTTGTGCGCCCCCATGCGGCCGAGGCGATGGGATAGACGCGGATGCCGGAGGATTTTCACGATGGAGATCCCGAGATCTTCCTTGTCGAGGGAGTCGGCATAGAGGGCGTGGCGCCCGAATGTGACGGCGCGGAAAAGGCCGCCGTGCACGGTGATGACCGTCGGGGTGCCGCAGGCCATGGCCTCGATGGCGGTCATGCCGAAGGGCTCGTAGCGGCTGCTGAGCACGAACACATCGGCCGCCCGGTAGTGGTCGGCGAGATCGGCGTCGGCGACAAACCCGGAGAACTTGACCCGTTCGGCGAGCCCGAGCCGGACGACCTGGGCCTTGAGTTCGTCGCGGATCGCCTGTTCCTCGGGATTGAGCGAGGCGCCGCCGACCGCGAGATGCAGCACGGCATCGGGAATCCGGGCCGCGACCAGGGTGAACGCGTCGATCAGCAGATCGTAGCCCTTGTTGCGGGCCAGCCGCCCGATGGCGAGCACCGCGCGGCCCGCGTAGCCGAGGCGGGCGCGCAGCGCCTCGCGCGATGCGCCGCTCACCGGGAAGAATCGGTTGTCGTCGTAACCCGGCGGGATCATGGCCACGCGCTCGGCGGGCGCCCCGTAGTCCTTCACAATCATGTCCACTTGGTCCGGCGTGGTGGCGATGACCTGCTCGCAATTCCGGTAGAGCAGGGTCTCTTCGTCGATCCGCTGCGCGAAATTGTATTTCGCCTCGGCGTTCGCCGCGTCGGCCGGGTCGTCCTTCTCCATCAGCTGCCGCTTCCAGATTCCGAGGGAATGCGGGGTATGGACGTGCGGCACGGCGAGCGCTTCGGCGAGGCGCTGGGTGGCGAACCCGGCGTCCCAGTAGTGGCTGTTGAGAAAATGATAGCGGAGTCCGTGCCGCTTGATCAGGCGCAGGGCCCGTTCGGCCCATTCGTTCAGGTGCCGCACCAGATATTCCTTGTCGATGAAGTTGCGGCCCCCGCAGGGGACCCGCACGACGCGGACGCGCTCGTTGACGACATCCATGTCGGGCTGGTCCTCGAAGCGGCGGGTCCAGATATCCACCTCGAAGCCGAGCTGGGCGAGTTTCTTGGCGAGCTCGAGCACATAGACCACCTGGCCGCCGGTGTCGGCCTTGCCCAGCGGGGGTTCCGCGGCGACATAGCCGTGGGTGGAAATCATGCCGATGCGCGGCAGCGCCGACTCAGGGAAAACAACAGACATAGTTGGACTGGGTTTGTCGCCGCTGGCTATGAGTCGCAGGCGGAGACAGGTGTGCGTTGACGCGGCCGTGACCGCGGGCCCCGGAGAGTCCGGGGCGATGACGCCGCTCGCGTTTCGGAATTCTAATGCCTGAACGACACGGGGAGCGAAAACGCGAGCGACCCCGTTTGGACGGGAACGGACGGAATACGATTTGCCAAGGGCAAAGTGCGGGCGCCCCGGGAAAACACCGCCGGCGTCACCGACCGCCACGGAGGCCGAAGGCAACGCCCGGGGCGATTGGGCGGTCCGCTCCCGTCAATCCGTCGCGCCCCGCGGCTGGATCCAACGCGCCTCGGTGATCCAGCCGCGGAACTCCGCCGCGCACGTGGTGCCGAAAGGATTCCAGCCGATGCGCTCGTGGCCCCACGGAAAATGATACGCCTCCTGCCGCGAGCGAATCATTTCCTTGCCGTCCAGGCGCACGACGACATCGCCCGTGCCTTCGCCGCCGAAATCGTCCGGACGGAACGACGCCATCTCCAATTCCACCCAATGCCCGGCCGGATTCGGTTTGAAGGGCTCGGAGTTCACGCGGGGGAAAGAGTAGTTCTCGTAAGCGAAGCGGATACCGTCGCCCCACGTCTCGGCCGCCAGAATATTGGAACGGAAATGCGCGCCCGCGGCGAACAGCGGCTCGCCCCCCTCCTGGAGCGGCTCCGGAAAAACGACGCGGAAGCGCAGCACGCCGCCGCGTTTCGCGAACTCCTCCACGAGACCCGACGGCACTTCGTCGGGCCGGAACGCCCGCGTCGTCTGCGACCGGACTTCGCCGCTGAACTCCCGCGCGATCCGGCCTCCGATCTGCAAATCCGCCGGCCACGCCGGCACGATCGCGTCGAGCGCGCGGCCGCCGCTGAACCACACCGCCACACCGGTGCGGCGCCGAAATTCCGTCCGCTCCCGGACCCGGCTCCACCGGTCGTTGCGACCGGCCCGGTGCAGCGACGGCACCTGGATTTCGACCGTGTGCGTGTGGTTGTTTGCCCACTTCAGCGGGCGGCCCCACCGGATCGCCTCGCCGCCCCGCGCATAGCCGAACCGGATCAGCTTCTCTCCGATGTGCTCGACGAGGATCCGCTCGTCCGCGCGCCGATCGAGCGGCTCCCACACCGGTTCGATTGTTCCCGCCGGCTGCTGCCGCCAACGGACCTTCAGGACCTGCGGGCCGTCCACCAGATCGAATTTCTGCCCGACGAATGCCAGCATCGCTTCGGTCCGGCCGTCCAGCATTTGCCAGAGTGCGGGCGAGGTCGTCCGCAAGGTCCGGCCATGGTAATCGAAACTCATAAGCCCGCCGATCACGGCCGTGACCGCGACGGCCGCGATGGCCGCCGCCACGGCACCGACCCGCAGGCGCGGGCGCACGACCCGGATCCAGCGCTCCACCGCGAGCAAACCGACCAGCGCCAGCAGTCCGGTCACGACCGCGAAGTCCGTCTGGTAGCGCGTCGTCGTCGAAAAATACCCCATCACCAAGCCGCCGACCGGCACCGCATAGGCCAGGACGCCGCCCAGCGCCGCGGTCAGCCGGCGAGTCTCGTCCGGGCCGCGCCGCCACCACGCCAGCGGCAGCGCGAGCAGAAACCAGAAGTAGGGAAACGTCACCGCCAGCCCCGCCACTTCCTCGGTGCCGAAGTAGTCCTTGATGTGGTTGATCTCGATGCCCACCGCCCGCGCAAACGGGAAGTCCGCGCTCCATTGGAGGTGCTGGAAAAAATACACCCCCACGTTGTGCGGCAAAAACCGCAGCGCGAAATGCACGAGCTTGCCCTCGTACGCGCCGGACAACTGGTAGTTCTGGCCCCACTCGAGCGGATTGTCGAAACGCGCATAGTTGTGCGCCATGATCGCCAGCCCGCACAGCCCCAGCGGCACCGTGCCCGCCAAGCCCAGCCGCCACCACGCCGGCCGCGCGGGATCGCGTTCCCGCCACGCCAGCCACACCGGCAGCAGCAGCATGCCCGCGGCGAACAGGACCGTCGGCCGCGAGCCCACGCCGAGGCCGAGCAACACCCCCGCCAACGCCATCATCGCGAGCGGCCGCCGGCCGTGCACCGCCCCATAGATCGCCGCCGCCGCCAGCAACGCGAACGCGATCCCCGCCGCGATCGGCAGCTCCCAGAACATCGGCCGCTGCACCAGTGCCAGCAGATGGGTGCCGGATCCGAGCGCGAGCACTCCCAGCGGCGCGACCAGCAGGTGGCTTTCGGGAAAATAGCGCCGCCGGAGCGCCAGCCAGAGCCCGCACGCGGCGAAATAGCCGAGACAACTGAACACGAAGACCGCCGTGCCCATCGACATTTCCCGGCCCGTCACCAGATTCCACGGCAGCATCACCGTCAGGGCCGGAGCCGGACCGAAATAGATGTAGTACTTTCCCTTGTACAGGGTCGCGTCCCCGAGCCGGTGCGGGGCGTTTTGCGCCGGATCGTAGGGATCCGCCAGCGCCAGCAACTCCGGTTTCGGCGCGATATCGAGACTGAGCTGGCCCTTCTTCCAGCCGCGCACCAGCAGCTTGAAATAATCGACCTCGTCCCAGTCGCCGAAGCCGGCGTTGGCCGCTGTGGTCCAATGGAAAAACCACACCGCCGCGGCCATCGTCGCGGCCACCAGCGCCCGCTCGAACCAGCGCGCGGCCCGGGCCGTCCCCGGCCCGTTCATTTGTGATCCCACGGCAGTTTCACCTCGAGCCGCGGGTGTTTCCACACTTCGAACGGCTCGAACATCTTGCCGGGATTGAGCACGCCGTTCGGATCGAGCGCCCGCTTCACCGCCTGCATCGCGCGCACCTGCGCCGGCGAATGCTGGATGCGCAGAAACGGCGTCTTCGCCAGGCCGATGCCGTGCTCGCCCGAGATCGCGCCGCCGAGCGCCACCACGGTTTCCATCAGCGTGCGCACCGTCCGCTCCGCCGTGCGGCACTCCGCCGGCACCGCTTTGTGGTACATGATGTTCACGTGGAGATTCCCGTCGGCCAGATGCCCGAAGGTCGGGATCGCCAGCCCCGAATCGCGTTTCAGCTTCGCCAGAAACTGCGCGAACTTCACGTAGTTCCGCATCGGCACGACGATGTCTTCGTTCAGCTTCGCGTCGCCGAGCTCGAACATCGCGCCCGAACACTTGCGCCGCACCGCCCAGAGTTGCTCCGCCTCCTCCCGGTTCTTCGCCGCCCGGCTCCCGGTCGCATACCCGGCGGCCCACCCCAAAACGATCTGCTTCGTTTCCCGCACTTCCGCCTTCCCGCCGGCAAATTCCAACAACAGCACCGGCCGCCCGGCCTGCCCCGCAAACACCGCCCGCCCCGTCGCCCGCTCCGCGCACAGCACGCTCTCGCGGTCGAGAAATTCGCAGATCGCCGGCTGCACGCGCAGCTTGAACAGCGCCAACGCCGCCCGCAGCGCCGCCGTCTCGTCCTTGAACGAGGTCAGCAAGGTCCAGCGCGCCGCCGGCTGCGGAATAAGTTTCAGCACCGCGCCGGTCACGACGCCGAGCATGCCTTCGCTGCCGATCCAGAGATCCCGCAGATTGAAGCCGGCGGAAAACTTCTTCGTCGCCGTGCCCCAGGTCACGGCCTCGCCCGTCGGCAGGTAACCGCGCAACGCGATCACGAAGTCGCGCGTCACGCCGTACTTGCCGCCGTGCATGCCGCCGGCGTTGCAGGCGATGTTGCCGCCGATTGTGCAGTATTCCTTCGACGAGGGATCCGGCGGATAGAACCAGCCCTTCGCCTCCGCGGCGCGCTGGATGTCGCCGACCTTCGCCCCGGCTTGCACGTGCGCCATGCCGGCCTCGTCGTCGATCGCGATCGTGTTGAGCGCCAGCGTATCCAAAACCCAACCACCCTGCACCGGCGTCGCGGCCCCCGTCAGCGTTGTGCCCCGCCCGCGCGTCGTCACCGGCACGCCGTGCCGATTCGCCAGTGCCAGCACCGCGCCGATCTGCGCCTCCTGCGTCACGCGTACCACGGCCTCGGGCCGGAACGGCAGCTTCGCGCTGTCGTAGGACGCCGCGGTGCGCGCGGTGTCGTCGGTCAGGACGACATTCGCGCCGAGGCGGCGGCGGAGCTGGGCGGTGGCGGCGGCAAAGGACTTCATCGCGGAGCTTTCGGAGATGGCGGCCTTGGTCCCCGCGTGCAAGCCGACCGTGGCGCGGTCCGGCCGACGTTCAACGCGCCGCTGCCCGGACCGCTCCGCCGCCCCATCTCCGGCTCCGATCTTTCACCCTTCAACTTTCACGTTTCAACGGGCCGCAGGCCCTCCGCCAGCGGCCGCGCGTACACGCCGAGGTGGTTGCCGTTGGACCGCTGCGTGCGCTCCACCCCCGGAACCGCCAAGGCTCCGAGCGAGGAACCGCTCGGCCGGTTCAACAGCACCGCCCGCCCGCCCGCCTCTTTCACGAGCGCCGTCGAGCCGCCGCCGTCGAGATTGAGTCCTTCCTGCGCGCCGAAGCGCCGCAGCCACATTGCCGTTTCCTCAAGTGTCGCACCCTCGCTGTAGCCCGCTTGGCGGCCGTCGATCGTCAGCAACAGCAGGTAGCGGCCGTCGGCGGAAATCCCCACCGCCGAACGCGGATGCGGCGTGGTCCGGAACGCCGTCGGCTCGTACGGCACCGGCCGGCCGGCCTTGAGCACGATGTCCGATCCCGCCACCGCGGTCCACACGCCGTCGGGCCGGAAATCCGGTCCCGTTTCCCGGATGCTCGCCCGCAAATCGCGCGTGACGACGAGGACCTTGGCCCCGAGACCGGACTTGGCCGCCGGGGAAACAATTTCGCCGCGCGACACCGCCAACCCGCCGAGGTCCTTGTCGCCCGGGCTGCAACAGGGGCTGAAGAAATTGGCATTGATCGCCGCCTGCAGACGATGCCGTTCCAGGAACTCCGTCGCCGTTTCGCTCGTCGTTTCCTTCGGCGCGTCGCCGTTGGCCGGCGTGGAAAACAGCTCGATGCCCTCCGCCCGCAGATCGACGCGGAGCACGCGCACTTCCTGCCGCCGCGGCTCCGCGTCGTCGGCCGACCCGGCGGCGAATTCGATGCCTTGGAACAACGGCTGCCACGCCCCGACCTTCACCTCCGCCGGCAAACGCTCCTGCGCCGCGACCAAGGCCACCCCCAGGACGAGACTCCGGAGCAAACAGGGAAGTTTCGGGCGCGGCGTCATCCGCCCAAACCACGGCCTCCGCCCGGGTCCCGCAAGGGCGAACCCGTCCGGCCGTTCGCTTAACGTCATGACCAAAGTTTCGCTTCCCTCCCGCGGACGCGTGTGCGAAAAACTTCCTTCCCTTTGTCATGACCAAAATCCTCCTCACGACCACGTCGTTCCAAGACACCCCGGGCGAACACCACCAGCTCCTCGCCGCCACCGGCTGGGAAGTCATCCGCGCCCGCGGTCCGCTCAACGAAGCCGACACCCTCGCCCTCGTCGGCGACATCGACGGCTACATCTGCGGCGACGACCTGATCACCCGCCAGGTGCTCCAAAAGGCGCTGCCGAAACTGAAGGTCATTTCCAAGTACGGCATCGGCGTCGACAAGATCGACGTGAAGTCCTGCACCGAGTTCGGCCTGCCCCTGCTCTTCACCCCCGGCGTCAACCACACGACTGTCGCCGAGCACACCTTCCTCCTGCTCCTGGCGCTCGAGAAAAACCTCCTCTTCCACACCGACTCCACCCGCGCCGGCGGCTGGAAACGCAAAACCGGCCACGAGCTCCTCGAGAAGACCATCGGCATCGTCGGTCTCGGCCGCATCGGCAAGGAAGTCGCCATCCGCGCCCGCGCCTTCGGCATGAACGTGATCGCGTTCGATGTTTACTGGGACGAAAAATTCGCCGCCGCCCACGGCGTCAAACGCGCCGCCAACCTCGACGAGATCTACGCCGTTTCGGACTACATCTCCCTGCACACGAATCTCACGCCCGAGACGCGCGACATGATCAGCGCGAAGTCCTTCCCGAAAATGAAAAAGGGCGTGCTCATCCTCAATTGCGCCCGCGGCGAGATCGTCCACACCGCCGATATGGTAGAAGCCTTGAAGTCCGGCCAAGTCGGCGGCTACGGCACCGACGTCCTCGACGAGGAACCGCCGAAGGCCGACCACCCGCTGCTCAAGTTGCCCAACGTCGTGGTCACGCCGCACGTCGGCTCCCGCACCTTCGAGAGCGTGCAGCGCCAGGCCACCGCCGCGGTGAAGAACCTCATCCTCGCGATGCACGGCGAAAAGCCCCTCGCCCAGATCAATCCCGAAGTGCCGGTGAAGAAGGTGGTGTGATTCTTGAGGGGCGGTAAGCGGTAAGCCTTAAGCGCAAAGCTTGAAGCCTATACCTCCGCTTTCAGCCCTCGCCCAACCTGCTTCGCTGCAAATGCCCATCTTCAAACGCCTACAGCTTTCAGCTTAAAGCTTACCGCTTACAGCCTTCTCCCTCCCATGTCCGAAACCTTCTACGTCGTTCCCGAAGCCCAGCACAACGCCCTCGTCGCAGCCGCGTATAAGAAACGCGGTTACTCCGGCCAGGAAGCCGCCGCCGGCGCCCGCTTCTGCGCCGAGGCCACGCGCCACGGCATCCGCACCCACAACGCCCTCAAGGCCCTCCACCTCGACCACCTCTTCGGCTCCGCCGCCGGCGGCTGCGTGCCGAAGGCCAAGCTCGAGAAGGTCAAGGGCCCCTACCGCGCCTCCGCGGTCTGGAACGCCAACCGCAAACTCGGCCAGGCCACCGGCTACGCCGCCATCGAGCAGGCTATCAAACTCGCCGACAAATACTGCGTCGGCATGGTCTCCGTCGACAACGCCTTCCACTACCTCTGGGGCGGCGGCTACGTCATGGATGCCGCCAAACGCGGCTACATCGCCTACACCAACTGCACCGCGGCCCTCGCCGAGGTCGTCCCCTTCGGCGGCAAGTTCCCCACCCTCGGCACCAACCCGCACTCGTGGGGCTTCCCGACCCAGGACGCCATCGGCTACCCCATCGTCATCGACTGGGCCACGTCCGTCGTCGCCATGGGCCGCGTCCAGCAACTCGCCCGCGAGGGCAAGCAGCTCCCGCCCAACGCCGCGGTCGACGCCGACGGCAACCCGACCACCGACCCGACCCAGGCCAAGTACCTCATCCCCTTCGGCGCGCACAAGGGCTACGGC
>JACCDS012229729.1_pt1 | contig 15588 bp, 16 predicted proteins | sample 7446441 | NCBI WGS metagenome assembly JACCDS01 (sample SAMN15323445, study PRJNA562643) | freshwater metagenome | isolation source: river surface water | place: USA:Blue River Watershed | collected 2017-08-17
AGGAAGCCGAGAAGATCACAACCGTTCAGCAGGCGATCGACTACGTCACGACCCACCTGAAGAAATAAGAAAGTCACGAGCCGATGAGCGGTCCTTTTTCACCGGGCGCCGCGGGTCGGCGTCGTGTTGTTGTTACCGGCCTGGGCTGTATTTCGCCCGTCGGTAACGACATCCCCTCCGCCTGGAAGACGCTTGTTGCGGGCCAGTCAGGTATCGCAACCGTGACCAAGTTCGACCACTCTGGACTTCCCGTGCATTTCGCAGGCGAGGTCAAAGGGTTCAACGTCGAAGACTATCTGCCGGCAAAAGAAGCCCGGCATATGGACACCTTTATCCACTACGGTATTGCGGCTGGGATTCAGGCGCTGAAAGACTCTGGCCTCGCGGTCACAGATGCCAACGCGGAACGGATTGGCGCCTTTGTTGGCTCCGGGATTGGCGGACTGCCGCTGATCGAAGAGACCCATACGGAATATACAAACCGGGGCGCACGGCGCATTTCGCCGTTCTTCGTGCCCGGCTCGATCATCAATATGATCTCGGGCCATCTCAGCATCCTGCACAACCTGAAAGGGCCGAATATCGCCGCCGTGACCGCCTGTACGACTGGGCTTCACAGCATCGGGCTTGCCATGCGTCTGATTCAGTACGGGGATGCGGATGCCATGTTGGCGGGCGGCGCCGAATCGACCATCTCTCCGCTTGGCATTGGTGGCTTTGCGGCAGCGCGCGCCCTGTCGACGCGAAATGATGACCCGGGAACAGCCTCCCGTCCTTGGGATAAAGACCGTGATGGGTTTGTCCTTGGCGAAGGCGCAGGTGTGCTCATGCTCGAGGAATACGAGCACGCGAAGGCTCGAGGTGCCAAGATTTACTGTGAGCTCGCTGGATTCGGTATGTCCGGTGACGCGTACCACATGACTGCCCCCAATATGGATGGCCCTCGTCGATGTATGGTGAATGCCATGCGTGATGCAGGCGTCCCCTCGGATGAGGTCGACTATGTCAACGCCCACGGGACATCGACACCCCTGGGCGATAAAAATGAGACCGATGCAATTAAGGCTGCACTCGGGGCCAGGGCGTCTTCAGTCGTGGTGAATTCCACCAAGTCGATGACTGGGCACCTCCTTGGTGGGGCAGGTGGTCTTGAGTCCGTCTTCACAGTCCTAGCGGTCCACGAGCAGGTCAGTCCACCCACGATCAACATCTTCAACCAAGACCCGGAATGTGATCTCGACTACTGCGCCAACACGGCCCGTGATCTCCCCATTCGCATCGCGGTCAAGAACAACTTTGGCTTCGGGGGCACCAACGGCACGCTCGTGTTTCGCCGAATCTAGGTGAGCGACGGGTGATCAATGAGCGAGAGGTCGACGCGCAGCTAGTTGAGCGCGTAAAAAATGGAGACCAGAAGGCCTTTGAGCTGCTGGTCTCCAAGTACCAGAGAAAGGTCCTTCGACTGCTCTCCCGGCTCATCCGGGATCCTGCCGAAATCGAGGACGTCGCCCAGGAGGCCTTCATTAAAGCCTACCGGGCGCTCCCGCAGTTTCGTGGGGAGAGCGCCTTCTACACCTGGCTTTACCGGATTGCGGTCAATACTGCCAAAAACTATCTTGCCACCCAGGGGCGCCGGCCGGCGACCATTTCGGAGTTCCAGAGTGGGGAGGACGGGGAATTTTTCGACGTTGGGGATGTCGTAGAGGACATCAATACGCCGGATGCCGTGCTGCAGAGCCGGGAGATCGCCGAAACAGTCAATGCGGCAATCGAGGCCCTGCCCGAGGACCTGCGGACGGCGATTACCTTGCGAGAGATTGAGGGACTGAGCTACGAGGAAATTTCTCAGGCCATGGACTGCCCGATCGGAACCGTCCGGTCCCGAATTTTTAGGGCGAGGGAGGCAATTGCCGAAAGGATTCGGCCCTTGCTTGGGCATGGTGAAGGAAAACGGTGGTAGGGCATGAAGATGCGACAGAGGTCATGATGGATGAACAGAAACTAGAGCAGTCTCAGCGGGCTTCGATAGAACGGGGCGACTCGGAACAGCTATCGGCGTGGATCGATGGCGAGCTCACTCCCGAGCAAGTCAGTCGTCTGGCCCGGGATGTCATCTCGACACAACCCCTGCGTCAGCAGTGGGAAGAGTGGCACTTGATTGGGGATGTGATGCGCAGTGCCCCACTTGCTAAGCCCAGCCAATTGAATCAGCGGATTTCTTCCGCATTAGCATCCGAACCAATTCATCTTCCTTCTGCAACAACGCGGACGCCGCGTCGTGCGGTTCGTCAGCGTCAATGGGCGTATGGAGGCGCAGCCGCTGCGGCGATTGCCTTTGTCGCGCTCGTGACGCTTGCGCCGCAGATGCAAGAAGGGTCACTGACCGGGTTTCTGGCCATGGGGGGTAACAACCCAACAGCGCAATCGTCTCAGGCAAGCGTGGCGAAGTCGGCTGAACCTGCCATGCCCGTGCCTGTTCAGGATCCAAGACTTCGTGAACTGATGGACGCACACGGATCGATGTCCATCCGACCCGTCTCGGTAGAGGTTCGTTAATGAAGCTGCAGGCACTCGTCTTTGCTGCGATGGTGATCGGGGCCAGTGCCGCTGGGCCCGCGGTAACTGCACAGACTGCCGAGTTCAAGCCTGAGCAGGTGATTGATCGGCTGCAGACTGCAGCCGAGCGACTGTCTTTTTCGGGGACGTTTGTCCACCAGCAGGGGCCAGTTTTGCAGACGTCGCGGATACTCCAGTTACGAGATTCGCGGCGATCTGGCGTGAAGGTGCAGGCGCTTGAAGGCAGTCGTCACGAGATCATTCGCATGGGACAAGAGATCCGCGTCTACATGCCTGAACATCAACTGGTAAAGCTGGATCGAACTGAGCTGGCCCGATCGGCGTTCCCCGCGATCTTTGTGGGCTCATCAGAGGGGATTCTTCGCAATTACGAACTCGTCCGTGGTGGATCGATTCGAATGGCGGACTTAGAGGCCGACGAATACCTGCTCAAGCCGCGCCATGAAATGCGTTGGCCGGTTCGATTCTGGGTTGATCAGCAGTCGGGGCTGGTTTTGAAATGTCAGCGCCTGGACTTTGACGGTCATCCGATCGAGCAGGCCGCTTTTACAGAGCTACGACTCGATCCGCGGGCGCGGTCCTCTGCACTGCGCCCTTCATTTGAGTCTGCGAAAGACTGGACGATTCATGATGCGTCCATGTCTCGTCTTCAACCAATGCCCCCATTGAAATACAGACCTGATGTCGTGAAGGGCTTTGAGCTGATCGGGGTCTATCAGCAGGCTGCTGCGAGCGCAGAAGGGGGGCTTCCTTTTGCGGTTCGTCGGTATGTCTTATCCGACGGCATTGCTACCTTGTCTGTGTTTGTTCAGCCGAAGCAGGCAAACGGGACTATTGCCGAACGTGTCTATCGACGGGGTGCCTTGTCGATGATTTCTCGTGAAGTTCAGCAGGCCTGGGTGACCGTGATGGGAGAAGTCCCCCCGGAAACCCTTCGTCAGTTTGCGCAGTCTATTGAATGGAAAGCTTCCCCATGAGGTCACTCAAGATGAACACAATTCTGGCTTCTGTCGTATTTGGATCGGCGCTGCTGTTGACCGCGCCTCTCACCACGCTGATGGCCCCTGTGCAGGCGCAGGCAAGCGCGCGAGGTCTACCGGATTTTGCTGACCTTGTTGAGGCGGCGGGTCCTGCGGTGGTGAATATTCGCACGGTTGAAAAAGTACGCGTGCAGCAGTCTCAGGGACCATCGCAGGTCCCTGAGCTTGACGAGAACGATCCTTTCTATGAGTTTTTCCGTCGCTTCTTTCCGCCGCGTCCTAATGGACCGAGGACACCGCGTGGTGGCCCAGGGCAGGACGAAGTGCCGCGCGGTGTCGGCAGTGGCTTTGTCATTTCCAGTGACGGTTACATTTTGACTAACCACCATGTGGTAGATGGCGCGGATGACATTCTGGTCACACTTGCTGATAAGCGCGAATTTAAAGCACGACTGATTGGGTCGGATCGTCGTACGGACGTGGCACTGGTCAAGATCAATGCCAACGGTCTGGTGGCTCTTAAGTTTGGGGACCCGAATAAACTGCGCGTCGGAGAATGGGTCTTAGCCATCGGTTCGCCTTTCGGTCTTGAAAATACCGTCACGGCAGGAATCGTGAGTGCAAAAGGTCGCGATACCGGTGACTATCTGCCCTTCATTCAGACTGACGTTGCCGTGAACCCGGGGAACTCTGGTGGCCCTCTCTTGAATATGCGAGGCGAGGTCATCGGAATCAATTCGCAGATCTATAGTCGCACCGGTGGCTTCATGGGAATCTCCTTTGCGATCCCGATCGATGAGGCTAATCGCGTTGCAGACCAGCTGCGCACGACGGGTCGGGTGACCCGTGGCCGGATCGGTGTCGGGATTGGCGAAGTCACAAAAGAAGTTGCCGATGCACTGGGGCTTGCCAAGACGTCTGGTGCCTTGGTTCGCAGTGTGGAGGCGGGCGGTCCAGCTGAGCGTGCGGGAATTGAGCCAGGTGATATCCTGCTTCGGTTTGACGGTAAGGTCATCGAGAAGTCCTCGGATCTCCCCCGGATCGTTGGGAATACCAAGCCCGGGGCTCGGGTGAATGCCCAGGTCTGGCGTAAGGGGACGGCCAAGGACATCGCCCTAACGGTTGGGGAGATGGAGCCCGATCGCAACGCACGCGCCTCGACCAAACCAGGAACGCCGCCTGCCCCCGTGGTCGCTAATTGGCTGGGGCTTGGTGTGGTGGATCTGACCGAGGCGAAACGCAATGAGCTGAAGGTGAAGGGCGGTGTGGTCGTCGAGACGGCGGAGGGCATCGCTGCCAGATCCGGGATTCGTCAGGGCGATATTCTGATGAGCGTGAACAACACGGACATCACGAATGCGAAGCAATTTGCTGAAATGGTTGGAAAGCTTGACAAGTCGAAGTCGCTGATTATGTTGGTTCGTCGAGGAGATGGCGCGCTGTTTATTCCGGTGCGACCAACACGAGCCAAGTAAATCTGGCGTTGTTCTTTAGTGAAGAAAATGATGGTGTGTCTTGCAGAATATTCGTAACTTTTCGATCATCGCGCATATTGACCATGGGAAAAGCACGCTCGCGGATCGCATCATCCAGCTCTGTGGGGGACTCTCAGATCGGGAGATGGAATCACAGGTGCTGGACTCTATGGCACTGGAGCGCGAGCGGGGCATTACCATCAAAGCCCAGACGGCGGCGCTGAAATACAAGGCCAATGACGGCCAGATCTACTCGCTAAACCTGATTGATACCCCGGGGCACGTTGACTTTTCGTATGAAGTCAGCCGGTCCCTATCCGCCTGTGAGGGGGCGCTACTGGTGGTGGATGCCTCACAGGGGGTCGAGGCACAGACAGTTGCGAACTGTTACACGGCGATTGAACTTGGCGTTGAGGTAGTGCCCGTCTTGAATAAGATCGATCTTCCTGCGGCAAATCCAGAGCAGGCGATTCAGGAAATTGAGGACGTTATCGGTATTGATGCCCATGATGCGGTCCGCGCAAGCGCAAAGACTGGTGAGGGCGTTCGTGACATTCTTGAGATGCTGATTGCGCGTGTGCCGCCGCCGAAGGGCAATCCTGATGCACCGTTGCAGGCCCTGATTATCGATTCCTGGTTTGACAACTATGTTGGCGTGGTCATGCTCGTGCGGATGGTCAACGGCACTCTGCGCCCACGAGATAAGATCCTGCTGATGTCGACGGGCGCCACCTATGGTGTCGAACACGTCGGCGTATTTACGCCGAAATCTAGAAACCTTGAAGCGCTCTCTGCGGGCGACGTGGGGTTTGTGATCGCCGGTATTAAAGAATTAAAAGCAGCGAAGGTGGGCGATACGCTCACCCATGCCGGGCACGCCGCAGGCACAGCGCTGCCGGGTTTTAAGGAGATCAAGCCGCAGGTGTTTGCCGGGCTCTACCCGGTTGAAGCCAATCAGTACGAGGCCCTGCGGGATGCGCTGGATAAGTTAAAACTGAACGATTCGTCCTTGCAGTACGAACCCGAAGTCTCTCAGGCACTGGGTTTTGGGTTCCGGTGTGGATTCCTTGGCCTTCTACACATGGACATCGTTCAGGAACGGCTTGAGCGCGAGTACAACATGGATCTGATCACGACGGCACCGACCGTGGTCTATCAGGTGTTGATGCGAGATGGCTCGGTGATTGACGTGGATAACCCGTCAAAGATGCCAGAGCCATCAAAGATCGAGGAAATCCGTGAACCGATTGTGACCGTAACGTTGTTTATGCCCCAGGAATATGTGGGCTCGGTGATCACGCTGTGCACGGGGAAGCGGGGTGTTCAGACGGCGATGAGCTATCACGGCCGCCAAGTGAATCTGACCTACGAGATTCCTATGAACGAGATCGTGCTCGACTTTTTTGACAAGTTGAAGTCGGTCTCTCGTGGGTATGCCTCAATGGACTACGAGTTCAAAGAGTATCGCGCATCTGATGTGGTGAAGCTCGACGTGCTAATTAATAGCGATCGGGTTGATACGCTTTCCGTGATCGTGCACCGGGCGAATGCAGCGCCAAAGGGGCGAGAGCTCGCGGCCAAGCTTCGCGAGCTGATCCCCCGGCAGATGTACGACGTGGCGATCCAGGCCGCAATCGGCAGCAACATTATTGCGCGCGAGAATATCAAGGCGCTGCGAAAGAACGTGCTGGCGAAATGCTACGGGGGCGATATTTCCCGTAAGCGCAAGCTGCTAGAAAAACAAAAGGCAGGAAAGAAGCGGATGAAGCAGGTGGGAACCGTCGAAATTCCTCAAGAGGCATTTCTTGCAATCCTGCAGGTCGAGGACTAATCATGAATTTTGCGTTAATTTTTTTCCTGTTAGTGCTGGTGACAGGAGTGCTCTGGAGCCTTGAGCGCTGGGTGTGGCGTCCTCGTCGTGCGGCAGATGCGCCTGTTCCGGTATGGATCTATTACACCGCTGATTTTTTCCCAGTGCTGTTTGGGGTGTTCTTGCTAAGAAGTTTTGTCGCGGAGCCATTTAGTATTCCGTCCGGATCGATGGTGCCGACGCTTCGCGTGGGAGACATGATTCTGGTCAATAAGTTTTCATACGGAATCAAGCTTCCGGTGGTGCGCTCGACGATTCTCGAAACGGGTAAGCCTGAGCGTGGCGATGTCGCCGTATTCCGTTTTCCAGAAGATGAGTCGGTTGACTATATCAAGCGCGTGATTGGCCTTCCCGGGGATGTCGTGCGCTATGAGAACAAAAGAATCTATGTCAATGATCAGCTGGTTGAGCGGACATCGCAGGCGCCGTTCTTTGATTCTGGCCGTATCTCGCTTCAGTTTGAAGAGAAGCTCGGGGGCAAGACCTATCGGACCCTTAATGACGATGACCGTATGGCCATGGGGACCTTCCCCCAGTCCCAGGCGCCGTCAGGCTGTCAGGTGACGGCGCTGGGCCTGCGTTGTGAGGTGCCCAAGGGGCATTACTTTATGATGGGGGATAACCGGGATAACAGCAGCGACAGTCGCGTCTGGGGCTTTGTGCCCGAGGCCAACCTAGTCGGGCCCGCCTTCTTCATCTGGTTCAATGCGGGTGAGGTGATGAGCGGCAAATTTGATCGATTGGGACGTTTTGAATAGTGCCGAGTTAGAAAAGAAGATTGGCTACTCCTTTAAAGACCCTGCGCTTTTAAGGCTCGCCCTCACGCACCGTAGTCATAGCGCATCGCACAATGAACGTCTCGAGTTTCTCGGCGACAGTGTCCTGAACTGCGCCGTTGCGCATCTCTTATACCGGCAGCTCAAGCAGTTTGATGAGGGGGATCTCTCCCGGGTACGCTCAAATCTTGTGCGGCAACAGGCCCTGCACGATATCGCCCAGACGCTCTCGCTTCATCAGTATCTTCATCTCGGCGAAGGCGAACTCAAAAGTGGTGGCCTTCGTCGTCCGTCGATTCTCGCAGACGCGCTCGAGGCCATCTTTGGTGCCATTTTTCTTGATGGTGGTTTTGAAGAAGCGGCGAAGGTCATCGATCAGCTCTATGCGCCTATCCTGAAGCAGGTCGATCCGAAGACGTTGGGTAAAGATGCCAAGACACTCTTGCAGGAGTTCCTGCAGGCCTTAGGGCTTCCGCTTCCCGCCTATTCTGTTGTCGCAACCCATGGCGCGGCGCATAGCCAGGTGTTTGAGGTCGAGTGTGCGATTGCAAAGCTCTCGATCACGGTGCTGGGGTCTGGTGCAAGTCGTCGCGCAGCGGAGCAAATGGCGGCCACGGCAGCACTGTCAGCCGCACGGCTCGCAACGTCGAGTGTTCCGAAGAAATCCCGGCGGGCTCGCAAATCTGATCCACCGCCACAGGCCGCACTTGTGTTTGAAGAAAAGAAGACCAAGTCCGTTTCGACATGAGTCATCGTTGCGCGATCGTTGCCATTGTGGGCCGACCCAATGTTGGCAAATCGACACTTCTGAATCGGCTGGTTGGCCAGAAAATCAGTATTACGTCCCGCAAGGCTCAGACCACGCGTCATCGGATTACCGGTGTCCTCAGTCGTCCCGAGCTGCAGATTGTGTTTGTAGATACGCCTGGCATCCAGCGGCAGCATACGGCCGCGCTTAATCGTCAGCTCAATAAGACAGCGGCGCAGGCGCTCGATGGCGTGGATCTCATACTCTGGGTGATTGAGGCAACCGGAATGACTGCCGCTGACGAGTCAGTTTTACGACTGATTCCTGCCGATTTGCCGGTGATCGCTGTGCTCAATAAATCAGATCGAATTCAGTCTGAGCGAGACCGCACAGCGGCTTACGCGCTGGGTGATCGACTCGCGGCAATGAATCGATTTGCAGCATTAGTACCGGTCTCAGCCGAAAAAGGCAGTCAGATCGAAGCCGTTTTATTTGAGATTGAGCGGCTTGCGCCGGAGGCGCCAGCGATGTTCCCAGAGGATCAGGTCTCGGATCTGAGTGTTCGGTTCCTTGCGGCGGAGATTATTCGCGAGAAGCTCTTTCGTCTTCTCGGCGATGAGCTTCCCTACGAGGCGACGGTCGTGATTGATCGTTTTGAGGAGGCTCCGTCACGGGCCAATCCTGCACGACCCCATGCCGAGATCTCGGCGAGTATTGTGGTCTCAAAGGCCTCGCAGAAAGCTTTGGTAATTGGCGATCGGGGCGAGCGTGTCAAGCGGATCGGCACCGAGGCGCGCCAAGACATTGCGCGGCTAATTGATGGCTCTGTTCATCTCGAACTCTGGGTGAAGGTAAAAAGCGGCTGGGCCGATGATGAGGCTGCTGTTCGCGCATTTGGTTACCAATGACGGCAACCTCAGATCTTGCACTCGTCTTGCATACGATTGCCTGGCGTGAGACGAGTCTCATCGTGGAGGTCCTCACAAGAGAGCATGGTCGACTCGGGCTCATTGCAAAAGGCGCCCGGCGTCCGCGCTCTGCGCTTCGAGGCCTTCTGCAGCCGTTTCAGCCACTGGCGATTCGCTGGTCGGGGAAATCAGAGCTACGAAATCTTCTTGCGGCGGAGTGGGTAGGCGGGCTGCAGCATCTTGACGGTGCCGCGCTAATGCCAGGCTTTTATCTCAACGAGCTGATGGTTCGACTGCTGCCACGGGATGATCCGCACCCAGCATTGTTTGATGATTTTCTTGCCACGCTGGGCATTCTTGCTGAGCAAGAGGCGTCCTCTGGTCGGGAACTGACAGAGCCAATCCTTCGGCGGTTCGAATGTAATCTCTTACGTGAGATGGGCTATGCCCCTGCGTTTGATCGCGAGGCGGACGGCGAGACTCCCATTGACCCCCAAGGGCGCTATCGGGTCGCGCCCCAGATGGGAATCAGTCGGGTTGACGGTAAGCTCGAGGCGCATGAGCCCGGTTCAGATGAGGCCGTTTATCCTGGTTCGACCCTGCTTGCGTTGGCCGGGACAGGGGGCTCGATCGAACAGGCGATCGGCGTCTTGGAATCACCTGAGGTCGCCGCCGATTGCAAAAGGCTGCTCAGATCTCTTTTGGGCCATCACCTTGGGGATGACGGTCTGTCATCTCGTCAGATCATGCGAGAACTGGTTCGGATTTAAGATAGCGGTCAGTCTTAAAAAAAGGGGTTCTAGGCATGATTGAACTGGGGGTCAATATCGACCATGTGGCGACGCTTCGACAAGCGCGTCGCGGCTTTGATCCGGACCCAATCTGGGCCGCCGTCGAGGCGCACCTTGGTGGCGCAGACGGCATCACGGTTCATCTTCGCGAGGATCGCAGACACATCCATGACGATGACGTCCGTCGTCTTCGCACCCATACCCAGATTAAGCTAAACTTTGAGATGGCAGCCACCGATGAGATGGTCGCCTTCGCCTGTGAGGTGAAGCCCGAGATGGCGATGCTTGTGCCCGAAGGGCGGCAGGAGATCACCACCGAAGGGGGCCTAGACCTGCTTGCGCATCGCCAGTCTGTATCGGTCCAGGTGAGGCGGCTACGTGATGCAGGGATTTGTGTGAGCGCCTTCGTCGATGCTGATCTGGATCAGATTCGCGCCGCAGCGGATCTTGGGATTCAGGTCTGCGAGATTCACACGGGACCTTATGCGGCCATATTCCATACGCAGGGGCGTGATGCGCAGGCATCCGCCGTACAGCAAGAGATTCACAAAATTGCGCAGGCCGGTGAACTGATCATGACGCTTGGCATGCGGTTTAACGCCGGTCATGCGCTGAATTACTTTAATGTCCAGCCCATCGCAGCACTTCCTGGCGTTCGCGAGCTTCATATTGGTCATGCCATCGTCTCGCGAGCGGTGCTTGTCGGGATGCGGGAAGCGGTGCGGGAAATGAAACGCCTGATGCGCGAGGCCGCCCGTTGATTGTCGGGATTGGGACGGATACGGTCATGATGAACCGCGTCCGAGCGATCGCAGACCGATGGAATGATCGGTTTGCTAAACGGGTGCTGGGCCCGATGGAATATGCTGAATTCACTCGACGTGCAGCTCGTGGGGTGGCCGGCCATGATCGTGCACTGCGTTATCTCGCGAAGCGATTCGCAGCGAAAGAAGCCATTGGGAAGGCGCTTGGTGTGGGACTGGCGACGCCGATGTCTTTACATGCCGTCGAGATTCTCAACAACGAGCGCGGTGCGCCCGTTGCCTACCCTCGCGGACGGCTAAGTCGCTACCTCGACGAGAAGGGGTACCGGATTCATGTGTCAATCTCGGATGAGGTCGAGCATGCCCAGGCCCTGGCGATCGTGGAGTCCTGAGCGACTCATGTTCACACTGTTGATGACAACCACTAAAAAGATCTGCTTATGAACCGATCCGGGCCGCTGATTATTGATGTCCAAGGCACAACCCTGACGCCATCAGAACGAGAGATGTTGGCGCATCCTTGGGTAGGCGGTGTAATTTTTTTCACGCGTAATTTTGAGTCGCCTGCTCAGATCGCAGCGCTCACGGGAGAAATTCACCAGGTTGCTCGACCGAACAACGGTCCGCGGCTACTGGTGAGTGTTGATCACGAGGGCGGACGCGTTCAACGTTTTCGTCAGGGGTTTACCGAGATTCCTGCGATGGCAACGTTGGGCGCGCTCTGGTCTGACCAAGAGGAGGACCAGAGCGCGGCGCTCGCCGAGGCGCGTCGTCTAGGCTATCGGCTAGCAAAAGAATTGTGTGATGTCGGGATTGATTTCAGTTATACCCCGGTGTTGGATCTTGACTGGAATCGCAGCGAGATTATCGGCGAGCGGGCCTTTCATCGTGATCCCCGTGTGGTGAGTCGACTTGCAGGGGCGCTGATGCATGGTCTGGCGATCGCAGGGATGCGCAACTGTGCGAAGCACTTTCCCGGCCATGGATGGGCAAGCGCCGACTCGCACCTGGATCTCCCGATCGACGATCGGTCGCTCGAGGAGATACTCCGAGATGACGCCTTACCCTATGCGCTTCTGGGCTCGCCAACGATCAGTGCCGTCATGCCCGCACACATTCGTTACTCGCAGGTCGATCAGATGCCGGCTGGGTTCTCTCGTATCTGGCTTGAAGATATTCTGCGCAGTCGACTTGGCTTTGAGGGTGTCATCATCTCGGACGACCTGTCGATGGCGGGCGCTGCGGTGTTGGATGATGTTGTGGACCGCGCCCAGGCGGCCTTTGAGGCAGGGTGTGATGCCACCCTGATCTGTAACCGGCCTGACCTTGCAGAGCGTGTGCTGTCAGAGCTGCCTGCGCGCATGCCTAAGTTTCTTGCTACAGACTCACGGCGTGGCCTCGAGGCCTTGCATGCCCTTGGGCGATGACCACACTTGATCGCACAGTGTATGACCCGAGCTGCCGCAACTGCCCTCGGCTTGCGCAGTTTCTTGATCGAGTAAAAGAACAGTATCCCGGTTATTTTGCAAAGCCGGTCCCGCCCTTTGGCGCGCAGCCGGCAGGGCTTTTAATTGTTGGGCTCGCGCCGGGCATGCATGGGGCAAACGCAACGGGCCGACCGTTTACCGGGGACTGGTGTAGTGACCTGCTCTACGGCACGCTGCATCAGTTCGGTTTTGCGTCACAGCCTCGATCCGTATCGCGAGATGACGACCAGCAGCTCATCAATTGTCGACTCACAAATGCGGTCAAGTGTCTCCCGCCTGAGAACAAGCCATTGCCGATCGAGGTCAAGACCTGCGCGGGATATCTTGCCAGGGAGATCGTTGTCGTACAGCCCCGCGTAATTGTCTGTCTTGGTGCCGTTGCCCATCAGGCGGTTCTCAGCTGCCTTGCGCAGACGGACCCCACTATCAAGAGATCTCAGATTCGATTTGGTCATGGCGCCGAGCATCGTCTCGGGCGATTTATTTTGATCGATAGCTATCATCCCAGTCGATACAACACTAATACGGGGCGACTCACTCCCGAGATGTTTGCCGCGGTGTTTTCTCGGGTCAAGACCATCTTGGCAACGCACCATGAGTGAGTTCGACCCAAAGCCCATTCTGCGATCGATGCCGTCGCTCCCGGGTGTTTATCGAATGGTGGGTGAGGGCGGTGTGGTCTTGTATGTGGGCAAGGCGAAGCATCTTAAGAATCGGGTGAGCTCGTATTTTCGCGGAAGTGGACATTCCCCTCGGATCTCGAAAATGGTGAGTCTTATTCGCGCTGTCGAGATCAGCGTGACGCGCAGTGAAAGCGAGGCACTGATCCTTGAGAATAATCTGATCAAGACCTTAAGTCCCAAGTTTAATATTTTGTTTCGGGACGATAAGTCGTACCCATTTCTCAAGCTCAGTGGCCATGCCTATCCACGAATCTCGTACTACCGAGGAGCGCTCGATAAGTCCGCACAGTATTTCGGCCCGTTTCCGAATGCCTGGGCAGTCAAAGAGAGTATGTCGTTGCTGCAGAAGGTCTTTCAGTTACGGAGCTGCACGGATTCCGTCTTCTCGAATCGCAGCCGGCCGTGTCTGTTACACCAGATTCACCGATGCAGTGCACCTTGCGTGGGCAAGATCTCTGCGTCTGACTATGCCCAGGACGTGTCGCATGCCGCCCGCTTTCTGAAGGGCGAGGCACAAGAGATTCTGACCACGCTGGAAGCGCGCATGAATGCAGCCGCCGACGTCTACGACTACGAACAGGCCGCCGTGATTCGTGACCAGATCGGCGCGCTCGCAAAGGTCTTGCAGCAACAGAGCATGGAGACCCATGACTCCCTCGACTGTGATCTGCTCGCGGTTGCAACCGATGGGAAAACGCTCGTGGTGAATCTTGCGATGGTGCGGGGTGGGCGCCACCTGGGAGACCGCGCCCACTTTTCATCGATGGCAACAGAGCTCGCAGAGGCGGATCTTGATGATGTCCTTGACGAGGCACTCACTGCGTTTGTTTCTCAGCATTATCTGGGTCAGGCGCCTCCGGCAGTGATTGTCGTGAATCGCTCCGCTCCTGCGCAGGCGCTGTCAGAGTGGCTCACTGCGGAAGCCGGCAAGGAGATCCGCGTCTTGGTCCAGCCGCAGGGACAGCGACGGGAGTGGCTTGTTCTGGCGGAGGATAACGCCCGGTTAGCCCTTGCACGGCGTGCCCAGGAGATGGGGTCTCAGCAGTCCCGTACGCAGATGTTGGCTGACGCGCTCGGACTCGAGTCCGATACGGGGGATGCAGCCGACCTTCGCATCGAGTGCTTTGATATCAGCCACACCGCGGGCGAAGCAACACAGGCGTCGTGTGTGGTCTATCAACGCCATGATCTTCAGCCCTCTGAGTATCGTCGGTTCAACATCACGGGAATTACCCCCGGCGATGACTACGCCGCGATGCGTCAGGTTTTGACGCGACGCTATGAAGGCGCGGAGCGTATGCCCGATCTCGTGCTGGTGGATGGTGGCAAGGGCCAGATGTCCGTCGCGGTCGAAGTCTTTGAAGGCCTTGGTCTTGATGTCTCGCTCTTGGTCGGGGTGGCAAAAGGCGAGGGTCGTAAGGTCGGTCTTGAGACTCTTGTGTTTCCGGACGGCCGAACGCTTACTCTGGGTCGTGATCATCCGGCCCTGATGCTGATTGCCAAGATTCGCGATGAGGCCCATCGATTTGCGATCACCGGTATGCGGGCCAAGCGGGCAAAGGCCCAGCTGGGGTCGGTGTTAAATGACATTGAGGGCATCGGCCCCAAGCGCCGAAGCCGCCTTCTGGCTAGGTTTGGCGGACTCTCTGGGTTGACGGCGGCGAGTGCGGAAGACCTTGCCTCTGTCGAGGGAATTTCTAAGGCAACCGCACAAGAGATCTACCGAAGACTAAGGGGTTAGCCGTTCTGCTTGGGACATAATCCGTCTCATGGTCTGGAACCTTCCCAATCTCCTGACATGGGCGCGTATTCTTGCGATTCCTTTGCTCGTGGGGATCTTTTATCTGCCCTTGGGTCTGACGGAGTTTGACCGTAATCTTCTGTCGACGGTGGTCTTCGTCACGGCGGCGATCACGGACTGGATCGATGGCTGGCTGGCGCGCCGTTGGAATCAGACCTCGGCCTTCGGGGCGTTCCTCGATCCGGTCGCCGATAAGCTCATGGTCTGTACAGCCTTAGTTGCCCTGATTGAGCTTGGGCGCCTAGACCCGATCGTTGGCCTGATCATTATTGGTCGTGAAATCACCATTTCCGCCCTGCGGGAATGGATGGCGTCGGTGGGGGCTAGGGCGAGCGTTGCCGTGAACTGGATGGGAAAGGCCAAGACCATCGCGCAGATGGTCGCGATTCCTTTTCTGCTTTACGCAGGACCGCTCTTTGGCGGGCTTATCGACACGCTGCTCTGGGGAACCGTCCTGGTCTGGATTGCCGCCGCGCTGACGGTGGTCTCGATGGTCTATTACCTGAGGGCGGCCTGGCCCGAGTTGCAAAAGGATCGGCGCTAGCGCTATACTTTAAGGCTTCGTGCTTAACCGGTTTGAAGGGTGAAGCCAGCGAAATCTGCGGGAGTAGCTCAGTTGGTAGAGCGCAACCTTGCCAAGGTTGAGGTCGCGAGTTCGAGACTCGTCTCCCGCTCCATAACAAGACCGATGCACATCTGAAGGGAAGCAAGGCTTCCCTTTCGTTTTA
>JACCDS011090071.1_pt1 | contig 15587 bp, 11 predicted proteins | sample 7446441 | NCBI WGS metagenome assembly JACCDS01 (sample SAMN15323445, study PRJNA562643) | freshwater metagenome | isolation source: river surface water | place: USA:Blue River Watershed | collected 2017-08-17
TTGTCCTGCTCGCACAGATTGGTCCGGTGGTTCTTTACCAGGGTCAGCACGGCCGTCTTCAAGCCGGAAAAGCTGAAATCGAGGTTCTTTGAATGCAGCATCGGCCGTGGCAATTGGTAGGCCGTCGGATCGCCGAACTCGGCCAGCCGCGAGATCGCCGGCCCGCCCGGATAGCCCAGGCCGAGCAGCTTGGCGGATTTGTCGAAGGCCTCGCCGGCAGCGTCATCGAGCGTCTCGCCCAGCAGCTGATATTGGCCGACACCATCGACGCGCATCAGCTGCGTATGCCCGCCCGACACCAGCAAGGCAACGAACGGAAACTTCGGCGGCTTCGCCGACAGCAGCGGCGACAGCAGATGGCCTTCCAGGTGGTGCACACCCAGCACCGGCTTACCGAGCGCCAGCGCCAGGCCATTGGCGACCGAGGCGCCCACCAGCAGCGCGCCGGCCAGGCCGGGGCCTTGCGTGAAGGCGATCGCATCGACGTCCGGCAGCGGCACGCCGCTGTCGTGCAGCACCTGCTCCAATAGTGGTATCGCGCGGCGCACATGGTCACGCGAAGCCAGCTCGGGCACGACGCCGCCGTATTCCTCATGCATCGCAATCTGCGAATGCAAGGCATGCGCCAGCAGGCCGCGCTCGGTGTCATAGAGCGCGAGGCCGGTTTCGTCGCAGGAGGATTCGACGCCGAGGATGATCATGGGAGGCAGGGAGGAGGTGGCAAGCTTCTTGCAAAGCCGTATTGTAATTTAAGAGCAGGCGAGCCCATCGCCACCGAGGGGAGGAGTGCTACACCATGAATGATTCGAGGCGGCTCAAGATTGTCGTGGTCAACTCACTGGTCGCGCCGGATGGCGCCGACCAGGCTGCGATCGAACAGGCCGATCGCGCGCGTGCGCTGCGCATCGGCTTGCTGGAGAACGGCTATAACATCCTGGCCGCGCTGCCGCCCGGCGATGACCTGGCCGGACAGATCGCCAGGCTACAACCCGACCTGATCATCGTCGACGAACAATCCGACGCCGCGCTGCAGCGCGTGGTCGAGGCCACGGCGACGGCGCGGCGACCTATCGTCTGCTTCACCGAAGATGACGACCGCCAGAAGATGCATGCGGCGATCCGGGCCGGCGTGTCGGCCTATGTGGTGCAGGGCCTGTCGTCCGAACGCGTGAAGGCGGTGCTCGACGTCGCCATTACCCGTTTCCGGGTCGAGCAGGAATTGCGCGACGAACTGGAAGAAACGCGCAACAAGCTGGCCGAGCGCAAAGTGATCGAACGAGCGAAAGGCCTGCTGATGGAGCGCCAGCAGTGCAGCGAAGACGAGGCCTATTCGAAGCTGCGCCGCATGGCGATGGACAAGAACCTGAAGCTGGTCGACCTCGCGCAGCGCATGCTGGACGTCGCCGAGCTGCTGGGGTGAGCACGGCGGTGGCGCACGTGCGCTACGCTGGTGCGTGCGCACCGCATTGGCGCCCGTCACTGCGCCTTTCCGGTCAGCTGAGGGTTCAACGAACGGTTCAGCTCACGACCAGCAAATAGAGCAGCAGCAGGTTCAGCACCAGCGACACCGTGCAGACGAGCTTCCAGGTCGCTACCGTGTCGCGCTGCGCCAGCGGTGCCGGTGCGGGCGCCAGCACCGGCCGCGATGCGCCCCGTTCCAGCGCCAGCAGCATCTCTTCAGCGGTCTCGAAGCGGTCGGCCGGATTTTTTGCGACCGCCTTCAACAGCAGGTTCTCCAGCCAGAGCGGCAGGTCAGGGCGGTAGCGTGTCGGTGGCACCGGCTCGCCGAAGCGCGGGCGCTGGAACGGCTCGACTTCGCCATACGGATAATGCCGGGTCAGCGCGTAATACAGCGTCACGCCGGTGGAATACAGATCAGTCTGCGCGCCGGCCGGTTGACCGTCGAATTGCTCCGGCGCGAGGAAGGACGGTGTGCCGGCCTGCGGCGACAGGTCTTGCTGTTCCGATTCGACGCCGCTCTTGGCGACGCCAAGATCGAGCACGCGCAGTTCGCCGTCGTCGCCCAGGTGCACATTGTCCGGCTTGATGTCGCGATGAATAATGCTGCGCCGGTGCAGTGCGCCGACCGCCCTCACCAGCTTGCTCGCATGCGCGACCAGGTCGGGCACCGTCAAATGGCCACCGGCATCGAGCAACGCCTGCAGCGTATGGCCTTCATGCCAGGTGCACAGGTAGTACAGATAATTTTTGTCCTCTGCCGCGATCACCTGCGGAAAGAAGCGCGCGACTACGCGCCGTGCCAGCCACTCTTCATGGACAAAGGCGCTGATCTCATGCGGATCGTCGGCACGCTCGGGTGTCAGCGTCTTCAGCACCAGTTTGCGTTGCGTGCGCGGGTCGATCACCCGGTAGAGCAGAGTCGCGGCCGAACTGTGAATCAGTGTGTCGATCACATAGCCATCGAGCGTTTGTCCGGACTTCAGCCGTGGTGGCACCGGCAGCTGGCGCGCACCGGACAGCGCATCGCGCAGGTTTTCTGCCGGCAGCTGCTGCACGCGCACCACCAGTGCCGTGGCATTGTCGTTCGAGCCGGCCGCAAGCGCTGCAGCGACCAATTGTCGGGCAGCGAATTCGGTCTGCGCCGGATCGGCGGCCAGCGCCGATAAGTGCCACGCGATATCGGCCTGCGGCAGTGCGCTCCAGACGCCGTCGGTGGCTAGCAAAAAAATATCGTCTTGCTGCAGCTCGCCCATGCCATGGTCAATCGCTAACTGCGTATCGATGCCGATGGCGCGAGTCAGCACATGGCGCATTTCCGGTCGGTCCCACACATGGTCGCTGGTGAGCCGCTTGAGCACGCCGTCGCGCAGCAAATAGAGCCGGCTGTCGCCGACATGTGCGAAGTAATAATAATTGCCGCGCACGACCAGCGCCGTCAGCGTCGACGCCATGCCGCCGCGGTCGGCACGCACGCTGCCTTGCTTCTGCACCCAGCTGTTGATGGCCTTGATCACGCGGTCAAGCGCCTGGGTGACGGGCCAGGTGTCGGGCGTGGCGTAGTAGTCGGTCAGCAGGCCCCGCACCGAGTATTCGGCCGCCTCGCGGCCGCCGTCGCTGCCGGATACGCCATCGGCCACTGCCGCCAGCATGCCCTTGGACGACAGCTCGGGTTCAGGTGGCGTGACCATGCCGACAAAATCTTCGTTGTGGTCGCGTGTGCCGGCATCGGTGTGATGCGCGGCGGAGAGAATGAGCGGCATGGGCGGCGAAAGTCTGACTGAGGGAACAAGGGGCTCCGTGGCGATGATGGCAGACGCCGGCGCCGGATGCAGCCCGGGTGCCGGCGTTAGTCGCCTGCGTGGAGCGCGCTCAGATTTTGGCCGAGGTCATCGCAGCGCTGCCCCAGGTGGTGCGCCAGCGCGTCTTCACCGACGACAGTCCTATCAGTGCGAGCACCGCCAGCGACGCAAAGATCGTCAGGCCCAACTGGTAGCTGCCGGTGAGCTGTTTCGAATAGCCCATGCTCGAGGCCAGATAAAAGCCGCCGACGCCGCCGGCCATGCCGACTAAGCCCGTCATCGTGCCGATCTCCTTGCGGAAGCGTTGCGGCACCAGTTGGAACACTGCGCCGTTACCCGTGCCCAGCGCCAGCATCGCGCAGACGAAGACGACCACGGCGCCGGAAGCCGACTGCAGTCCGGTGCTGGCAATGAACAGGAAGATCGCCGCCAGCAGGTACATCAGCGACAGCGTCTTGATGCCGCCGAAGCGATCGGCCAGCGTGCCGCCGACCGGGCGAACCAGTGAGCCGGCAAACACGCAGGCGGCCGTGAAGTAGCCGGCGGTGGTCGGCGCCAGGCCATATTGGGTGTTGAAGTAGATCGTCAGCGACGATGCCAGTCCGGAGAAGCCGCCAAAGGTCACTGCGTAGAAGAACATGAACCACCAGGCGTCTTTGTCCTTCAGGACCTTCAGATACTCGGCCAGCGATTTCGGCGGCGGCGCGGTGGGCGCATCCTTCGCGAAGATCAGGTAGACCGCGAGCGCGACGATGAGCGGAATCAGGCACAGCCCGAATACATTTTGCCAGCCGAAGGCTATCGCCAGGCCAGGCGCAAACAACGCAGCGATCGCCGTGCCGGAATTGCCGGCGCCGGCAATGCCGAGCGCGGTGCCCTGGTGCTCTGGCGGATACCAGCGCGAAGCCAGCGGCAGCGCTACTGCAAAGGCGGAGCCGGCCACGCCGAGCAGCACGCCCAGCGTCAGCAAATGATTGAACTGCGTCAGGTCGCCCATCCAGGCCCACAGCAGGCCCAGCAGAACGACCACCTGACCGATCAGGCCGGCCTTCTTAGGCTTGAGATGATCGACCAGCACACCCATCACGATGCGCAGCATCGCGCCCGCCAGCAGCGGCGTGGCGACCATCAGGCCCTTTTGTGCGGGCGTCAGATGCAGGTCGGCAGAGATCTGCACGGCGAGCGGGCCGAGCAGCACCCACACCATGAAGCTCAGGTCGAAATAGAAGAACGATGCGAGCAGCGTCGGTGCATGCCCGGCTTTCCAGAAGGATGATTTTTTCATGGCGTCGTTGCCGTCGGTGAGTGGAGCCCACGTCATTGCAAGCGCTGTGCCATGCGAATTGCGCCGGATTTTGCGCGGACGCAGTGCATTCGTCTGCAGCGCGTGCGCCGTTCGCTCACGCCGCACCTCAACAGTGCGCTGCTTCTGTGCGAAGCCTGCTTGCGGTGCGAATTCGCTACGGAATCCGTAGAAAACATCTGGCACTGCTCTTGCTAAACAGAGAGGGAATCTCATTCACGCGGCTTTAATGGCGAAGCCGATAACTGCAGGAGCTTTAATGAAGAAGCTGAAATTGGTCATGGTCGGCAATGGCATGGCCGGCGTCCGTACCCTCGAGGAGATCCTCAAGCTCGCGCCCGATGTGTATGACATCACGGTCTTTGGCGCCGAGCCTCATCCGAATTACAACCGCATCTTGTTGTCGCCGGTGCTGTCCGGCGAACAGACCGTGCAGGAGATCATCCTGAACGACTATGACTGGTATGCGGAGCACAACATCACTCTGCATGTCGGCAAGAAGGTCACGCAAATCGATCGCGCGAAGCGCGTCGTGATCGCCGATGACGGCACGACCGCAGAATATGACCGGCTGCTGCTGGCGACCGGGTCGACGCCATTTATGCTGCCGGTGCCGGGCAAGGACCTGAAGGGCGTAATTGGCTATCGTGATATCGCTGATACCTATGCGATGATCGATGCGGCACAGACGAAGAAACATGCGATCGTGATCGGCGGCGGCCTGCTCGGTCTGGAAGCTGCCAACGGCCTGAAGCTGCGCGGCATGGAGGTGACGGTGGTGCACCTGCCGGCCTGGCTGATGGAGCGCCAGCTTGATCCGGCGGCCGCTAAGCTGTTGCAAAAATCGCTGGAAGACCGCGGACTGTCTTTCCTGCTCGAGAAGAACACGAAGGAGCTGGTCGGCGATGATGATGGCTATGTGAAGGCGATCCGCTTCACCGATGGTAGTGAACAGCCGGCCGATCTGGTGGTGATGGCCGTCGGTATTCGTCCTAACACGGCGCTGGCGGAATCGGCGGGCCTGCACTGCAATCGCGGTATCGTCGTCAATGACACGATGCAGACCTTCGACCCGCGCATCTATGCGGTGGGCGAATGCGTGAACCATCGTGGCATTGCCTACGGCCTGGTCGCGCCGCTGTTCGAGATGGCGAAAGTGGCGGCCAACCATCTTGCCAACTTCGGCATCGGCCGCTATCAGGGATCGGTCACGTCGACCAAGCTGAAAGTCACGGGCATTGACTTGTTCTCGGCCGGCGATTTCATGGGCGGCGAGGGCACTGAAGAGATCATGCTCTCGGACCCGATCGGTGGCGTCTACAAGAAGCTGGTGATCAAGGACGACAAGCTGGTCGGCGCCTGCCTGTATGGCGATACCGTCGATGGCAGCTGGTATTTCCGGCTGGTCCGCGAGGGCAAGAACATTGCCGAGATCCGCGATTCGCTGATGTTCGGCGAGGCCAATCTCGGCCGCCCCGGTGATGTCGGCCACGAAGGCTTCAGCCAGGCCGCGAACATGCCGGACACGGCAGAAGTGTGCGGCTGCAATGGGGTCTGCAAGGGAGCGATCGTCAAGGCCATCAAGGAAAAAGGCCTGTTCACGCTGGACGATGTGAAGAAACACACCAAGGCGTCGGCTTCCTGCGGCTCGTGTACCGGTTTGGTCGAACAGATCCTGGTAGCCACGGCCGGTGGTGACTACTCGGCCACGCCAAAAACGAAGCCTGTGTGTAACTGCACCGACCACACCCATCAGGAAGTGCGCGACACGATACGCGCACAGAAGCTGCTGACGATTCCTGCCGTGATGAACTTCATGGAGTGGCGCACCCCGAACGGCTGTGCCAGCTGCCGCCCGGCCTTGAACTATTACCTGATCTCGACCTGGCCGCATGAGGCGAAAGATGATCCACAGTCGCGCTTCATCAACGAGCGCTCGCATGCCAACATCCAGAAGGATGGTACCTACTCGGTGATTCCGCGCATGTGGGGCGGCGAGACCAATGCGTCTGAGTTGCGCCGCATCGCGGATGTGGTCGACAAGTATGCGATCCCGACCGTCAAGGTCACGGGTGGCCAGCGTATCGACTTGCTCGGTGTGAAGAAGGCTGATCTGCCAGGTGTCTGGAAAGATCTGGGCATGCCCTCCGGCCTGGGTTACGCCAAAGGCCTGCGCACCGTGAAGACCTGCGTGGGCTCGGAATGGTGCCGCTTCGGAACGCAGAATTCGACGCTGATGGGACAGCAGCTGGAGCGCGCGCTGGCCAGGATGTACGCACCGCATAAAGTCAAGCTGGCGGTATCAGGCTGTCCGCGCAACTGCGCTGAGGCCGGCATCAAGGATGTTGGGGTCATCGGCGTCGATTCCGGCTGGGAGATCTATGTGGCCGGCAATGGCGGCATCAAGACGGAGGTTGCGCAGTTCCTGTGCAAACTGAAGACGCATGAAGAAGTGATGGAGTTCTCAGGCGCCTTCCTGCAGCTGTACCGCGAGGAAGGCTGGTATCTGGAACGCACGGTGCACTATGTGTCGCGGGTCGGCCTGGACTATGTGAAGAAGGCCATCCTCGACGATCACGAGCGCCGTCGCGCACTCTACGAACGCTTGTTGTTCTCGCTCGACGGCGAGCCGGATCCCTGGCACCAGCCGCTGGAAGCGCAAGTCGACGCGCGACAGTTTGTGCCGCTGACGGCGTAAAGCCGCAGCCAGCGTGAAGCGTTCCCGGCGTTCGCCGGGAACGGGCGCCTTACCGACGATTTGAATCAGGATTGAACAGGAACGACCATGACCCAACAATGGAAACCTATCTGCGCTGTCGCCGACATTCCGGTGCTGGGCGCGCGCGTGGTCAGCCGCGCGAATGCGACGGATGTCGCGGTTTTTCGTAACAGCGAAGACAAGGTCTTCGCCTTGCTCGATAAGTGCCCGCACAAGGGCGGACCGCTATCGCAAGGTATCGTGTTCGGCGAGCGTGTCGCTTGCCCTTTGCACAACTGGAATATCGAGCTGCCTTCCGGCTGTGCCGTGTCACCGGACGAAGGCTGCACGCAGCGCTTCAGCGTGAAAGTCGAAGAGGGCCTGGTCTTCCTCGATCTGAACGAGCTGCAGGCCGGCGCGCAGAACGCTGCATGAAAGAAGTCAAGACCACTTGCTGTTACTGCGGCACCGGCTGCGGCATCATCGCCACCACCGACGGCGGCGCGATCACGGCAGTGCGGGGCGATCCCGATCACCCGGCGAATGCCGGCCGTCTCTGCACCAAGGGCAGTACCTTGCACCTGACCACGCAGCCTGCGCTACAGCACCAGGCGCGGCTGCTCGCGCCGGAATGGCGTGCGACGCGCGCCGAGCCGCGTATCGAAGGCGCGTGGGACGAGGTCGCCGATTTCGTCGCCAGCCAGATCGCCGAGACTGTGCATCGCCACGGGCCGGACAGCATCGGCATCTATGTGTCCGGCCAATTGCTGACCGAGGATTACTATGTCTTCAACAAGTTCGCCAAGGGCCTGCTGGGCACCAACAATATCGATACCAATTCGCGGTTGTGCATGTCGAGTGCGGTCGCAGGCTACAAGCAGACCCTGGGCGCCGATGCGCCGCCGGCCTGCTATGAGGACATCGATCTCGCCGACCTGATCTTCATTGTCGGATCGAACACCGCCTATGCGCATCCCATCCTGTACCGCCGGATCGAGGAAGCGCGCAAGAACAACCCGCAGCTGAAGCTGATCGTCGCTGATCCGCGCCGCACCGACACTGCGCGCGACGCCGATTTGTTCCTGCCCATTCTGCCGGGCACCGATGTCGCGCTGTTCAATGGCCTGCTGCACCTGTGCCTGTGGGAAGACCGCGTCGACCTCGATTTCATCGCGCAGCACACCGAAGGTTTCGCCGAGCTGAAAGCCACGGTGCGCGACTACACGCCGGCGTTCGTGGCGCAGACCTGCGGCATTCGCGAGGAAGACCTGGTCACGGCGGCACGCTGGTTCGGGCAGGCGAAGGCGGCGCTGTCGCTGTATTGCCAGGGGCTGAACCAGAGCACGCAGGGAACGGCGAAGAACGCCGCACTGATCAACCTCCACCTCGCCACGCGGCAGATCGGCAAGCCGGGAGCGGGCCCGTTCTCGTTGACCGGACAGCCGAATGCGATGGGCGGCCGTGAAGTCGGCGGCCTGTCGAACCTGCTGTCGGCGCACCGCGACATGGGCAATCCTGAGCATCGCGCTGAAGTTGCGCGGCTGTGGGGCGTGGACGACGTGCCGGCGACGCCGGGCAAGACGGCCATCGAAATGTTTGAGGCGGTGCGCAACGGCGAGATCAAAATTCTCTGGATCGCCTGTACCAACCCGGCCCAATCGCTGCCCAACCAGGCGCTGGTGCGCGAGGCGCTCCGGCAAGCGGAACTGGTGATCGTGCAGGAGGCGTATGCCAGTACCGCCACCGTGGCCTTCGCGGACGTGCTGCTGCCGGCCACCAGCTGGGGAGAGAAGGAGGGCACCGTCACGAATTCGGAGCGTCGCATTACCCGCGTGAACCCGGTACTGAGCAAGCCCGGGAAGACCCGGCACGATTGGGAGATCGTGGTTGATATTGCTCACCGCATTGAAGCGATCCGTGGCAATGGCCGCACGCTGTTTCCGTACGAAACAGCCGAGCAGGTGTGGAACGAACATCGTGAATCCACGCGCGGCCGCGATCTCGACATCACCGGACTGTCGTATGCACTGCTGGCCGAGAAAGGCCCCCAGCAATGGCCTTTCCCGGAAGGTGCGAGCGAGGGCCGCCAACGGCTGTATGAGGACGGCCTGTTTCCGACGGCAAGCGGCCGTGCAAGATTTGCGAACACTGTCTGGCAACCCGTGGCCGAAAAGCCCGACCCGCGCTTTCCTTTTCGGCTCAACACGGGTCGCCTGCGCGACCAGTGGCATGGCATGAGCCGCACCGGTACGGTGGCCCAATTGTTTGCGCATGCGCCGGAGCCGGCCGTGCTCATGGCCGCCGACGATATGCAGCGCCGCTTCTTTGCCGAAGGCGATCTGGTCGAAGTCCGCAGCCGGCGCGGTGTGCAGATCTTGCCGGTGCAGGCCAGCGACGAATTGCGTGCGGGTCAGGCGTATCTTGCGATGCATTGGGGGGATGAATACCTTGGCGGCCGCCATGCACTGGGCGTGAACGGGCTGACCTTGTCGGCTTTTGATCCTGTGTCGAAGCAGCCTGAGCTCAAGCATGCGGCGGTCGCGATCCGGAAGGTCGATTTGCCGTGGCGCTTCCTGGCGTTCGGCTGGGTTGATCAGGAGCGTGCGTTGCTGCTACAGCGCTGGCTGCGCGAACAGATGAAGTCGTTTGCGTTTGCCTCAGTCACGCTGTTCGGGCGCGAGAAGGTCGGCGTCTTGATGCGTGCTGCGAATGAGAGCGCGGTGGATATTCTGGCGATACAGCGCGAGTTCGGTCTGGACGCCGCTGAGGTACTGAGCTATGACGACAAGCGCCGCAATGTATCGCGTCGTGTGCGGATTGCCGATGGCAAGTTGGCAGCAGTGTCGCTGGCCGGCGACGTGGCCGCCGAACGCTGGTTGCGAGCGTTTCTTGAAGGGCAGCGGCCAGTGGCGGAGCTGGGCCGGCAATTGCTGCAGCCGAGCGCGACACCGCCGCAAGGATTCCGCGAACGCGGCAAGATCGTCTGCAATTGCTTCAACATTGCCGCGACCGACATTGCTGATGCGTTGTCCGAAGCCGGCTCGGTCGATGCTGCAGCGTCGCTCGACTGGCTGAAGCAGCGCCTGAAATGCGGTACGAATTGCGGCTCTTGCCTACCTGAGTTGAAGGCAACGATCGCGCTATCCGCAAAAGCAAACTCGCTGCACGCATAAGCAACCGCTCACCGCTATTCGATACTCACTGTGAGTTCAAAGGAGGTGATCATGGCTTTGCCGTCAGACCGTATCAATTTATGGGGCAAGCGTCCCGCTACCGATCCGTTGCCTGATGCGCCGCCAGCGCGGTCTCGCAGACGGGATCCGCCTGCCTTGATGACCAGGCCGTCCATGGCCGCACCAGCGGTATCGCGATTCGATGCATTGCCCGAGGAGATACGCCAGTATCTGCTGCAATGGGTCGATCATGCATCCCAGGGCATGCTATCCCGGTGTTCGGCCGCGTGGGCAAATCGCGTGAACACGGTACGCCGTGATCAGGATGGCGCACTTGTCGCGAATGGTCAGCTGCGCCGTGGCGATTCGCATAAGACTTTTTTTCGTATTCTTCAGGCCCGCTTGTCCGGGCCCGATGATATGGCGGTGTCGCGCCCTGCGGATGACAGCGCTATCGGCATCTCGCTCCTGCGGCAACGCGAGCGTCCGAACGATCGCGAGATTGGCTACCGGCTTGGCTGCAGCCGCGGGCATCTGGCGGTCGACTATGTGGCGACGCCGGAATTACTGGCCGGGCTGGCGCAGGCGACACGCTGGAGGTCGCTCACGCTGGGCGTGGCCCGCAGCGGCCATGATTTGCCTGCCCTGTTGACGTCGCTGGCAGACGGACTTCGCTCGCAGGCGACACCGTGGCGAAGGGAGCTGGCATTGACAATCGAAGGCGGCGGCGCGCAGCCGCCGATGATGTTTCCCGACACGGTATGGGATACCGCAGTGGATCTGGTCAGTCTTCGTCTGGACGGCTTGCCGCATCCTGAGGCGATATGCGTCGAGCTTGCGCGCGCCACCGCGCTGAAGCGGTTCAGCGCCGCGATTGACACTGGAGATTCGATGGCTGGCGTTCTGCGCACGATTGGTGCGCACTGGCCTGCGTTGGAATGTGTCGAGCTGCACAGCTGCCAGGGCCATTGGATGCAGGATCATGGCTGGCGGCAGTTCATCGCTGCACATACGCAATTGCAAGCGCTATCACTAAGCTTTGCGAGCACGACGCCACAAGCCTTCTCTTTTGATCTGTCGGACCTGGCGGTCAGACGATTCGATCTGTCGATGCAGCACTTCAGCGATCCAGACGGTGCACTGGCGACGTGGATACAGGAGCGTCCCACGCTGGATGAACTTCATCTTTGCATCGATCTTGAGATGAACTGCCCTCAGCAAGACCTGTATCGGCTGGCGCAAGCCATCGGAGGGAGCCGCTCATTGCGCAAGTTTTGTCTCACGCATGACAGCCGCAAGGGATTCAGCAATGGGTCTCCCGCTCACATGCAGAACTGTCTCCATACGCTTGGCATTCTGCTTGAGGCCATCTGCAACAATGCCACGCTGGCTGAACTGAGATTGCCGATCAATCTGCAAACGATTGTCGATGCTGAAGGATTGCAGCAAAGCCGCATCCTGCGACACCTCGACACGCTGGAGACAATGAACCCCGGACTGACGTTGACAATCGGTGACCTGAGCTTTGGTCCGGGGGTGTCGAGGATGTCGCCTGTGTATCAGGTCCAGGCAGAAGAGTTCGTGGAGCGCTACGGAGAAACATTGCTGTCGCAAGCACCGGACGATGCGGGTTGTGTCGAGTACACGGTCTCGTTGCCCACCTGGGGGCAGGGCGCCTTCAGGATCATGATCAGTCAGATGCTGATGGATTATGACGATGCGTGCGACTACATCTGGGAACAACTCGGCAACGGCCGTCTCACCTGCGAAAAGCGCAGTGCGTAGTCAAGCTTCTCTGGCGAGAACGGCGCTCGCACTGCATGCCGGGATGTCATGCGGCGCCGTTGTCCTGCACTGGCGTGGGCGCATCGCGTCTGTGGCAATGGCATCAATGGCGGTGCGTGCGTGAACGAACAGTCTCCTCACTGCCAGTGTAAGCTTGCGGGATGTCCAGTTACCAAGAACCATTTCACGCTGCGCCGTTCATCCGGGAAATCGGCCGTGGCAAAAAGGGCGCGCGCGACATGTCGCGCGACGATGCCCGTAGCGTTTACACCGCCATGCTTGACGGACGCTTGTCCGATCTGGAGCTGGGTGCCTTCCTGATCGGTATGCGCATCAAGGGTGAATCGGTGTCCGAGATCGCCGGTTTTCTCGAGGCTGCCGAGGCATCGTTCACACCATTGCGGGCGCCTGATGGCGCACCCGCCCCGGTCGTGATTCCCAGCTATAACGGCTCGCGGCAAATGCCTAACCTCACGCCTCTGTTGGCGCTGTTGTTGGCCCGCGAAGGCGTGCCGGTGCTGATTCACGGCGTGACGTCTGACCCTGGCAGGGTGACGACAGCGGAGATCTTGCAGGAGCTCGGCATCGCGCCCCTGCAGGGCAGCGACGGCATCGCGGCCGCATTCACGGCACGCCAGCCGGCCTTCATTCCGATTGCGGCGCTGGCGCCCAGGCTCGACCGCTTGCTGCAGCTGCGCCGCGTGCTGGGTCTGCGAAATTCCACGCACACGCTGGTGAAGATCTTGCAACCGTTTACACAGCCGGCCCTGCGGCTGGTGTCGTACACGCACCCCGAATACCTGACGATGTTGACGGACTATTTTTCGACGGCCGCGCCCGCAGCGCGCGGCGATGTCTTCCTGATGCGCGGCACCGAAGGCGAAACGGTCGCCAATGCCAAGCGCGCGAATGCGGTGACTTGGTTCCATGGTCATCAGGCGACGCAGCTCATCGAGCGGCAGGAACCTGTCGATGCGCTGCCGCCGCTGCCGGGCAGCAGCGACGCGCCGACCACGGCCGCGTGGATACGCGATGCGCTGGACGGCCGCCAGCCGGTGCCGCCCGCCATCGTTGATCAGGTCGCGCAATGCGTGCAGGTTGTCCGGCAGATGCAACGATGACTCCGATGTTTGATGTGGCCGTGATCGGCGCCGGTGCGGCCGGAATGATGTGCGCATCTGTCGCCGGTCAGCGCGGGCGCCGCGTGGTGCTGATCGATCATGCAGAGCGGCTCGCCGAGAAGATCCGTATCTCTGGTGGCGGCCGCTGCAATTTCACCAACGTTGACGCTGCGCCCGCCAACTATCTGTCGCAGAACCCACACTTCTGCCGCAGCGCGCTGTCGCGCTACACGCCGCAGGATTTCATCGCGATGGTGAAACAATATCGCATTCCGTTTCATGAGAAGCATAAGGGCCAACTCTTCTGCGATCGCTCGGCCGAAGACATCATCGCGATGCTGAAAGCCGAATGCGATGCCGGCGGCGTGCACTGGAGGATGCCGGCCGGCGTGAAGTCGGTACTGCGCGAAGGCGAGCGCTTTCGTATCGCGACCAGCGGCGGCGAAGTGCTGGCCGATAGCCTGGTGATCGCGACCGGCGGCTTATCGATACCGAAGATTGGCGCGACCGATTTTGCGTTTCGCATCGCCAGGCAATTCGATATTCCATGGGTCGACACGCAGCCAGGACTCGTGCCGCTGACGTTCGATGCGAATGGCTGGCAGCCCTTTGTGCCGATGGCCGGCATTTCGCTGGAGATCGATATCGAGGCTGGCGACAAGAAGCAGCGCGGCCGCTTCCGTGAAGATTTGCTGTTTACGCATCGCGGGCTGTCCGGTCCGGCGGTGCTGCAAATTTCCAGTTACTGGCGTGACGGCATGGCGCTGATGCTGAATCTGCTGCCCGCCATCGACGTTGCCCAGCAATTGATCGCCGAGAAGACCCAGATCAAAAAGACCTTGGGCAACTGGTTGTCGCAGCACCTGCCGACACGCCTGGCCGAGGGCTGGCTCGCAGCGAATGATTTCAGCGCCGCCGCGCGCGTGCCTGATCTGCCGGACAAGCAGCTGCGTCGGCTCGGTGAGTCGCTGAACCGCTGGACGATTGTGCCGAACGGCTCCGAGGGCTATCGCAAGGCTGAGGTGACGCTGGGCGGCGTGGACACCCGCGCGCTGTCGCAGCAGACCATGATGGCCAAGCAGCAGCCCGGACTGTATTTCGTCGGCGAAGCGGTCGATGTGACCGGTTGGCTGGGCGGCTATAACTTCCAGTGGGCCTGGGCCTCCGGCGTTGCTGCGGGGCTGGCGGTTTGATATTTATTTGATAATTATTCTGGCGGTTTTTGACCAGATCGCCGGATTTCGCCACGCGGCTTCCTTTCGGATGACTTCGCTGCTATAATCGCCTGCTCTGCGTCATCCAACGAATACAGATCAATTCATGACCACTATCCGCCTTAAAGAAAACGAGCCCTTCGAAGTCGCACTGCGCCGCTTCAAGCGCAGCATTGAAAAAACCGGTCTGCTGACCGAGCTGCGTGCACGTGAGTTCTACGAGAAGCCGACCTCCGAGCGCAAGCGCAAGAAGGCTGCTGCAGTGAAGCGCCACTATAAGCGCATCCGCAGCCAGCTTCTGCCGAAGAAGCTGTACTGATCGACGGCCTCGCCGTTCGGTGAGGCGACGCAGAATGCAAACCCGCTCCGGTGTCCGCCGCAGCGGGTTTTGGTATTTATCAGCTTGATTTTGGAGAAGCGATGAGCCTGAAAGAAAAAATCACGGAAGACATGAAGGCGGCGATGCGCGCCAAGGAAAGCGACAAGCTGGCGACGATCCGTCTGCTGACGGCTGCGATCAAGCAGCGTGAAGTCGACGAGCGCATCGAGCTCAGTGACGAGCAGGTGCTGGCCGTGATCGAGAAAATGATCAAGCAGCGCAAGGATTCGGTCACGCAATTTGAAGCGGGCGGCCGCCAGGATCTGGCCGATATTGAAAAAGCCGAGATGGTCGTGCTGTCAGCCTATATGCCGGCGCAACTGTCCGACGCCGATGTGCAGGCGGAAGTGCAGGCGGCCGTCACGCAGGTCGGTGCCGCTGGCCCGCAGGATATGGGCAAGGTGATGGGCGTGCTGAAAGGCAAGCTTGCCGGCCGCGCTGATATGACCGCTGTGTCGGCGATGGTCAAGGCCGCGCTGACGAAGTAACGCGACAGGGGCCATCGCGCCCTGGCAGCCCACGCGCCGTGATCCCGCAGAATTTTATTCAGGACTTGCTGAACCGCGTCGACATCGTCGACGTGGTCGGACGTTATGTGCCACTGAAAAAGGGCGGCGCGAACTTCATGGGGCTATGCCCCTTCCACAACGAAAA
>JACCDS010762440.1_pt1 | contig 15578 bp, 14 predicted proteins | sample 7446441 | NCBI WGS metagenome assembly JACCDS01 (sample SAMN15323445, study PRJNA562643) | freshwater metagenome | isolation source: river surface water | place: USA:Blue River Watershed | collected 2017-08-17
AGCGAGCGGGAATTGGGGATGCCCCTGTCTCGGCCTGCTCAGGACGAGCGGCGGTTTGCGGCCACCAGACGCGGATGCCCAATTCAGCGAGCATGGCCCGCTGGCGTTCGTCCAGGTCAAAACGGGTGGGGTCGGTCATGGTTGCAGTTTCAGGTTCAGGCTCATCACCACCGCGTGTTCGCGCTGCTGACGGCCAGCAGGATAGTAATCCTTGCGCAGACCGACACGGCGAAAACCGTAACGCTCGTACACCTGCAGGGCGCGCTGGTTGCCTTCCCGCACCTCCAGCCAGAGCCATTGGGCCCCCTGGCGGCGGGACCACAGGCACAGGGCGTCGAGCATCATGTGCGCCCAGCCCTGTCCTTGCCGAGCCGTGGCCACGGTGATGTTGAGCAGGTGGGTTTCTTCCACCCCTGCCATCGCCACCACATAGCCCAGCAGCTCATCGTGCACGCGCAGGCATTGCGCCCAGTAGCCACTGGCCAGGGCATCGCGGAAGTTGCCGCGCGTCCAGGGGTGGCTGTAGGCGGTCTGCTCGATGTCCATGACCGCCTCCAGATCGCTGTCCTGCATGGCTTGCAGCACGGCCGTCTGGCGTTCGGCTTCGGGGGCCGCCTTCATGGGGCGCCGGCCGCCTTGGCTGCCGCGCGCTCGGCGGTCGTCTGAGCCACCTTGTCGCGGATGTAGAGCGGCATGGCCTGATCGGCGGGCACGGCCTGGCCGTCCGCGAACAAGCCCGGCGCCAGACGCAGCAAGGCAGCGGCCGTGGGCAGCGCCTGCACCCGTTCGCCGGCGGGCAGGCGTTCGCCATACGCCTCGAAGGCATTACCGGCCAGCAGCAGGCGGGGCACATCGGGCGCGACCACCCGCTGCGGCGCCACCACATTCAAAGCATCGCGCATGGTCCAGCGCTGGCCATTCCAGTCGTAGGCAGCGCTGTAGACCTCGTCCATGCGGGCATCGAGCAAGGCCAGCACCGTCAGGGGCTGGTCGATCACGCCGGCACGCACGCGGGCCTCTTCGGCCACTGCCAGCAGCGTGTCCACCGGCAACACCGGGATGTTCGCGCCAAAGGCCAGGCCTTGCGCCACCGCACAGGCCGTGCGCAGGCCGGTGAAGGAGCCGGGTCCGCGCCCGAACACAATGGCGTCCAATTGCGGCAGACCCACGCCCGCCTCGGCCAACATGGCCATGGCGGTGGGGATCAGGGTGCTGGAGGCCTGGGCGCCTCCGGGCAGCGAGCGCACATCGGTGTCCCCGTTGGCGGCCACGCCGATCGACAGGACTTCGGTGCTGGTGTCAAACGCCAGCCATTGGCTTGCGCTCATGGGCGGGCCCCTTGAGAAGCACCTGTGGGCACAGGGCGCGCGGCCCTGACACCCAGCAAGATGCCGCCCGTCACCAATGTCAATCCCGCCAGCAGGTTCCAGTGCATCGGCTCACCCAGCAGGGCCACGGCCCCCAGCGCCGACAGACCAGGCACCAGCGCCGTGATCATGGTGGTGCGCACCGGCCCGAAGTGCCGGACCATCTGCGTGAAGGTGATGCCGGAAATCACCACCGAGCCGCCGCCCTGAAACACCAGCTGAAACAACAGCTCGCTCCACGGCGCCTTCGCAATGTGGGTGGGCCACCAGCCCAGGCCGGTGAGCAAAAGGAACAGGGGCACGAACACCACAAAAGCAAACGCCGTGATCGCCATGGTGGCGCGCACGGCATCGAGGCCATGGCGCCTGGCGATCACTGTGTAAGCGGCCCAGCTGCTGGCAGCGCCCATGAACAGCAAATCGCCTTTCCAGACCTCGCCCCCGTCCAGCGCCCGCAGCAGGCTCACGCCCCCCACCAGCAGGTCGCCCAGCACAATGCAGCCCAACCCCAGGGCTCGGGCGGCAGGCACTTTCTCTTGCAAAAAGGCGATGGCCAGCAGGGTGGTCCACAAAGGCAGGCTGCCTGGCATCAGGACCGACGCGTGCGCCGCAGGCGCAAAAAAGAAACCGGCATAGGCCAGCAGGGCATACATCAGGCCACCGAAAAAGCCGGCCGCCACCGTCACGCGCCAAGGCAGGGGCGACAAACCCAGCAAGGATCCCACCCGCTCGCCACGCGCACGCTCTGGGCGCATGAGCCACCAGGCCCAGGGCAGCAGCACGCTGCTGGCCCCAACAATGCGCATGAGCGCAATGTCCAGTGGCAACAGGGTGTGCGCGGTCGAGGCACGCGCAATGAAGATGAACGAGGTCCAGATCAGCACCGTGACAACGGCCGCCATCAGACCGACGGTGCGGGCAGAGAAATGCATGCGCAGATCATACGATCCTGCAGCCCGGCTACCGGGCGATCAACGTTGTTCCCACAATCACTGCGGCGAGCCCCAAGCCATGCCAAGCAGTCAATGCCTCGGAGAAGAACATGGCTCCAAAGCAGACCCCGAATACAGGTACCCAGGAAATGTAGCTGGCAGTACGGCCCACTCCGATGGTCGCAATGCCTTTAGACCAGACGACAGATCCGATCCCGGTCGCAAAAACTGCGGAAAAAGCAGCCAACGACCATTGCCACGCAGACATGCCGGCGACCTCCACCAAAGGTCGGGAGACCAAGGCTCCCGCATGCAGGCAGAGCATCAAGGCCCCTGCCACATGGACAGCCAGGCTCACCGCAAGCGGAGAACTGCTTTGCGTCAGTCGCTGTATGCAAAGTCCTCCTGCGGCAAATGCCAGAACAGACGAAAAGATCCACAAATCACCCCAAGCTGCGGATGTCAATGATGCATGTGGACGATTGAGAATCACAAGGGCTACACCGACGAGAGCCAGGACTATTCCATACATCTGCCGGCGGGTAACCCTCCGCTTGAAGAACAACGCTTCCAGCGACAGCGACACCGTTGGCCCCAGCGCCATCACAAGTGCGGCATTGGTGGCCGACGTTCTGAACAACCCTTCAGCAAAGGCAATTTGTTGGCAGTAAACAAGAAAAAAGGCCGCCGCCAGGAGCAGCATCCATTTCTTGAAAGACCATCTTGTCCAGAGGCCTCCAAAGAAAAAGTAAAGAACCGCCATAACCAGAGATGCCAGCACCATCCTCACGGAAGCCACCAGCATCAGATCAAGACTTTCAGTCAATCCTTTGACAGCCGACAGGTTCACTCCCCAGACCATCATGGTCACGAAGAGTGCAACATGCACACGGGTTGTTTCTGAAAAACGACTCGCGCGCATTGACGTGGATTGGAACAAAGATGAACTCAAACCACGACGTGCGTATCGACAAGAAACGTCGTGATTTCATCGATGAATTCCGTTGCGTGCTGCATGGTCTGAACACCTTGGGGCGACGCGAAAGCCGCATTGAGCGTCTCCGGACTTTCAAACCAAAGCTCGACGATTCCGTCGATCGGCAGACCGTCGTAATCCACCACATGCCCTTTGGGAGATTCACGGTGGGTGATCAGGTTCTGCCGATAGCCCAGCACACCTGGCAAAGTCTGCACCAGCTCAGCGTGTCTGACACGCCATTCATGGGCGAATTTCTCGGGCGAGACGTCTGCACGGCGACGCAGAAATGACATGCGTTTGAGCGCCTGGCCGACAGGAGGTGGCGTGATCACCTCGTTGGGTTCTGCGGCAATGATCCGGAGGTGTCCGATGAAATGCCCTTCATCGTCAATGAGCTTTTGACCCAATGCCTGCGCAAACGCATCGTCCATTTTTCTGGAGCTGTCGAACCAAAGCTGAGAAATGCCATCCACCGACTCAGGACCGCGCTTGTAACTGATCCCGCGCTGCACCGAATCGGTGACATGGTTCTGGTGGTAAGTCAAAAGACCTGGCAGCTGCGCAGCCAGCTTGGCGTGCTGCTCGCGCCAGTAAGTGCGAAACCGCTCCGTGGACCAGTCTTCATGCTTGTTCAGCAATCCCATTCTGACTTGCATCGTGTTTCTCCTGCTGCTGGCGGTCTGACTGGCAATCAGCCCTCGAGGGCTTCCCACATCTGGCGATCGCGGTCTGCGGTCCAGATGCGTGGATCCGGGTGATTGGTGGCTTCGTCGTAAGCGCGGGTCACATCAAACGGCATGCAGTGGTTGAAGATCACCCACTCGCCGTACTTGGGCTGAAGCTTGGCAAAGGTCTCTTCATAAACTTTGCGCAGATCTTGGCCGGCATCGGCACCGGCTTTGACGCTGGCCCAGACATCGCTGATGAAGTCACGCGTCACTTGCAGGCCTTTTTGCACCTGGGCTTGCCCTCTCAGGGCCGGACCACGACCGGGCACCAGGGCCAGCGGGTCAAGGGCCGCAATGTTGTTGAGGGTTTGCGGCCAGTCCTGGAAGTAGGCGTCCCCGGCATAGGGCGTGGCGTCGAATTCCACCAGGTCGCCGGAGAGCATGGCGCGCTCTTGGGGCAACCACACCACGGTATCGCCCTTGGTGTGGCCTCGGCCGAGCTGCAAGAGCTGAACTTCCAGCTTGCCCAGCCACAGGGTCATCTTGCCGGTGAAGGTCATGGTGGGCCATGTCAAACCCGCCGGAACCGTCTCCAGATTCTGGAAGAGTCGTGGGAATCGGCCAATTTCGCTGGCTTTGTCCTGTTCACCTCGCTCCACGATGAGGTCGTAGGTGTCCTGGCTGGCCAGAATCTGTTGCGGCTGGTAGGCACTGGCCCCCAGCACCCGCACGGCGTGGTAGTGGGTCAGCACCACATACTTGATGGGCTTGTCCGTGACTTCGCGGATGCGGCGGATCACATCGGCCGCCATGGCCGGGGTGGCCTGCGTGTCCGCCACCAGAACCGCATCGTCACCGATGATGATCCCGGTGTTCGGGTCCCCTTCGGCCGTGTATGCCCAGGCGTGTTCAGAAATTTGTTCGAATGTGACCTTCTTTTCCTCAAGGTCAGCCGCGGAGGCAAATGTCTTGGTCGTGCTCATGAATGTTCCTGTTCAATGTCCGATGGATGAAGATGGACGGCCCTAGAGGCTGTCGAGAAATGTCTGTCGCTTTTGAAGCCATACCCCGTGGCGCACATGCCAGTCGGCAAATTGCGGATCAGGCGCCAGCGCCCACTGGGCATGCAAGGGCCAGTAGGGATCAAACAGCGCCTCACGGCCAATGGCCACCAGATCGGCAGCGCCGGAACGGATGATTTCGTCTGCCTGGTGCGGGTCCACAATCATCCCCACGGCCTGCGTGAGTACCCCGGTTTCTGCACGCACCTTGCGGGCAAACGGCACCTGAAAACCCAGACCGCGTGGCACCGGCAAGGCTTTGGTCTGCTCCGTCAGGCCGCCGGATGAGCAATCGATGACATCCACCCCGATTGCCTGAAGCCGGCGCACCAGCACCACAGTGTCGTCGGCGCTCCAGCCACCGACCGCGCCATCCACCACGGACAGGCGGCACCACAGGGGTTTGTGACTGGGCCACGCGGCCCGCACGCGTGCAGCGATGTCGATGGCCAGCTTCATGCGCCCTTCAAGATCACCACCGTACGCATCGGTTCTCTGGTTGGAGAGGGGCGACAGGAAGCTGGTCACCAGATAACCATGGCCAAAGTGAAGTTCGACGACATCAAACCCGGCTTGATCCGCCCTGCCTGCAGCCCTTGAAAATTCATCGACCACTTGCGAAATTTCTTCCAGGGTCATGGCTTTGGGGGTGGACCACCCCTCACCGGCAGGAATGGCGCTCGGCCCCAAACGAACCCAGTTCGGATCGTCGGCGAGCATCTGGGTGGTCGTCAATGCGTCTCCGCCCTCCCAGAGCGGTTTGCTTCCTGCCTTGCGCCCCGCATGCCCGAGCTGAACGCCAATGGCAGCGCCATTTTGGTGGACAAAATCCACCACATTGCGCCACGGCTGGACATGCTCATCCCGCCACAAGCCTGCATCATCGCGGCCAATGCGTCCCATGGGAGAGACGGCGGTGCTTTCCGTGAAAATCAGGCCAGCGCCACCCAGTGCGAATTTTCCCAGGTGCACCAGATGCCAGTTGTTGACAAACCCACCCGGTGCAGCGTGCTGCATCATGGGGGAAATGACGATGCGGTTCCTGAGTTCGAGCGAGCGAACCCGCAGCGGCTTGAAAAGCGCTGTCGACATAAGGTGGTGTCCTGTCAGTGTGAGCCGAGGTAGGCCGCCCGGACGGCTGGATCTTTGAGCAATTGCGACCCGGTCCCTTCGAGGGTGATTTTTCCGGTTTCGAGCACATAGGCCCGATCGGCAACCGCCAAGGCCTGGTTGGCCATTTGTTCCACCAGCAAGATCGTCAGTCCGGAGTCGCGCAGCGCACGGATGGACCTGAAGATGTCCACAATGATCAAGGGGGCCAGACCGAGCGATGGCTCGTCCAGCAGCAGCAGCTTGGGCTCACTCATCAGCGCGCGTGAGATCGCCAGCATCTGTTGCTCGCCTCCGGAGAGCGTGCCGGACATCTGGTTGGCGCGCTCTTTGAGGCGTGGGAAGCGCTGGTATTCCCGCTCAATGAGCTGCTGCACCCGGTCTTCATCCGCTCGGATCGAATAGGCCCCGAGAAGCAGGTTCTCGTAGACCGTCTGATCGGCGAACACACCCCGGCCTTCAGGCGACAAGGCCACGCCCAGACCCACACGCTGATGCGCAGGCACGCCGGTGCAGTCTTCGCCGTTGATGAACACCTTGCCTGCACTCACAGGCTCCAGTCCGACGACGCCTTTGAGCAAGGTGCTCTTGCCGGCACCGTTGGCGCCAATGATGGTCACCACCTCCCCTTCCTTGACCGAAAGGGAAACGCCTTTGACCGCCTGGATGGCACCGTAGGAGAGTTCTACTGATTCAAGTTTGAGCACGGCTGACCTTTCACGCGGGCATGGCTTGTACATCCTCGGTGCCGAGGTAGGCTTCCACCACTTTGGGGTTGGCCTGGACTTGCGCCGGAGTGCCCTCCGCAATCTTGATGCCATAGTCCAGCACGATCACATGGTCAGACACGCGCATCACCAGATCCATGTGGTGTTCAACCATCAGGATGGAGAGCCCCATGCGGCTGATCCGCACCAGCAGGTCGCCCAGTTCGGCGGTCTCCTGGGGGTTCAGGCCTGCCGCTGGTTCATCAAGGAGCAGCAACTCCGGATCGGTGGCCAAGGCCCTTGCCAGTTCAGCCCGGCGCTGCAGGCCATAGGGCAAGCTGCCAGCAGGCACATGGGCCAGATGAGAGAGGCCGACGAGTTGCAGCAGCGCCAGCGACCTTTCTCGCGCAGCAGCCTCCTGCTTCACCGAGGAAGGCAATGACAACAAGGACGCAAAGAACTGGTTGGTCATGCGCGTATGGCGACCCAACATCACGTTGTCCAACACCGACAAATCACCAAACAGCCGCAAATTCTGGAACGTGCGGCCCATGCCCAGGGCGCATATGGCGTGTGCCGGCTTGCCGACAACGCTCTGTCCGACGAAATCGACACTTCCAGAGTCAGGCGCCACGATGCCGGTGAGCATGTTGATCATCGTGCTCTTGCCTGCGCCGTTGGGTCCAATCAACGCATGGACATGGCCGCGCTTGAGGCTGAACGAGACATTCTGGGCGGGCTTGACGCCACCGTAGGCTTTGCACACCGCCTCGACTTTGAGCAATTGCGTCGAACCGCCGCTGGCCAGGTTCAATTGCACCTGTGGCCCTTGGCTGCTGACGGTCTTGTCTTCAATCACCGGCTTTTTGCGCAAGAAGTGGTTGACCACCCCCATGATGCCCCCGGGCATCACGTAGAGGGCAAACAGCAGCAACGCGCCATAAACAAAATGCTGCACCGATGGCCAACTCGACAGGCTGGACTCGATCAGGGTCAAACTGACGGCACCGACCAGTGGCCCGTAGATGGAACCTACCCCCCCAAAGAGCACCAGCAACAAGATGAAAATCGACAGGTGAAAGTTGATGAAGTCGGAATTGATGTATTGATTTTGCTGGGCCACCATGGCCCCGGCCAGACCACACGTCACAGCCGCCACAACGAACGCCGTGACTTTGCCCCGGTAGACGCGCACCCCCACCGAAGAAGCGGCAATCTCATCTGCCTGAATCGACAACCAGGCTCGTCCCTGGCGACTGGACACGATGTTGCGGATCAGCAAATGGGCCAGCACCGAGAGGCCGATGCCAAACCAGACCCATTGGTTCATGCTCAAGGGCTGCCCGTTCCAGGTCAGGGGACGGATGCCAAACAGGCCCTGTGCGCCACCGAACACGTCGGTCCATTCGGTGACCAGTTTTTCCACCACGATGCCAAAAGCCAAGGTCACCATGGCCAGGTAAGGCCCCTTGACCCTCAAGGAGGGCAAGGCGATCATGACCCCGCAGATGCCGGAAACCACACCGCCCAGGACAAAGGCCAGCCACGGGTCAATTGACGTCTTGATGGTCAGCAGTGCCACGGCATAGGCGCCTGCGGCAAACAGGCCGGCCTGACCCAGGGATTTCTGTCCGGCATAGCCCACCAGGACGTTCATCCCCACGCCACACAGGTAGTAGACGCACATCATGAAGGCGATGCGCAGGTAGTAGTCGTTCGAAACCGCACCAGTGGCAACGACCAGGACGGCACCGAAGGCAAGGACCGAGAGGAAATGCTTCGGACTCTTCATACTTTTTCCACCAGTTTGGTACCGAAGAGCCCGTTCGGACGGAACGTCAACACCAGAATGACCAGTCCGAAGATGGCCACTTCACGCCATTGCGCCGACCAAAGGTTCACAAAGGACTCCAGCACGCCCAGGATGAACCCTCCGAACACACAGCCGCGCGCATTGCTCAAGCCCCCCACCATGGCGGCAGAAAAGCCCTTGAGCCCGACGGCCAGACCCATGAAAAGGGAAGCCTGTGCGATGGGCGCCAGCAGAAAGCCCGACAGACCCGCCAGCCCGGAACTGATGACGAAGGCACCGATCATGACCAGGGTGACATTGATGCCCATGAGGCTGGCCACACTCTGGTTCTGTGCCACCGCTCGCATGGCTTTACCCACCATCGTCTTGCGCATGACGTGATCGAACGCAGCCATGATGACCACCGACACCACCAGCATCAGAATCTCTTGCGGCCGGATGCCGATCCCCATGAGACGAATCACATCATCGCCGACAGGGCTGGGCACAACCACCGGCTTGGGGCCCCAAATTGCCAGACCGATACTTTGCAGAATGACGCCAAAACCCAGGGTGCTCATGACCCAGGCCATGCCCGGCCGCTTGGCAAAGGGGCGCACACCCAGAACAAACAGCAACCAGCCGACAAAGCCCATGACGGCCAGGCTGGCCAGCAAGGCGCCGAGCTGAGCCAATGTGCCCGGATCAGCGCCGCCAAATGAAGTGGACGTGGGCAGCTTGCCCACGGCCAAGAACAGCACACTCATCCCAATGAAAGCGCCGGCAGAGACAAATTCGCCATGCGAAAAATTCAAGGTTTTAGTCGTTGTGAAGGTCACACTGAAACCCAGTGCAACCAGTGAATAGGCACTTCCAACCGCCAATCCACTGATCAATGCTTGCAATATCGCTTCCATCAAGATTCCCCGTTTCTAGAAGCAGGACAAGGGCGTTGCCTTGTCCTGTCGTTCTTGCGTATCAGCGCTTGTAGTCGCTGACATTCATCGTTTTGATGATGTCATCGGTGTACTTCACGAGTTGATCGCCATTCCACTTCACAAAGCTCAGATCACTTGCGGTGAGGGCTTCGTGATCGGTCTTGTCGAAGGGTTTTTCATAGGTCTTCATCACACCCACCACAGGATTCTTCAGGTTCTCCAGGGCCTCTTTCATCTTGGCACCATCGGTCCCGCCAGCTTGCTTGATGGCTTCTACCACCAGCAGCACGGCGTCATAACCATGGATGACAAACGGGAAGGCGCTCGGAGCCGCCAGCTTTGAAAGGGTGCGGTCGTACAGCTTCTTCTGTGCGGGGGTGACGGGGTTCACCATCGTGCGCATGAAGATGGGCTTGCCTGCGAGGTTCTTGCCCGCTGCATCATAGAAAGTGATGTTGTCGGCTGCCCAGGATGTCAGCACCAGCGGGAAGTAGTTGATCTTCTCCATGCTGCGCATCAGCTGACCGATCGGTGTGCCTTGTGCCCACAACAGGATCGTGTCAACGCCAGCGGCTTTCATCTTGTTGAGCTGAGAGGTCATGTCGGTATCGGCCACACCGAATTTCTCGGTGGCAACGGCGGACATGCCATGGAGCTTCATGATCTCTTCGAGATCTTTGAGACCGCCCTGACCATAGCCTGTGGTTTCACCCATCAAGCCGATGGTTTTCTTGGGCAGCTTGGAGGCATAGGTCACCAGAGCAGCGACCTGTTCACGGTCCACCATCGAGACACGGAACATGTAGTTTTCAGCGCCCGGGCTCATCGGTTTGGTGATGTCGGTGCCCGAACCAATCATGCCCATGGACACGATTTTTTTCTGGTTCGGAATGTGACGCCAGGCCAGCGCATTGCCAGAGTTGGTCGGACCAAAGACCGCCACGACTTTTTCGTTGTCGATCAAGTCGCTCATGTTCTGAATCGACTTGGGCGGCTGGGACTGGTCGTCACGCACCACCAGTGTCAGCTTGCGGCCAAGCACACCGCCCGCGGCGTTGATGTCTGCAATGGCGGCTTCGATGCCGATCACACCCGCCTTGCCGCTCTGGGCAGAAGGAGAAGCGGACAAGTCGCCATTAAAGCCGAGTTTGATGTCTTGCGCGTGCGAAACAAGGGCAGCACTCAGAGTCGCTGCAATTGCGGTCCGCTTGAGAATTTTGGCAATGCTCATGGTTGTCTCCTGACTTTAGTTGATGGCCAGAGGCCGGGTTTTTCGCTCTGCGAAACTAGAAAATGCATGATTCAGGCAAGGAATCCGCCATCCACCGCCAGGGTCACCCCAGTGACGTAGCTGGCCATGTCCGAAGCTAGGAAAACCACTGGCCCGACCAATTCCTGGGGTTGACCGACTCTTCCCATGGGGGTTCGCGCCATGAACTTTTCCAGTCGCTCAGGCGCTTCACGGGTGTAGCTGGTCATTGGCGTCTCGATCACGCCGGGTGCGATGGCATTCACGCGAATGCCTTCTTTGGCAAGTTCAACCGCCAAAGCCTGGGTCAACTGCTTGACAGCACCTTTGGACGGGGAATAGCCCACCACATTGGGAATACCGATGGACGCAGCGATGGACGCCAGATTGATGATGACGCCCCTGGTGGCGCGCAGTGCAGGCAAGAAGGCATGCGTCGGATGGAATGTGCCCATGACATTGACATCCAGGGTCCTGGCCAGGTTTTCTGCGGCTTTGGCATGGTCCAGACCTTCGCGGATGATGATGCCGGCGTTGTTGATCAGGATGTGGATGTTTCCGATGTCCTGAGTCACTGTCTGTGCAAGCACCTGACACTGCTCCGCAGAAGTGACATTCAGGCCGTAGCTCGCCGCCTGACCACCCGCTTCAACGATTTCTTGCGCAACTGTCTGGGCATTCTTCTCGACCAAATCGGTCACGATCACTTTGGCGCCGGCTTTGGCCAAGCCGATGGCGATTGCACGGCCATTGCCTTGCCCCGCCCCGGTCACGAGGGCCACTTTGCCTGTCAGCACCTGTGGTGCCATGTTTGAAGTCAGTTCCATAGTTATCTCAGATGAGGCCAGCAAATGACGCAGCCTGGTGAGGCTGCGCAGTTGCCTTAGCCGGGATTCTTCGCAAGGGTTTGACCGACCACATAACCAAAGGTCAGGGCTGGCCCCAGCGTGATGCCTGCACCGGGGTAGTTGCCACCCATGATGCTGGCGGCGTCGTTGCCCACGGCATACAAGCCCTTGACGGGTTGCTTTTCTTTGGTGAGCACCTGACAAGAGGCATCGGTGGCCAGGCCGGCGAAGGTGCCGATTTCGCCCACCACGATCTTGATCGCATAGAACGGCCCTTTCTGGATCGGCGCCATGCAAGGGTTCGGCTTGACCAGCGAATCGCCCTGGTACCGGTTGTAAGCCGTGCTGCCTTTGCCAAACTTTGTATCGACCCCAGTGACGGCATCCCGGTTGAAGACTTCAATTTCTTCTTTGAGGGCAGAAGCCGGTACGCCAATCACCGAGGCAAGTTCTTCAATGCTGTTGCCACGCTTGAGATAGCCACTCTTGAGGTGCTTGCCGATGGGCAGGGGGAACGGCGCGACTGCGCCCATCCCGTATTCACGCAGATGCGCATGGTCACAGACGATCCAGCAGGTCACTTCGCCCTGGCCCTTGCACGCCTTGACGAGGTTCTGAACGAAATCGTGGTACGAAAGTGCTTCATTGCCGAAACGACGGCCATTGCTGGTGACCGCAATCACACCGGGTTTGGCACGGTCAATGAAGTGGGGCATGACACCCTGAGACCCGTCGCTTCGCTTGGACACCGATGTGGGGCACCACGCAGCGGCATTGGGAATCGTCGGATCAACCCAGCCGCCTACAGATTCACCCAGACGCAATCCATCCCCCGTATTGAGCTCTGGCGAGGGCGTGAAGTGTTCCCGACCTGTCGGTGCATGGGGGAAAAGCTGCTTTCTTCGCTCGATGTCAAACGGAAAGCCCCCGCAGGCCAGCACCACGCCGCGCTTGACGCGGATATCGACAGGGCTTCCATCCTGCACCACGGTCACCCCCGTCACACGGTCACCGTCGACAATGAGTTTCTTGACTGGCGAAGACAACCACACGGGGATGTTGAGGTCCATGGCAGCTTTGGCCAGGCGGCCTGCCAGCGCGTTGCCGTTGGTCAGTGTCATGCCGCGACCGTGGATCAGCACATCCAGCATGTGACCCGCAAAGCGCTTGGCCACATAGAAGAAGGATTCCAGCGACTTGAAGGCGCGCAGGAAGTGCCACAGCTCCTTGCCCGAGCCCAGCATCATCCCGAACACGGTGAGTTCAGGCACCGGGGGCGCCAACGCTTTCACACGGGGGCCCAATTGCCGCGCATCGAAGGGACGGGTCACCATGGACCGCCCCCCTGGCAGGCCGCCGGGCGCCTCGGCGTGATAGTCCGGAAACACCGGTGGCATATCGAACTGAACGCAGGTCTGGCTGGTAAAGAATTCAATCGCTTTGGGACCATTCTCGATGAAGGCATCCACGCGTGCGCCATCGAAGTGTGTGGTGGCCTCGTGCTCCAGATACTTGCGGGCGGCCCCTTCTGGCTCATTGAGTCCCTGCTCTGTCGCCAAGCTGGTCCCGGGTATCCAGAGCCAGCCGCCCGATCGGGCAGTTGTTCCACCGTAGACCGGTGCTTTTTCCACCACGAGCACCTTCAAACCTTCATGCGCAGCGGTCACTGCCGCAGACATGCCCGAAGCCCCCGTGCCCACCACGACAACGTCGTATTCCGTCTCTTGCCTGTCCATTGCCTACTCCATGTGTTCCATGATTGGATGAACGTTAGTTTATGGCGAATCTATACGATCCAATCTAATGGTTAACCCTTGATGTACGCGTCTTTCATTGTTTAACGATTTGCAGTCGATGAACTGACTTGCTAAAATCAAATCTGGAGACCGGGCCATGAAAAATGAAATCGAGCAGGAATCCCATGATTCCTCAGGCGAAAAAGAACGCCGTGGTATTCAATCCATCGAGGTTGGGGGTCAACTCCTGCTCGCCTTGGGCCATCACGGTCGACCCATGCCTTTGCGTGAACTCGCCAAAGCCGCGAACATGCTTCCCGGGCGGGCCCACCCTTACCTGGTGAGCTATTCCAAACTGGGCCTGGTGACTCAGGAACCGTCCAGTGGGTATTACTGGCTGGGCCCCACCGCCATTCAGCTGGGACTGGTCAGCCTGAGAATGCTCAATCCCGTCAGAGAAGCCACGCCCTATGCAGAAGCCTTGGCCAGGGAAACGGGCCACAGTGTCGCGTTGTCGGTGTGGGGCACCCAAGGTCCGACGATTGTTTACCTGTTTGACGCCATCTACCCGCTGCATACGAACATCAGAACAGGTACCCTGATGTCTCTGGCGGGCACGGCCACTGGCAGACTTTTCGCGGCTTATCTGCCTTCGAAATTGATCGAAGAATTCATGCTGGAAGACCATCGACGCCTCGGTCCCGACATCGCCAATCCGATCACGCCGGACAGCGTTCAAGAGTTGCTGGCTGAAGTCCGAAAGCATGGGTTGTCCAGAGCATTGAACAATCCAACCCCCGGGATTTGTTCGTTTGCGGCCCCCGTCTTTGATTACTCAGGCAACATCGTGCTTGGATTGACCCTGATGGGCCGCTCAGGCTCTTTCGATTTCAGTTGGGATGGCCCGCAGGCACAAGCCGCCAAACGTTGCTCGATTGAAATTTCCAAGCGACTCGGGCACACATCTTCAAGACTCGGTTAAAAGAAAGCAACTCAACGGCAGGGGTTGCTCCTCTGTCGAGCAGCACCGAGCAAGTACCGCGACCACGGGCATCGAAACGCCAGGCCAGGTCTCTGGCTAAACTTCAAGCCATGGGGTCACGATCACTTTGTCTTTTCTTGTTGTGCGGATGCAGTGCGCTGGCTTCCTGGCAGGCACAAGCGCAGTTGCCCCACGGCGTTCGCCAGGCCCTGCGCCAGGCGCAAGTGCCACCGGAAGCCATCAGCGTGCTGGTACAGCCGCTCGAAGGCGACAAACCGCCGATCCGTCTGGCCCACCGTGAAAACGAAGCCATGAACCCGGCCTCGGTGATGAAGCTGTTCACCACCTATGCCGGCCTGCAGCTGCTCGGACCCGACCACGTCTGGCGCACCCGCATCCTCACCACCGGCCCGGTGCAGGACGGGGTGCTTCAGGGCGCCCTGGTGATCCAGGGCAGTGGCGATCCCAAACTGGTGCTGGAACGTGCACAGGCCATGGTGGCCGACATCCAGGCCCGCGGTGTGCGGCAGGTGCGCGGCGACATCGTGCTCGACCGCAGCGTGTTCGACGTGGCCCCGCGCAGCGAGCCCTTCGACGATGAGCCGCTGCGCCCCTACAACGTGAGCCCCGACGGGCTGCTGTTGAACTTCAAGTCGGTGATCTACCGCTTCGCCCCGGACCCCGCCACCGGCCGTGCCGCCGTGCTCAGCGAACCCCCTCTGGCCGGGTTTGAAGTGCCCGCCGATGTGCCGCTCAGGAACGGGCCGTGCAACGACTGGCGCAGCGGCCTGCGCGCCGACTTCGGACAGCCGCTGCGCACCGCGTTCGCTGGCAGCTACCCGGTGAGCTGTGGCGAGCGCTACTGGCCGGTGGCGTTTGCGGCCCCCGAGGAATTTGCACCACGCATGCTGCAGGCACTGTGGACGCAGGCCGGTGGCCAGCTCGGCGGCCAGGTGCGCGCGGGCAACACGCCGGCCCAGGCCAGGTTGCTGCTGGAGCACACTTCGCTGCCCCTGCGCGAGATCATTGCCGACATCAACAAGATGTCGAACAACGTGATGGCGCAGCAACTGTTCCTGACCCTGTCTGCCGAGATGGGTGCGCCGGGCCGCTTCGAGGCCTCGCGCCTGCGGCTGACGCGCTGGTGGCGTGAACGTTTCCCGGGCCAGTTCACCCCGGTGCTGGAAAACGGCTCGGGCCTGTCGCGCA
>JACCDS012190345.1_pt1 | contig 15570 bp, 16 predicted proteins | sample 7446441 | NCBI WGS metagenome assembly JACCDS01 (sample SAMN15323445, study PRJNA562643) | freshwater metagenome | isolation source: river surface water | place: USA:Blue River Watershed | collected 2017-08-17
CACCGCGATTGCGATTATTAAAGTGCCACGCGTATTGCCGCGCCTAATTCGCCTGCCCGACGCATTGGCCAGCCATGACGGCATGGCCTTTTGCTTGCTGACTTCAGTCATTCATGCCCATATGGGCGATTTGTTTGCCGGGCGCGAAGTGGTCGGCTATTCCCAGTTTCGCGTCACCCGCGACAGTGATTTGTGGGTCGATGAAGAAGAAGTAAAGAACCTGCGGCAAGCGCTCAAGGGTGAATTGCAGGGACGGCATTTTGGCACCGCCGTGCGGCTTGAAGTGGCACGCAATTGCCCGGAATACCTGTCCGACTTTTTGCTCGACCAGTTTGAGCTTGATGATACCCGGCTGTACGCCGTCGATGGCCCGGTGAATCTGGCGCGCCTGTCGGCCTTGATCGATCAGGTCAACCAGCCCGAATTGCGCTTCGTCCCGTTTTCGCCCGGCTTTGCCATCACCAACACCCCCGGCAAGCCAGGTAGCGCAGGTGCCGCTGGTAGCGACATGTTTGCGCTGCTGAGAAAGCGCGATGTGCTGCTGCACCACCCGTTCCAATCGTTTCAAACCGTGTCCGACTTTATCCGCATAGCCGCGCTTGACCCGGACGTGGTGGCGATCAAACAAACCATTTACCGCACTGGCATGCATTCGGATTTAATGGATTCCCTCATTACGGCCGCGCATCAGGGCAAGGAAGTGACGGTAATTGTGGAATTGATGGCACGCTTTGATGAAGAAGCCAACATTAACTGGGCCGACCAGCTAGAGCACGCCGGGGCGCAAGTGGTGTATGGCGTGGTTGGCCTGAAAACCCATGCAAAAATGGCACTGGTGATCCGGCGTGAAGCCGAAGGCTTGCGCATGTATGCCCACCTTGGCACGGGTAACTACCACCCAACCACCACCAAGCTGTATACCGATTTTGGCTTGCTCACCGCCCATCCGGAGCTAACACTGGATGTGAACGAAGTGTTTATCCATTTAACCGGCCTGACCAAGCCCAAAAAGCTGAACCACTTATGGCTGGCCCCGTTCGCACTGCAAAGCTACATCATCAAGGCGATTCGCAACGAAGGGCAAATTGCCCGTTCCGGGAAACCGGGGCGTATCATTGCCAAAATGAATGCACTGGTTGATGAATCGGTGATTCGGGCATTGTATGCCGCCGCCAAGGATGGCGTAAAAATCGATTTGCTGATTCGCGGCGCTTGCTCGCTCAAGCCAGGCATGCCCGGCCTGTCGGAAAATATTCGGGTCTTTGCCACCATTGGCCGCTTTTTGGAGCATACCCGGATTTATTACTTCCGCAACGACTTGCAGCACGACGTGTATCTGGCCAGCGCCGACTGGATGAGCCGCAATCTGTTTCGCCGGATTGAAGTTGCATTTCCGGTGCTGGACAAAACCCTGAAACGGCGCGTGATCAGCGAAGGATTGGATCCTTACCTGAAAGATACGCTTAACAACTGGCAACTCGGCTCGGATGGCCTCTACCAAAAACGCCGCCCACGCGGTAAAACGGCGGCCTTTGGTGCCCAGCAACATTTGCTGCAACTATTGGCCGCGCCGGTTCAGCCGCCCAATAAACAGGGTAAATCAGGTGAAAAAAAAGATGGCAAATAAGATGAACAATAAACCGACATTTGTGCCCTGCCCTGTTTGGCCCATGAAAGGTTGGCGATGGAACTGATCCTGTGGCGCCATGCCGAGGCCGAATACGGCCCGCCCGACCTGGAGCGCGCCTTAACCCCCAAGGGCGAGCGGCAGGCGCACAAAGTTGGCCAATGGCTGGCGCGCAACCTGCCCGATTCGTGCCGGATATTGGTCAGCCCGGCCAAACGTGCGCTTCAAACCGCCGACGCAATCGGTCGCAAATACAAAATCGTGCCAGAAATTGCCCCCGATGCCAGCCCGCAAGCCTTGTTGCTGGCGGCAAACTGGCCCCAGCGCAAGGAACCGGTGTTGCTGGTCGGGCATCAACCAACGCTCGGGCTGGTGGCGGGCCAACTGCTAACCGGGCTGGATCTGGCGATGAATGTGCGCAAGGCGCATCTGTGGTGGATTATGCAGCGCGAACGGGACGGTGACAGCGAAACCTTTTTGAAGCTGGTGATGTCGCCTGAGTTTGTGAATAAATAGCAAGCTCGGCAGGTGCCGAGTTAGCAGGTGGAATGCAAAATTAACTGGTTGTTGTGCCAGCCACGCCCAAACCGAACAAGTAGAGAATACAAAAGCAATACTCGGTTAAGCTGGCATGCTTAACTTGAGTGAATTGAAATTCGCGTCCACTATTCACTCGGGCAATTGACGGTAATGAGTCGTGGCCTTTCCCCGCGTGCCAACGCACTGGGTGTCGTTCCAGACATAACGCACCACGTGCCATTCGGCCCCGTCACTTTTGAAATGACCTTGCCATCACCTTGCCGGATATCTACCACGGTTGTCTGGCGCGGTCGTGCGGCCGCCGCAATACCCTTCGCCAGCTTAGCCATTGGTGATTGTGTGGCGGCTACGCTACCATGCGATTTGCTTGTATCGCTTTCGATCTCCTTGGCAATGCTCTTTAACAATGCCGCATCCGGAAACAAGGTTCTGGCCGTTGCACCAATAGCCGGTTCTGTTTGTACGGCAGCGGGGGGCGATGGCGGCAATTCTTTGGTCGCGCCTTCAAGCAGTCCCACATTCTGCTGTGGTTGCGGTGTGGCAACTACAGGCGATGGCGGGGGAAGTCGTACCTTTGGCCGTTTTTTTTCTGGCGTTTTTTGTATTTTTGGCAAAATATCCGGATTGACTACGGTGATAGGTCCCAGCGCCTTCAACGGCAAAAATACCAATTGGATTTGGTTTCTTTCTGGCGTGGCGGCAAAGATTGGTGCCTGCAATGATTGGCGGGCCAGGTATCCAGCCATAGCCAGATGCAAAGCGACCACGAACACCATTACCCCGGTTCGTGGATTGGCCGATAGCGATAACCGCTTTATCTTACTAACCTTATTCAAAGCAAAGCCATTAAGAATCACAGTAACAATCTTGCTGCTGAAAGAATGATTTTACCAACTCTGGTAATGTTTTCATACGCACCAACGTGACAGTGTGTGGCAAATTCGATCATGTTTTCCTTTGTTTGCACCACTTTCTTACTCATACGATTTTTCACATGTACCCAACCAAGTTCATCGGGATTCAAATGTGACGAATATAGCGGCAATATGAATAGCGCCAGCAGCCCATTGGTACTCGCAACATACTCGCTATTAAAATCGGGTGCCTATTTTTATGGAAATTTCTGGCTACTTTTTTCCGCGCAACGCCTGCTTTTCCTTGGGAAGGGGGGAATAAACCAGTCGAACACTTTTTTGGTTAACATCAACCTCATAAATTCGCCCAAACTCCTCTTTGACTCTCAATAGCCCATCCCTAACACCCATTTTCACAATAAAAACGTCCTGGACGTCGCGTTCCTTCTCTTTGATGTATTTCGTCTTATAAATCGTCAAGTACCATAGATGCTCGCTGGTTAAAGCATTCACCGCTTCAATAAAACCGCCATTTTGCTCAAAACCGATTTCCTGGCCATTGTGGTGTACCAGAATTCGCATGCCATGCAACTCAACCGGGTCGACCGGGTCAGGGCCTATTCTTTTGCTCATCTTCATGGTTTTCCCTTAGCGGCAAATTCGTATTAAATCACCGTTGGATAGATAGCCGTTGACGTCAATTGCAAAATACCCCCAGCTATCCGCATTATTTATTGCATTCTCTTTGGGGAATGCCTTACAAGGCCGCAAGCCATTTTTATCATAACGCAAGTCTTTTGTCTTTAATGCGATGTGCGACGCTTCGTGAATAATCGTCTGAACACACATCCATAATTGCCCTGAATTTGCGTCCTTTTTGAAAGCGCCAGCGATATACATGACATATAATGGCTCCTCCCCTGCCGCCCACACATTCGAGTACTCGTTCTCATAACGACTTATGTTCACTCTGTCTGCAGGTCATCAGAAAAAATAAGTGATGGGCTATTGCAAACCGTACTTATTCAATTGGCAAACCGGGAATTGCCAGCACCACCATGGTTAGTCTTCGGCCCCGGAACCATCCTCCGGCCAATACTTTTCAATGAAGCCCATTGTCAGGCGTGTAAGTTCATCCAGCCCGCCCAAATACTCATACCCCTCGTTCAAAATGGTACGCAACCAGACGACCGTCAGCAATTCAGAGGCCAAAAACAGTTCCGTATCGCCCAGTTCCAACCCTTTCTTTTCCTGAACCAGATCAAGATACTTTTTTATCGAAGCGTCTTCTATTTGGTCAGCGAACACTTGGGAAAAAGCAACGCCCAGCCGACTCAGTACTTCCGAGTCAATATCGGCCTTTTTCTGCGCCACTTGTTTGCCAATTAGCATCAAGCCATTTAGTGCATCAAGCATGTCTAGCAGCCTGTCGGCCTTAGGAGTAATCTGCTGCAAAACCGCTTGCTCGATCCCTATTTCACCGGCTTCTTGGTCAATGTCGCGATATTGCCGCTGCGAAGTGGCCGGGCGGCGAACCGTAAAATCTGTCTTCGTGCAGCCGATTTTTCGCTTCGATTTCCTAAGTCTGACAGGCGGCTAGAGAAAACCGTTCAGCACGAATCAGTATGCGATCAAGCGCCAGCCACTTCATTTCCTCTTGCCGCCATTTCGAGGCGCAGGAGAAAAATGGTGCCACAGCAACCCCGGCGGTAAAGTTGTATTTTTAGGCCCAATTCTTCACACAGTGTGGCCACGCTTTGCAGCCCAATGCCGTGGCGGCCATTGCCGTGGCGGCCATCGCTGTGACTGGCAGTACCGCTGCTGTTGGCTGCGGCGGCGTCGCGCGCACTGCGGGCGAGCAAGTCCTGAAAATTTTGCTTCCAGTCCGACCCGCCTGCTTCGGGAAGGCCTGGCCCGGTATCAAGTACCCGGATTAGGCAGTTGTTTTTTTTGCCGGGCGTAACCAACACATGGATTGTGGTGCCGGGTGGGTTGTGAATAATGGCGTTTTTAACCAGATTGCTGATAATACGCTGCAAGTATTCTTCATTACTCCATACGTTTAAATAAAAGTCACCCTTTAGGGCAAATTGACTGCCCCGTTTTTCGGCAATCTGCATAAACGGAAATTCCATCTCTTCCAGTATTGTGCTTAACTTAACACTGGCGAAAATAGATTGTTGCCGGTGGATGGTTGTGCGTCGCAGTCCAAGCATGCAGGCTAAGCGGTCGGCAATATTGCTATTGAGCGAGATGATTTCACGAATCGATGTGCCTTGCCGTTCGCTGCTTGTTTCTTTTAATGCCCATTCGGCATGGATGTGTAAAAAATTTAATAGCGGGATGATGTCATGGTTGGCTTGCGAGACAAATTTGTCATGCAGGGCCAATGTCTCGTTGGCCCGGCTGATGGCATCGTTCTTGCTTTGCAAACGGTTATTCGCGTCGGCCAGGGCCAAATTGGCCTGTTCCAGATCGGCGTTCAATCGCTCCAATTGCGCGGCCTGTTCGGCGCGTTCTACGGCAACCCGAGCGCGTTCATCGGCTACCGCCAGTTCGGCCGATTTTTGGCGCAGGGCTGCTTCGGTGGTTTCGATCACATCAGTATTGCGCTTGGTCGTGACAATTACCAGAATTAAAATTCCGCAAAAAAAGGTAACCATTCCATACTGCTGCAAGCCATAGTAATAAATGAACCCGGCGGGGATAGCGCAAACACAAGCGGCATAGGTAGCAAGAATTTGGCGCTGCGTTAACCCCAGCACCACCCGGTGGCGAGCGAGGAAACCCAGCAAGCCAAAACATGGCCAGCCTGGGGCAAGTGTGCCGCTTGCCACGCGTGCGGGCCAAATAATACGGGTTAACTTTAACAGGACGATCGCATTGGCTAATGCCCGGAAAGTATCGGGCGAATCGCCCATGCTGACTGCAACTAGGCCATAGATTTGAACGAGTACATCATAAAAATAGATTTCTCGTAAGTCATGAAACAGCCTTCTCCCACCGAGCAGCCAGCATAGGCAGCACCAAAGGGCTGCGATACCGACCCCACACCAATAAATGCTAAAAAATGGGCTGATGAATGACAATAACCGGAACGCAATATACTCGGTTGCTATAAGGAAAAGTAATGCTGCGGCACGGGCAAATAGTTCGGCAGCATCTGTTGCACCCAGTTTATCGGACATGGTTCTGGCTCCTGCCGCTACTGCGGCTGTTGAGTTACTTGGCTGGCGGTGGATACGGACTAGCCGGATCACCTAGCTGCCCGGCGGCTGGCATCGGCAAAGTGTCTGGCACAGTAACGGCCAACACACCTTCGGCAAGGGACAGGGTAAATTCGAACATGGCGTTTCCTTTCGTAAGGGGTTAAGGGGCGTTCATTTTAGCAAACCCACCCCCACCGCGCCACAGCCGCATGCCTTGCCGCATGGTTTGCCGTGCAAACCGTCCCGGCAGTTGTTACAATAGCGCCCAGTATATTGAAGAGATTCTCGAAATACAGTGTGAAGTGCTTCACGATTTTTTCGTGACCAGAGCATATTCATATTAAAATTCTCATAAACCTTATTTAAATAATTAAACTCACAATAAAATGGAACCTAAAATTTTACTGGTCGATGATTCTCCCTTTATTCATGATGTTGTTACCAGACTACTGGCCCCGGACTATCTGCTTACGGTGGCACACGATACGGCTGCCATGATGCAGCACTTGGGACAAACCCGGTTTGATTTGACTGTGCTTGATCTGGACTTGGCCGATGGGGTGCGGGTGCCACATATTTTGCCCAACATCAAGCAGCATTGTGGCCGGGTACTGATTTTCTCCAACACAATCAACCAGCGCGATTTTGATGCCTGTCTGGCCGGAGCGGTAGATGGGTATTTGGTAAAAAATCAACCGATAGCCGACTTGCCCCGGGCGATACGGGCGGTTCTGGCCGGGCATCAGGCGTTTCCGCAGGCGCGGTTGGCAACTTATGCGCAGCAAGGCGGCACAGAAGCGCCACACTTGAGTCGCAGCGAGGCCGCAGTATTGGCGTATTTGGTGATGCACCCGGAAGCGAGTAACCCGGAAATTGGAAATGCGGTATTTTTAAGCACGGGTCGGGTGGCCAATATTATGACCAACCTGTTTCGGCTGTTCCATGCCGATAGCCGCAATGCGCTGGTGGCAGCAGAGCGGGTGCAAGCCTATCTGGCGCGGCAAGTAACCGCCGCTGATGTAAATTTTGGCTAGCCAGCCCCAGCATCATCGCCGTAGGCGGGAAAATCGCCGCCTTCGCGCTGCCACGGCTGAACGGCAATGCTCGCCCGATTACGGCTGGCTATCGGTATTTGTAAAACTTAAATTATAATTAATTGAAATTTTTGTTGCAAACTGAAGCATTTCGCGTGCCGCATCGGTGGGGAGCACTTCGCCGGGTAATGGCATGATCTGCATTTCTTGTTCGGTTAATCGTTTTGTTTGTTGGTTATTCAGCATCATTAATTGAATCCTCAATTTCATCTTCGCCATCAGGAACAAATCCACCTGTCGAATTGGTTTTGCCGGAAGCAAGGCCGATAGGCTCTTCTAGCCCTTCCAACCTAGCTGGGTCAAAAATATAACAGATTGCATCGCGGGCGAACTCTTCTAATGTTTGCGGGTGTTCCCGGTTGCGGTATTCTGTCAAATCAATAATTTTCTCACTCATATTTTAACCATTTCCATTTTAATAAAAAGAAAATCGCCTTTGCTTATATATTTAAAACCGAATCGCTCATAATACGAGCGAACTGCCTCATTAATTACCCCAAAGAAATATAATGAAATGACTAATTGGTGAAGTTTTACATGCAAATTAGGTAAAATTTCCCTCGGTAGCGTGAAGGTAGGTAAAATTCTTCCCTGTTGTTGTTTTTCGTTAATAAAATTAAAAGATTATGTGGCGCGGGGAAGTAACTTGCTAAAATGTTGCCAAAATTTGCGAGCCAACGGCGTGCTTTTTAGCAGTGCTGTTGTGCCGTGGCTACTGGCACCATACTATGCGCCCGCAGTCGCGCACGGACGCAGGTGCGCTCACGCACAACTCCACCGCCCCGGCACGCGCCGTGCGCAACGCGACCTCCTTTTCGCGCTGCATATTGCTGCACCGGTGCCAAAGTAATGGCGGTTAACCGGAAGCACAAAAACATGAATAAAGCGAGTAAGCTGCGGCTGACTTGGTTTACTGCGCCAACCAGCCAAACAGCCGCAAAAATGTGTAATAGCTGTATTATTTTTACCATTACCTTGGGGAAATTATGCTACAGCATGCGCCAAGCACGGGGCTGGTTGCACAGCGTTAGGCTAACCGGTTTACGATAAGTTAGCACAAAATAATTTCCCCAAGGAAAATACAAACAAGACATTTATGACTTTGTTTGCACTTGCCGGCTGGGCTGTGTATAGTGTGACGGGCGCGCCAAAGGTGGGCTGCGAAGCACACTTGGCACTGGCGATTTGGCCACGGCTGGCCAACGCATGGTTTTGCAACAGTTCAATGGCATAGCGTGGGGATTTAATGAAACAAAATACACCTCGTTTGCCAACAATGCAGATACGCTGTTCAACTAGCGGCGCTATCTCGCCAATTATCAACTTTATTCTTATTTTGGCAATGTTCACGCCATATTATGGCAACGCCAATCCCGTTGTCACCGACCCCATATCGCTGCATTTGCCAGTTGCCGAAAATTTGAAAAGCTATGCTTTGGCCGCATGCATCGGCTACGGCTTTCCAGAGGCAGCCCTTGTGCAAAAAGAAACCCGTTTGGCTACCCAAGCGTATTTCGAAGCCGGACAGGTTGGCATTGATGCCTATAACGATGTTGCTGCACTGGCACGCACGTTTATTGCGAAAAATTACCTGAGCGAACAAGGTGAAAAGTGGACGATCATTAAATGCGTTGATTTAATTAACAGCAAAGAGTTGGCAGGCGTTATAAGGAAACATACCCAATCAAGATCAGGCAAAAATGCCAAATAGGGCATTTGAACACATTACACGGAATGGGGCAGGCCGGGCCACGAAAGGCCGGGCCACGAAAGGCCGGGCCAACCAGCAACCCGACCTGCCGCCCTGCCCGCCGACTTAACTACCGATGCGCCCGCCGTCGTTTTTGGTGATCACAATAGTGGCCGAGCGTGGCCGTCTGCCTGCACCATAACCGGCATTGGCTGGCCAGTTGCTGGTGTATCGGGTTGGATCAGCAATATTGGCCATCAACGTGGTTTCACCCGGATGCTGGACATTGATAAACATCGTCCGGCCATCCGCTGTTTCGGCGATCCCGGTCAGTTCACTCCCGACCGGGCCAACCAGAAAGCGCTTCAGGGTATCTGCGGTTGGCTTTTTCCCGACATAGGTGGTCACATCCAAACTGCTGCCATTGGCCCGTGGATAATTCAACACCACCCGATTGCCATCGCCCACCTGACCCGGCAAGGCGGCCAGCATCATGACGTTGGTGACATCGGTATACGCCCCGTCATCGGTCTGAATCCAGCAAATGCCGGTCGCTTGACTAAAGGCCAAGCCATCCGGGCTCGACATATCCTGATCATTGGTCAGGCTCGACAAATTGATCCGGCCAGCATCGGCACCGGCTTCGGCAGCGAACAAATACACGTCCCAGGTAAAACCGGTGGCAGCCGAACCTTCACTGCCCTCCCGGATCCGCAGGATATGGCCATTCGGGTTGCCATTTTGCGCAGTCGTGCCGCGCAGGTCGGTATAGGCGCGTGGATTGGCCGAATCCGGTGCCAACTGGGATGAACCGGACGGTTCGGCCCGGCGGTTGCTGTTATTGGTCAGGGAATAATAAATCTCGCCATTGGCCGGATTGACCGAACACCACTCGGGACGATCCATCTTGGTGGCACCGACCGCATCGGCAGCCAAGCGTGCATTGACCACCACATCCGCATGGTCAGCAAAGGCATACGGGGCATAAGCGGCAATGGCGGGGTTGCTCAGGGCCAGTTCGATCCAGTTGCCCGAACCATCGGCATTGAATTTGGCCACGTACAGCTTGCCGCTATCCAAATACTTGTCACCCATTGCCAGTGGATTGGTCGTATTCGCATCAGCCGCATCCCAGTTCGCAGCCGAAACAAACTTATAGACGTATTCATTGCGCGAATCATCGCCCATGTATACCGCCAGCGGTCGCCCCGCTACCGGAAGGCCAAAGGCCGCGCTCTCATGCGCAAAACGGCCCAGGGCAGTGCGCTTTTTGGCGAGCCGGGTCTTGTCGTAGGGATCCATTTCAACAATGTAGCCCATGGTATTGAGTTCATTGCGGTAATCATCGCTACCATTGGCGGAACTGCCGCTGCGGCTAATGTTCCAGCGTGCATATTTGTCCTGGCTGCCCGCGCTTTCCCAACCATGGCGCGAGGCAGCGCCCTGATTGCGGCCATAGCGCCGAAGCGAGGCGACACTCTTGTCATTGCCGCGCGCGGCATCGTCGGCAGCGCCACGGGTAAAGTAACCGGCCCAATTTTCTTCACCGGTCAGGAAACTGTTCCACGGCGATTTGCCGGTGCCGCAGTTGTTCAGCGTGCCACGGGCTCTTGTGCCGTTGTTGGAAAAGCGGGTGATCGTCAGCGCATTGCCGCGGGCCGGGCCAGACAATTCAACTTCGGTCAGGCTGGTAATCCGGCGGTTGAAGGCCGAATCGCGCACATATTCCCAGCGGCCCGCCACCCGGCGCACTTCGATAAAGGACACCCCGTGCAGCGCGGTTTCCTTGTCCACTTCGCTGGCCGGACGCGGCAAGGTGGTGGTGCCGCCATTGGCGTGGATAAAGAACGAGGACAGCCGCTCATCGGTGGTCGCTTCGTGATTCATCACAAGCAAGCCACGATCAATCGAATTGGTGGCCGCTCTGCCATCACGCGACAGGCCAAACCACTCCATGCCATCGTGGTGGTCACCGGCGCGGTTTTCAAAGTCTTCATCGGTGCCGTCATTCCTGAAGGCCGGGGTGGTGGCGGTGAGCGGATCGCCCAGCGCATAGATAATGCTGGCGGTATACCCGGCTGGCACACTCACCGAATCAGCCAAACTCTTGGGCACGGCTGAAAAAGACAGCAACCGTTCCGGTGTCGCAACAACCGCTGGCGTTTGGTCGCTGCTACCACAGGCGCTCAGGCCCACGGAGCTCATCACCATGCCAACAGCAGAAGCCGCACCACCGCGCAGCAGGCTGCGCCGACTCAGGCGCGCATCCAAAATGGCATCAAAATGGGCATTGGCGGTATCGTTATAGCCAATATCATCGGGGTCAATCCGGGGAGCAGAGCGTTCTATAGGTTTATTCACAGCAATTTTCCTAGTCTAGAGGGTTGGAATGCAACGGCATGATACACAAAAATCATGACTGTTTTGTGACGTAACATGAATAATTTGCATTTCTCTGGCATTGTCATGCAACTATTTGCCCACAAGGGCCGCGCCGCCGCCAGCGCACGATTCCCGTACCGGAAAATTACACATGAGAACGGCACTCGGATCAACCCAGTCTGCACTCAATGCTACGCATGAGGAGATGGATGTAACGAACTAAGTAGAACCTGCCGTTTGCTCAAATTGGCGGTGTTATCATCGGACTGGGTTCTCCATTGCTATCCTTGAGCACTTGCGGCAAGACATTTACCCCTGCCCCAGCGCTTCGAGCGCGGTGATCCATGCATGAAAATCCGGGCATTCAGCGCGAATCGTGCGCAAGCCAATCAATTCAGCGATCTCCGCCCCGTGGATCACTTTGTTGTATTGATTTTTCAGGATACTTGCCAAGCGATTTGATGGCGAAAGTTCCGGCTTGGTATTGATGTCTTCGGGTGTGGCAAATTCCGCGCGCGCAGCCTGCAACTGTTTTTGAGCTTTGTTATTCCAGCCGTCAATTACCCACTCGAATTGCTTGACGTCAGAAAACAGCAAACTCTCAAATTCGTGGCGCTGCACATAAGGCGTTACAAAGCGTGCCTCAAAACCGGGAATCAGACGGGCTGCCTCACGCAGTATCGCCTGCTCCAACTCTGCTTTCGATTTGCCCTTGGCCCGGGTAAACCGCACCCAATCTACCAACGTAGAAATATGATCCGAGCTGCGATATTCAAATCCGATATGTGCAACAATCCGCGCCACCGTCACATCGCCACCACCCTGCTTTCCCGGCCCGGTTTTGATCAGGGAAGGATAGGCCCAGACACCGAACTGGCGCAAATGCGGTTGCAAACAAAGTTCAACAAAGCGCTGTTCGGTCTGCCCTTCACAAATGATGCACAAGCGCTTCATTCCCGTCCCCTAATGCCATCTTTGAGCCAAATATCGGACAACATATATTCACCATCCAACCAAGCCTGGTATTCCTCACGCGGCATTTTCTTTAATTGAGTTGCGCCATCCCTGGCACTGGCTACGATTAGGTTTTCCAACTCAAAACAATTAACCATATAGGGCGATTGGGTAGCAATAAAAACTTGCCGTGTTTCCGCAACCCGCTTGAACATGGCTGCCACCAACTCAATTGCATGGGGATGCAAGCCCAATTCTGGTTCGTCAAACAACATTACGTCCGGCAACATCCCTGGCGGCAGATTTAGCAATGTAATCAAACAAAATAGACGCAATGAGCCATCGGATGTTAAATGAGGGCCGAATATCTTCTCATTTTGATTACTACGCCATGTTAATAATATTTTCCCTGCTATTGGTTGAAATTCAAAGTCGGCAAAGACAGGCAATATCCGATTGATGTACCGAATAATCATTGCGTAACGCTTCGGTTCAGTTTGCTTTAAGCGAAACAAAACGGGGGCCAAATTCGCACCGTCTGAGCGCAACGCGGCAAAATCATCACAATCTTGTCTCTGCTTAATAGCAGCCTTGCTCGATGTGTCATGAAATTGGTAGGTGGTGCAACGCTGCAATAATTCAACCATAACCTTGGCCGTCTTGCTGGTGGTGGCATATTCCAAAATAACCGGTTCACGGGTTGGGCCGGGTAATTTTGTCCAAGGTGCCTCACCAGTGCGGCGAGTATCCGAGTAACGGTATGCCTCATCTTCAATCACCAGCGTATCACCCGCACCGGAATAGACCAAGCCTAACCGATAATCGTTGATGCCCACTTGCGTCTCGATGCGGATTTGGGCGTTAATTCTGTCCGTGACTCTTGAACCAAAAAACAGTTGATCATCCCCCCCGCCATTGTAGGCAATGAACCCTTGAAACCTCGGGCCACGCAACATCCAACCCAGCATGTCAAAAAAGCGGATCAAATTCGACTTGCCAGCACCATTTGCGCCAATCAATACCGTCAACTGCGGCAGTTCCAGATTGTCAATCCTGGCCAAACTGCGAAAGCCCTCAATGCTTACACTCTTGATGCGCCCTTGCAATTTACTCTTTTGATTAGCACTCGCCACCACACCCTCCGTCTCTTGCTTATAAACTACGTATTTGCCTTACAATTTAGCAATCAGTGCCGCACATCCACCGCATTTGTGTATTTTGTGGTTTGCACACCGGCATCCGCACCAACCCGGTGCGCGATACCCGGCCTCAGCGTTGCACGCCGACATTGTAGCCGGAATCAGTACTGTCCCGAGCGCGTTTTTTCGCGCCCGGCTTAGGCAAAACGAATGCCCACCTCCCAGGCAAGGCCAACCGTGTAGCGCTTGTTTTTTGAAACGAACCGATTGACCAGGGCTGGCCAAGCCCTTGTTTATCACCTGGTTGGTGGTGGCGGTTAATAGTCAATTTGCAAGGCGCGTATGAATCTCGTGCATTAATTTCGATGCGGCTGAGCCGAACGCCGCCAAGCAACCAAATGCGCTACAATCACCCCATCCATTCCCACCTCACACTTTCCAGGCTAGATCATGATCATTCTAATTACCGGGGCCAGTTCCGGTTTTGGTGCCGAAATGGCACGGGTATTTGTTGGCCATGGGCATCGTGTCGTCGCATGCGCCCGGCGCACTGAGCGGCTGGCACAGTTGGCGCAAGAACTGGGCGAGGCACTGTTGCCGCTTGCGCTCGACGTTTGTGATCAAGCGTCAATCGATGCCACGCTGGCCGGTTTGCCGCCCGAGTGGCGCACGATTGACGTGCTAATTAACAATGCCGGACTGGCGCTGGGCACAGAACCTGCGCATCAGGCCTCGCTCGATGAATGGACGACCATGATCAGCACCAATTGTCAGGGGCTGGTGGCGATGACTCGCGCGATCTTGCCCGATATGGTTGCACGTGGCAGCGGCCTGATCATGAATATTGGTTCGGTGGCCGGACGCTACCCGTATCCGGGCGGCAATGTGTATGGCGCGACCAAGGCGTTTGTCGAACAATTTACCCTGAATTTGCGCGCCGATCTGGTCGGCACCGGGGTGCGGGCCACCAATTTGGCACCGGGTCTGTGCGGCGGGACGGAGTTTTCCAATGTCCGCTTTCGCGGCAACGATGAAGCTGCGGCCAAGGTGTATCAGGGCACCACGCCACTCACCGCGCAAGACATTGCCAATACCGCGTACTGGGTCGCCACGCTGCCGCCACATATCAATATTAATCAGATTGAGATGATGCCGACCTGTCAGGGGTTTTCGCCGTTTACCATCAAGCGCGAATCGTAGGCGCGAAAGCAGCCGCTCCCCCCCACCACCAACCAGGTATCCACGACCATGCCAGCGCCTTTGCTACCTGCCACCAGAATGCCGCACGCCTGGCCCAGGTTGCCCGGTGCAGGTTTGGGTCGGGTGCAGCGCTGGCTATGGAGATTGCAGCGGAAATGGCTACCGGGCTTGCTGCTGGGTTGGTTGCTCAGTGGCGCGGTGCAAGCGGCCGATATTTACCGCGCGGTCACAGCGGAAGGTGAAGAGCGTTTTGCCACCCACGCACCGGATGCCAGCTACCACCTGTTTTTGCGCGACGAGACGCCCGCCACTCATCTACCCCACCCGCCGCGCCCATCCGATCCGATAATGGCACAACGGGCGCGGGCGCTGGCCCCCTTGATTACCGAACTGGCCAACAAGCATGCGGTCGATGCCAAACTGGTACAGGCCATCATTGAGGTTGAATCACGCTTTAACGCGCAGGCACGCTCGCACAAGGGCGCAGCAGGACTGATGCAATTGATGCCTGCCACCGCACGCCAATACGGCGTGACCGACCGCTACGATACGCGGCAAAATCTGGAAGCGGGGATTCGCTTTTTAAAAGATATGCTAAGCAAGCACCAGGGCAATGTGGCGTTGGCACTGGCAGCCTACAATGCCGGCACCGGAACAGTCGGCAAATACGACCAACGCATCCCCCCCTACCGCGAAACCATGCTATATGTGCCTGCGGTACTGCTGCGGCTACAGCTTGAGGATGCGGCCAAGTAATTTTAACCTTGACCGGGCTGCGACCGGCGCGGTGTGCCACCCTGCTTGATTCCTTGCTTGATTCCTTGCTTGATTCCTTGCTTGATTCCTTGCTTGATTCCTTGCTTGATTCCTTGCTTGATTCC
>JACCDS011264968.1_pt1 | contig 15569 bp, 9 predicted proteins | sample 7446441 | NCBI WGS metagenome assembly JACCDS01 (sample SAMN15323445, study PRJNA562643) | freshwater metagenome | isolation source: river surface water | place: USA:Blue River Watershed | collected 2017-08-17
GATAGAGATCGTAAGCCAGGTGGATTCGGAGGCGACCGCGACCGCAGAGATGGTGGATTTAATCGTGGTGAGAAGCGCGAAGGATTCGGAGGAGACCGCGACCGCAGAGATGGTGGATTTAATCGTGGTGAGAAGCGCGAAGGATTCGGAGGTGACCGCGACCGCAGAGAAGGTTCTGGTGATAGAGCCTATTCTAAGGATTTTAAAAAAATAAAAGGTAAAACTTTCGATACAAAGAACCCCTATGCGGATTCTGATGCTAATGGGTCAAATGAACGCTCAAAGCCGAAAAAGGTTAAAAGAGAAAGAATTGAATCCAAGAGTGTAAAAGCGGGGTTTGGATATAAAGGTGCAAATCGTGATTTACAGAAACATGGAGAAGGATTGCAAAAAGGCAGTAGATTATTGCAAGAAGAGATCCGTTTAAATAGATATATTTCTAACTCTGGTTTGTGCAGTCGCAGAGAAGCTGATGCATTAATTGCTCAAGGACTGGTTCAAGTTAATGGAAATGTAGTTACAGAGTTAGGTTCAAAAGTGGGTCCAAAAGACGTGGTAAAAGTGGAGGGCAGAAGAATTATGCCTGAGAAACCAGTATACATTCTTTTGAATAAACCCAAAGGTTATATTACCACCACAGATGATCCAGACGGACGTAAGACCGTTATGGATCTTATTGATTTACCTGGCAAAGAACGTATATATCCAGTTGGACGATTAGATCGCAATACTACTGGAGTTTTACTTCTTACAAATGATGGTGAGTTTGCTCAAAAAATGACTCATCCTAGCTTTGAAATCAAGAAAATTTATCGTGCCAAATTAGATAGAAAACCTTCCAAGGAAAATATGTTAGCTTGGGTAGAAGGTATAGATTTGGAGGATGGATTTATGAACTTTGAACAAGTTGGATTCGTTGACGAGAACGATCCGTCGATTTTAGGTGTTGAAATTCATTCTGGAAGAAATCGTATTGTTCGTAGAATGTTCGAGCATTTCAAATACGAAGTAGAAGCATTGGATCGCGTGCTAATTGGTGAGTTTGATAAATTGAAGTTGGGAAGAGGTAAGTGGCGTTTCTTGTCGGATAAAGAAGTAGCATATGTTGAGAGATTAAAGCGTCAGAAGCCAAAGAAAATTGAGCCTAGAAAAGCAATTGATCCAGATAAAATGGACTTTAGTTTTGGTTCGATGGATTTCTCTGAAGAGTAAAATTTCTTTAAACATTAATCAATCCCGTCGTTTCGACGTAACTTTGTTACGTGAATATTTTACTGTTAGGATCAGGAGGGAGAGAACATGCTTATTCTTATTTTATAAGTCAAAGTTCTTTACTCAATAAACTTTTTATTGCACCGGGTAATGCAGGAACTGCATTGGTAGGGGAGAATATAGAATTAAACCCATTGAATTTTAATGATGTTTGGAATTTTTGCATCGAGCAAAAAATAGACTTATTGGTTCCAGGAAATGAAGACCCACTTTGTGCCGGTATTACAGACTTTATTCATAAAAAAAATGATGAATTAGGTAGTAGAAAAGTCGTGGTTGCTGGTCCGGATATGTATTGTTCTCAGTTAGAAGGGAGTAAAGATTTTGCAAAGGAATTTATGATTGAACACGAAATTCCAACGGCAAAATATCAGACATTTAATGAGCAAAATATTGCTGATTCAAATGCATTTTTAGAATCGTTAGACGCGCCATACGTATTAAAAGCCGATGGTTTAGCAGCTGGAAAAGGTGTTATAATTACAGAAGATCTACAAGAGGCAAAAAAGGTACTCAATGATATGATCGTTGGGAAAATGTTTGGTCAATCTTCCAGTAAGGTAGTTGTAGAAGAATTTTTAAAAGGGATAGAGATCTCGGTATTTGCTGTTTCCGATGGCGAAGATTATAAGATTTTAGGCTCTGCCAAAGATTATAAGCGTATTTTCGACTTAGATCAAGGTCCAAATACAGGTGGAATGGGCGCAATTAGCCCTGTGCCTTTTGCAGATGCTGCGTTTATGAAAAAAGTGGAAGATGATATAATTCGTCCCACTTTTAAAGGTTTGTCCGAAAAAGGACATCCTTACAAGGGTTTTTTATTTTTAGGATTGATGAATGTGAATGGCGATCCGAAAGTAATTGAATACAATGTAAGAATGGGTGATCCAGAGACAGAAGCTATTTTTCCTCGTTTGGAATGTGACATGATTGAATTGTTGTTGTCAATCGCCAAAGGTGGAATTAGTGAAATAGATTTTGAGTTAAAATCAGAAACTGCGGCAACCGTTTTCTCTGTAGCTGCAGGTTATCCATCATCTGTTGAAAAAGGACATGAAATCAGATTCGAAACAACGAAAATTGCTGGCAAAGTATCTGATGTTGATGGGTATATATTTCATGCGGGAACCAAATTGGTTGATCATAAGGTAGTTACTAACGGTGGAAGGGTGATTGCTGTGACTTGCCTTGGGGATTCAATTGAGTCGGCCACTCAAAATGCTTTTGAATTATTGAGTAAAATTCATTTTGAAGGAAAGTTTAACCGAACTGATATCGGGAAAGATTTGTTAAAATATGTCAATTGAAAATATTTAAAGGGTTATGAATAAAGGACGAATTAATAGAATGAAACCCAAAGCAAGAATATTGATTAATTTATTCCTCCGGGGATTATTAGTGGTGTTGCCAATTGCACTTACTATTATTATTCTGATTTGGATTTTAGGGATATTAACCGATTTGTTGCATCTAAACGATTTATCTTTTGTTGAAATAGTTATTTATTTAGTTTCAGGATTAATTGCAATCACTTTAATTGGGCGATTTACTCAAGGCGTAGTTGCACAGCAGGTGTTGGAGTTCTTGGAAGGAATTATTGAAAAGGCACCAGGTTTATCCTGGATTTTTGGTACCACCAAGGATATGACCGAAGCATTTGTTGGTGACAATCGGAAGTTTACCAAACCGGTTAGAATTAAAGTTACAGAAACTACTTGGAGATTGGGTTTTTTAACGGACGAAGATTTAGAAGAGTTGGGTTTACCTGGTTTTTGTTCTGTTTATTTACCAATGAGTTATTCTATTGCGGGGGAAGTGTTAGTTGTAGAGAAAAAGAATGTCGAAAGAATCAATGTTGATCCAAGTGTTCTAACCAAATTCTTGATTAGTGGTGGGGTAACAGAAATAAAATAATTCGAATTATCCCTTCAATGAGTGTTTAGTGTTAAAAATATTGTACGGGTTAATTCGTGCAATGAGATTTTGGGGATAATTTTAATTTCTACCTAGACTATTTTAACTGGTTTAATCGTTAATTCGCATAGATATGTTATTCTTAACTTTATTACAAGCAACTAATGCTGTAGCAGATACTGCAAATAAAGCCGCTGCAGCTGGAGCAACTGAACACGTTTCCGCACCTGTTTTGGAAATTATGACCAAAGGTGGTGTGGTAATGGCCTTATTGGCATTCTCATTGCTATTGGCCATATATTTCATAGTTGAGCGTTATATTTATGTAAAAAAGAGAGCTGCTATCGACAATAACTTAATCAATGTCGTAAAAGATAGCTTAAAAGAGAATCGCCCTGATTCAGCTCTGGCATATTGCGACAGAACTCCTACGGCTCAAGCACAAGTTATTGCAACAGGATTGAGATTCTTGGGAAGTAATATGCGTGAAATAGAAAGCGCAATGGAAACAAAAGCATCTGTTGAATTAAGTGCAATGGAAAGTAATTTGCATTATTTGAGTTTAATTGCTCGTATTGCGCCAATGTTAGGCTTTGTGGGAACCATTTGGGGAGTAATCAATATTTTCTATTCTATTTCAACAACGAATGACTTGAGTATCGGTGCTATTTCTGGTGGATTGTATACTAAAATGGTAGCAAGTTTTGCAGGTTTATTAGTCGGAATCATTGCGTTTTTGGGATATCAATTGTTTGTTAGAAAAATTGATCGTTTTGCCGAAAGATTACAAGAGCAAAGTTTGAATTTGATGGAAATTCTAGTAAAATCTCACTTGTAATTCTCAAATTTAAATAAATATGAAATTAAGAAGGAGACACAGAGAGGAGGCCGAAGTTGAATCTTCCGCTCTGAATGATATCATGTTTTTCTTGCTATTGTTCTTTCTAATAGCAAGTACATTGGCGAATCCCAATGTAATTAAAATCATGCTCCCAAAAGCCAAAACCACATCAACCGTTCAAACCAAACCATTCATTTTAACTGTAAAGTTTGATGAGAACGATGCTACTAAATCACAGATTTTCTATTTTGTTGGAAACGAAAAAGATCCCGTTTCTTTAGAAACATTGCAAGAACGTTTAATTAAAAGTCGTGATGAATTTTATGATCCGGAAAATCCAGAAAATCGATTGAATGTTGTGTTACGTTTAGATCGAAATCTTACAGTACAGCAGATGGTTGATGTAATGGAAATCGGAGCGAATTTGGGAATTAGAATGGTATTAGCTACGGATAAATCTAGAAGCTAATTTACTTTTTAACGGACTCAATTCAAATTAATATGTAATTAATCCAAGATTAATACTTGGTTCGCTATTAATAGTTGTGAAGGTATTTTAATGCTTATTAGCTTTGATTATCCTGCAAACTTATTCTAGGTGTCAATACGTGTAATGGCCAATCATGTACTTGAAATAGAGGCCTGTTGAGAATGCGAATTGCTTGCGATCTAGAATATATATAGGTTCCACTCTAAAATCAATAATAGATGGACTGTTTGGGATCTGTTTGCTGTAAACAAATCGAGTCTGAATCATTTGTCTTCGATGAACTCGGTTATCTGAAATTGATACATATTCATTTGAGAAAAGTTTGGCACCTAAAGGACTTGAGTAATTATATCCATTGAAGTACGTTAGAACAATTCCCAAATGGTTATTCAAATAGATTGAAGTATTTGATAAAATGGCATGTCCATTTTTCAAGGTTTTTAATGATTCTGGTGAAATATCATTTGCTCCTAGATAAAGAAACTCTGTGTTCCAGTAATTGAATTTCGAAGTATATTTTAATCCCGTTGCAAAATTGAGCAATGTGCTTATTGGTTTGCCAACGGCTAATGCTTCACCGCCTTGATGATATATCATCGTTTGAATAGGTAAAGTAAATCTTCCGTATTTATGCAGTTTTGCTGGGATAATTTGATAGTTCAATCTGTTGCCGAAAGCGATAATTTCTTGCTGGGAAGTTTTTCTAATTGCTAGTTGCCTGAATTCAAGCCAAGAATTGAAATCCACTCTTTTTGAGAACTTACGATATTCAATACCGTATTCAACAGGCCGGGTGAAGGTATATTCATAGTTGTAAATTGCTTCTACCAATCGATGATTGGTATTGGAATTCAAACTCCCAAAAGTGAAATACGATTGTTTGAAGAAATATTGAATGTTGAGTATGGGAAACAGTTGAACTTGATTCCCTCCATAAGGATAATTCAATAATAACCCCAAGTTCATGCGAGATTGCAATAATCTCTGGGCTTTTTCATTTTTTGATTCTCTAAAATATCGCTCTTTGTGCTTAAGATTAACATTATTTAAACCCAAAATTAGTTGGGTTCCCAAAAATGTTTCGCCTGGATTATGAAACTCGCTATATTCATTGTTTTTGAAATAGTTTAACGATGTTAATCCGATTGCATTTTTGCTAACAGTTGGAATGGGTTCTGTCAGTAGTGATTGCATGGATTCAGATCCCCTGAAACTTTTGGAATTGAATATCCAAGGAGAGTATATATCTGAAACTCGCACCCGGGTTTGACTATCTGGTTTAATTGCTGATATTTCGATAGCAGTGGTTAACGGTGAATTGAAGATACGATTTTCTAATTGCGCATTTACATCCCCAGCAAAAAGAAATAGCAAGAAAAGCGGTTTAATTAAATGGAGTTTTATTGATTTATTGGAGTAGAAATGTGCACATTTTAACATAAAGCAAAACTGGTTTTAAAATAAAATTGCGTCATAAAGATGATTAAAAACCACGCAATTTTCGGAATTGATTTCGTGAATCTACAATAAAAATACTATTGGTGTGCTTCTCAATAAGGTTTTGATATGCTTCTCTGGCTTTTTCGGGATTATTGAGCTTGAATTGATAAAGTTGACCAAGGTAATAATAGGCATTATCCGAAAGAATATCAGTAGGATAAGCGCCAATTAATGTGTTGTAGAGATCTTTGGCGCGTTCATAGTCGCCCTGATTTTCAGCGATTTTGGCCTTCAAATAAAGAACGTCATCACCCAAAGAATGAGATGGGAATTGAACAGTTATCAAATTGGCATAGTATAAAGAACTATCAAATAGCATCATTTTTTGATACAATTTGGCTTTTGAGAAATAGTTCATCGCTGTAAAGTTGCTATCCACGCCTAGATTGTCTGTAATGCAAAGTGAAAGCTCCATTGCATCATTGGAAATAATCCTTGAGGTAGCGCCTTTAAGGACATCCAATTGCATGTTTGCCCATTCGTAATCTCCACGATAAAACGACAGTTCAGCTCGTTTGAATTTGGCTAATTGTCCTAAATTATCTTCGGTAAATGATTTTTCAACTTGAGCTAAAAGCAGTTCGCTTTGCCATACATCTCCAGAAATGGTTAGTACTTCAGCTAACGAAATTTTTGCTTGAGCTAATGTAGATTTTTGAAGATATTTTGATTCAATGAATGGCTCCAAAACCCCAATAGCAGAATCACTTTGATGGAATCTCTGAATGTAAATTTCACTTAAAATTTCAGCTACAGGTAGAGCGTCATTAATGGCACCATTATCAGAAATGTATTTTTTGCATGAATTGATTAATAGATTCCAGTTGTTTTCCTGTTTTGGAGATTGCTTAAAGCGATTGTATTGACTTTGAAGTAGAAATGTCTGAGCGCGAGAAAAATCATTACCATTTTCCCCAAGAGCAACACAATAACTAAAGCACTTTTCTGCCGTTTCATAGGCTTGATTTGAAAAACACAGTATGCCCACTTCAAAAACTCTGCGTCCATCCTCCTTCAGGCGTTTATCTAAAGATCGTGCATAAACAAATGCTTTTTCCCAATCTTGTAAATTGATAAATGTCCATTTTAACCATTCTGCCAATGCGGGTACATTTGGGGATTGTTGGATTTTTACCATCAATAATTGTTGAAGTGACACAATGTCTGCACTATCGGTGATATAGGTGTCGAAAATTTGCTTCAGTTGTTCGTAGCGGATATTCGAACTTACCATTAAATCGAGGTATCGTTCCAACGCTTTTAATCGATTTCCGTTTTCGAGATAAAGCAGTGCAATCTCATTTGAAATTTGTGGATTGTCGCCGTAAACTTCTTCGGCTTGTTGGAGGATGAGTATCGATTTATCAGGTAGATTTCGGTATTTAAATAAATCGGAGGCTAATAATGCAATATTTAAATTCCCTTTGGATTTGTCTAATATGAAGGTAAAGAGTTTTTCACTTTCAGATTTAGTTTCAGACTTTAACTGCAATATCCAGCACTCGTCAACTAGAAATTGAATGGGATTATTACTCTTCTTTCCGATTTTTTTGATGTGTTTAATTGCCTTTTTATGTTCATTTAATTGAACTAAACTTTGAATGTAATTCTCGTAATACTCTTGATTTTGCGGGGATTTTTCGACTAAATCTTCGTATAGCAGCACTGCTTTATCGAATGATTTATCTTCAAATAATTGTCGAGCTAATTGATCATTGGTTTGAGCAATAGCTGGTCTCCCCAAAAGGGTCAGAGCTAAAATGAACCATTTTAATCGGAGCTTAAACACGTTATTATAGACTAAATATTGTTTCCGAAGTTAGTCTGCATTGGAGAAAAAGTCGCTAGGTTCTAATTGTTTTTCTACCATTTTTTTATAAACCCCATTCTCTACACTCATTAAATCCATGTGATTTCCGGCCTCAATTATTTTTCCGGCCTTCATTACGAGAATGTTATCAGCATTTCTAATGGTACTTAGTCGATGAGCAATTACTAGTGAAGTGCGATTTTGCATCAATTTTTGTAGTGCTTTTTGAACTTCAAATTCACTTTCGGAATCTAAAGCAGAGGTGGCTTCATCCAAGATTAAAAATTGAGGATTTCTCAATATAGCACGCGCAATGGCGATTCGTTGTTTTTGCCCACCGGATAATTTCATTCCACGATCTCCAACTTCTGTATTGAATTTGTCTGGGAAATCGTTGATGAAATCCCAGCAATAGGCATCTTTTGCAGCTTGGTGAATTTCTTCATGTGTAGCTTTTGGATTACCATAAGCGATGTTTTCTAAAATGGTACCTCCAAAAAGAATGACTTCTTGAGGCACTAATGCAAATTGTGACCGATAATCGTGAAGATTGAAATTCGCTGCATCAATATCATTAAGGGTAACTTTTCCATTTAGAGGGTGGTAAAACTGATACAATAATGCGGTTATCGTAGTTTTTCCTGAACCACTTGGACCCACTAATGCAGTAGTTGTTCCGGGTTTGAGTGAAAAGCTGATGTCTTTAATGATATAATTATTTGGGCGCGATGAATATGCAAATTCAACATTTTGAATGGCCAATTGGGCATTTTGGGGGATGTTTTGATTGGCTGAATTTCCTTCTGCTGGAGAGTCAATTATATCTAATACGCGATCAATTGCCCCCAACGTTTTTTGAATTTGAACGAATTGTTCAGCTAATCCTCCAATACTTGCACCTACAAATGCGGTTAACAACATAAAATTGAATAATTCACCTACCGCTAATTCTCCTTTTTGAACCATACCAAGTCCCATGAATATTAACCAAACGATGGCACCGAATAAACACACTATGATAAACGAAGAAAATGCTCCTCTCCAATATCCACGTTTGATGCTTTCTTTTTGTAAGTAATCGGCATTTTCAACGTAACGATTTAGTTCATATTCTTCATTGGTAAAAGCTTTAACATTAACAATTCCTGAGGTAGTTTCTTCAACGATAACGCTATTTTTGGCAGTTATATCTTGTACTTCTTTAGAAATACCTCTGATGAATTTCCCAAAGAAAAGAGCAATGACAATTATAACTGGAATTGTGGCCAACATATATAAAGCCAATTCTTTAGAAGTTAAAAATATGAGAACTATACCACCAATACCAACCAAAATCTGTCTTAAAAACATGGCTAGATTGGTAGTAAAAGTATCTTGAATCTGTGCAATATCTGAACTGAACCGAGAAAGGATTTCACCAACACGATTGGTATGAAAAAAATCCAAATTTTGATTAATTATTGATTTATAAAGGTCTTTACGTATGGCAAAAGTCATGTTTTCTGTCACTCTCACATAAAGTACAATTCGCAAAAAACTGAATAATGCTTGTACGGCAAAAAGATAGATGAAATAGAATGCAATTTCTCTTAGTTTGGCGGAGTTGGGAGCAGTTGAAATTCCTGATTTATCATACACGAAAACTCCATCCATCATACTCCCAATAAGTTTGGGGAACATGATTGAAGCACCGGCAGAGATTGCTAAGAATAAGGTACCTAAGGCAAAGAGCCATCTATTGCGTTTCGACATATATCGAAACAATCGCAATGATTTTCTGAGATTTTCCTTTGAGAATTTTGCTTTTGGTATGTCTGGATTTTCGGTGATTTGATTGCGTCGAGCCATAATGGTAAAAAATGCAAAACAAATGTCGTACAAAACGCGATTAAAATTGGGGGCATGGATGCAATTAAATGTATTTGAACAAAAAAATTCGACGAAATGAGTCTAATGAATACAATAAGATATCAGTTTGAAAGAAATATAGTTATTCAGGAGCTTTTAGATTTAATATTTCCTCGTCATTGTGTTATTTGCGATGATACATTGTGGGGCAAGCATGAAGTTCACTTGTGCGTTCATTGTTTTTATAATTTGCCTCTTTTAGATATTCGAGATACTTCAATGAATAATTTTCTGGGGAAGTTATTTTGGGGAAGGTGCAATTTTGAATACTGTTGGGGATGGATGGAATATAGGAGTGGAAGTAAAACCTCCAAAATTATAAAAGAACTAAAATATAAGGGAAATCCAGATATTGCACAGTATTTGGGGAAATTAATTGGTGAGAGTTTACTGGAGCAGGAACAATTAAAGAAGCACGAGGTGATTTTGATTCCCGTTCCAATATCCCCCGAAAAAAGAAAGAAAAGAGGATACAATCAAACAGAGGAGATAGCTAAAGGCATTTCAAAGGTGTGTGGGTTTGCTATTGAAGATCGTTTTTTGGTAAGGAATATCATGCGTGATTCGCAAACTCGAATGAATCGGGTATCACGATTTGAAAATATGCAGGGTGTTTTTAACATAAATTTTGGAATTTTTAATGAAATAGAGCAGTCAAAATCGAATCGGTTAAATGCGCCTATATTGTTATTAATTGTAGATGATATTGTTACTACAGGGGCAACTATAGAAACGTGTTACCGTGCGATTACAGATAATTTAAAAGTAAAAATTGGTGTGTGCTCATTGGGCTTAACAAACAAGTAGTATTTTGAATGGGTAAAATGATTATTTTTGTTGTAAACTATCTTCATTATGACGAAAAGATACTACATAATTATGTTGTTGCTATTGACTACTGTTTTTCAAAAGTCATTCGCTCAACGAACCTCACAAAATGTGATGGGAGTAATGGTGCCGAAATACATGGCAAGTGGCGCAAGCAACGGACGAGGTGTAACTTATGCTCGTTTGAAAATTATGAATTTGATGCCAAATTCTTCTTACAAGTACATTATCCGTGCTTGTAGTTTGCAAGAAATGTCATCAACAGCATTAACGCCAGGAGCAGGAAATGGTATGTATGTTAAAGCAAATGGCAAACAACATTATATCACCAGTCCTTCATTTTCAACTACAGAACACGACACAATCACTGCGTCTATGACAGGTGATTACGAAGGTTGGTTTGCTATTGTTGGAACAGGTACTGGGCGATTCACAGCAGGTAACAACTTGTATTTATCATTAACCTTCTTGGGAATTCAATCAAATGATACTTTGAAGTATTACTGTGAAGACTCATTAACAGTGGTTACCTATGGTACTACAACAGGAAGTAATTCCGGTACTGGTATTTGGGGCAAATCGATGGGAGATACAGCAAATTTTGTTGCGTTGTATGAAAGCTCTAATGCTCAGGGAAGACCATTAACCATTGCAAGTATTCAGGGCGATGTGCATACAGGTGCTACTTTTGTAACATCTGCAACATCAAACGTTCCTGCATGGTTTAGAGATTCAGTTTATGGAAAAACAGGCAGATGGGGAAGTTTTGTTCCGAATGATTTGGATTCAGGAGTACGTTCAGTTGTACAACTGAGCTCAAAAACAGGATTTTTTGTTTACAATAACTTTGATAAAGATGGTGTTTGGGGACCCACAAGTTTAAATACCGTAAAACCAACCGGTGGAATTAGTAACCCTTTAAAGCTTACACTTTTTGATGCTCCATTGGTTCAGCCAGAGGTGCAGTTTTGGAAGCGTAATTCAACCACAAATGAAGGTTCCGGCAAAGTTGAATTATACGTTACCAGAAAATATAGTAACTCAGAAAATCAATCGGTTAGATTGACAGTTAGTGGTGGAACCGCTACTGGTTCAGGAACGGACTACACAGTAACTGTGCCTAAGACCATTACATTTAAACCTGGTTATGATGTTAATGATACCACTGTAATTTCATTAACTGATGATAATGTTTCTGAAGGAACAGAATCAATATTCTTTAAGTTGGATCAAGCTTCAAATTGTAAATTGGGAACTGAAACATCTCATGGTATTGATATTTTGGATAACGACGATGCATATGTTTCCGTAAAAGCAAGAGAAGTTAAAGTAAATGAAGGTGCCTCCAAAGTAGGTATCGAAATTAAAATTGATCGTGCGGTAACTACTCAAAGTAAAATTCGCTTAATGGTAAAATCTAAAGGAGATAGTACACTGATTCCTTCTGAATTTTCTTTAAGCCAAACGTACAACGATACTACTTTCTCATTGGGTAAATCTGCTAGTGCAGATTCTGTAACGATATTCGCTAAAGTGGGTGATGATGTTAAAGCGGATCCAGATGACACCATTAACTTAGTAATTCGTAAGATATCTGGAGATGGTATAATTCGCGACTCCTTGATTCGTGTTGTTATTCTTGACAATGATGGTCCAAGTACTATCCAAATGATTGGTAAATCCATAAATGTGAACGAAACTGGAAAGTCAGTTGATGTTCGTGTTCGTGTTGTGAACAGAAAAGATGCTGGTGGAGATTTCGCACTTAGATTGTACACGTCTGAAAGTTCGGCAAAAGAAGGTTTAGATTTTACATTTAATCCAACATCACAATTAAAGACGATTTCGAATACAACTCCAGATACCATCGTATTTAATGTTCCTATTAAAGATGACGCTCTATTTGAAGGTAACGAGCGAATTAAATTTGGTTTGATTAATGTTTCTAACGTAATAATCTTACAGCCAGATTCATTTATCGTGAACATTATTGATGACGATTTGCCAATTTACTCTATTGGTAAAATTAACAAGCAAACAAAGAGCGATGGAACTGTTGATTCTTCAGGGATTCGTTGTCGTGTATTTGGTGTAGTATATGGCGTTAATACGCGTGGTACTGGATTGGGCTTCACTGTTAGAGATCTAACAGGGGGAATTGGTGTTTATTCAGCAACAAAGACCTATGGTTATGCTGTAAATGAAGGTGACTCTGTGATGATTCAAGGTAGAGTTTCTCAATTTCAAGGAAGTGCACAGATGGATAATTTGGATACTATTGTTTGGATTAGTTCAAATTCTAAATTGAAATCACCCGTTGTTTTAACCACAAAAGTTGGAGAGACTCACGAATCAGATTTGATTCAACTACGTCGTGTTAAATTAGTAGATGCCGCGGAGTGGCCTGAAACCGCATTGAATGCGAATGGTTTCAAGTACGTTCGAGTAATGAGTACAGATGGTCGTGTTGATACATTGAATATTGATGCAGAAACAAATATCGACGGTACAACCGCTCCTACAGGATATTTCAATGTAACTGGTTTAGGAATTCAGTTTGACAATAAAGCACCTTACTTTGAAAAGCATTATCTAGCACCTCGTTCATTGAGTGATTTTGCTGCGGCTTCATTGCCAACTATTAAGTTCTCTAAGTCTACTGACGAAATCACTGAATTAGCGGATTCTTTCACTATGGAATTGAACATTCTTCCTACTGATGAGAATTTCAACGTTGATATCGTTTGTATCGGCGGTACTGCAGTTTCTCCTACTGATTTTGATTATGTTACTCGCACACTTGCTGTGAAGAAAAACAATAATTTCTATGTGATTAAAGCAAATATTGCTGATGATGCAGTGTACGATGGTGATAAAACATTGGTTTTTGCATTGAGAAATCTTGATGGACCTGGTTTAATCGGTAAAGATTCAGTGATCACTGTTACCATTAAAGATAACGAAGTAAATAGTGTTAATACCTTTGCAGTTGCGGGTATTCGTTGTTTCCCTAACCCAAGTTCTGGTCAAATCACGATTGAATCTAAGAAAATGATTTCAGGATTGCAGGTGTTGGATTTGAGTGGACGACAAGTAAAACAAATTAGTTCACAATTAGAATGTGGAAATAACACCAGTGTGAATTCATATACTATTGATTTGACTGGTTTATCAGGAGTGTTTATTCTATCAACAGAAGTTGAAGGAAGAGTCTACACTCAAAAAGTATTAGTTAAATAAGTATCATAATTTTTATACTTGAAGGGGGGTAGTTAAAAAACTATCCCCCTTTTTATTTTGGGAAAGTTTCAGTGCGTGGATTCAAATGAGTAATTTGTAACTTTGTTCAGATTTGAAAGCAGTATTAAAATTTTTGAAATATGCCTCTGACTACAAGGGGTTAATATTTGGCAACTTCCTATTTAATTTATTTTACATTGTTTTTCAGCTGGTGTCATTATTAATGATAATGCCTGTGTTGAGATTCCTTTTTTCTAAGGATCAAGATGCAACCAAGTTGAAATCGGGTTCACATGGAGTAGGCGAATGGTTCTCTTCTGTTTATGATTCGTTTTTGAATTGGTTTGCAGGTTTAGCATTGGGTGAACCCTATAAAGCACTTGCATATTTGAGTATAGGATTGGTTGTAATTACCGTATTTAAAAATATATCGCGTTTCACCGCCATGAATTTTATGGTTCTTATTCGAAATAAAAGTGTAAGAAAAATGCGGTTAGATATCTATGAGAAGTGTTTAAAACTACCTATTGCGTTTTTTAATAATGAGCGAAAGGGGGATTTGATTTCGCGGATGAGTAATGATATAAAAGAAATTGAATTTGCTTTAATGGTATCGTTAGAAGCGCTTTATTTTCAGCCATTGAATATCATTATATTTATGGTAGCTTTGGTAGTATTATCACTAAAACTGACCCTTTATATTCTATTATTTCTGCCCATTACTGCTTTAATTATTGGCTTAATAGGAAGATCGCTTAGAAGGAAATCCTCCAGAAACCAACAATTACTGGGTAAAGTAATGAGTTCATTCGAAGAAACCTTGGGCGGTATTCGGATCATTAAATCGTTTAATGCATCTGAGTTTTTTTACAAACGTTATAGCCAGCAGGATCAAGAATACACAAAGAATAATATTTCTGTACAAAGAAGGTACGATTTATCGTCACCGATTTCAGAAACAATAGGAATTACTGTTTCCGCTGTTTTACTTTGGTTAGGGGGAAGTATGGTTTTTCGAAATGAATTAGACCCCGAGTTTTTCCTGACCTATTTTGCTATTTTCAGTCAGCTTATTCCGCCTTTTAAAGCTTTTTCAAATGCTCTGTATGCCGCACAAAAAGGTATGGCTAGCTTAGAGCGTATTCAAGAATTGGTTACTGCTCCAGTCATGGTTGAGGAACCAACAAATCCCGCTATTATTCAATTCAATGAATCTATTCAATTCAATCACGTTGATTTCCATTATAATTCTGGAATTTCAGTTTTAGATAACATCCATATTGAAATTCGCAAGGGTGAAATGGTTGCCTTAGTAGGTCCTTCTGGTGCGGGAAAAACCACCATTACAGACCTTCTAGCGCGATTTTATGATGTTTCCAAGGGAAGTATTACCATAGATGGCATTGATATTCGACAATTCAAGCAAGAAGATCTACGCTCACTAATTGGTGTGGTGAGTCAAGAAAGTATTCTCTTCAATGATACAGTGCGCAATAATGTTGCATTGGGATTGCCACATGTGGGAATGGATGATATAATAGCCGCATGTAAGGCTGCTCACGCTCATGATTTTATCCAAGCGATGGAGAATGGGTATGAAACAGAAATTGGTGAACGTGGGGGTAAATTATCGGGAGGACAGAAACAACGTTTATCTATCGCACGAGCATTGTTGAAGAATCCTGAAATCTTGATTTTGGATGAAGCCACTTCAGCGTTAGATAGTCAAAGCGAGAAGGCCGTTCAAGCCGCTTTGGAAACGTTAA
>JACCDS010992120.1_pt1 | contig 15564 bp, 13 predicted proteins | sample 7446441 | NCBI WGS metagenome assembly JACCDS01 (sample SAMN15323445, study PRJNA562643) | freshwater metagenome | isolation source: river surface water | place: USA:Blue River Watershed | collected 2017-08-17
CCAACAGTATTTCCTGCAGTGCGAATTAATCGTGAATATTTTGGTGATGGCGCCTTGCGTCAACTTGCACCTATTAGCCCTGCATTGCACTTGGGGGCAGATGCACTTTTTGTGATAGGCGTGAGCGGTAACCGCACATCGCAGAAGGCAAACCGTCGCGTGCCTCATCGCCACTCTCCGTCAATGGGGCAGATTGTGGGTCACTTGTTTAACAGCGCATTTGTGGATGCGCTGGAAGGTGATCTGGAACATATGCAGCGCATGAATGAGCTGCTTAACCTTATTCCTGAGGATGTGCGTGCGGCGCAGGACATCCAGTTGCGCCCGGTAAACAATATGATCATTTCGCCCAGTTATCCCATTGATGGTATTGCCGGGCGTAATATTCGTTATTTGCCAAAGAGCTTGCGTTTTTTTATGCGAGCGACAGGTTCTACTGCCAAAGGTGGTGGTGCGACGGCAGCGAGTTATTTACTGTTTTCCAAAGAATTTATTACGGAAATGATGGCGCTGGGGCGTGAAGATACCCTTGCCCAAGCAGAGCAGGTGCGCACTTTTTTCGCGCTGACATAAATAGTTGCTCCATAAAAAAACGCCGCGGTTATTAACTGCGGCGTTTTTTTATGTGTCGTTTTACTTGTGGTGTCAGGCGCGACGACGGAACAGAGGTAATGGTTGATCAACAGCGGCTTGATAATATTCCTGCAAATCGCTCAGCGATTTTACCGCGTCTTCCAGATTGGTTTCCGGGTCAGCAAAGGCAAATGCGTTCACGCCACAGCGGCGTAAGTAGCAGAGTTGATCGCGGATAAAATTGCCCACCGCGCGCAGCTCACCGGTAAAGCCATAACGTTCACGCAGCAAACGCGCCGTTGAAAACGCGCGGCCATCCATAAACAATGGGAAGTTGACCGCAAGCACGGGGAAGCGGTTAGCATCTGCGCCAATCAAATCCGCCGCTTCATCACTGTCCAGCCATACGCCAATATCAGTGCGTTGTTGCAATGCATCTTTTTGCGCATGCCATACAGCGACAGGAATAATCACCTGGCCCGCGGGTACTTCTACTGCGGCAGCTTCGCCTTCTGCTTTTGCGAGTAGGGTCCAGGTATCTGCCTGGATTTGGCCGTCTTTAATTAGCTTTTGCATAAACTTTCTCCTTGAAGGGAGCGGCGCCTATACGGCGATAGGTATCAATAAACAATTCTTCGTCGGTGCGATTGGCAACGTAGACATCAACAATTTTTTGAATCACAGCGGGCATATCATCGGCTCCAAAAGAGGGGCCGAGCACATCGCCGAGTGAGGCGTCGTTGCTGGCATTACCGCCCAGTTGCACTTGATAGAATTCTTTGCCGGATTTATCAACGCCCAGAATACCGATATGACCTACGTGGTGATGGCCACAGGCATTCATACAGCCTGAAATGTTCAGGTCGATATCGCCCAGGTCGTACACATAGTCCAGATCTTCAAACTGGCGCTGGATCGCCTCAGCAATTGGAATGGATTTAGCATTGGCGAGTGAACAGAAATCGCCACCAGGACAGCAGATAATATCGGTAATAGTGCCAATGTTCGGCGTTGCAAAACCAGCGGTCTTACAGGCTTGCCAGAGTGCAAACAGGTCTGCTTTTTTCACATCAGCCAGTACGATATTTTGCTCGTGCGTGGTGCGCGCTTCGCTAAAACTGAATTGGTCGGCGAGGTCGGCAATGACTTCCAGTTGGCTATCGGTAATATCGCCGGGTGCAACACCGGTGGGTTTGAGCGAGAGGGTAACCGAGGCGTAACCGGCAATTTTGTGTTCGCGTACATTGCGTTGCAACCATTTACCAAAGGCGACACTGTCAGCTGCTTGTGCATCAAGCGCGGCTTGCGCTGCTGCATTGTCAAGTTGTTCGTAAGCGGGGGCAGTGAAGAAACCTTTTGCGCGAGTGATTTCTTCTTGCGTTAGCTTGCTGTAGCCATCTTTCAAGTGTTGCCATTCGTCTTCTACTTTTTGGGCAAAGACTTCAGGCGTTAAAGCGCGCACAAGAATCTTGATACGTGCTTTGTATTTGTTGTCGCGACGGCCAAAGAGGTTGTAGACGCGCAAAATGGCTTCGAGGTAAGAGAGTAAATCCTCTTCTGGCAGAAACTCGCGAATCGCCACGCCAATCACAGGTGTGCGTCCCAAACCGCCACCTACGTAAACTTTAAAGCCTACTTCGCCTTGGTCGTTATGCACCAACTGCAGGCCGATATCGTGTACTTGTACGGCGGCGCGATCCTGGGTTGAGCCAGTGACTGCGATTTTGAATTTACGTGGTAAAAATGCAAATTCAGGATGAAAGGTCGACCACTGGCGAATAATTTCACAGTAGGGGCGTGGGTCGATCATTTCGTCCGGTGCTACACCGGCAAATTGGTCGGAGGTGGTATTGCGGATGCAGTTACCACTGGATTGGGTGCCGTGCATACCCACTTCTGCCAATTCGGCGAGAATGTCAGGTACTTCGGTCAGGTCTGGCCAGTTGTATTGGATATTCTGGCGGGTACTGACGTGGCAGTAGCCTTTATCGTAATGACGGGCAATATGAGCCAGTTTGCGCAGTTGGGCGGAGTTCACCATGCCGTAGGGCACATTGATACGCAGCATGGGCGCCAAACGCTGGACGTAAAGGCCATTCTGCAAGCGCAAGGGCAGGAACTGCTCGGGCTTCAGATCGCCGGCGAGAAAACGCGCGGTCTGGTCGCGGAACTGGGCGATGCGCTGGCGCAGAATGCTATGGTCGTACTCATCGTAGATATACATGTAACTAGATACCTATCATCAGGATAAAGGCCAAAAATGGCATTGAGGCGAAAAATCGAGGCGCGCAGGATACAGGAAAAGCAGCTTTTCGGCGACCTCAGCGTGAGATCCATCGGCTCATCTTTTTGCTTGAATGGGCGCCGGCACCTTAGCAGCAGAGGGTAGGGAAGTGAACGACTGTTTATCGCTAAGCTTGTTCCATCTGGTTATGATGGCGGCCCCAGCCCCTTGAACCTATTTTACGCCTATGCCAGCGTCTATTGATGACTTATTTATCCTTCCTCCTTGCGCTGGCGAGGTAGACATTCTTCATGTAGACAGCGATTTTCTGCTGATCAATAAGCCCACGCGCTTGCTGAGTGTGCCGGGCCGTCATCCACAGAACCATGACTCTGTGGTTAGTCGGCTGCAGCTCGAGTATCCAGGGGCAAGCATTGTGCATCGGCTTGATTTTGATACTTCCGGCGTGATGGTAGTGCCGCTGACCAAATTGGCCTTATCCCATATCAGCAAGCAGTTTCAGGCGCGCAGTGTCAGTAAGCATTACACCGCCGTAGTGGCGGGAATCATGGCGCAGGATGAGGGGGTGATTGATTTACCTATCGCCTCTGCCGAGGGACCACGCTATAAGGTGTGTGCGGCGACGGGCAAGCCATCTATTACCGAATACAGTGTTCTTGCACGTGATGAGATGGCGGGAACTACACGTGTGTGGTTGCATCCTATTACTGGGCGTTCCCATCAGCTGCGGCTGCACCTGCAAGCGATTGGTCACCCGATCCTTGGTTGTGAATTCTATGGTGGTGATTGGGCTAAAGCCGCCACTCGCTTGTTGCTGCACGCAACCGATTTGTCATTCCTGCACCCGCGTACCGCTGAGCCAGTATTTATTGAGTCTGCACCGGATTTTTAATCCGCGACAAATGTATTGCCATAGAGTGTTAACGACAATTTCACCTTTAATCAACTTTTGTTAATGCAGGTTAAAGCGCACGTGAATTTCTTGTTTATAATTGACAACGTTGTCTTTATGGTGAAAAGTAAGGTTTCAATCAACCATAAGAGATAACAACAATGAAACACAAAGGGCTAATGTTTATTGGGGGCGTTGTAACAACATCACTACTTGCAGCGTGCGGTGCAAAAAATGAAGCAACAGGTACATCAACAGCACCAGCCGGTGCGGTCAATATGGCACAACACAGTGAGCCAGAGAGGGCAGGTGAGGTACCCGCAGCGGCTGTGTTTTTTGATGATTTTAATTACACATCAATGGATGCGTTTAAGCGTAATGGTTGGCGGGTGCGCACGGAAACCGGTCACCCTGGGATAAAAGGTGCCGCTTGGTCAGCAGAGGGAATTAGTTTTCATCAGGATATTCCTGCCACTCACCTGGGTGCCCTGCGCATGAGTTCGGTCACTGCGGGTCAGGGAGAAAATACTCGTCACACCCAAATTTGCCATGCACGCAAGTATCGTGAGGGCACTTACGCGGCGCGCGTATTTTTTCGCGACGAGCCAAGCCAAGGTCCGGACGGTGATGAGGTAATACAAACCTTCTATACCATCAGTCCGCTCAAGGCGCCTATGGACAAGGACTACAGCGAAGCGGATTTTGAGTACTTGCCTAACGGTGGTTGGGGGGCTAACGAAAAGCCGGCGATGTGGACAACCAGTTGGGATACCTTTCAATTGGAACCTTGGACCAAGGTGAATGAATTTACCCGTGTTGAAGGAAGCTATGCAGGCTGGCGCACCCTCATGCTAACCATTGCGGACAACAAGCTGACTTATTACGTTGACGGTAAATTATTTTCCGAACACAGCAGTGCGGTTTATCCGGAAGATTTTATGTCAATCAATTTCAACCTCTGGTTTATGCCCAAGGGGGCTGATGGTTCCATCGGGCCAGTTGATTCACCGGAGTTGCGCGAGTATCAGCAAGATATCGATTGGGTATTTTTCCAGGAGGGCGTTGCATTGACTCCTGCCGAGTTGGTGTCGCAGGTCGCTCACTTACAAGCGGCAGGTGTTGAATATGTGGATGATGTAAAAGAGCAGAATCCACCGCTGCCATCACCTTGCGGGTTATAAACAATAACGTTTTCTTACCATTATTGTGTTGTTTCTCCTGTTGGCTTGGCTAAAGAAAAGCCCATGCAAATCTATAGCTTGCATGGGCTTTTTTGATAGTTTTTTTGGCTAATTAATGCTTAGCAGCTTCCGCTGCACCAATACCTGTTTGCGAACGCACGAACTGTGCATCAAACGCGGCTTGCTCGCTTGCGGCAGTGCTTGATTTATCGGTGATAGAGAAGAACCAGATGCCGATAAAGGCAATGCTCACTGAGAAGATCGCGGGGTATTTGTAGGGGAAAATAGCCTGCTCAAAACCAAAGGCATCAACCCATACGGTTGGGCCAATTACCACTAATATCACCGCTGTAAATAGGCCTAACCCTCCGCCGATTACTGCGCCGCGAGTGGTGAGTTTGCGCCAGTACATGCTCAGTAACAAAATCGGGAAGTTGGCGCTAGCCGCGACACAAAATGCAAGGCCAACCATAAACGCCACGTTTTGTTTTTCAAATACAATCCCGAGTAATACGGCAATGACGCCCAGACAAACGGTGGCGATACGCGATGCGCGAATTTCTTTTTTCTCATCGCGTTTGCCTTTTAATACCAGTGTGGCGTAAAGGTCATGGGAGATGGCGCTTGACCCTGCCAGCGTTAAGCCTGATACCACCGCAAGAATAGTGGCGAAGGCGACGGCAGAAATAAAACCAAGTAACACATCGCCACCCAAGGCTTGCGATAAATGAATCGCTGCCATATTGGCACCACCAATCAGCGCACCATCGGTGAAATAGGCTGGATTTTTCAGCAGCAAAATAATTGCACCGAAACCAATAATAAAGGTGAGTATATAGAAATAGCCGATAAAACCGGTTGCGTAAAACACTGAGCGACGCGCTTGCACGGCATCTTTCACGGTGAAGAAACGCATTAAAATATGCGGTAACCCTGCAGTGCCAAACATCAGGGCGATGCCAAGAGAAATTGCTGATATGGGGTCGCTGACCAGTGTGCCGGGTGCCATGATGGCATTGGCTTTGGTATGAACTTTAACGGCCTCTGCGAATAATGTTTCAAAGCTGAAACCAAATTGCAGCATCACTAAAAATGCCATTAAGGATGCGCCGGAGAGTAGCAGTATCGCTTTGATTAACTGCACCCAAGTGGTTGCGATCATGCCGCCAAAGGTCACATAAAGGGTCATCAACACGCCGACAATAATAACTGCTGCCTCATAAGGTAAACCAAAGAGCAATTCGATTAATTTTCCGGCGCCGACCATCTGTGCAATCAAGTAAAAAATAACGGTGACCAGAGAGCCGCTGGCGGCGAGGATGCGAATCGGTTTTTGCTGTAAACGAAAGGATGCCACATCGGCAAAGGTATACTTACCTAAATTGCGCAGTGGCTCAGCAATCAATACCAACACAATGGGCCAGCCCACTAAAAAACCAATGGCATAAATCAAGCCATCAAAGCCGGATGTATACACCAAGCCTGCAATACCGAGGAAGGAGGCTGCGGACATATAATCGCCAGCAATTGCCAAACCATTCTGAAACCCGGTTATACCGCCACCCGCGGCGTAAAAATCGCTAGCGGTTTTTGTGCGACCGGCGGCCCAGTAAGTAATACCCAAGGTAACTAATACAAAGGCTAAAAACATGGCAACTGCAGTCACATTAATACTGGAGTGGCTGGTGGCTTGCGCCCAGGCGCAAGTGGCCATGGCAGATAATAGGATGGCTAGCGGAGCATGAAATTTCATTGTTGTGCTCCTGCTTTGCTAACGATGGCGCGGGTGAGCGGTTCCAGAACGCGGTTGGCGTAATAGACATAAATGCCTGTGATTAGCATGCAAAATAAAATTACACCCAAGCCCAACACCATGCCGATTGAAGTGACTCCATTGCCAATAGGGTTTCCGAGTGAGTGAGGATTAAAGGCAATGGTTAATATCAGTGCGAAGTAGGCGGTAATGGTTGCCAATGAGAGTGGCCACATAATTTTTTTGCGTGCGCGGGTCAGGGCCGCGTACTCTGGTAGTTGCCGGATCGTTTCAATATGCATGATCGATTTCCCTGTTTTTTGTGAATTATTGTCAATATTGACTGCGAGTGGCAGCAGGGCCAGTTGACTGTCGTGCTGCCAGCAGTGTCTGCTGATAAATGGATCTGATTGTTATAATCGCTGTTGATCAGGCTGTCAGGTGTGACAGTGTGACCGGATTCTAGCAGTCATTTTGACAATAGAGTAAGAGGGCGGCGTGATTAAATTATCAATCGTGCAGATTAAACAATAATAATTAAATCCAGCCTTTCTGACGGGCAATACGGGCGGCATCCACGCGATTGGCCGCGTGCAATTTTGCGATAGCTTCAGATAAATAATTGCGCACAGTGCCTTCTGACAAGCAGAGAACTGTTGCAATTTCAGCAGTGGTTTTTCCTTCAGCAGCCAGTCGCAGTGCGCGACGTTCTTTATCGTTGAGCGGATCGGCTTCGCCCAGTGCCATCATGGCTAATTCACCATCAATGACACGTTTTCCATCCATGACTTTATAAATGGATTCGATCAGTTGTTCGGAGGGGGCATCTTTTAATAAAAAGCCGGCAACTCCCATATCAATGGCGCGACGAATATAACCGGCACGGCCAAATGTTGTGATGATAATGGTTTTGGTGGGGAATTTTTGTTGCAGCACCCATTGCGCTAACTCCAGGCCGGAGCGCCCTGGCATTTCGATATCGGTCAGTAAAATGTCGTAACTGTTTTGTTTCATCAGCAGCCAGGCGCGATCACCATCCTCCGCCTGGGTTATTTCAAAACCATCCTCCATACCGAGCAGGGCGGCGAGCGCGCCGCGTACCATGGATTGATCTTCTGCTAATAAAATTTTCATCACACCTGATCTCTTGAATGTTGTGGGCTATTGATGCAGTTCGCGGCGCGGCAGTGAAATAACAAATTCACAGCCTTTATGGATGGATGATTGCAAGTCGCCTGCGAGTGCATTGAGCCGCTCCTGAATACCTTGCAGCCCATTGCCGGGGATTAGCGAACTCACTTTGCCGTTATCGCGCATGCTGACCAGAATTTTGTCGCACTGGTGGCGAAATTCGATTTGGCAGTGATTGCCGTTACTGTGGCGCAGCACATTAGTGGTTAATTCGGTCAGCGCCAGGATGAGTGCGGTTTCAGCGCGCGGCGTTAACTGTGGTATTTCGCCCATCAGTTCGACCACAAAGCCGTTTTGGCGCAGCTTGTCGCACAGCTCCATGACTTCGCCAGACAGGCCGCGGTGTTTGTAGCCCGATACCGTTTGGCGTACAAGGCTCAAGGTATTGCGTGCGATTTGATGTAACTCGGAGACGTGTTGTTTGGCGTGATCCGGTTTGTCTTGTGTGAGTAGTTTTTCGGCCAGCTCTGCTTTAAGCGCAATACTGGAGAGGGTGTGGCCGAGAATGTCATGCAGATCGCGGGCAATACGTTCGCGCTCGGCAATCACCGCCAGTTGCTCTATTTCCTCATGGCTTTTTTGCTGGCTGATGCGCGCTTCAAGGCGCACACGCTCCACATAACCAATAATGCTGATGGTGATTAACCCGGAAAGTGCAGGCAGGGCGAAAAAGGGAATCGGGTAATTGAATGTGTAGTGCAAGGCGATAATAACCAATGCAAGAAAGGCAAGAAGGTTGAGCCAAATTTTGGTGCCATAGGAAAAACCGATCAAAAAGCCCACATATGAAAAGAAGGTGCTGGCGCCGGGGGTGTAGGCGGTAGTAACAATCGAGAGTACGCACAGAGCCAGGATCGCTTTCCATACCTGACTGGCGCTGAGGGTGATTGCCCAGAGGTATAGCCCGACAAATACGCAATAAACACCAATCAGTATGGGGAGCTGCAAGCCCTCAAACGGGATGTAATAAAGCGGCACAAAATAGTAAAGGCTGAAAAACAGCCAGATCCATGACTTGGCGGAATAGAGAGAGCTGCTGCAGTCGTTGGCAGATTTATGCATGTTGAGCGGATCATCCTGCTGGTTTGGATAGGTTAGCGCCTAGAGTACAACATTATTATTTTAAGGATCAGTTTGCAGTGCGCGACAAATTTGTGCCAGCCGGGAAAGTCATGAGAGCGCTATGACAATTGTCAGTCATCTTTTTCTGTGTTATTTTGATATCAAATTGATATCAAAATAATTGTTTGACCTACTATAGGCCTAGGGGCACAGGAGCACATCATGGTTCAAGAAGTGGAAGCGCGCAGCGGTTCAGGGTATTTGATGCTGTTGGTTTTACTGGTATCACAAGTGATAACCATAGCGGGTGTGATACTCATGCCAATATTGCTAAAAATAGTGTTGGGTCTGGCTGCATTGCTGATTTTTGTGGGTTGGTTTGGTTTTTATATGGTGCAGCCCAATCAGGGCAAGGTGCTGCAGTTGTTTGGCCAATATGCGGGAACCGATCGCAATAACGGGCTGCGCTGGGCGAATCCCCTGTACAGTAAAAAGTCCGTTAGCTTGCGAGTGCGCAACTTTGAATCGGGTCGCTTGAAAGTAAATGATGCCAACGGTAATCCGATTGAAATCGCTGCCGTCATTGTCTGGCGAGTTGTGGATACCGCAGAGGCAGTGTTTGAGGTGGACGATTATGAAAACTATGTGACCATCCAAAGTGAAGCAGCGCTGCGCAATCTGGCAACAACCTATCCCTATGAACATGATCAGGAAGATGCGCGTTTATCGCTGCGCAGCGACGCCAACAGTATTGCTTTGAAATTGAAAAGTGAGGTTCAGGATCGCCTGCAAAAAGCCGGGGTGGATGTACTTGAGGCGCGTTTGAGCCACCTGGCTTATTCCCCGGAAATTGCCCAGGCAATGTTGCAACGCCAGCAAGCGAGTGCTGTTCTGGCGGCGCGCAAAATTATTGTTCAGGGAGCCGTGGGGATGGTGGCCGATGCACTGGAGCAATTGAAAGTGCAGGGCGTCGTGGATCTGGATGGCGAACGCAAAGCATCCATGGTCAGCAATTTACTGGTAGTGCTCTGCGGCGATCAGCAGGCAAAGCCTGTGATTAATGCCGGCACACTTTATTCCTAACTCGCAGTGTCATTGGCATTGATGAAAACAGGCAATTCATTGTGACGAAAAAATCATTTCCGCTGCGTATCAATGAGCAGGTCATCGCGGCAATGCAGCGCTGGGCCGACGATGACTTGCGCAGTTTGAACGCACAAATTGAATTCGTGTTGCGCGAGGCCTTGGTAAAAAGCGGGCGCGTTAAACTAACCCAAAAGGTAGTGACTGATGTAGAGTTGCTATCAGCAGGTGATCAAGATGAGGAGAAAATATAATGCATTGGGAATACAAAACACTGAAATTCAAAAAACGCAGTTTCTTTTCAGGTGCGTTGGATACCGATGAGCTGAATCAAACCTTGAATACATTAGGGCGCGACGGCTGGGAATTGGTCAGTGTTTGCCCTGCGATGTTTATGAATACATCACAGGGGATAATTGCGGTATTAAAACGTCAGCGTTAATTGATACACATTTTTACGGTTAATAAAAAAGCAGCCTGGGCTGCTTTTTTTACAAGTGAAAAATGGCAGTACCACTAAGAGTGCTGCTCGCCGTATTACTCAAAGTATTCCGGATGTTCCTGCGGGATAACCGCCAGAATGTTATAAACATCCTTCAGGTGTACGCTCATCGCCGCGGCAGACTTTTCTGCAGAGCCGGATTTGATCGCTTTGATAATTCCGGCATGTTGGCTGAGTATGCGTTTGTATTGGCCGCTCACATGCAAACTCAAACAGCGAACCCTATCCATGTGAGCCTTTTCTGCTTCAATAAATGCTCCCACGCGTTGATAGTGGGTAAAGCTGGCCAGTGTTTGGTGAAATTCATCGTCCAGTATTTGAAAGGCAATTGCATCGTCATCTGCCGCGGCGGTTTTTTGATTGGCGATAATTTTTTCGCAACTGCTTACAGCCTCAAGCCGTGTTTCTTCATTGGTATTGGTGGCGATGTGACTGACTACCGCAACTTCCAATGCCTCGCGAATAAAACGGGCTTCCAAAATCTTATCCATGCTGAACTTGGATACATAGGTACCGCGTTGTGGCAATACCTCAACAAAACCTATGTTGGATAATTGAATAAGTGCTTCGCGCACCGGTGTTCTGCTTACGCCGAATTGTTGCGCCAATGCAGTTTCAGAAATCATCTGACCGGGCAGGAGCTCCATGCTGATGATTGCATCACGAATGAATCCGAAAATTTGGCTGGCGGCCGGGCGGTCGTAAGACAAACCCTTCGAATCGGTGCGCATGCTTATCACAGGCTGTTTAGCCACGACGTAACTCCTCTTGTGTATGAGTGGTAGAGTTTACTTTAAGGATAAAAGAGCATGCAAATATGAAAGTATTAATAATAATCATAAAGTCAATGTGACAAAAAGGTTGACCGACTAGTATGCAAGGATTAGCATAGCATTAATGTTCAGTGTTTTCTCGTCGGGAGATGCTGAGCAGGGGTTGTGTTTGACCTTTTTCTGGCGGATGCCGCCCGCATCTGCCAGTTTTTTCCACAACCATTGATTTACCTCGGACTAATCCAAGCGGTGTAGGTTGATGTGCCGCTTATTGATGTGGCGATTGTTCCGAATGATTAACCTCTCCCATTGTGCAGCAGTCTATTTGGACTGCTGCTTTTTTTTGCGTATAAAAAATATTTCATCACCCATAAAAAAGGGCAGTATTTAACTGCCCTTAGCTATCATTTGATTGCGCTCATCAGTGCGCGAATTATTTTGCGACGCCCTGAATGCGACAGGCGTTGAAGCGTTGCAAGAGTGATGTGTACTCAGCAGTATCTACACCAGCTAGCGATATCCACTCAATTAACAGCGGCTCAAAATGGGTATCGCGCTGGCCGAACCCCTGCTGCATTTGCTGCACTTGATAGACCATTCGCGCTTGTTTATCGCTTGCAGGACTTTCCTGGCCGGTAATAATTTCTGCGCGAATAGCCAGCGTGCGCAGTGCTTCCGTGTTTGCGATTTGATCGGCGGCAGTAATGCTATCTGCTTTGGCCAGACGTTGTTGCAGGCTGCTAAAGCAACCACTTGGCCAGCGTGGCGTGTTGGCAATCAATTCTTCCAGCGCTGCTTTTTGCGCGGCGAGTGTTTCAGCTGGCTTATTGGCAATAACCGCTAATTCATAATGGCGCAGCGCATCCAATGCATTGAATAAGTCATGCCAGCTTTGTTCTTCTGCTTGTGCGCGTGCGCTATCGCGTTTGTTGGCAATCGCGGCGAGGCTGGCAGAGAGTTTTTGCTGCAATGATTTCGCGGCTTCCTTGGGCAATTCAAGTGCGGAGAATGCAGCTTGAACAGCCTCTATTTCCGCTTTGGCTGCTTTCAATTCATCCACCGAACGCTGGGCAAACTCATTCAGTTGTGCCAGCAGGCCTTCGGCTTCCTGTATTACCGTTTCGCGTGCAGCTTTGGCCGCTTCAAACACTTCGTTGCGACGCGCAAAAATAGCATCGCAGTGTTTGCGGAATTCCTGCCAGAGTTGTTGGTCTTCTTTGTGCCAGCTTTTGCCAATGGTTTTCCATTGCGCTTGTAATTGCTTAACCCTGTCTGTGGCTGCACGTATATCGGCGCTATCCAGCAAAGCTTGGGCTTGTTCAATAAGTTGCTGCTTGGCGGCTTTGTTGTTTTCATATTCGCTGGTGATTTTTCCAAAGAGCTGTTCCATTAAGGTTTCAAACTCTTTTTGCAATTCATTGCCCGCTTTGCGCGGTACTGGCCAGTAGGTTTGCCATTCTGCACGGGCAGTTTTTAAGGTTTGCTCAACCTCTTTCCACACGGCATTGGCAAAGTCGTAGCCATTCAAATAAGCAGTTAATTGCGCAACCAGTTCACGGCGTTTATTCAGGTTTGCTTCGCGTGCGGCACTTTGCGCTTCAAAAAATTCTTTGCAAGGTGCATAAGCAACAGCGGACGCTTGTTGGAATTGTTGCCACAGGTCATCATCCTGTTGCTGCGCGCCTTTACTCACTTCTTTCCAGCTATCTTGCAGTTCATGCACCTTGGTAGCGAGTACTTCGGGGTCAATAGTGCTGGTAGCTAATGCTTGCATCTGGCTAATTAAGGCTTCTTTTTTGGGCGTTACTGCAAACTCATGCCAGTCTCCCAGTTTTACCAGTTGCGCTTCAAAGTCTTCCAGCTTGGCTTGAATACTTTTGGGTAGCTCCTGTGCGGCACCAGTGAGCTGTTCCCGCTTTTCGTTCAGTTCTTTTTGAATGGCACGCGCTTTGCGCACGAAACCTTGTTCGGCAGCCCAAAGACCTTTGCGGGCGAGTTCGCTAAACTCGCGCAACGCGTTTTTCGCTGCCTGTTCTGCTTGGTGGCGCTCCGCCCAAATTGCATTTAATTTAGCTTTGGCTTCTTGCAAGCTTTCCGGTATTTCTTCGCCCAATTCTTTGGCTGACTTGATAAATTGTTGCAGTTTTTGCTGGGCATTGTTAACGGCATTGCTATCTTCTGTTTGTTGCAATAATTCAGCAATTTGTTGCGCAGTGCCAGAGGTTTTAATTTGATCGATCAGGTTGAGCGTTTGCTGCTTACGCTGTTCAAACGCTTTGATGAGATTGTCCATGGGCAGTTGGCGATTGGCGGCCAAACGCACGGCATTGCCCAGTTCTTGAATCTTGACTTCATAATTGGCGTTGATGATATCGTCGATATGTGCGGCGTGATAAATATCCTTCGCCATGGCTTTCAGGTTTTGATAGGCCTCTTGTGCCAATTGTAATGCCTGTTCATCGAGTGTGATTTTTTCCTCTTCATCGGCGATGGCTTGCGCGCGTGCAGCAATTTTATCTTCACAGGCTGTCAGGGCGGTTTTATAGCGAGCAATACTTGTCGCTGAGATTTGGCTCAGTGCAGACCATTCTGTTTGCAGGGCAGTTAATTTGGCCTTGAAGAGTGCGTCGGCTTCTTGATGTATGTGGCGTTCCATTTTTTCGCAAATACGCAGTGCATTTGCTTCCAGCTCTGCCAGTTTGGCATCTTCCGCTTTAAACGCATCCAACTTGCTTTTTACCAGTTTGAACACATTTTTATCTTTGGTTTTGGCGGTTTTTGCCAATTGCTCAAGCAGTTCACGGCTATGAATTTTTTCAGCGGCTGCCTGACGCAAGGGGCTGGTGGCGCCATCGCTGGCGAGTTTTAACAATTCCTGTTCATCGTCAGTTTGCTCGACTGCATCCAGAGTGATAACCGGTTTGGGCGGTTTAACCTCAGCAACAACAATAGGAGCGGCTTTGATGGGTTCAGGTTTATTCTTTGCACCAAATAGTTTGCGTAATAATTTCATAGTCGTGGTTTCGTCAGTCAGTGAGTCGGTAGGGTATTAACACAGCGACAGTTGTCGCTGTGTCGGTTTTATTGCTGCAATGTTAAACGGCTTGCTGCAGCAATACTTGTACCGGATGTGGCAATGTAATAGTGTCAATCCGTTTTGCCTGGCTGCGGCAGGAATAGCCCGTTGCCGTTAGTTTTCCGGTGTTAACCGGGTTATTTACTACTTGTGCCCAAGAGAGCGCGTAGATTTTTTTCGATGTTTCCACATTGCTGGATTCATGGCCATAGGTGCCAGCCATGCCACAACAACCCGTCTCGATAACCTTCAGTTGTTGGCCGAGTTTGGCAAATACTGTCTGCCAATCCTTGATGGAACTAACCGCATTGGTTTTTTCTGTACAGTGGGCGAGCAGTGAGAAATCGGCTGCCTTGAATTGCGTAATCTTGCCTTCCAATAATTCGGTTTGTTTGGCAAGCCACTCTTGAACCAACAGTACTTTGGGAGCATTGTCACCCAGCACTTTTTTATATTCAGCGCGATAGGCTAGCGTCATCGCCGGTTCGATACCAATCAAGGGAATGCCGGAAGAGGCAATGCCATTGAGTTGGGTGGCATTGGCATCGGCTGCTTTGGCAAAAGCCTTTAAAAATCCATGTACTTGCAGGGGTTTACCATTGGGCTTGAAGGGAGCCAACAGCGGCACAAAGCCGAGTTTTTTAAGCAGGGTGAGAGTGTCTACCACTAATGGCGTTTCAAAATAGCTGGTAAAGGCATCCTGTACCAAAATAACGGCCTTGGCTTTTTCCGTTGGATTTAATTGGGCGATATTCTCCAGCGTAGCGTAATTCACCTCGAGTTTTTCGGCGGCTTTATGCAAGCTTATGCCGGTAAGCAGAGGGCTATCTACCATACCGATAAAACGAGCCATAAACTTTTGCATAAAGGCCGGTTTCATTAGCAGGTTGTAGGCCCAAGGCATTTTGGCGAGAGTGGGAATCATAAATTCCAGACCGCCAATGAAATAATCCTTGAGCGGGCGTAAATAACGGCTGTAATACAGCTCTAAAAATTTTGCCCGGAATTCGGGAACATCTACTTTGATAGGACATTGGCCAACACAGGATTTACACGCAAGGCAGCCCAGCATGGATTCATGCACTTCATGGGAGAAATCGTATTCACCTTTGCGCTTGCCCAGGGTGTTGATGGTGCGACTGGGTAAGGTGAATAAAAAGTTCGCACGTTTCAGTTTTTTACTTTCTTCTACCGCATTAATGCCGCGCTCGCTCATTTGTTTGAGCCATTCGC
>JACCDS011985898.1_pt1 | contig 15552 bp, 13 predicted proteins | sample 7446441 | NCBI WGS metagenome assembly JACCDS01 (sample SAMN15323445, study PRJNA562643) | freshwater metagenome | isolation source: river surface water | place: USA:Blue River Watershed | collected 2017-08-17
GAATCACATTCAAAACGATTAGGCGTTAAGTTATTTGGAGGTCAAGCAATCATTGCAGGAAATATCATCGTTCGTCAACGTGGTACAGCTCACAACCCTGGCTTAAACGTAGGAGTTGGTAAAGATCACACATTATTTGCTTTAGCAGATGGTGTTGTTAAATTCAAAAAAGGTTTCAAAGGACGTTCATACGTTCACGTGTTGCCTATTTCAGCTGACGCAACTCCAGCAGATGCACCAGCAAAAGCTCCTGCTAAGAAAGCAGCTCCAGCTCCAGTAGCAGAAGCGGCAGTAGAAGCAGCAGCTGAAGCTCCAGCAAAGAAAGCACCTGCAAAGAAAGCAGCCGCTCCAGCAGCAGAGAAAAAAGCACCAGCGAAAAAAGCAGCTAAGGCTGAGTAATTTCCCTCGGTAGATATAGAGAACCCGGCATGAAAATGCCGGGTTTTTTTGTTTTTTGGAAACCAAATAGGCCGTACCTTTGTTCTAGATTTTAAAATACCCCTCCATGAACACGAATTCAACTATCCATATTTATACCGAATCGACCCCTAATCCACATTCCATGAAGTTCGTCTTCAATATGGAATTATTGCCAGAAGGCATGTCATTCGATTATACCCAACCCGCAGACGGATTAACGAAAGAGAAGAACTCTCCTTTAGCTGTAGCCCTATTTGGATTTGATTTCGTTTCCCGCGTTTTCATTACCAATAATTTTATCACCTTAACAAAAACAGAGTCAGTGGCTTGGGAAGATGAATTGTTCGGAATCAAAACTTACTTAAAGAAGTATTTCGAAGAAAAAAAACCTGTTTTCTCTCTACCTGAAACGACGATTGCAGACGATCAATCAAATGATACTCCTGCCATCAAACAAATCAAACAAGCCCTTGACGAATACGTTCGTCCAGCGGTAGAATCTGATGGCGGTGCGATTACGTTCCACTCGTTTGACGAGGCAACTGGCCAAGTGAAAGTATTGTTACAAGGCTCTTGCTCTGGTTGCCCATCTTCTACGCTAACCCTAAAGCAAGGTATCGAATCGCTATTGACGCGCATGGTTCCGGGTGTGAAGGAAGTGGTGGCGGAAGGGGTTTAAAATCGCTGAAGGCGATTTTAAGATTATAGAGTATAGATTTTAGAGTAGAGATAGGAGATTGCAGATTTGAGATAACTTATCTCTTCTCTATACTCTCTAATCTCTACTCTTTTTCATTATCTCTACTCTATAATCTATACTCTCTACTCTATATATTTTAGTACCTCCCGCAATTCAATTACCTCCCTAAAATTCTCGTGCTCCACCTTGTGCGAAACCACTTCATGCGCCCAAGTGGTGTGGAAAGGAACGTGAATTCCGTGTCCACCCACGGCTAAAACGGGAAGAATATCCGATTTTAATGAATTGCCTATCATCGTGAAATGGGCAGGATCCACATCGAGGTGTTTGATCAACTTTAAATAATCGCTTTCCTGTTTATCCGACATGATTTCGATGTGGTGGAAATATTGCTCTAGTCCGGATTTTGCTAGTTTGCGTTGTTGGTCCAACAGGTCGCCTTTCGTAGCTACGACTAAGCGGTAGTTCCCTTGAAGGGCTTTCAACACTTCTTCCACACCTGGAAGAATTTCGATATCACGCTCTAATAACTCTTTGCCTAAATTTAGAATCTTTTCGATTCCATCCAGGCCCATCGTGCCACCCGACACTTGAATGGCCGTTTCGACCATGGAAAGCATAAAGCCTTTGACGCCATAACCATATAAAGCGAGGTTGTTCATCTCGACTTTGAATAATTCCTGACCGGTCGTGTGGGAAGGCAAATAGTCCTCTAAAAGCGCACAGAATTTATCCTCTGTCTCTCTGAAATAAGGCTCGTTCACCCAAAGAGTGTCGTCAGCGTCGAATGCGATTACGTGGTTCATAATTCTAAGTTAAAAAAAGAGTAGAGATTATAGAGTATAGAGAAGAGATGGTTTAATCTCATATCCACAATCTATACTCTCTACTCTCTTATCTCTACTCTAAAATCTCTACTCTCTACTCTATTATCCCTAATCTAGACTTCGTATGGGCAAAGCTCCGCTTTGCTAATATGAAGTCGCAATCGTAATAAAATCAGCCGCCACTAGCGAAGCGCCGCCGATTAAACCACCGTCTACGTCTGGGCAAGCGAATAATTCTTTCGCATTTTTTGCGTTGCAGCTTCCGCCGTAAAGGATAGAGATGCTGTCGGCTACGCTTTGGCCATATTTTTTAGCAATGTGTGTGCGTAAATAGGCATGCATTTCTTGAGCTTGATCTGAAGAAGCAGTTAAGCCTGTTCCGATCGCCCAAATAGGTTCGTATGCGATCACCACTTTAGCGAAATCTTCCGCTGAAAGGTGGAATAAGCTTTCAGTTAATTGTTGTGCCACGTGGCCTAAGAAATCTGCGCCTTCGCGTGTTTCTAAGCTTTCGCCGCAGCAAAATAGGGGAGTTAAGCCGTTTGCTAAAGCAGCGTCTGTTTTAGCGGCTAATTGTTCGTTCGTTTCTGCAAAGTATTGACGACGCTCTGAGTGTCCTAGGATGACATATTGTACGCCAGCAGAAGCTAACATAGCAGCAGAAATCTCTCCTGTGTAAGCACCTGAGGCTTTTTCGTGGCAGTTTTGGGCTGCGACAGCTAAGTTAGGGATGCCCTCAATTACTTGATTAACACCCGTTAAATACAAAGCAGGTGTCGACATAATCACCTGAACATCTGCGGAAACGCTAGACTTCACTAATTCTGCTACTTCTGTAGCTAAAACGAAAGCCTCTTGCGCCGTTTTGTTCATTTTCCAGTTACCTGCAACAATTTTTTTTCTCATACGTTCATCATTTAAGTCTTAAAATTACGAATGCTTTCCGTGGAATGAAAATTACCCAGAAAAATTAGGCCGGATATTTCAGAAGATTCCCACATTTAGCGTATTTTCACACCTTATATGAATGTTAACCTTGCTATGAAAAAAATCAGCACCGGATTACTGCTTTTCCTTTTTAGTTTTCAGGCCTTTTCACAGGATTTATTCCCACATACACAGCAAAATTGGGTCGATTCCGTTTTTAATTCCTTGAGCGTTGATCAAAAAATCGGGCAATTATTGATGCCGCGTGGAAATGTGGCGGATACCTACGATACGACTCGTTTGTACTCGATAGTTAAAGACTACCATGTGGGGGGCTTCGTCCTATTTAAAGGCCATCCGGTGAAGCAGGCAGTGTTAGTAAATGAATTGCAGCGCCGGACAAAGGTTCCCCTGTTTATCGGGATGGATTTAGAATGGGGATTGGCAATGCGTTTGGATTCGACGTTCCGTTTTCCGTACCAAATGACTTTGGGAGCTATGCAGGGAAATACGGCGCTGATTGAGAAGATGGGGGTTCAAATCGGGGAGCAATGCCGTAGAATGGGGGTGCATATTAATTATGCACCGGTGGTCGATGTGAATAATAATCCAGCTAATCCGGTGATTAATTTTAGATCTTTTGGGGAGAATCGGGAGGATGTGACAGCAAAGGCTTTGGCCTATATGAAAGGTCTTCAAAAGGCTGGAATCATTACGTCTGCGAAACATTTTCCGGGTCATGGGGACACAGGGGTGGATTCGCATCTGGATATTCCGGTATTGAATCACTCGCGTTCTCGTCTAGATAGTTTGGAATTGTATCCTTACAAAGAGCTGATATCGAATGGTTTACAAGGAGTCATGGTGGGGCACTTGAATCTGCCTGCTCTAGATACGACTGCTTCCTTAGCATCGACGCTTTCAAAACCGATTGTAACAGGTTTGTTACGCGATGATTTAAAGTTTCAAGGTCTGGTTTTTACGGACGCGATGGACATGAAAGGGGCGACGAAAATGTTCCCGGAAGGTACAGCGAACGTCAAAGCGATTCTAGCTGGAAATGATATTTTGGAGACTTTTGTGGATGTTCCTGCGGCTTTTGATGCGATCAAGAAGGCGTTAACGAATGGGGAAATTACGCAAGAAGATATCGATAACCGGGTGAAGCGTATTTTGAATGCCAAAGCTTGGGCAGGTCTCGCCCACTATTCGCCCATCGTCGTGGAGAACTTGATCAAGGATTTGAACCCGATTAAATCAGAGGTTCTAAACCGCGAATTTGCTGAGAAAACGATTACGTTGATTAAGAATCCAGGCGAGTTAGTGCCCATTAAAGCGCTAGACAAAACGCGCATCGCGACCCTTGCAATCGGGAAGCCTTCCTATGGGTCTACCTTCCCAACGGAGTTCCAAAAAATGGCTAACAACTACGTCGAAATGCCTCATTTCTATTTAGACGAAACGAGTGCAGATACGACGATTGCGCGCATTGAAAATACTTTAAAATCCTATGATGTAGTCTTGATGGGGATTCACAGCATTTCCATTCGTCCGGCGAATAATTACAGCTTGAAGCCGGCGATTAAGACGTTAGTGAATCGTTTTACAACGCCTAAAACGGTGGCGATTCATTTCGCGAACGTGAACACACTAACGCAATTCGATAGCTTAAAGAATGCTGGAGCCTTAATGACAGCCTACCAGGATGGCATTTCGCAGCAAGAAGCGGCGGCGGAGATTGTCTTTGGGGCGATTCCGGCGTCGGGTAAATTGCCCGTTAGTTTGAATGGGACGTATAAACAAGGAATGGGTTTGACGACTACTTCTCTAGCTCGTTTGCAATACAATTTATTGCCTGAGGCAGTGGGGATTTCGTCTGCTTATTTGAATGCAAAAGTGGATTCGATGGCGAAATTAGCGATCGCGGTGAAAGGTGCCCCGGGTGTGGTGGTGTTGATTGCTAAAGAAGGGAAGGTGATTTACCACAAAGCTTTTGGCAACCAAATCTACGAAACTCAGGTTCCATTAAAGACGTCTGATATCTTTGATTTAGCGTCTATAACAAAGATCTCCACCTCAGTTCCGGCGCTCATGAAATGGCAAGATGAGGGTAAATTCTCGTTGAAAACGACGATGGGACAATTGGTTCCCTCCTTTGCTAAATCAAATAAATCAGGACTTTTATACGAAGATGTGTTAACGCACCAATCGCGCTTAAAGGCGTGGATTCCGTTCTGGATGGACTATGTGGATAGCACGGATATGATTTTCCATAGCAAGAAATTCCAGCAAAAATTCACGCAAGATGACGTGAAATACAAATATGTGGAACGTTTCTTAAGCCCTGCTTCAGGAGAAGCGCGTTTGAAGAAAAATATTACAGACCAAAAAGCCATGTGGAAAGAATACGTGGACATCACGAAAGATGTTACCCGTTGGAAGCCATTCACCCTTTCTTATGCGCAATCAGAGGAATATCCGACGCAAGTAGCTCCTAATTTATGGGCGCACAAAACGATGAAAGAGCGGATTATGACAGCGATTAAGGAAAGTCCTTTGCGCGAGAAAAAGGAGTATGTGTATTCGGATTTGTCTTACTATTTATTGCCATCCGAATCGCCCCGTATGACGGGAAAACCCTGGACAGATTACTTATCAGATACGTTTTACAAGCCTTTAGGGGCGTCGACTTTAGCTTACCAAGCGGAAAAGCATTTCCCTTTAGCGCGTATCGTGCCGTCGGAATACGATTCACTATTCCGCAAGACCTTGATTCACGGGAAGGTGCATGATGAGGGCGCGGCGCTATTAGATGGTATTTCTGGCCACGCAGGCTTATTCGGGAATGCGAATGACCTAGCGAAATTGATGCAGATGTACTTGCAAAAAGGATACTACGGCGGGCAGCAATTCATTCAAGAATCGACCATTAAGCAATGGACATCTTATCCGTTTAGCTTAGAAGAAAATGCACGCCGCGGAGTAGGTTTTGACAAAGTAGATCGCAATAAGCCGGGCATTTCGGCGGCGGCTTCGGCAAGTGCTGAGAGTTTTGGTCATTCTGGATTTACTGGCACCTATACTTGGGTGGATCCTGCGCACGATTTAGTCTATGTATTTTTATCGAACCGGGTGTATCCGACGCGGAATAATTCCAAAATTTCGGACATGAATATCCGTACCGGAATCAATGAAATGATTTACCAAGCCATTAAAAAAGGAAACTAATATGCGCATACTAATCACGGGAGGTACAGGTTTTGTGGGGGCGGCTCTGAAGCAATTTTTGCTAGCTCAGGGCCATGAGGTCGTGATTTTATCTCGCTCTGGCGGCGATTTCCAATGGGATGTTTCCTATGGTTATATCGACCCAGCTGCTTTCGAAGGCGTAGATGCGATTGTACATTTAGCCGGGGCAGGGATTGCAGAAGAGCGTTGGTCTGCTGCTCGAAAAAGAGAATTAGTGAATAGTAGAGTTCGCAGTACAGCGGTTTTATATCAAGCACTTTCCACCATTCCCCATTCCATTAAAACGGTCGTTTCTGCTTCTGCTATCGGCATTTATGGAGCAGATACGGGTGAAGCAGAGTGTGTCGAAACCTCGCCGGTGGGACTTGATTTTTTAGCAGATTGTACCAAACAGTGGGAAGAGGCGGTAGACCAAATCGCTACATTAGGCATTCGTCTCGCCAAAGTCCGTATCGGCTTAGTGATGGGAGCAGAAGGCGGTATTTTCCCGGTGATTTCGAAGCCGATTCGATGGGGTGTAGGAGCAAATCTAGGTTCCGGGAACCAGTGGCAATCCTGGATACATATTACCGACTTATTGAGAATTTTTAACGAGTTATTGATAAATCCGGCCTTGTCTGGCGTCTATAATGGTGTAGCTCCAGAGCCGATTCGGGCGGGCGAAATGAACAAGCAAATTGCGTCTGCATTACGAAAACCTTTCTTTTTACCTTCCATACCGGGTTTTTTACTACGTCTCGTTTTAGGAGAAATGGCCTGTTTAGTACTGGGCGGTAGCCGTGTGTCTTCTGCGAAAATAGAAAAAGACGCGGCCTTTTCCTTTACCTTTGTTCGCTTCGAGGAAGCATTAAAAGAAATTCTACATGTCTAAAAAAATATTGATTTATTGTGGGTCTTCTAAAGGCCATAATCCAGTTTATGCAGAGCAAGTGGTGAAATTAGCACAGGCCTTACATGCCCATGGTTGCCAAGTGATTTTTGGTGCTGGAAGCGTGGGTTTGATGGGCGTTTTAGCTGATGAATTCCTGCGTTTAGGTGGTCACGCTATTGGTGTGATTCCTCAGTTTATGGAACCTTGGGAAGTAAAGCATAAGGGCTTGCCGGAATTGCATGTGACGGATACGATGCACACCCGAAAGGCACTGATGGCGGATATGGCGGATGGGGTGATTGCGATGCCGGGAGGTTTTGGGACTTTAGATGAATTGTTCGAAATCCTCACCTGGAAGCAATTAGACTTGCACGAGATGCCCGTTTCTATTTTTAATATCAATGGGTATTTTGATCACCAGTTGAAGCAAATTCAACACATGGTGGATGAGGGTTTCTTGAAGCAACCGAACATGGATGCATTACAAGTTGAATCAGATCCGGAGAAATTAGCTGATTGGATCATGGCCTATGAACCAGAAAAGATGGAGAAAAAGTGGATTTACGTAGGATGAGAAAACTAGTATTCTTCTTATTGATTTCGGGATTTCTAGTGGCCCAAAAAACCCCGGAGAACTTAGGCTCCGCTGTTAATTCTGAATATGCAGAATTGAATCCGGTGATTTCACCTGATGGCAGGACCCTGTACTTTGGGCGAAAAAGTCATCCAGCGAATCGGTTTGGAGTGAAGGGTTCGGAAACAATTTCGGGATCTCAAGATATTTGGTTTTCTGAGAAAGTGGGAAATGCTTGGAGTACGGCGCGTCGATTATCAGATATTTTAAACCGAGATCAATACAATACCATTTTATCTATTTCGCCAGATGGGCAAACGATCTTGTTAAAAGGGGCCTATGTGAACGGATCCTATGTAACTAGAGGTTTTTCTTTAGCCAATAAGACCGCGGGAGGTTGGACAGTCCCCCAAAAAATAGATATCCCTGGTTATGAGCAAATGAGCAAAGGGAAGAATGAATATGGGTATTTAACGATGGATGGCAAAGCCATTTTATTGGCATTTTCCAGAAAAAAGAACAGTGAGGATGATGATATTTACGTGAGCTTTTTGGAAAATGGGAAATGGACACGTCCTATGGATTTAGGTGATGGGATCAATTCTAAATACTCTGAAACCACCCCCTTTCTATCTGCTGATGGCAAGACCTTGTATTTTTCCTCTGATCGACCTGGGGGGCAAGGAAGTCAGGATATTTATATGACCCGTCGATTAGATGACACCTGGCAAAACTGGCGTAAGCCACAAAATCTCGGACCGCCGGTAAATACGGATGAATATGATGCGTATTACTCTATTTCGGCGAAAGGAGACTATGCTTATTTTATGTCTGCAAAGGGTTCGCTAGGGAAGAAGGATATTTTTAGGCTAGCTATTGATTCGCCTCCGGGCGGAGGCTCAGTCAATGAGTCGTCACTGGTCGGCGGAGCCGCCCGTGACTTAGTCAATAAGTCTCCAGGAAAAGACGCTGGGGGAAAAGCGGGTAATGCGCCTACAGATGCCGCAATTGGGGAGAGTCGTTTTGGACCTACATCTACCCGCTCTGTTACTTCACAGGAATCGGATCCGGTGGTCTTGCTTTCTGGTACGGTGTTAAATCAGAAGACAGGTAAAGTGCCAGAAGACGCCTCAGTCACCTATGAGGACTTAGCGACGGGAAAAACGTTAGGTCAAGCTAAGCCTGATCCAAACACAGGAAAATATAAATTGGTTCTCCCTTATGGGAAGAATTATGGAATTACTGCGAAGGCTAATGGCTTAATTCCTACCTCAATAAACTTAGATTTAAGTACGGTTCGGGGACGTTATGTTGAATTAGACGACCGAGACCTATCGATGGTTCCGTTAGTGAAAGGAAGCACGGCTACCGTGAATAATCTATTTTTTGACTTAGGAAAAGCCTCATTAAAACCGGAATCGGAACCGGAATTAAAACGAATTCAGCAAGTGATGAAGGAAAATATGGCATTAGTCATTGAGATAAGCGGTCATACGGATAATACGGGATCGGACGAAATCAATAATAAACTTTCCTTGGAGCGAGCAAATGCGGTAAAGGATTACCTGTTAAAGGGAAATATTGATTCATCTCGAATTCGGACAAAAGGCTATGGTAAATCGAAGCCTAAGGCAGATAATTCAACAGAGGAAGGACGCCAAATCAATCGCCGCGTAGAAATAGAAATCTTATAATATGGAGCCTAAAAAGAATTGGAAATACGTGCCTGCACCGCCGGCTGCGGAGGTGGAGGCATTAGGCGAGGCTTTGGGACTTAAGAACTCCTATTTTTTATCCTTATTAGTCTCTCGCGGGATCAAGACCTTCGAACAAGTGAAGGATTTTATGGTTCCAGAGGTCAATCAACTGCACGACCCCTTCTTAATGAAGGATATGGACAAAGCGGTGGAACGCCTAGGTCTTGCTTTAGAATCCGGAGAGAAAATCTTGATTTATGGCGATTATGACGTGGACGGAACCACAGCTGTTACTTTAGTCTATAGTTATCTAGCCGGTATTTTAGGAGCAGATTGTGACTACTACATCCCAGATCGCTATGCGGAAGGCTATGGCATTTCACAGGCAGGCATTCAATATGCGTTAGACAACCAATATACCTTAATCATCTCCCTAGATTGCGGTATCAAAGCACACGAACGCGTAGCCTGGTGCAATGAAAATGGGATTGATTTCATCATCTGTGATCACCATTTACCCGAAGCAACGATCCCAGATGCGGTCGCAGTTTTAGACCCGAAGCGCAAGGATTGCCCTTATCCTTTCAAGGAATTAACGGGGGCTGGAGTAGGATTTAAATTGATGATGGCCTTTGCCATCGCTAATGATTTAGAACTCGATCCACTATGGGAATCGATGGATTTATTAGCCTGTAGCATTGCGGCTGATATAGTGCCGATGAATGGGGAGAACCGAGTTTTGGCCTTTTTCGGTCTAGCTAAATTAGGCTCCAATCCGTGCCCAGGTTTAGGGTATTTATTAAAGAAGGCGAAGAAAAAAGCCCCGATTCAGATTTCTGATATCGTCTTTTCCATTTCCCCAATTATCAATGCGGCGGGTCGAATGGATCATGCGCATGGAGCCGTGAAATTGATGCTAGCTTCGGATGATCAAGAGGCGGAGGCTTTAGCGGAGGCAGTCATTCAACAAAATTTGGATCGACGTGTGGTGGAAAAAGAAATTGTGGCACAAGCTTTGGCGATGTTTGAAGAGAATGATTTCTTACTATCTGCGCGCAGCACGGTCTTATTTAATCCCAGCTGGCATAAAGGCGTGGTGGGAATCGTAGCCAGCAAAATTCAAGATCAATATTTTAGACCTACGATTATCTTAACGGAATCTCATGGCCAATTAGTGGGTTCAGCTCGCTCGGTGCGCGGCTTTGACGTGCACCAGGCATTAGAAGAATGCGCGGATTTATTAGAGCAGTTTGGAGGGCATACGCATGCCGCTGGTTTACATCTAAAGCCATCGAATCTGCAGGCCTTTATTGAAAAATTTGAACGAATTGCGCAAGAAGGATTAGCGAATATCTCACTTAAAGCGGATCTGCCCGTGGACTTACAGATACCTTTAGAGGCATTGAGTTTATCGTTTTATGACAAACTATTAGTACGTTTATCACCCTATGGTCCAGGTAATATGTTGCCAAATTTTGTTTCTGGACCTGTTTTTGTGACCAAAAGCCCGTTCGTGATGAAGGAAGAGCACTTGAAAATCTATGTGGGATCGACGCCGGATGAGCGGGGATTAGAGGTCGTGGGCTTTGGAATGAAGACTGATTTCTATGATGGCTTATGCACTGCTTATGAGCAGCGTTTGCCCATTAAATTAGTCTATCACCTGGAAGTAAACGAATACTTAGGTAATCGAACGATTCAATTACGGGCCTTAGATTTTGCGTCCTTCCATTAAAAATTATAAATTTAGTGGTAACCAAAAAACACATTATGAAAAAAGTACTCGATTTATTGCCTTCCGTACTTGCAGGAGCTCTTTTCTTATTCGGAGGATTGAACTACTTCTTTAATTTTACCCCTATGCCCCCTATTCCGGGTGATCCTGGTGTTTATATGGGCATCATGATGTCTTCCGGAATGATGACAGTGGTAAAAGCATTAGAAGTAATCGGCGGGGTCTTAATTTTAGTTCCGGGCAAAAGAGCATTAGGGCTAACCATTTTAGCTCCTATCACCGTGAACATCTTATTATTTGAACTTTGCTTAGCGCATGCACCTAGCGTAGGAGTGGCTTTGACTGTATTGTCAGCGGTTATCGCTTACCAAGAAAGAGATAAATTCAAGGCTTTATTGTAATAAATAAGCCTTGAATCCTTCAAAGTCCGTCCCCATGGGGATGGACTTTTTTGTTTTATCTAATAACTCTGCCAAACGGGTTGGAACTGGTACAGAAACACCCAGTGTTCCTTCCACTGTAGGCAAGAATTTCGCATAATGTGCTGTCGATAAGACGATTCCCGTCACATCACCTGGGTATTCTGTTTTGTATTGTTCTAAGCCATCATACCCCACAGCCGTGTGTGGACACATCACGTATCCAGTCCGCTTGTAAACGTCAGACATGATTTCCTGCGTTTTTTGGTCGTCTGTAAAATAGCCTTTAACGGTTTCACGAACAGCTGACCACTCATCTCCCGCTAGCAAACGCATACGGATGAAGTTGGATGGACTTCCTACGTCCATCGCATTCGATAAGGTTTCGACTGAAGCTACCGGTTTATACTCTCCAGAACGCAAATAATCGGCTACCGGATGATTTTCATTGCAAGAAGCAATGAAAGCTTTTACCGGAAGACCCATTCTGTAGGCCATTAGTCCAGCACTCAGATTACCAAAATTTCCAGAAGGCACACTGAATACCACAGGGGCATTCAATCCTTTCTTTTTCGCTTGTGCATAGGCCGCGAAGTAGTAGAAGGACTGAGGAATTAAGCGGGAAATATTGATGGAATTCGCAGATGCTAGATCGAAGGCCGAACGTAATTCTTCGTCGAGAAAGGCTTGCTTAACTAGTCTTTGGCAATCATCAAAAGTGCCATCTATCTCTAGCGCGGTCACATTTCCACCTAATGTCGTTAATTGCTTTTCCTGAATATCAGACACCTTTCCGGTCGGATACAAAATCGTTACCGAAATGCCCGGTGTATTATAAAAACCCTGCGCTACCGCTCCACCCGTGTCACCGGAAGTGGCCACTAAAATACGGATCTCACGCTTCGACTTAAGTAGATAATGGGACATGATCGCCGCCATAAAACGTGCACCAAAGTCCTTAAAGGCCATCGATGGCCCGTGGAATAATTCCAAAACTTCCACTCCCGGCTCCAAGGAAACAATGGGCGCCTCGAAGGTCATCGACTGATCGATGATTTTTTTAATATCTGCCGAACTCAAGCTATCACCGAGCAAATTTTCACACACCGCAATCGCAATTTCCGGCAAGCTGCGGTCCTGAATCGTTTCGAAAAATGAATCCGGCAAAGGTTGTATGGAAGTAGGCATATATAAGCCATTGTCCGGGGGAAGACCACGGAAAATAGCCTCTTCTAGGCTTACATTAGGACTTTTGTGTTCGGTGCTATATAAAATCATACTAATCGTAGGGCATCTCCTTCTAGTTTTGGAAGGACAGAATACCGATCAAATTCAAGGCAAAAGGCAATATCTTTTTCGATGCCTAAGCCTAATAAACGGTTCACGTGAGAAGAATTTTTCACGGCCGTTAACAGATCATTTGAAGCGACATTGTATTGTTTCCAGGCCATTAACGCCGCATCATCTGCCACTTCGTATACCCCTGTCAAGGCATCAATCAAGGCTCCGGCAAACAAGGTATCTTCTAAATTAGGTTTTCCCTTCCAGCCGGCACAAACCACTAAGGCATTTCCGTTCCAGGCTTTCAAAGCATCAGCCACACGGGAAATATTCAAAAAGGCGCCTACATACACCGCAGGAGCTGTGCTCGAACGACGTATAGCGACGGTGCCATTCGTGGTTGTAACGCAAATTTTGGCATCCTTCACCTTCTCAACCTGATACGAAAATGGAGAATTATCGAAATCAAATCCTGCTGGCGTAATCCCGTTGCGTTCTGCCGCCGTCAAATAACCTCGCGTGCCGTATGCTTGGCAAAGCTCGATCTCTTCTACCGGGACAATTTCCGATGCCCCGCTCGCAAAAGCGGTCACCATGCAAGAGGTCGCTCTGAAAATGTCCACCACAACCACAGCCACAGAGGATAAATCATATAAATGGATCAAGTCCGGCGATAAACAGACGTCGATTTTCTTCATTTTATAAGAATGGTAATTTTACGATTTCGGCTTTCACCGCTTTGTCGCGGATTGAAATAAAGATCTCAGATCCTACGTGTTTTGTACTCACATAACCCATGCCGATTCCTTTGGAAAGGGAGGGTGATTGAGTTCCGGAAGTCACTTCACCAATCGTCTCACCAGCTGCATTTAGAATTGGGTAGTGTTGGCGAGGGATACCTCGGTCGATCATTTCGAAGCCGACTAATTTTTTCGAAGGACCGTTCGCCTTGATCGCGGCATGGTGGTCTTTCATGATGAAATCTTTGTTGAAGGAGGTGATCCAGCCTAAGCCAGCCTCGATCGGAGATGTTGTGTCATCGATATCATGCCCATACAAGCAATAGCCTTTTTCTGTGCGGAGTGTGTCGCGTGCGCCTAGTCCTACGGGTAGAATATTGAATTCTGCACCTGCTTCGAAGATGGCGTTCCACATGGCTAACGCGTTTTCGTTTTTCACGTAGATTTCGAATCCGCCAGCGCCCGTATAACCCGTGTTCGAGATGATGATGTCGGAGAATCCGGCCATTTCACCTATTTTGAAGGTATAATACGGCATGTCTGCTAACGTAACAGACGTTAATTTTTGTAGTGCCAAAATCGCCTTAGGCCCCTGCACCGCCAATAAACTATACTCGTTACTGCGATTCACCATCTCTACCCCGAAGGTATTGTGAGAAGAAATCCAGTTCCAATCTTTCTCAATATTTGAGGCATTCACGACTAAAATATATTCAGTTTCGCTAACGCGGTACACTAACAAGTCATCGACGATGCCTCCCTGAGCATTAGGGAAACAGCTATACTGCACTTTCCCGTCCACTAATTTAGACGCATCGTTTGATGTCACGTATTGAATGAAATCTAATACGCGATCTTCTTTTAGGAAGAATTCGCCCATGTGACTCACGTCAAAAACACCCACCGAATTACGCACAGCTAAGTGCTCTTCGATTAGATTTGTATACAATACGGGCATATTAAAACCAGCAAAGGGCACCATTTTAGCGCCTAGAGATACGTGAAGGTCATTTAAATGGACCTGTTGTAAGTTTGTTTCTTCCATGAATTATTCGCGGTATAGAACCTGTAAAAGTGTTTGGCCGACCGCTTTAAGGGTCGTTTTGTCGATGTTAGCTAAATTATCTGCATGCGTATGATGAAAGCTCCCAAACTCGAAACCGCCATTTGACGCCCGTAAATCAATTATGTCAATCATTTGAATTTTGGCAATCTCATTCACCGCCGTATGGTCATCCGAAATCCCAAATGCATCCTGATCTACGAACAGATTACTGTATCCTAAATCGGCTGCCGTCGACCAAACCGAGCGTACAATACCCGGCGCATATTGCATAGACGATCCTTCATGCGGGAACATCGCACCTTTTCCGCCTACCATATCTAACAAGATGCCGTAATAGGCTTTGTAATTAGCTGGAACTAAATTCGCAGCCCAATGCTGTGAACCCAACGCCCAGCTATTCGGTTTGTGCTCTCCGGCATAATCCTCCGGCTCACCATGATCCTCTAAATCGAATAAAACGATGTCCACACCCACAGCAGGCTTATTTTTCGCCTCGTGCAAATTGCGCGCGATTTCTAATAATACACCCACGCCACTCGCGCCATCATTTGCCGCATCGATTGGCTCATCCTTACGAACGCTGTCTTTATCCGCAATACTTCTCGCATCCCAGTGTGCAGCTAATAGTATGCGTTTAGCGACTGCAGGTTGAAATTGCGCAATGATGTTTGTCCCTTGCAATTTCTTGCCGTCATAGCGGAAGGCCGTAAAAGGTTGTTCTGTCACAGTCCAGCCATAAGACTTGAGTTTGGCCACTAAGAACTGTAGGGTATTTTTACTCGCTTCAGAACCTGGGACACGAGGCCCAAAAGCCACTTGTTGAGCGATATAAGCATAAGCTGAATCCGCCTTGAAATCAGGTGTTTCCACGAGGTTGACTTCCGCCGCTGGAACTTCTGCTGCTGGCTTCCAAATAAAGTAAGCACCAGTCAGTGCGAATACGAGCAGTAAAAAGAGGGCAATGCGGGAACGGTTCATCTGAAAAGGCTCAAAAACAAGCTCAAAGGTAGCAATAGAATGCCGAATTAGGAATTAAGAAATCAATA
>JACCDS011171670.1_pt1 | contig 15551 bp, 13 predicted proteins | sample 7446441 | NCBI WGS metagenome assembly JACCDS01 (sample SAMN15323445, study PRJNA562643) | freshwater metagenome | isolation source: river surface water | place: USA:Blue River Watershed | collected 2017-08-17
CGGCTCGCTGCCCGTCTACGCGCTCGACGCGATCCGCGAGGCGCTGCCCGCGTTCGAGCGTCAGATCAAGGGCTTCTCGATGCCCGACGCCGTGCTGACCGGCGTGGAAACGCGCACCTCGTCGCCGCTGCGCATCAACCGGGGGCGCACCTACCAGAGCCTGAACGTGGGCGGGCTGTACCCGGCTGGGGAGGGTGCGGGGTATGCCGGCGGGATCATGTCCGCCGGGGTGGACGGCATCGAGGTGGCCGAGGCGCTGGCGGCGGCGTTGTTGGGGGTCGAGCCGCCGCAGGGGCAGCGCAGCCGATCGGCGGGTGGACTGGAGAATGCCTGAGGCCGATCACAGTCCGCCCAGAATCCGCCCCAGCAGAATCTTGGTGATCATCGCCGCCGGGTACACCAGCGCGTAGCCCTGCGCCACGCGGGCGTCATGCCCGGTGCGACCGTTGGCAAACGCCAGCACCGCCGGTTGGGTCTGGGTGCCGCCCAGCACCCCCGCCAATTGGGTGCCGCCCATGCGAAACACCTGCCGCATCACCAGATAGATGCCGACGGCCACGGTGCCGGTGATGGCCACCCCCAGCAGCAGGATCGGCAGCCAGGTGCCCGAGCTCAGCGCCGCGCCGATCTGTGAACCCGCCTTGGTGCCGGCTTGCGCCAGGAAGATCAGCAGGCCCAGCTCCGAGAGCGCTTGCGCGGCGGTGTTCGGCACGGTGGTCACCCAGGGTCCGATGCGGCCCAGGCGCCCGAAGATCAGCCCGACGATCAGCGTGCCGGCCGCCGAGCCCAGTGCGAACGACGCGCCCGGCAGCGGAAAGACGATCTTGCCCAGCAAGATGCCCAGTCCGAGGCCCACGCCCAGGGCGATGGGGTTCACGTCCGACAGTCCGCGCGCGGAATCCCCGAGGTGTTTCGACACCGCCTGGATCCGGTCCGGCGGCGCCACCACGCGCACGCGGTCACCGAGCTGCAGGATGAGCTGGTCGGTGGCGAGGATGTCGACGTCGCCCCGGCGCACCCGCGAGACGGTGGCGCCGAAGCGGTGCAGCAAGTCGAGCTCGGCCACGGTGTGGCCAGCCAGCTTGCTGTTGGACAGCGTGACGCGGCGGAAGTCCAGCGCCGTGCGGTCATCCGCCAGAGCGTGCGAGGACACGTGGCCGAGTTCCCGCGCGACCTGTTCCACCTCGTCGGCCGGACCGACCACGGTGACCAGATCGTTGTGGGTCAGCACGTCGTCTTCGTCGGCGGCCTGCACGGGAAACTTCATGCCGCCATGGCGCACGCGCGAGAACTTCACGCGGCCGTGGTGACGGGCCTCGATCTCGCGCAGGCTGGGCCGGGCGGTGGTTTCCACGCGCACGGTGCAGTTCACCAGCGGAGCCGGGGCGTCGGTGTCGTGGGCGCGGTGGCGCAGCGCCAAGTGGGTGGCACAGAGCATGCCCAGTACGCCGAAGATGTAGGTCACGGCGTAGCCGATGGTGGCGGCCGGCGGGTTGCCGGCGGCTTCCCGTGCTGCGGCCAGGGCCGGGGTGTTGGTGATCGCTCCGGCAAAGGCGCCGGCTACCGTGGCGGCGTCCAGGCCCAGCAGCCGGCCCGCAGCCACGGCCACCAGGGCGGCGGACGCCAGCACGCCCACCATGCCCAGGATCGGGCCCCAGCCGCGCTTCAGGGCGGCCACAAAGCCCGGCCCGGAGATCATGCCCACCGAAAAGGTGAACAGGATCAGGCCCAGGCCCCCCAGCGGCTCGGGCACAAGCAGCGGCTGGCCCATCGACACGCCCCAGGCGCTCACGCCGATGGCCAGGAACAGCACCGCGGCCGCGCCCATCGACAGGCCTTTCCAGGACAGGTGGCCCAGCGCTGCGCCCAGTCCGACGATCAGCACCAGCAGCAGGATTTCCTGGTGCGCGAGAAACGAAACCACCGTGTCCATGTCGATCTTCCGATTCGGGTTAACCCTGGTCTGCATTTTGCGCCGCAGACATGACGGACGATCGGGTTCGATGGGGCGCGTGGGCTGATCTTTTCCCGATTCAGGCGGGAATCGTGACGAGGACTCTCAGGCCGGGATCCGCCTGAGCGAAAGCGAGCCGGCCGCCGTGCGATTCCGCAACGCGCCGACACAAGTGCAGACCCAGGCCCACGCCGCCTTGGTGCCGGCTGCGGGCGGTGTCCGGACGGTAAAACGGTTCGGTCAGGCGAGACAGGTGTTCGGGCGGCACGCCGGGACCGTGGTCGCGCACCTCCAGTTGCACCTGATCCCCGTCTCGCCGCGTCGACACCTCGATGCCGAGGCCTCCGCCGTGTCGGCGGGCGTTGTCCAGGAGGTTGCGCAGCAGCAGCGTCATGCGGGAACGGTCGAGCGACAGGGGAGGCAGCAAGGGATCGAGTGCCAGAGCCACATCGGGGGGGCCTTCGGGGGCGCCGGCGGTGGCCACCTCCTGAACCAGCGCGTTCAGGTCGCAGGGGGTTTTCTGCAGCGCGCTGCCACCTGCGGCCAACCGCTCGCTTTCCAGCAGGTCGGAAATGAGGTCGCGCATTTCCGCCAGGTCCTTCATCAGGGCCTCCCGTTCGGGACCTTCGGCAACCAGCTCCGCGTTCAACCGGGCCCGGGTCAGGGGTGAGCGCAATTCGTGGCTGATGGCCAGCAGCAGGCCGCGCTGGCCTTCGAGCATGTGCTGCAGGTTGCCGGCCATGCGATTGACCTGGGTGGCCAGCTCTCCCAGCTCGTCGTGCCGGCGCACGGGGATCGGTTCGGAGAACTGGCCCTGTCCGTAGCGCAAGGCCCCGCTGCGGATGTCGTCGATCGGTCGGAACAGGCGGCGCACGTATCGATAGGCCAGCGCCGTCAGCAGCAGCAGTCCCACGAGCGTGAACCCGCCGAAACGGCGGGGGTGCTCCTGCCAGTTCCAGGCCGACAGGCCGAACGTGAGGCGATGGCCGTCGGCGGTGGTGCGGGTCATCCAGGCTTCCCGGTCGCGGGACTGCAGGGCGCTGAAGGCGCGGGGCCAGCGCCGCTCCTCTGCGGAGGCCGGGGCTTCGCTCTGCCAGGACACGGCGGGGCCTTCGATGGTGATGCGGATGGGCAGGCGCCGCGTGAGGTCTGCGGCGCGGCCTGGATCGGGCGGGCTGCCGATTTCGGCGGCCAGCCGATCCAGGTAGTCGCTGACCAGCGGTCGCATGAGTTCCCGCCATCCGTTCGAGAAGGCCTCGCGGGTGCCACCCAGGAAGATCAGCGTCGTGCCCAGGGCGAGGGCCATGAACAGGCCCAGCAGGCGCCAGCGCAGGGAATGGCGGAGCTGGCGGCGCCAGTGGTCCCGGCGCCGAGGGCGCAGGCACGGGCGTGCCTCCGGTGCTTCAGACGGGGCGCCGGACGCGCCCGCGGGGCGGGGTGAGGGGTCCTGGCTCATGTCGGGCGGGTATCGGCCACGGGGAACAGCGCGAAGGTGTATCCGGCGTTGCGCAAGGTCTTGATCGGCTGCAGGGGGCGCAGCTTGGGCCGCAGCCGGCTGATCAGGATGTCGACGGCGCGGGTGTACAGCTCGGCGTCGCGTCCGCGCAGGCGGTTGAGGATTTCGTCGCGGGTGAAGACGCGCTGGGGTTCCCGGGCCAGCAGGAGGAGCAGTTCGAACTCCGTGCTGGTCAGATCGACTTCGTGGCCTTGGCAGATGACCCGTCGGCGCACGGGGTCGATTTCCAGGCCATCCTCGAAGCGCAGGGGGCTGGGACGAGGCGCGGGGAGCGGATCGGCTTCGGCGGCCTGGACGGGCAGGGCGGGGCGGGCACGGCGCAGGATGGTCTGCAGGCGGGCGGCCAGTTCACGGGGCTCGAAGGGTTTGGGCAGGTAGTCGTCCGCCCCCAGTTCCAGGCCCACCACCCGATCGGTGAGGTCTCCCCGGGCCGTGAGCATGAGGATGGGCAGATCGCTCTGGCTGCGCAGTGTGCGGCACAGGGTAAAACCGTCCATTTCCGGCAGCATCACGTCGAGGATCACGGCGTCGATGCCCCCTCGGGCCAGTCGGGCCAGGCCCTCGCTGGGCCGCACGGCCGCCTCCAGCGTGAAGTCGAAGCGCCGCAGGTACGCGGCCAGGGGCCCCGCCAGACCTTCGTCGTCGTCGATGAGCAGGATGTGGGGCATGGCAGCAGCGGTCGTGGGCAGACCGGGATCGTCGCATGGATGCGGCGGGCCCGGGCCGCCCGCTCTTGGGCCTGAGGGGCGGGGTGGCCGGGTCTCAGTTCCGGCCGAAAAAGCCGAACCGGTGACCAGGGCCTCGCTCCAGGAACGCGCGGACCTGGGTTTGCTGCTGGGCGTCGAGGCTGTCGTAGAAGTCGCCGGCCGCGGCGATGACCGACGGCGCCCCCCCTTGAACGGCGCCGACCTTGGCGTCGACCAGGGCCTGGGCGGCCTGGCGGTCGAACTTCTCGCCCGCGATGATCGGGGCCAGGGCCGCCCGCGGCGATTCCTGCGGGCCGCGCATGGCCTTGCGCTGCTGGGCCAGGACATCGGCCAGGGCGGCGAGCTTGGCCTGCTGGGCCGTGTTGAGATTCAACTCGCGGGTGGCCCGGTCGATGGCGCGCTGCTTCATCTGGGTCACCTGCTCGTCGCTCATCGGGCCGCGGCCGTGGCGCGATCCATGGGAGCAGGCGGCGATCGATCCGATGGCGGCGGCGCCCACCACGGCGATGAGGGTGCGGCGGATCCAGGGTTTCATGGGAGCTCCTTGAAGGGACGGTGATGAACAGGTGTCATCGTGCCGTCCGGGCGTCCCCGATGGGTCTCACCCCGGTATCGCTGCGTTTCGTTTCTTTTCAGCGTGGGGCGCGGCGCTCCTCGCCTGGGCCATGGGGACGGTTCAGGGCGGTGCGCACCTGGTCCTGCTGGGCCGGCTTGAGGCTGTCGTAGAAGTCGGCTGTGGCCTGGATCACCGCCGGTTCTGCGGTTTTCAAGGCGGCGATGCGCGCCTCCAGGTCGGCCTGGGCCGCCGCGCGGTCAAAGGAGGTGCCGCGGATCCAGTGCAGCGGTCCCTGGGCGTCTGGCGCGGCGGTACGTACCGGGCGCAGCGCTTCGTGTTGTTGGCGCTGCCGGTCGAGGGCATCGGCGAGTGCCGCGAGGCGGGTCTGCTGTGTGGCGTCCAGATTCAAGTCGCGTGTGATGCGGGTGGTGAACTGTTCCCGCTGGCGGGCGGCGTCTTCGGCGCTGGGGGCCGCGCTGCGGGGGGGCGTGCCGCGCGAGGGGCCCCTGCCCAGGAGCTCGGCCAGTGGATCGCCCCGCTCCGCGCGGTCCTCGCGATCGGGGTGGCGGCGGGTGGAGCGGTCGTCTCCGTGCCGGTCGTGGCGTTCCGCGCCGGGGTGCCCGCAGGCGACCAGGGCGCCGGTCACGGAGAGCGCCGCCAGGATCGGCAGGGTGCGGCGGAGAAGGGGGTGGTGTGTCATGGACGTTCCCTTGGGACGCAGCGGGGCTGCTCAAGATGTGGTGCCGCCATGGTCGGGGTCTGGCGCTGCCAGCATTTCTCTTGCCGGTGAGGGTGATTGACGATTTGTTTCTGAAACCCTCAAGTCGGGGGGGCTTCGCGCCGATGAAGACTTTCGACCGTGTCGCTCCGTTGAGCGGGTCGAGCGCCATGAGCAGTACCTTGAGCCTAGAACCGTCGTCCCCTGTGGCGTCCCGAGCCTCGCCCTGGCGGGCCTGGAGGGGGATGGCGCGCGAGTCGGCCATCCTGATCGGGTTTTCGGCGTTCCTGGTGCTGGCGCTGTGGGTGGCGGTGTTTTTTCAGATTCGGCGGGAGCGCCATGAGGCGATCCACAACGCCGAGGTCAACCTGGGCAATCTGGCGCATGCGTTTGCCGAACACACGGCCCGCACGATGGAAAGCGCGGATCAGGCACTGCGTTTTGTGCGCGCGGAGTACGCGGATCATGGCGAGGCCCTGGACATCGCCGACTACCTGCGCAGCAAGACCATCATCGACTCGACCTTCCACCTGATCTCGATCATCGGGCCGGACGGCTATGTGGTGAAGTCGTCCCGGCCGTTCACCCGCATGGATCTGAGCGACCGGGAGCATTTCCAGGTCCACGCCCGGGGCCATGAGGACCGGCTGCACGTCAGCAAGCCCGTGCTGGGGCGGGTCTCGAAAAAGTGGTCGATCCAGCTCACTCGCCGCATCGATCGGCCCGATGGCTCTTTTGGGGGCGTGGTGGTGCTGTCGCTGTCGCCGGAGTACGTGACCCGCCTGTATCAGGACGTCCAGCTGGGGCATCGGGGCACGATCACGCTGGTCGGCTACGACGGCGTGGTCCGCGCCCGGGCGGGAGGGGACCATCTGGTGGACAGCGGTCAGGACGCCGGGGGCGGGCGACCGTTCCAGGAGGCGATGCGCCGCAAGAACGGCACGGTGGAGGCGCGCAGCCACGTCGACCAGATCAACCGCCTGTGGGCGTTCCGCAGCCTCGACGATCTGCGACTGGTGGTGTTCACGGGCAGTGACGTACGGGACGTCTACAGCGACGCGGCCGAGCGCCGCTCCCTCTACCTCATGGGCGCCACGCTGATCACCTTGGTCATTCTGGGGTTCCTGTCGGCGTTGTTGCGGCGTTCGTGGCAGCAGCAGTCCCTGATGCGGGAGCTGGAACTCAGCAACCGGCAGGCCAACGCCGCCAACGAGATGAAGACCCGTTTCCTGGCGAGCGTCTCGCACGAGTTGCGCACGCCGCTCAATGGCATCCTCGGTTTTGCGGAGCTGCTCCAGGAGGCTTCGCCCGACCCGGAGGTGCAGGAGTACGGCCGGGTCATCCACCAGAGCGGCAAGCACCTGCATGAACTGGTCAACGCCATCCTCGACCTGGCGCGCATCGAGTCGGGACGCATGGCGGTGCATCCGGCAAAGGTGCGGGTCGTGGACCTGCTGGAGCCGGTGCGCCGGTTGTATGGGGTGTCAGCGCAGGCCCGCGGACTTCAGCTCGACCTGCAGATTGCGGCGGACTGTCCTCGGGAGGTCGTCACGGATCCCACCCGCTGCACCCAGATCCTCAACAACCTCGTGCACAACGCGATCAAGTTCAGCGAGGGGGGCACGATTCTCGTGGCAGCCCGCAGGATCGATCGGCACTGGGAGGTGCGGGTGTCCGACCAAGGCGTTGGCATTCCGGCGTCGGTGCAGGAGGCGGTCTTCACCCGTTTTCATGGCACCACCACCGATTTTGTCCATCCCGCCCAGGGGGCTGGGCTCGGCCTGCCCCTGGCGCACGAGTTGGCTGAACTGCTGGGCGGCACCCTGATCCTCACGTCCCGGGAAGGGTTGGGCACCACCGTCGTGTTGTGTCTGCCCATCGCCGGCCCCGATGTCCCACTGCAGGAGGAGTCCCCATGACCCTTCCCCTTCGCGAGTCCGTCCGCCAGGCCCTGGTGGTCGACGACAACGAGCTCAACAGCCGCCTGGCCGGGATGATGCTCAACCGCCAAGGCTGGCAGACATGGACGGCCTCCAGCGGCCGAGAGGCCATGGAACTGCTGCGGGTCCGAGCGTTCGATCTGGTGCTGCTGGACCTGCGCATGCCCGGCATCAGCGGTGAGCAAGTGTGCCGTCGCATCCGCGACGAGATGGGGCTGACCGACTTGCCGGTGATCGCCTACACCGCTCACAGCATGCCCGAGGAGAAGGAGCGCATCCTGGCCTCGGGGTTCAACGGGCTGTTGATCAAGCCCATTTCGTTTCTGGACCTGAAGGAAATCTGCGATGCGGTCCATGCTTCCGCGGCCTGAAGAGGCCACGCCCGACCTCCCGCCACGCCGCGCCTGGGTGGTCATTCACGGCCGGTCGTCGGCTCGGGCGGTGGCGCTGGCGCTGGAACTGGCGGGCTGGCAGGTGGCCGGACTCAGTCATTGCATGGAAGACACCCTGCAGCGCCTGAATGTCGAGGGGGCGCCGCCCATCGACGTCCTGGTGTGCGGCCTGCACTTCTCCGACGGGGATGGCTTTCAGCTGATCCGGCGGTTGGCGAAGATGGGCCATCCGCCCGCGCTGTTCGTGGCCAGCCGGCAGCAACGGGCCGTCATCAAGGCGGCCGTGGCCCTGGCCGAAGCGTTTGGCCTGACGGTGGCGGGCTGGGCCGAGCAGCCGGTGGAGCCGGATTGGATCTCCCGCAGCCTGGCGTCCTTCGAGGCGGGTCAGGCGCGGGTGCGCCGACGGGCGCCACCGCCGGACCTGTCGCTGGGGGACCTGCGGGCCCTGCTCGACCAGGATCTGATCGAGCCCTGGATGCAGCCGAAGGTGCGCCTGAGCAGCGGGGAGGTCGTGGGTTTTGAGGCCCTCATGCGTGCGCACGACGCCAGCGGGTCCCTGGTGATGCCCGATCGCCTGATCCACGCCCTGCTGCGTCACCGGTTGCTGGATGAGGCCACGCTGTGCATGGCCCGCAAGACCGTGGCCTTCGTCACCACGTGCCTGCGCGAGGGCATGGCGATCAGCGCTTCGATCAACGTGTCGATGTCGTCGCTGTCGCAGGTGGAGTTTTGCCGCAAACTGGTCGAGGTGGTGCAGCAGGGTGAGGTCGATCCGGGCTGGATCACCATCGAGATCACCGAGACCGATGCCATGTCGGACCTGCCTGCGGTGATTGAGAACTCCGCGCGCATCCGCATGCTGGGTTTCAACCTGTCCATCGATGACTTTGGAACGGGCTACTCCAGCATGTTCCAGCTGTCGCACCTGCCGTTTTCGGAGCTGAAGATCGAGCGCATGTTCATCGCCAGCGCCGACGAGGACAGTGGCAAGCAGGCGATCGTGCGCACCTGTGCTCAACTGGGGGCCTCGCTGGGCCTGCACGTGGTGGCCGAGGGGGTCGAGACGCCCGAGGAACTGGACGTGGCGCGTGCGTCGGGTTGCAGCGAAGTGCAGGGTTACCTGGTGGCCCGCCCGATGCCGGCGGAACTGGCGCTGCAATGGCTGCGCAACCTGGATCAGTTGCAGGTGCGTTGGCCGGGATCCCCGGCGCCCGAGCCGGCCTTGGGGCCTGCACCGGCCGTGATCCGCAGCGGGGCCTGAGCCCCCGCTGATCGGTCCCTTCAGCCGCGCTGGGGCTCGGAGGACGGACTGGGCGCCAAGGCCTGTGCCAACAGGGCCACGATGGAGACCGCGTTGCTGGCGTGGGGCACGCAGTCGGTGCTCCACACGTGTCGGACCCCGGCACACTTCAATCGTTCGACGGCATCGCCCACGAACAAGGCGTGGGTGACGGCCACATCGACCGAGGTCGCACCACCCGCCAGGCAGAGCTGCGCGGCCGCGATCAAGGTGCGCCCAGTGCTGGCCATGTCGTCGATCAGCACCACCGCCCGGCCGCGGACCGCCAGATCGTCAGGCAGCGCAACCCGCACGTCGTGATCGCCCAGGCGGACCTTGGTGCACCAGGCGTGATCGAGGGGCGGCGGCGTTGTCCGTGAGCCGGGCCGGCCCCCGCCGCCTCGGTGCGCCGCCTGTTTCACCCATTGCTCGGCCTCGCCGTCCGGCCCCAGCAGCAGCGGCCGGTCGACCTGCGAAGCCACGAAGGCGCCCAACAAGCCCGCCGCCGACAGGCCGATGCCGCGGTGTCCCGCCGGCAGCACCTCGTCCAGCGACGCGATGCGGTGCAGGTGCGGATCCACCGTGACGAGGCCGTCGAACATCCCGCCCAGCAGGGCCCCCACATGCCGCTGGCTCACGGCTTCGCCAGGGTGAAAGGCAATGTCCTGGCGCATGTAGGCCAAGTAGGGGGCGACCAACCAGACTGCGGTGGCGCCCAACTCGCGCGCGGCCGGCGCGGCGATCAGCAACTCCACCAGCTTCTCATTGGGCTGATGCAGGCTGCGCCACAGGAGCACGGCGCCTTCCAGTTGCGGCGGCAGGGTGAGCTGCCATTCGCCGTCGGGGAACCGGTGGCGGCGGATGACGGAGCAGGGCACGCCCAGCGCATCGGCCAGCGCCTGAGCCTGTGGCCGCTCGTCTTCGAACGCGAGCATGTGGGTCCAGTGCGGCATCAGAAACCTCCGTTCAGGGCGGCCGGCAGCGGCGATCCTGGTGGCACGATGCGGTAACCGGTGTCGCGTGCGGTCAGGTCCCGTGCAAAGCCGAGGTCGGCGGCGTACTGGGCATGGAGGCGGTACAGCGGCTGGCCGGCCTGAACGGGGTCGCCCACCTTGTGCAGCAGGTCCACCCCCGCGCCCAGCACCTGCGGCGCACCGGCCAGGCGGGCGATGCGGGCCAATTGCAGGTTGTCGATGGCGGCCACCAGACCGTCGGCGGGGGACTGCACCTCAAAGGTGAGTTCGCCCAGCACCGGGGTGTCGGCACGGCGCCCCTGGGCGTCGATGAGGGCCTCCATCTGGGCCAGGGCACGGCCGGATTCGAGGATGTCCCGGGCAATGCGCCAGCCGTCGCCGCCTCGCACGTCAGGGTCGAACTCGATGATCCGGCCGGCCAGCCGCAGCGACTTGTCGCGCAGGTCGGTCGGAGCGAGCGGGTCGTTGTGCAGGACGCGCATCACGTCCCGGGCCTCCAGCACCGGACCGATCCCTTGGCCGATGGGCTGGCTGCCGTCGGTGATCATCACCTCCAGGTGCAGGTTCAGGCTGGACGCCACGTACTCGAACAGCTTGCGCAGGCGCTGCGCCGCGGCCATCGAGCGCACCTTGGCGGTCGGCCCGACGGGGATGTCGAGCACCAGGTGGGTCGAGCCGGCGGCGATCTTCTTGGACAGGATGGAGGCCACCATCTGCCCCGGCGAGTCGATGGCCAGCGGGCGCTCGACGGAAATCAGGATGTCGTCGGCCGGTGAGAGGTCGGCCGTGCCGCCCCAGGCCAGGCAGCCGTTGGTGTCGCGCACGATCTGCGCCAGGCGTTCGCGCGGCAGCTCGACCTCGGCCAGCACCTCCATCGTGTCGGCGGTGCCGGCCGGTGAGGTGATGGCGCGCGACGAGGTCTTGGGAAACAGCATGCCGTGCGCCGTCACGATGGGCACGACCAGCATCGAGGTGCGATTGCCCGGAATGCCGCCGATGCAGTGCTTGTCCACCACCGGGCCGCGGCGCACATCGTGTTGCCAGTCCAGTCGCTGGCCGACGTCGATCATGGCCTCGGTCAGGTGGCGCACCTCGTCGCGCTCCAGGTCGTAGCCGTTGGTGGCGACGACAAAGGCGGCCAGCTCGATCTTGGAATATCGGGCGGCGGCCACGTCGCGGATGATGGCGTGGAGGTCGTCGCGAGACAGCCGCTCGCCGCTGATCTTGCGGTGCAGCGCACCGATGGAGGCGGGCTGGTCGGCTGGCGCCACATGGGCGGCGTGTCCTTCGTCGATGCCCATGCGGGCGAAGGCGTCTTCCGACAGGCCGAGCTCGCAGGCGGCGAGGATGCGCTCGTCATCCACCACATTAAGCACGGCGGTGATGGTGGTGCCATTGGCCATCACCTTCACCTTGGACAAGGCCTGGAAGCCCGAGGCGCGCACCACCGGGCAGTCGCGGTGCAGGTAGGCCACGTTTTCGCGCCAGGTGTCGATGCCGACGCGGCGGATGCGGAGTTCTTGCAGGTCCATGGGGGGACTCTAGCGGCCCGGGGCTGGGCTGGGGTGTTTTGCATCGGGTCCCGATGTGATCCGCCTCAAGGGCGGTCGGCACGGGGCGGGTGTGCATGAGCATCTGCGGAAAACGCGCTTGTCCGGGGTGCCGGAAATGCGCAAGATGCCGGTCGGTTCCGCACGACATCCACAACGATACCCCCTGCGCGATGCCTCCGCCGACACGGTCTTGTCCGTGGCCAGGACGGGGGCGAGCCCTTCACCGAGGATCCCATGACCCAAGACCCCCGCAGCACCTGGCGTTTCGAGACCCTGTCCGTCCACGGCGGCTACTCGCCCGACCCGACCACCAAGGCCGTGGCCGTGCCGATCTACCAGACGGCGGCTTACGCTTTCGACAGCGCCCAGCACGGCGCCGACCTGTTCGACCTGAAGGTGGCGGGCAACATCTACACCCGCATCATGAACCCGACCAACGATGTGCTGGAGCAGCGCATCGCGGCGCTCGAAGGCGGCATCGCCGCGCTGGCGCTGGCGTCGGGCCAGGCCGCGGTCACTTACGCGATCCAGACCATCGCCGAGGCCGGTGACAACATCGTCGCCTCCAGCGCCCTGTACGGCGGCACCTACAACCTGTTCGGCCACACACTGCCCCAGTACGGCATCCAGACCCGCTTCGCCGACTACCGCGACCCGTCCAGCTTCGAGCCGCTGATCGACGAGCGCACCAAGGCCATCTTCGTCGAGTCGCTGGGCAACCCGCAGGGCAACATCACCGACTTCGAGAGGATTGCCGAGATCGCCCACCGCCACGGTGTGCCACTGATCGTCGACAACACCGTGCCCAGCCCCTACCTGTGCCGCCCGATCGAGCACGGTGCCGACATCGTCGTGCATTCGCTGACCAAGTACCTGGGCGGCCACGGCACCACCATCGGCGGCGCCATCGTCGATTCCGGCAAGTTCCCCTGGGCGAAGTACCCCGAGCGCTTCAAGCGCCTGAACACGCCCGAGGTCAGCTACCACGGCGTGGTCTACACCGAGGCCCTGGGCCCGGCGGCCTACATCGGCCGGGCGCGCACGGTGCCGCTGCGCAACATGGGCGCCGCACTCTCGCCGTTCAACGCCTTCCTGATCCTACAGGGCATCGAGACGCTGGCGCTGCGCATGGACCGCATCTGCGCCAACGCCCTGGCCGTGGCCCAGCACCTCCAAAACCACCCCAAGGTGGCCTGGGTGAACTACGCCGGTCTGGAAGACCACCCGGACCATGGCCTGGTGCAGAAGTACCTGGGCGGCCGGGCGTCGGGTTTGTTCACCTTCGGCGTGAAGTCGGAGGTCGGCGGGGGTCGCGAGGCCGGCGCACGGTTCCTGGATGCGCTGCAACTGTTCACCCGCTTGGTCAACATCGGCGATGCCAAGTCGCTGGCCACACACCCGGCCTCGACCACGCACCGCCAGCTTTCTCCGGAGGAGCTGGTGAAGGCCGGTGTCAGCGAGGACACCGTGCGTTTGTCGGTCGGCATCGAGCACATCGACGACCTGATCGCGGACCTCGACCGGGCGCTGGCGGCGGTCTGAGGGGCGAAGGGGGAGCGGCGGAGTGTCGTCACGCCCCCAAACCCAGGTCCGGATGCGATCAGGCATGGAACGTGCATCCTTCACGGTCATATCTGAATGTTGCGGCGCCATGACATCTGAAGGTCAGTCTGGCGCGTTGTGCACCGATCCAGAATGCATTGGGGGTGGCCGATCCCCTGTCCTGACCGCGATCCGACATGTGCCTGATCATCCACAAGCCCACCGGGCGACACATCTGCTCCGAGTTCCTCGCCCATGCGTGGGAACACAACGCCCACGGGTGGGGCTGCTTTTTTGTCGGACGCGAGGGGGTGAACTCGTTCCGCGGCATGCGGTTCGAGGATCTGGCTGAAATCAACCGGACCCTGCCGCGTGATGTGGAGGTCTACCTGCATGTGCGCAAGGCCACCTACGGCGAAATCTGTCAGGACATGGCGCACCCATACGAGGTGCGTCCCGGTCTGCTGCTGATGCACAACGGCTCCATCCACCATCTGGCGCCCAAGGATCCGCGCATCAGCGATTCGTGCGAACTGGCCCGTGCGTTGCGCAACATGCTCGACGGCCTGTCGGACGGCCAGGCCGCGACGCTGGTGCGCTCGGCCGGTTTCCGGCGACTCACGGCGCCCTTGATCGAGGGCTCGGTCGTGGTGCTTCAGGATGCCTGGGGCGCGGTTCGACTGGGCCGGGAGTGGCACACCGTGCGCTCCGAAGACTGGCACCCGGAGATGGCCGGCATCGAGGTTTCCAACACCCATGCCTGGCGTCCGGGCAGTCGCTTGGCTGCTGCGGCCTGAGCCTGCGGAACCCTTTGCACACGGGCTTCGCCGGGTCGTGGTGAAATTCGCCTCGGTCGCTTCTGCGGCCGAACCGAGATTCAGGACCCTGCATGACCCCATCCGACGCGCCGGTGACGCCGGCCGTGACCCGCGCCGCCGTCGCCCGCCTGCCCACGCGGCATGGCGAGTTCACGATGTATGCCTATTCCGACGGCACCTCCGGTACCGAGCACGTGGCGCTGGTGCGTGGCGACGTGGCACGCGACGACGTGCTGTTGCGCATCCACTCGGAGTGCCTCACCGGCGACATCTTCGGCTCCCTGCGCTGCGACTGTGGAGAGCAGCTGGAGCTGGCGATGGCCCGGGTGGCCGAGCAGGGGCAGGGCGTGATCATCTACATGCGGGGTCACGAGGGGCGCGGCATCGGCATCGTGCACAAGCTGCGGGCCTACGCACTGCAGGACCAGGGCATGGACACGGTCGAGGCCAACGTGGCGTTGGGCTTGCCTGTCGATGACCGCAAGTTTCACGCGGCCGCCGACATCCTGCGCGACCTGGGGGTGCGGTCCGTGCGCCTGATGAGCAACAACCCGCTCAAGATCCTGGCGCTGAAGGAGCACGGCATCCCGGTGTCGAGCCGCGAGGCGCACGAGATCGAGCCCACCTCGGAGAGCGGGGCCTACCTCCAGACCAAGCGCACCAAGCTCGGTCACCTGCTCAGCCTGGACCTCTGATGACCCCTTCCGTCCTGCATCAGCGCAGCTTCGTGCTGCTGGTCGTGGGGGTGTCCCTCGCGTTTGGCTGGATCCTGCAGCCCTTTTTCGGCTCGGTGTTCTGGGCGGCGGTGCTGGCGGTGGTGTTTGCCCCGTTCCACCGTCGGGTGCTCGCCCGGACGGGGGGGCGGCGCAATCTGGCGGCCCTCATCACCTTGACGCTCACGGTGGTGGGGGTGATCCTGCCGGTCACGCTGGTGGGCCTGTCGCTGGTGAAAGAGGGCACGGCGCTGGTGCAGAAGCTGCGCAGCGGGGAAATCGACCTGGGGGCCTACTTCGAGCACCTGCTGGCCGTGATGCCCCGATGGGGCCTGGATCTGCTGGACCGCTTTGGACTCGACACGCTGGGCTCCCTGCGGGAGAAGATCACGGCAGCGGTCGCCAAGGGCGGTCAGGCCATCGCCACGCAGGCCTTGAGCATCGGACAGAACACGTTCGAGGCGGCTCTGGGCCTGGGGCTGATGCTGTACCTGCTGTTTTTCCTGCTGCGCGACGGACGCCAACTGGCCCACCGGCTGGGTGCGGCCCTGCCGCTGAACGTCGAACACAAGCGCCACCTGCTGGGCAAGTTCGCCACCGTCATCCGGGCGACCGTCAAGGGCAACGTGGCGGTCGCCGTCAGCCAGGGGATGCTGGGCGGGCTGATCTTCTGGATTCTCGGTGTGCAGAGCCCGATGTTGTGGGGCGTCGTGATGGCGATCCTGTCGCTGTTGCCGGCGGTGGGGGCCGGACTGATCTGGTTGCCGGTGGCGCTGTACCTCCTGGCCACTGGAGACTGGGGCAAAGGCATGGTGCTGATCGCGTTTGGCGTGCTGGTCATCGGTCTGGTCGACAACGTCCTGCGCCCGATTCTGGTCGGCAAGGACAC
>JACCDS011188698.1_pt1 | contig 15550 bp, 8 predicted proteins | sample 7446441 | NCBI WGS metagenome assembly JACCDS01 (sample SAMN15323445, study PRJNA562643) | freshwater metagenome | isolation source: river surface water | place: USA:Blue River Watershed | collected 2017-08-17
GTAGTTGATCAGCCGGTGGGGCTTCATGCCATCCATCCAGTCGTTAGGTTGTTTGCCCAGTTCTTTGGCGAACACCTTGTTGAAATCGGGTCTGCTGGGTTTGGATCCGTTGGGGAGTTCGTCTCGGTTGTTTTCGTCGCGGTGCATAGGGCGGCCCGAGATGGCCGCAGACCCTCGCCGCTCAAGATGATTTTTCCTGCGTAAAATCCTCCTTACGTAGTAAGGAGAAAAATTCAGAACATAGCGGGCACTGGTACAGGTTCGGGCCTGTTTTGATGTCTCACCTTTGCACTTTTGCACGCGGCCACGCCGCATTTGCACCTTTGCACATTACATCCTGTGCCCGTACCCGAACCAAAAGCCCCGTACCTGTTGCCCGATCAGCCGAGACCTGAGACCCGAAGATGCGCTCTGTCTGGATTCGAGGCCCTTCGGCGCCTCGTCCATCCGGTCATTTCTTCCCCCGACGATACACGACCGCTTCGCACTTCTTGAAGCGGCGCAGCACCTTGTGCAGGAGTAGGTCATCCTCGCGGCAGACGCCCACCGACTTGACGACCTTGGCCTTCAGGTCCTTCAGGAGTTCACGGGAGACCACCACCTGGCCGATCAGGCCCATGCCGAGGCGTCTTGCTTTGGATTGAATCACGATGACCCGCTTGCCTCTGACCAGTTCGCGGTCGCCTTTACGCGGGCCGCGACGTTCGGCTTTCTGGCCGAGCACGATGACCCCGTCGATGTGGCGCTTGTTCTTGCCATTGGCGCCATCCCGTTTGACGGCCGGGAACTCCTCGATCAGCAGGCCTTGCCGCCCGTTCACCGAGCGCCAATACCAGCGCGTCATCGGGGTCTCGTGTTTGCTCATGTAAATTTCCTTATTTCCGATGGATCAGTTCCAGCCAGGCTAATACCTGTGATTGGGAATTATATCCGTGTTCGATGAGGATTCGGGCGATATCCCGACCAGCAAAGATGATGACAGGATGGCTATCCTCGATGATTTCGTTGTAAGCCTGTGTGCTTACGAAGCTAGTGGTGACGAAGTAGCCAAACTGACGATGCTTAAGTCGAGATATTAAACGTGAGGTCAGGTGTACCCCGTTGCTGTTCTGCGGATCGTAGCATTTTGCTTCCATCGAGAACTCTACTTTGATGTAGCTGAAGTCAGTCCCGAGTCGATAGACGCCAATACCGTCGCGTCCGCCATCTCTGGTCGGTGGCGTTAGTTCTAGGTCGATAATCTTCGGGTCGGAGAGCTTGCATACTTCGATGGCGCAGCGTTCGAAGGCGTATTCGCGTTCCGGGTGCGCTTTGTAGTAAGCCACCAAGGTGTTGAGGACTTCCCATTCCGGCTTACTTTCAGGGAGTTGCTCCTCTTTGCTTCGAGCTTGTTTTGACTTGGGGGCGATGAGAGCAGGGGCGTGTCCAGATTTGACGAAATCTTTCCAGATTTGGGGGCAATTAGGCCCGAGCGTCTCCCCAGTCTGCTTGATTTCGTTGATCCACGCCTTGCTGACGGTGGGGCAGTTAAGAATCGTGAATCTCGACCGGTAGTTGAGGAACCGCCGGTTTTGGCTGTCGCTTTTCCAGATGGCTACGAGGTCTTCGCTAGGTCCTAGTCCGTTGGCGCCTGGAACGGCCAAGCCTTTGAATTGGTATTCGAATCCTTTCTTGCCGAGCTTTTCAAAAACGAGGAAGATCGGAATCAGCTCTCGAAGGCCAAGGTGCAGGTTCATGAAGCTGTCGCGGAGGATGACATTACCTCCCGGCTTCGTGTCGTGCATGTCAGTATTACCGGCTTTTCGGTTGTCGCCGTAGTAGGTGAAGACGCCTCGCTCGGTGTCCAGATTGTCCGGCCAATCAGGGTCTTCGCCAGATGTGACAAGGGCGCACATGGTGACCCGCTTAGGTGAACCGCCTTTGATCGGCCTGAAGCCGCCTGCATTGCCCACGCCAATGAGCTTGCTGAGAGGTTCGTCGGCCAGGTTTCCGACGGTTCCGCCCATGTATTTTGCGTCAATATGAAGGTCGGCACCCTTCAAATCTTCGAAGACCACTACGTTTTGCCTAATGTAGTCTGACATGCTCAGATTTGACTCTACCTTTGTGGCTCAAGCTAGCTTTATATTAATCTTAAATGACAAGAGTCAAAGTCCCCACCCAAGTCCCATCGTTATCCTTCACTATGCTTAAGAAGGGGTATGTCGATTTAGGTACTGATCTTAAAACTGCACTTATTGAAGTAGATAAGTTTGACCCACAAACTCTTAGCCCCGCCACACCTCAATACTTTGATGCTTACTTCGAGGGCACGCCGATACCTTTTAAGATATACAGATCAAAGGGTAGGCGTGCACACACGAGATTAAGGTTGGAGAAGGGGAGGATGCGTGAACTTAAAGTTGTGGTTGGTGACTCACTATACTTCATTTTTTCATCTAACGGCCGTATAACGCTGGAAATTGATCGAACTGGCTTTCTCTACGGGAAGGATGCAGAGATGTTCTCGGTTGGGCGGGCTACAACGCGGTTATCTAAGCAAGTCATGAAACGACCTAAAGGTATGGTAAATCCCTTGCCTGCAAGAGTTGTCGATTTGAGGTATAGCAGGGATCGGCGTGTTTCTGATTGGGTGATTAGTCATGCCGATGGTACCTGTGAGCTGTGTAAGTCGACTGGGCCATTTCGTGATGTAAGCGACCGAATGTATCTGGAGGCCCATCACATCCACTTTTTATCAAATGGAGGTCCTGACGTAGTGGAAAACGTGGTGGCGCTATGTCCGAACTGTCACAGCAAATGCCATCACTCGAAAGACAGAGCGAAGATTGCGGCGAAGCTTAGCGTGGTAGTGGCGAACCGGTCATGGGACTAGTGGTTTTTCCTGGACTTTTACTTCCACATTGCCATCTTCCGTTTTTAGATAAACATCTGTTCACTACCTTTGTCCTAAAGATGAAAAAACTTACCTGTATTGACCTTTTTGCGGGCTGCGGTGGCCTTTCTACTGGGCTGCATATCGCTGGATTCAAGACGTTACTTTATTCCGAGCTGAATAAGGACGCCAGCGCGACCTACCGGGCGAATCACCCGGAGGCGGCAGCTGAAGGGGACGTGCATAAACTTACGGCTAAGAATGGCGAACTTCTGAAGTCCTATCTTAAGGTATGGAAGGGGCGGGGTATCGAGACTGTCGATCTGGTTTGTGGAGGCCCCCCTTGCCAGGGGTACTCCGGGATTGGGCACCGCCGCACCTTCAAACTTGATAAGGAGGAGATTCCCTCCAACCACTTGTTCGAGCAGATGGTCAAGGTAGTCGAGCTTGTGCAACCTAAGATATTCCTTTTCGAAAACGTGGCCGGCCTGCTTTCGGCGAGGTGGACACCGGAAGGCACTAAGGGAGAGATTTTCCGTGACGTGATCGGGAAGCGAATCGGCTTCGGGAAATTAAAGAACTACGATATACGCTGGGAATTGGTGCATGCAAAGGACTATGGAGTGCCTCAGAATCGTCCTCGCGTGCTTATCGTTGGTATCAATACGGACTACTTGGAGTCGCCTTCCAGCGAACCTGCTGCGCTTGATCCGAAGTCGGTTATTGCAGCTACTGCCGTCAAGCAGGGCTGGTTGCCCGAGGCTACTCACAACGCGCCAGATCTGGTTGATCTTCTGTCCGATCTAGCGGGCGGTAGAGGGCGTAAGGAAGGCGTGGACGTAACCTATTGGTCAGAGCCTAAGTCTCCCATTCAGGTTTGGCTTCGCACGAAGGGTGGTAAGCTTCTCGGCAAGGGCGACTTGTTGACGGAGCAGGAGTACTCCAATCATAAGCCTAAGGTCGTCGAAAAGTTTGAATACATGCTGAAGCATGGCGAAATCCATCCAGACCATAAGACCAAGAAATTCGCGCAGCGTGTGCTTCCGAAACGTTGGGGTAAAGGCGGGCCATCGATCACAGCCACTTCGCTTGCGGACGACTACGTTCACTTTTCTGAACCTCGTACCTTGACCGTTAGAGAGTGGGCAAGACTACAGACATTCCCTGACTGGTATGTCTTTAAGGGGCCTCGAACTACCGGCGGGCGCCGACGTGCGGGCGATCCGTCAAAAGGCGACTGGAGCCGAGACGTGCCGCGATACACCCAGATTGGTAATGCCGTCCCGGTCTTGCTTGCCAAGGCCTTAGGGCTCCACTTCTCTTCTCTTATTAGAAATAATGAGAAGAAGAAGTCTAAGCGCTGAAGAGGAATCTGTCTTCTCCCGGATCGCGGCCTGTTTTCCTGACGCCGCCCTCATTTATCCTTCGAGTACTGGTCTGGATAAGTCTATTCTCGATGCCCATGGCTCCTTGCGATTGCTGATGGCGAAGTCAGCCTTTCATGATTACTCGAAGCAGGGGCAAGGTGACACAAATAAGGTCTTTAGACCATCGGCCGTTTTCGATGGTCAGTCTGCATATGCATATGATTTATCCCTGTATCGTCCTGATGCCAAAGATGGGGATCCTAGATTCTGGCCTTCGATCCTGAAAAAGGGTCGCGTTAGTTTTCCCTTGTCAATTGGCAATCTCGGTGAGGGGCCATCCTTTGCTAAGATATGCGTTCCTGATGACCTGTACGCAGCTATCGTAGTAGAGGGCGTTTTTGTCATGCTCCGGCTTAAGGCCAGTGCCTTGGCGCTTTTATCCGAAGACAACACGGTTTCTCCGGTCGGCGAGGGAGCGGTCGCAGGATTTAGAAAGTGGGTTTTGGGCGCTAGAAGTAACGCCGACCGAAAGAAGGCAACTGGTCAGAAAGTTTCGGAAGGACATTTTTCTTATACTCAGGCTGATAATGATGAATTCGTGGTGCGTGAAATCGTCGAAAAACTGCAGGGCTATGCGGGACGGTTTGTCGAATCTCGAGGGTCAGGAGACATGGGCGTGGGAAAGACCGTCGAGTGGATGCTCGGTATTGAGGCTAATTCCAGTAAAGATCCAGATTATCAAGGCATTGAAATCAAGTCTGCACGCACAGGGCAGGCCAAAAACAAACTCACGACTCTTTTCTCGAAGACGCCTGATCGTAAGCTTTCCCTCATGAAACCTTATGACGTCGTCGTGAATTTTGGCAGGCCAGATGAAGAGACTGGCAGGCATCAGGTTTATGCCACGGTTGGTCCCGTAAAATCCCCCCGTAATACAACAGGATTTTACACAGTTATAAGCGACAACGGGCTATTTTTTGAGTTAAGGAATCTGTCCGCCCAAAGTCCTTTGTTTGTTTGGCCGCTGGATTCTCTGCGTTCTGCGCTCTTGAAGAAGCATCGCCGTACCATGTGGGTCTCTGTTGACGCGCGTAAGGTTGGCGGTCGCGAAGAGTTTCAGGTAATTGGTTGTAAGCTTACCGGTTCGCCTAATTTCGAATCGTTTCTGGATTTGATTCGTGAAGGGAAGATTACCATCGACCTAACCATGTCGCTCAAAGGCACAAAGCAAGGGGTGCGTGATCATGGCTACCTATTTAGGGTCGATAACTCTCAGCTTGATGGGCTTTTTCTGTCTGCACCTCAGATGTTCATGCTTGGTGGCAAGTGATGATAGTCCTGCGGTGATCGCAACGGGCATGAAGTATTATTGAATCCCTGAGTCTACGGGTTGCCAAAGGGTAGTGCGGGGGCATAACTTGACGCACCCCCACGACCATGCCTGGCCTGCGACTTTATACCGGATTAGACCTGCGTTCATTGGCCGCAAAGCTGACCGAGCGTCTCCGTGAGCGCACCAGCCCCGTCGGCGGGGAAGTCGACCCTTTCGCCCGAGATTTCATTATCATCGATGGTAAGGGCACAAGCAATTGGCTGACGCAGGCTCTGGTGCGGGGTGAGCCCGTGGACCAGGGGCTCGGCGTCCATATGAACGCCGAGTTGCTCAATTCTCGTCGCCTTGGGCCTTGGCTGGCTGGCCTGCTTGAGGGCAAGGCGCCCACCGAGCCGATCGACGATCCGCTGCAAGGCTTGGAGGGCGTGATCTACTCCCTGATCGATGAGGATGACCGCTGGAAGCAGTGGACGGGCGATCCGGCGGTGGATCAGGGCGTCGTCAAGTGGGGGCTTTGCCAGCGCATCGGACGTCACTTCCGCGAGTTGATTCGGAATGACAGTGCGTGGGTTGCCCGCGTCGCTGCCACGGGGGTCAAGTCAGACGATCAGTGGAAAAGCCTTTTCGCCAAGGCCGTCGCCGAACTTAAGAAGGAGATCAAGGATGCTGACGGCAAAGTGGTACGTAAGCCACGTGCATATCTTCATGAAGTCGACGTGCTGCGTGCCATCAGCGGTGACTCGTCGGCCAAGTATATTGAAAAAATCGCCGCCCAACTGCCGACGGGCTTGTCGCTATTCTCCACCGGGGATGTCGCGGGCACCCATCTGGAGATCTTCAGGGTTCTTTCCCGGCATATTCCCATCGACCTGTTCTTGGTCCAGCCCACGATGAGTTTCCACGCGGATCTTGCGGCGGAGGCGAAGTACGAAGAAGCGCTGGCTTCTGAGGATAGTGGCTCACCGCTGCCCCCGCAGCGTACGAATCGCGCTTTCGACCTGCTGCTGGCCGGTGGTCGTTATTACCGGCTGCAGCAGGATAAGGTCCTTAAGCTGCTTGAGCCGACCAAGGAAGAGACCGTCGATGGACGGATTAAGGTGAACGAGGCCAGCCTGCTTAACGCCTTGAAGCGATCTCTGAACTACTTCGAGTCGCCCGCGGAATGGGCCCGCAATGACGACTCCTTGTCGATCCATCGTTGTCACGGCGCTTGGCGCGAGGCGGAGGTCGTGCGTGATGAGCTGATCGCGGCGTTTGATGACAAAGGCGGGCGTAGCCTTAAGGGAATCAAGCAAGGGGATGTCCTGATCCTGACGCCCAACCCTGACTTGTACGCGCCTATCCTAGAAGCCGTACTGTCCCAACGAGACCCGTCGTTCCACTTTACCACCGCCGGCATCTATGGCGGAAAGAAATCACCCATCGGCGCTTTGGTGAAGGCCCTGCTTGAGTTGCCGGCCGAACGCGTGACTTCGCTCGACATCCTTAACCTGCTTTCCTTGCAGGCGGTACGTTCGCGGATGGACTGGGATGACGACGATCTCGAGAAGATCGAGGAATGGTTCCGGGATGGCCCGCTCCTCTGGGGCGTTAACGCCGATCATCGTGCGGATGTCGTCGATCGCATGGCCGCTGAAGGTAAGGCGGGCGATGACATCGATGAATCTTCGCTGATGGCGGGAACCTTAGAAGATTTCATCAAGCGACTCAGCCTAGGCACGGCCTATGGCGGCATGATCCATGCGGTCCAAGATCCAGACGAGTCCCATGCTGACGCCAAGCGTCTTCCGTTGAGAGGCGTCGCCGGCCAGCAGGATCTCCGCATGGCTGATCAATTGCTGACAGCGCTCACGGCCTTGCGTGTTTGGGCCGATTTCGCCCGTCCGCGCCTCAGTCAGGTGTCGCCGGCGAATATGGAGGGGTGGCTGAATCAGTTTGACGCGGTCTTGGATGCCCTGCGCCCGACTCACTATACCTACGCCGAACACCTGATTGAACTGAATCGGGCCGTCGGGGCGCTTAAGCGTCGTGCCCGTCTGTTCGGCGATAAGCCGATCTGGCTCGAACTTTTCCGTTCCATCGTCGACGAGCAGTGTGATTTCAGCGCCGGAGCGGGCCAGTTCATGTCTGGCTCGGTCACCCTTGCGCCCCTACGGGCGACTTCGATCCATCCGGCCAAGATGATCATCTTCATGGGGATGGATGACGGTGTCTTCCCGCCCAAGGCCGCCAAGGTCGGACCAGAAATCTACAAGGAGAAGGTCTATGCTGACGGCGAGAAGAAGAAGCCGGTGTCGGGCGACTTGCGAAGCTTCTCCTGCCGGGCCGTCGAGTCACAGGAAGATACCGGCATGCACGCGTTCCTCCTGGCGCTTCTGGCGGCTGATGAACGCGTCCTGATAACGTTTGATGGCTATGTTGGCGCGGAAGGCAAGAAGGCCGGCGCTGCCTTGCCGGTCGAAGTCCTTCGTCGTGTCGCCGTCGATATGACGGCTAAGTCGCGCAATGATGCGGATCTCTTCCGCTACCGGACCCACGGACTGAATGCCCATAGTCGACCGCTTGAGCCGAGCATGCATGCGCCCGATCTGAAGCCCTCAGATAAGGAGGTTTCGGTGGGAAGAACTTATGATCCGGTCGCTAAGGAAACCTCTTTGTCTTTGGGTAAATCAAAGCATCTGGTGCTTGCCCCTGACCTATCCAAGGGTTTCGCAGCGCTCTCTTTGCCCGACTTGATTCGTTTCTGGGCTTCGCCGCCGCGTCAGGGCTTGCGCATGATGAACGTGCATGTGCCTTACGAGGAGGCCGTACTGCCGACGGAGTCAGTGATGGAGGTGGATGCGCCTACGGTCCGTAATGCAAAGGATTGGATCAAGTCGGCGAAGAAGGAAGGGGCCAAGGTTGAGCCGGGGCTTTGGGAATCCGCCGCAAAGCACTCAGGCATGTTCCCTGTCGGAGAGCTGGGCGAACAGCTTTTCATTCGTCTAGCCGTCGAGGATGTCGAGGGGGCCGAGTTGATGCGTAGGGTGATTCAAAAAGTAATCGGCAGGGATCCGGCACCTTGTCGCATCCAGCCTATGCGAACGGAGCGCTTTGAGCTCTATGTGGATGGCGAACACCTGGCCGTTGCCTCTTTTGAGCCTTATTCGGAGTTGAGTGCCTATCGTTGGCTTTGCCTGCTGCCTGCATTGGATGAAATCATCCAATCCAAGACGATCGAAGAGCTCTCAGCATTATTGCGCGTAAGCGACCCGGTGCGACTTGCCGAAATCAAGGAGTGTAAACTCCGGAAGGTGCTTTTCGTCGGTCTGAAGACCCCCTCGGCCGAGTCGGACAAGGGCGGGGGTATGTCGATTGACGCTCGGGTCGAGCATGCTGCCGTTGAAGTCGGGTTCCCCGATCATATGTCCGCCCGTGAGCTCCTATCGCGATACGAAACCCTTGCTACGAGCGCCCTGCATCGCGATAATCCTGCTTTGCCTAAGTTGCTTTCCAAGGCGATGAAGAATAGGCTGGTGGAAACGGCTAAGCTCAAAGAGGGGGCTGATCCACAAATCAAGGCGCGAAACGACAAGATTAAGCGGGAAGCGATGCTTTCGCAGAAAGATATCGCCTCTAAGTTCGGCAGCGATCGGAAGGATCCGCGGGCGCGAATCTTCCTGCCGGAGATCTATCTCTTCGAGGAACTTCATCGCCTGGTCGGCTGGGATAATGAAGACAATGCCCTCATACCAGCGGGTTCTTCACGTAGGACCGCTAAATCTATGGGTGTCACGCCGAGCCAAATGTAATCATGAGCAACGAGCAAAAGCCCCAAGAAGGCACCCCTTTCGATTTGCAGAGCTTCCCCTTGGATGGAGGCTTCCGGGTGATTGAAGCCGGTGCCGGCTCCGGCAAGACCCATAATCTTGTTCGTCTGGTGTTACGACTGATTGTCGGACATGGAGTCGCTAGGCCCATCCTGGCCAAGCGTATCTTGATGGTGACCTTTACGGAGGCGGCTGCTTTGGAAATGCGTCAACGCGTGCGGGATTTGCTCGAGGCGGCCAGTGCCCACGACTTGAAGGAGGCGGATGACAAGGACGTTTATGGTATCATGGGGGCGGACGACGTCAGCCTCTATGGTCGACGTCGCGGATTGGTCATCTCGGCGCTAAACCAGATTGGCATGATGCAGATCACCACCATCCACGGCTTCTGCATGCGCGCTTATGGGGATCATGCCGTTAACGCTGGCTTTCCTCCGCTTTCTGGGCCGCCACAAGACGGCGGCGAGCTCATGGAGCAGATTGCTTCTGATTGGATTCGTTTGAACGGAGAATCGGCGCTTAAGCTCGGAGAACTGACCAAAGTGGTCTCCGCTCTGGCGGCAGAGCCAACGGCCGCCGTATATTGTGCGGACGAAGGACTGGTTGAGTATGTTCGTAGGCGAGCCTCGGATCCGTCTGTCACGACTTTCGATACGCTGATTACTCGGTTGCTCTATGCTTTGCCGCCATCGCAGAGCGCTAATGCCGCGGAAAATGCCTGCCGTCCGCCCGCCGATCCCGCGAAATGCGCTTCATTGGCTAAGGCAATCCGTGCCGACTATGATGTGTGCATGGTGGACGAGTCGCAGGATACCGATCGTCGTCAGTGGCAGATCTTCAGCGTTCTCTTCGGGCCGGAGTCGAAGTCGGACAAGCATCGCCTGATCTTGGTCGGAGATCCCAAGCAGTCTATCTATGGCTTCCGTGGCGCCGATGTGAGCAGCTACTGCGAGGCGAGAAATCAGGCTGGAGCGGGATTGTTCACGCTGACGGCTAACTGGCGGTCTTCGCCAGCCATGATTGACCGTTTTAACGGATTCTTCATCCGTCCGGGTTTCTTTCAGACACCAGATATCGTCTTTAGTAAGGCGTTGCAGAAAGGAAAGGTCATCAATTGTGGGAAGGATCCTATTGCTGAGATGCCGGTGAAGGTCCTGCACTCCGATGAGCCCAAGGTGATCGCCAAGCTAGCCAGGGACATGATTCACGAATTCGACCGCGAGCAGATCGGCCGAGATGGCAAGCCGCTGCCGGTGGGCCCTGACGGAAAGGTCGATCCATCGCTTCCGCCTGAAAGCAGGGCGGATGTCGCCATTCTTACCCGGACGAACAGCCGGGCTGACCTGCTCTATCGTGAACTTATCTCCTTGGGGCTAGATGCCTCACTAGAGTCGCAGCAGTCAGTGCTGACGACGACGACCGCCTTCCAGATTCAGTTGCTGCTGCGCGCGGTGCTGCGGCCGTCGGATGGCGGTCGCGTGCGCTCCTTGGTGCTCTCCCGTCCTGCCTTGTTCGGAGAGCAGACCGAATTGGATCCTCGCAAGATGTCCGTGCTGGCCGAATGGCTTCAGTCATGTGAGCGTGTCTGGAGAGGGAAGAAGGGGTTCTCGGCCGCCTGGGATAAGCTTATCCGTGAGGCGCCTCATGCGAGAAATTCCGACATCAAGTTCGAGCCGCTGATCCAGAGCCTGGCTCGCTGTCACTTCCGCCATCGCGCCCTAACCGACCTGGCTCACGTGGGGGAGCTCCTGATTAGCCGCAGCAGCCGCAATCAATGGGAGCCCGAACAGCTTGTTCGCCACCTGTCGACCAAGGTGATGGAGCAGGAAGATGAGGCCGATGCCGGAGGTGAAAGCGAAGACGAACAAATGGCCAACGCCGCTGCCGAAGAGCAGCTCCGGCCGGAATCTTCGGTCGCCAGAGTGCTCGTCCGGACGATCCACAAGTCCAAGGGACTCGAATATAACGGCGTAATCATCGATAATGTTTTTGAAAGCAGTCGCTCACGGAAGGGAGGAACTTTGGTGCGAAGTGATCGCGGGCTCTTTATCTATACTTCATTGAACTCCGAAGGAGTTGTGACCGATGACGCGCTTAAGCTTCTTTCCGAGGCTTCAGCTGCCGCTGTCGCGCGTTACAAAGATGCGGAAACTCGCAAGAAAGCATCTGGCAAGGCGAAGACTGAAGCGTCCGCCAGATTTAAAGAGGCTGATGCTGCTCGAAAGGAAGCGAAGAAGGCCAAGAAGTCCGAAAGCGAAATGGCCATCTATCAGCAGGAAGCTGATCGGCTGGAGGCCTTGAAGGATCAGCTTGCCGCCGCTCACGAGCTGATCTCGGCCGATTTGGATCAAGCCGAAGTCGAGAAGAAGGCGGCTGCGGCACGCTATTCCGAAGCAGAATCTGTGGCATTTAATCCGGCCGATGAGATCAAGAAGCAAATGAGGCAGGAAGATGCGCGACTACTCTATGTCGCGATGACCAGGGCGCGCCAGAAGTTGGTGATCGCCGGGAAGTTGTTGGAGCCGAAGGAGGATAGTGGCAAAGGCGAAGCTCCCAAGCCTGTCACCTTCGATGGATTCTCGTTCATCTTCAACTCGGTCAAGCTGCAGGGTTGCCTTAATGAAGAAGCCCCAATGGTGGAGCTTGCCGGCCCTAGTTCTGAGCCTCGCATTATGGCGCCCTTGTATGGTCATATGAAAGTTGAAAATGTCGGGCAGGAGAAGACTAATAAGGCGTCGGGTGAAAGCCGACTCTACGAGGTTGATCTCTACTCGGGAGCCGAAGGTTTAAAGCAGGGTGCTTTCGAGGGCCGCTTCAGCGTGGGATCGACCAGTTATTCAAATCTCACCAAGTATGGCGCCACCGTCACGGTCGAGATGTTGGAGGGTGGGGCGTCCGGAACGGATGAATCCCATGCTCCGGTCAAGGGGGGCAAGGCTGATGAAGTCGAATTCCTGATTCCTCAGGAACTTCAAGGCGTAGAGTTCGGTAATGCTCTGCATAAACTGATGGAAAGCCTGCCTGACTTTAAGGCCAAGGATTTCGAGGCGCTCCTCGATCGTCATCTCGGCTACCATGTTTCCAAGGTTAAGGACCTTAAGCGGCAAAATGAAGTGCGACAGCGTCTGCTGGCTTCATTGCCTATCTGGCTGCATACGAAGCTGGGGCGGCATGATTCAGCCCTTGGTGCGCCTTTCGCCCTTGAATCAATCCCGAAGGCCAAATGTCTTGCTGAAGTAAGGTTCTCCTTCGCCGCTACGATTGACGCCAAGGCCCGCGATGACATCGATGCCGCTTTCGATGCAGAATTCTCTAAGTCCGGCGTCCCTGATTCCTCTAAGCAGATCCTTGCAAATCTTCGTCTGGGGACAGCTTCCAAGCCGCTTCCCGGCGAGAAGACCTCTGGCTTAGCGGAAAAGAAGCATCGGTTGTCTTACGCCATCGATGGCCTGCTCAACGGTTCGATCGACCTGTTCTTCCAGGAGCAGAATTCGGGGCGCTACTTCATCTTGGATTGGAAGACCAACCGTCTTGGTGCCAGCCTTGCAGACTATGGTGACGACTCCATGGCCGCAGCGATACTCGAAGCGAAGTATCACCTTCAGTTTGCCATCTATTCGATGGTGGCTGATGAGTATATGCGCGCACGATTGGGAAGTCGCTGGGATTACCGGGCTCACTTCGGCGGCGCCTATTATCTCTTCCTTCGAGCATTCGGCATCGATCCCAAGCGACACCCTGATCTCGGTGTCTTCTATCATCTGCCGAGTCCTGAATTCCTCGAAAGACTTCGCTTGGCCGTCGGCCGACCTGCCATCAGCAACGTGAAATAACATGACCGATAAACTTAACCAAGCGCTCGAAGTTTCTCACCTCGATACGATCGCCGAGGGCATACGTCTTTATGTCGATAAGACCAGGCCCGTTTCCGAGGAGATGCGGATGGCTTCCCGTCTAGCCATTCACCTAGGGGCGTCCATGTCTGCTGCCGGTCTCTCCGATAAAGATCTCGTGATGGCAGGTTTGGCCTATCATGCGGTGATCCAAGGGCAGGCCTGCCATATTTTTGAAAAGGAGAAACTTCCCCAAGCCCTGACTAGTTCGTTCATCGGTGACGAGAAGTCCGCGACAACCCCCATCATGCTGCGAGATTCGCTGGGCTCGCTGCCCATGGTCTACCTACGCCGGATGGATACGTTGGAGGCGCGCCTAGCCGACAAACTTCGGGCCTTGGCCCAGCCGCGTGAATTGGCTTGGTCTTTGTCGGAGATTAAGAATTCGTTGCCAAAAGAGATCCTTAGCAATGAGCGACAGCTCGCCGCGGTGCAGAAACTTTCGCAGAGCAGGTTGGTCATAGTAACTGGCGGGCCGGGAACCGGAAAAACCTTCCTTCTCAGTTCGTTGTTGGATGTCGCCGTCAAGCACGGTGGTATTAAGAAAGATAACATCAAGTTGGCTGCTCCGACGGGACGTGCGGCCCGCCGCATGGGTGAATCTCTGCGCAAGCCATGGAAGGTCGATTATGATCAGGAGACGGGCATGGCGAAGGGAGATTCCGTGCAGCCGCAGACCATTCACAGCCTGCTGCGTCAAGATGACGCGATGGATGACCTTGAACTGCTCGTCGTCGACGAAGCCTCGATGGTCGACCTCATGCTTTTTGATAAGCTCATCGAGCGTATCACCCGGGAAGGCTCCCGTTGCAGCCTGGTGCTGATCGGTGACGCGAATCAACTTCCCTCCGTCGAAGTTGGCTCAGTGCTGCTTGACCTCTGTGAGGCTTCGGCCCTTTCCGGCGTTAAGGAAACCTTGATGGGCTCTCAGCGTTCGAAGGTGAATCCCGCGATCATGGATGATGCGGGTATGGTCATGGCTGAAAAGCCCACGACGGAGCTGATCCAGAGTGTCGGTATACTTGATTCCGAAGAAGCCATCAAACAGCTGGTAAGTCTGGTCTGCGAAGAAGGCGCTCATTTCGATAGGGTCAGGGAATACTGCCAGAAGGAGAAAAAGGAATTTAACCGTGACGTTGATCCTGCGCTGATAGGCTCGTTTGCCTCCATCAAGACGGCGGCCGAGAATGGCGAGCCCGCAAAGGCGCTCGCCATGTCGGACTCGATCCGCGTGCTTTGTTCTCAGCTGCGTGGGCCGTTGGGTTCGGAGACGATCTCGCGACTTGTCGCCGACCGTCTGGGCATCAAGGTCACGGCGACTTCGGCTGGCTGCGGTGCCTTGCTGATGATTACTCGTAATCATCGCAGTACCGGCCTTGCGAACGGCGATGTCGGTGTCGTGGCTCGATCTGCACCTGGTTCGAAGGAGATCCTTGTGTATTTCAAGGATCGACCACGCGGGTATGCCTTAAGCGAACTCCCCGAATTCATCCCGGCTTTCGCTACTTCCATCCATAAATCGCAAGGCTCCGAATATGCCCTGTCCGTCGCCGTACTTTCCGAGGTCGAGCGTAAGGGATTCCTGAACAAGCAGCTTGTTTATACCGCGATCACCCGCGCCAGGTATGATTACAAGGTCTACGCCTCGAAGAAGGGGGTTTTTGAAGATGCGTGCAAGACGCCGGTGTTGCGTGCCTCAGGTCTGGCGGCCCGATTGAGCTAGGGTCTCCCTAATCCTTGCCTGCGGCGACTTGGGCGGCCATTGAGGTGCATGGCCCGCTGCATCCCCGACGTCATCCCTGCTGCCCAGCATCATGAGGAGGAGGCTGCTTTGTTGGCGCGCTTCCGGACGGAATTACCGGATGAGTTCATCATCCTGCCTTGCCTGGAGGTGCCCTATAATCAGGCCGGTCGAGATTCGGAGGCGGATTTCGTCATCTTGCATCCGCGTGGTCGCCTGGTGCTGGAAGCCAAAGGCGGGGAGATTCGCTGCCTGCAAGGGCGCTGGGAGCGAAAGAAGTCCGGTAAATGGAAAGCTTTTCATCCACCTTTCTTTCAAGCCCGGGATAACTCCTACGAGATCCGCGATTACCTGAAACGGTCCTTCGGCAAAGAGGCTCCCGAAGCCAGGATGCCTTTCAACCACGTCGTTGTCTTCACGGGCATCGATTTCAACGTCGAGACGATCGAGATGCCCGACGCCCGGCTTATCGATCGCACGGAACTGGCGAATTCAGATCTGCTGAAGATCGTCAACCGGCTGCTGGATGACA
>JACCDS010222267.1_pt1 | contig 15545 bp, 16 predicted proteins | sample 7446441 | NCBI WGS metagenome assembly JACCDS01 (sample SAMN15323445, study PRJNA562643) | freshwater metagenome | isolation source: river surface water | place: USA:Blue River Watershed | collected 2017-08-17
ATGGGGTTGACTGAACCGGGTTCGTCAGTTTTGATTCGTGCGGCTTATAAATTATTGAAACAACAAACGTATTTTACAGCTGGTGTGAAAGAAGTGCGTGCTTGGACTATCAATATTGGAGCTACTGCACCACAAGCTGCGGGAGTTATTCATACTGATTTTGAAAAAGGATTCATTCGTGCGGAGGTAATTTCGTATGAAGATTTTATTCACTATGGTTCGGAAGCAAAATGTAAAGAAGCAGGTAAATTCAAAGTAGAAGGAAAAGAATATGTTGTAAAAGATGGTGATGTAATGCACTTTAGATTTAACGTGTAGTCAATCAAATTATAGTAATAAAACCGCTAAAGAAATTTAGCGGTTTTTTTGTTATTTATGGTTCGATTTTGAACATTAACAGTTTTATTGGTTTGTTGGGTTAGCCCAAAATAAATTAGGGTTATTTGTTTTGTAATATGTAAATTTTACTCCTGTTTTGGTGTTTGTTTTTTCTTCATTTTGAGGTGTTTGCTCAATTCCATCCAACGGTAATAGTTCAACATATGTAATTTCTTTTCCTTTTTTCCAGGTTTCGGTGTCATATTCGCTTACCAAAGGCGTTTGTAATCTGTATAAATTTTTTGCCATATAGGTTTCTAGATATTCTTCTTTTGTTTGAGAATTTTTTCTGTTCCAATTTGCTTCAGGATTTAATATTAATGTTTTTCCTTTTATAAGTCTCTCTCTCACTTCTCCATGTCCAAGTAATTCTCCTTTTTCATTCATTACATAGGCGTCAAAAGTAGGATCTATCCAAATCCATTTTTTAAATTCGTTGCTGTACACCATATTTATTACATGACAATCATCGAATTCAGTTTCTTTTGGCATACAAACTATGTATCTTGATTTGATTCCCATTGACAAATAACATTCGTTAAGAATTATTGCCATCATTCTACAATTAACTGCTCGATTCTCCGTTTTACAAATTTTTATCAAGTCAATTGCATTTCTTAAAGTTGGATTGTTACTACTTCCATCGTGACGAATTATGTTATGTACCCAATGAAGTAAATTAAGTATTTTTGAGGTTTCATTACCTGTTCCTGCAATTGAATCTAATTTAAAATCTTGTCTAATTTTAACAAGATTCGGATTTTCTGAAGATTGGTAACTGAAATTTGGGATAAATCTATTGTCAGAGAAATTATATTTAGCAGCTTTTTTTAATCTTTCTAAATAATTTGGAGCATCTTTAAAACTTATTCGAGTTTTAGCTTTAAGGGAGTCGTTGAGTAAAATAATAAAATCAAATTTTGTATCTTTTTTTATCTTTACGCTTATAGAATCTTTGTCAGTTATAAAAGTTACTTTCTTCCCTAATGAGCTTGTTTCATATACATCGGGATTTAATTCTGGTGAAATAGTCCAGTTTTGTTTTGTCAATTTTTTTCCATCTCGAATGTCAACTCTCATTGAGGTTGATTTTATTACGGGAATATTTTTTTGAGAATAAATTATATGTACAAAAAAGCAGATGATTGTTGTTAAAAGGAGTTTAATCTTCATATTTAATAACTTTAGTTTAGAGAGTTTAATAATGTAAAATATAAACGGCTGAATATTTTTTTTATTTTTAGTATTTCAAATATATAAATAATTACTTTCAAATTCGTTTTTTGTTTTTCAATTTCACATTGCTCCACTTCGTAAATTGTACCTCGTAAATCGTACTTAGTATTGTCAATATCATTCTTAATAACTTTGACTTCGGCTTGTTTTAATTTTTGTCAAATTAGCTTACATTAGCACCAAATCGATACTTTTTAAAATGTCCGAACAAAATCAATACAACGAAGATAATATTCGTTCGCTCGACTGGAAGGAACACATTCGTATGCGTCCCGGTATGTACATTGGGAAACTGGGTGACGGTTCTTCGCCAGATGATGGTATTTATATCTTACTCAAGGAAGTACTAGACAACTGCATCGATGAGTTTGTCATGGGTGCTGGGAAAACTATAGAGGTCACTATCAAAGACAAGATGGTCACCGTTCGCGATTACGGTCGTGGAATTCCATTGGGTAAAGTGGTAGATGTAGTTTCCAAAATGAATACAGGAGGTAAATACGATTCTAAAGCCTTCAAGAAATCGGTAGGTTTGAATGGAGTAGGTACCAAAGCGGTAAACGCATTGTCGAATTACTTTCGTGTAGAATCGGTTCGTGACAACCAACAAAAAGCAGCAGAATTCTCGGCGGGGAATTTAGTTTTGGAAGAAGAAGTACAAGAATCAACCAAACGTAAAGGAACCAAAGTAGCCTTTATTGCTGACGAGCAGATTTTTAAAAACTACAAATACCGTAACGAGTATGTGGTGAAAATGTTGAAGAACTATTGTTATCTCAACACGGGTTTAACCATTTATTACAACGGCGAAAAATACTATTCGGATAACGGATTGAAAGATTTGTTAGAAGAAACTATTACCGAAGAAGATTCTGTCTATCCAATTATTCATTTGATAGGTGAAGATATTGAAATTGCATTAACGCACAGTAAATCGCAATATTCAGAAGAATACCATTCGTTTGTCAACGGACAAAACACGACTCAAGGAGGAACGCACCTTAACGCTTTTAGAGAAGCGGTGGTAAAAACCATTCGGGAGTATTATAACAAAGGTTTTGAAGCTTCGGATATTCGAAAATCAATTGTTTCGGCAGTTTCGATCAAAGTAGAAGAGCCTGTTTTTGAAAGTCAGACTAAAACCAAATTAGGTTCTACAGATATTGGTCCGAATGGGCCAACAGTTCGTACGTTTGTTCATGATTTTATTACGACCAAATTGGATAACTTCTTGCACAAAAATCCAGAAGTTGCTGATTTGTTGTTACGTAAGATTTTACAAGCTGAAAGAGAGCGTAAAGAATTGTCAGGTATTCGAAAATTAGCCAAAGACCGTGCTAAAAAATCAAGTTTACACAATAAAAAATTACGTGATTGCCGTGTGCATTTGCCGGATATTAAAAATCCACGTTATTTAGAAAGTACCTTGTTTATTACTGAGGGGGATTCGGCTTCAGGTTCTATTACTAAATCGCGAGATGTGAATACTCAAGCAGTATTTAGTTTACGTGGAAAGCCGTTGAATTCGTATGGAATGACGAAGAAAATTGTGTACGAAAACGAAGAATTTAATTTGCTTCAGGCGGCTTTGGACATTGAAGAGTCTATGGAGGATTTACGTTATAACAATATCGTAATTGCTACCGATGCCGATGTCGATGGAATGCACATTCGCTTGTTGTTAATTACGTTTTTCTTGCAATTTTTTCCGGAGCTAATCAAAGACGGCCATTTGTATATTTTGCAAACACCTTTGTTCCGTGTTCGTAACAAGAAAGAAACCATTTATTGTTACAGTGAAGAAGAACGCGTGAATGCCATTGAAAAATTAAAACCAAAACCAGAAATCACCCGATTCAAGGGGTTAGGGGAGATTTCGCCAGACGAATTCAAGCACTTTATTGGAGCAGACATTCGATTGGATCCTGTAATGTTAGACAAAGCAACCTCAATTGAAACACTATTGGAGTTTTATATGGGTAAAAATACACCTGATCGTCAAACGTTCATCATCAATAATTTGAAGGTGGAATTAGACGTAGTGGAGAAATAAAAAAATACTGAAAATAATTCAGCATAAATGAAAGACGAAGAAGAAGATAACATCATTCCAAACGAAGACGAAACCAACGATTCTTTGGAAACAACAGCAAACGAAAACGAAGAAGGCTTTGACGACATCGTTTCTTTTGGTGGAAATCATTTTTATGAAAATAATGAAAACCCCGAAGATACGATTACTAAAGTTACAGGAATGTACAAAGACTGGTTTTTGGACTATGCTTCGTATGTAATCTTGGAGCGTGCCGTTCCTGCTATTGAAGACGGTTTTAAGCCTGTACAACGTCGTATCATGCACTCTATGAAAGAGTTGGATGACGGTCGATACAATAAAGTAGCTAATATCGTTGGTCATACCATGCAGTATCACCCACACGGAGATGCGAGTATTGGTGATGCCATGGTGCAAATAGGTCAAAAGGATTTGATCATCGACATGCAAGGAAACTGGGGTAACATTCTTACTGGGGATAGTGCTGCAGCTTCTCGTTATATCGAAGCCCGAATCAGTAAATTAGGTCATGATATTTTATATTCGCCTAAAATTACCCAATGGGGAATGTCGTATGACGGTCGTAGAGCTGAGCCTATTAATCTGCCTGTAAAGTTTCCGTTATTGTTAGCTCAAGGAGCAGAGGGAATTGCGGTAGGTCTTTCGACCAAAATTTTACCTCATAATTTTAATGAATTAATTGATTGCTCGATCAAAGTATTGAAGGGCAAATCATTCACATTATATCCAGATTTTCCAACAGCGGGAATTGCTGATGTTTCTAATTACAATGATGGCTTGCGTGGTGGACGAGTGAGAGTTCGTGCCAAAATTGCTCAATTAGACAAACAAACGTTGGTAATTACTCAAATTCCATTTTCAACTAATACTTCAACTTTGATTGATAGTATTTTGAAAGCGAATGAAAAAGGGAAAATCAAAATCAAGAAAATTGAAGATAACACGGCTGCTGAGGTAGAAATTTTGATTCACCTTCCGCCAGGAGTTTCACCAGATAAAATGATTGATGCGTTGTACGCATTTACAGCTTGTGAAACTTCAGTAGCGCCTTTAGGTTGTGTTATTGAAGATAATAAACCATTGTTTATTGGTGTTTCCGAAATGTTGAAAATTTCAACCCATCGCACGGTTGATTTGTTGAAACGGGAATTGGAAATCCAATTGGACGAATTGGAAAACAAATGGCATTTCTCTACACTAGAAAAAATCTTCATTCGCGAAGAAATGTACATTGATTTCAAATTGTATGGAGACAGAGAATCGTTATACAAATATATGTATGACCGATTTGAACCTTTCAAAAAATCATTTGTTCGTGAAACAAACGATGATGATTTGCAAAAATTGACGCAAATTCCAATGATTCGTATTACGCGTTTTGACTCGGATAAAGCCGATGATGCGATTGCGAAGTTGGAAGCTGAAATGGAAGAAGTGAAACATCATTTGGATAACATTATCGATTTTACCATTGACTTTTTCCAAAAACTAAAAGACAAATACGGTAAGGGGCGTGAACGCCAAACTGAGTTGCGTAGTTTTGATACAATCGAAGCCACAAAAGTAGTTTTACGTAACACCAAATTGTATGTCAATAGAGAAGAAGGATTCTTAGGAACAGGGCTTAAAAAAGACGAATACGTTGCCGATTGTTCGGATATTGATGATGTGATTGTTTTCCTTCGCGATGGAAAAATGATGATTACCAAAGTGGATGAAAAGAAATTCATTGGCAAAGACATTATTCATATTGCGGTGTTTGACAAAAACGACAAGCGTACCATTTACAATATGATGTACCGCGATGGTAAAAATGGTTCTACCTTCATCAAGCGTTTCAATGTTTCGGGAGTAACTCGTGATAAATTTTATGATTTAACGCAAGAAAATGCGGGATCAATGGTCTTGTATTTTTCAGCTAATCCAAATGGTGAAGCTGAGGTTGTGACTATTTTATTGCGTCAGGTAGGAAGCGTTAAAAAATTAAAATGGGATGTTGATTTCTCTGATATCGCGATTAAAGGACGTGCTTCGAGAGGAAATACCGTTTCTAAATATCCAATTAAGAAAATCGAGTTGAAGGAGAAAGGAATTTCGACTTTGCGTCCAAGAAAAGTTTGGTTTGACGATACAGTTCAACGATTGAATGTAGATGGAAGAGGAGAGTTGTTGGGTGAATTCAAACCGAATGATCGCTTATTGATTATCAATCAAACGGGTAAGCTAAAAACGATAATTCCAGAGTTGACTACACATTTTGACGAAGACATGATTGTATTAGAAAAATGGAATCCAAAGAAACCTATTTCTACCATTTATTATGACGGAGAAAAAGAACGTTATTTTGTGAAACGTTTCTTGGTAGAGAATGAAAACAAAGAAGAATTGTTCATTACCGAACATGAAAAATCACAATTAGAAATTGTTTCAACCGATTGGCGTCCAATGGCAGAAATTGTTTTTACCAAAGTGAAAGGTGTTCAAAAAGAGAATCAAACTATTGATTTGGAACAATTCATCGCTGTAAAAGGAATTAAGGCTATTGGTAATCAATTGACTACTGATAAGCTAAAACAAGTGAATCTATTAGAGTCTTTGCCTTATGAAGAACCTGAAGAAGAAGTGGAAGAGTCAACTTCAGAAGAATTAGGTGAATTGGAAGACATTCCAACCGATACGGATGACGATGGTCAAATTACTTTAAGTTTAGATTAAACTTCAAATATTTGTCATTTTGAACTTGTTTCAAAATCTTACATAAGTAAGAGAAACTGAAACAAGTTCAGTTTGACAATAGGAAAAAAATTATTTTTTCTTGATTTTCATATTAATCATTTCTACCACTAAAGAGAAAGTAATGGCGAAATACAAATAGCCTTTAGGTAGTGGAGTTACATGATTTCCAAAGATTAAAGCGTCAGATAAATGCGCACTTTCGGTAAGTAACATCATTCCAATTAGGATTAAGAAAGCCAATCCTAAAATTTGTATCGAAGGATGTTTATTTACGAAACTTCCAACTGGAACTGCAAATTGCATCATAATAAATACTGAAATCACTACCGCCGTAATCATAATATACAAAGCGCCTTCGACACCATTAGTCATACCTACAGCCGTTAAAATACTGTCAAAAGAGAATACTAAATCAATCATAATGATTTGTAAAATCACGTTTTGAAAGGACTTCGTAGCTGCTTCCTTGATTTCTTTTTCTTCTTCCCCTTTTTCATCTACTTTCTCACGGATTTCATTGGTACTTTTGTAAATTAAGAACAAACCTCCTAATAATAAAATAATACTTTGTCCAGTTATTCCCGCAGAGAACCAACTTAATTCGATATGAAACCAAGGTGCTTTCATTTGGATTAATAAATTGATTCCAAATAAGAGTAAAATACGCATAAACATCGCTAAGAACATTCCTATTTTAGTCGCTCTTTTACGTTTTTCAGCAGGTAATTTACCTGTGGCAATAGAAATAAAAATGATGTTATCTATTCCTAATACAATTTCTAAAAAAGTTAAGGTTAAAAGAGCAATCCATGCATCTGGATTTAAAAATACTTCCATTTTACTGAGTTAAGGGTTTGATTTATTTAGTGTTGATTTCTCCAATCTTGGTAACGGTTCCGCGTTGTTTCGTATCTACGCCTACCATTCCAAATTCAAAGGTATAGGAATTTTTTGAGGTAGTCAAAATCTTCATGCTAATCGCACTTTTTTCTTGATTGTTTTTTGGGTGTTTTTTGCGCAATACATATTCGCAATCGCTAATCCAACGTACAATTGCAGTATCTCTTTTCCCTTCAAAAGTTTCGATTTCGATGCTGTCGTTGCGTTCGAAAAATGTGATTTTTTTTACGCCGTCTACTTCGTGTTCAAATTTGAATTTCCCTGTTTTGAAGTCTTTGCAGTTGTATTCGGTGTTGTAACAAGATACTACTAATAGAACCGAAAGTAAGCCAAGTATTTTTTTCATAATTATTCTATTTTGATATCATATTTATCTAAAAGTCCCACAATACCTTGAGTGGAAAATTTTGCTTTTTTCATCGGGTTGTATTCGGGGTCAATTTTGTAATTGTAAGCCGTTCGAAAATCAGCACCCGTCAATTGCGTATTATTAAAAATAGCGTTGTCCAAATTGCAATTGTCAAAAATGGCATTGTTTAATTGTGTGCCAATGAAACCGGTCTCTTTCATGGAGCAAGCTATGAAATTCGTTTTAGGCATTTTTTTATTGGCAAACGAAGCATAATCTAAAACACATTCTTGAAAACTCACTTGAAATAGAAAATCAGCACAGGTATTGAAATGAATGCCTAATAATTTGCAATTTTTAAAGTGAACTGTTTTTAGACTCGTTCCTATAAAACTGACCATAGATAAATTGCAATCAATGAATTCGCAATCCATAAAAGTGTTGTTGCTTAAATCAGAATTCGAGAAATCACAATTTTTAAAAACACAGTCTTCAAATTCCCGATGATTGATTCGGCCGTTGAGGACAACTACTTTTTCAAATGTTTTTTGGATGTTGATGAGGTTTTCCATTAGTCGTTGAATAAACTTTTCATAATGGTTTTTAGTCCGATAAATAGACAATATACTCCAAAAATACACAATCCAATCCCTATAGCTAAAACCAAATAATGCCAGTTGTTTTTTTGGTTCATAAAGGCATTATGTATTACGGCAGGGCCTAGAAATAACAAAGGTAAAGCACCCGATAAGTATTTGAGGGCTTTCGCCAAAAGGTCTTTGTTGGTAGCCATGAGTTTAGTGTTTTTGCGAATTATAAAAGTCCACTGCTTTTCTAACACTTCCCGTTTGGCTTAGCAGTTGGCTTCCTTCTTCGTATGAAACAGGAATTTCGCTCATGATCATTTTGACACCACGATCGACTAATTTAGCATTACTCAATTGCATATCAACCATTTTATTTCCTTTTACTTTCCCTAACTGAATCATTGTAGCAGTAGAAATCATATTCAATACTAATTTCTGAGCCGTTCCAGCTTTCATACGGGAACTTCCCGTTACAAATTCAGGTCCTACAATCACTTCAATTGGAAATTGAGCCGTTTGCGACAGCGGACTTCCTGCATTGCAAGAGATACTTCCAGTGATGATGTTATTTTCGTTGCAGGCTTGTAACCCACCAATGACATACGGAGTTGTTCCTGATGCGGCAATACCAATTACCACATCATTAGAATTGATGTTGTATTCTTGTAAGTCAATCCAAGCTTGTGTAGCATTATCCTCAGCATTTTCAACTGCACGGCGAATGGCTTTGTCTCCTCCTGCGATAATTCCATTGACTAAATCAAAAGGAACCCCAAAGGTTGGAGGACATTCAGAGGCATCTACAATTCCCAATCGACCAGAAGTTCCTGCTCCAATATAGAACAATCGGCCTCCTAATTTCATTTTAGCCACAATTTGAGTTACTACGATTTCAATAGAAGGCAATGCTTTGGCCACAGCCAATGGTACGGTTTGGTCTTCTTGATTGATGTTGAACAGTAATTCTTGTACAGACATTTTTTCTAAATGTTCGTATTTTGAGGCTTGTTCTGTAGTTTTAGTAAAAGTCATTTGTTTTATTTTTATGTGGGGCTATTTACATTAAAAATTATATAAAATATGCCAAGGCAAATCCCAATACAATCATCGATATTTTAGCGATATTGAATTTGTGTCCTTCGCTACTTTCAAAGATGATAGTAGACGAAATATGAAACAAAATTCCAATGACTATGGCAGTGATTTCGGTATAATACGCATTCAAGATAGGCAAGTAGTCGGAAATTACAGTGCCTAAAGGTGTCATTATTGCAAAAGTAATCATAAACAGAAAAATTGCTTTTTTATCGAGATTGGAATTGATGAAAAATGTTGTTAAAATAATGGCAATCGGTAAGTGATGAATGGCAATACCTAAGGCCAAATCGTGATGGTGTCCTACAGGAAATCCTTCGGCTAAGGCGTGAATGCAAAGACTGATGAATAATAGCCAAGGAATATGTTCCATTTTGGAGTGACCGTGTACATGACCGTGTTCTGCCCCTTGAGAGAAATATTCTAAAATAATTTGGAACAAAATACCCATCATAATGAATAGCCCGATTCGGGTATTATGGCTTTCGTAAATTTCGGGTAACAAATGAATCACGGTTAGCGACAACAAAAAAGAACCGCTGAACGCTAGAAGCAATTTGAGTTTCGCTTTGTCTTTCGGTCGGATAACCAAAGCAAAAATGTATCCTAATACTACAGAAAGTAGGGGTAAAAGATAATTCATTATTTAAAAATCATGATTAATCGTTCGCTTTCGGTTTTGTGAAATTTCTTCAATTTATAATCTCCAAAGATATCCAATAAATAAATACCTGCTTTTTCCATCATATCTTGAAAATCTTGCAAAGTCAAGGCTTGTACTTTTTCGGTAAAATGAAAAGATTCGCCTTGGTCTTGAAATGCAATTTCTTTGAAAATATGCCCGTCTTTGACATAGCGTTTGATGTGGAAATCAATCCCATCCACCGTTTTGGTTTCTTCAGGAACTAAGTTGGCAATTACTTGATTCACATTCATAAAATCAATCACAGCAAAACCGTGTTCGGTCAAGCTTTCTTTGATAGCAATTAGCGTTTTCAAGTTATCAGCGTCGTTTTCAAAATAGCCAAAACTGGTAAATAAATTGAAAATAGCATCAAATTGATTGTCGAATTTTTCACGCATATCATGCACCTGAAAGTGCAAACTGCTATTGCTGTTTTTGCTCGCTTCGGCAATACTGTTTTCTGATAAATCAGCACCGATGACATCAAAGCCTAATTGGTTCAAATAAATCGCGTGACGCCCTTTCCCGCAAGCTAAATCCAACACTTTGGCTTTCTCAGGTAGATTAAGATAGTGTGTCAAATTATCCATGAAAATTTGTGCTTCACGGTAATTGCGTTCCTTGTATAAAATATGGTAATAGGGTGTATCAAACCAGGAAGCAAACCAGTTTTGAGTTGGCTTTTGAGCATCTAATACAGCTGGTTTAGAATCTTCAGACATTTATTCTTTTTCAATTAATTCAAGTCCACAAATTTAGTGTATTTTTGCACAAAATAACCATATTATTTGGATTGAAAATCCGGGTGTTGGTTTTTTACTTTCTGCTTAACCTAAAACAGTAGTATAGCAGTTGAATTGATACGAAAAAATGGAAGAAAATTTTAAAATGGTAGCCAAAACCTTTTTTGGTTTTGAAGAGATATTAGCGAAAGAATTACGTGATTTAGGCGCACAAGAGGTGGAGCAAGGAATTCGAATGGTCAGTTTTAAAGGCGACAAAGGATTTATGTACAAAGCCAATTTGTCGTTGCGAACGGCTTTGAAAATATTAAAACCGATTTACACTTTTAGAGCCAATAATGAAAATGCCTTGTACAAAGGAATTTCAGGAATTAACTGGTCGAAATATTTGAATGCCAATCAAACTTTTGTGATTGATGCTACCGTTCATTCGGATCATTTTAATCATTCTGAATTTGTTTCCCAAAAATGTAAGGATGCCATTGTCGATCAATTCAGAGAAAGAACAGGGCAACGTCCTAGTATTGACAAGGCTTATCCTGATTTACGAATTAATATTCACATTGGCAAAGACCAAGTTTCAGTTGCTTTAGATACTTCTGGAAATTCGTTACACCAACGTGGTTATCGAACGGCTACTAATATTGCGCCTATTAACGAAGTATTAGCAGCCGGAATTTTGTTGCTTTCAGGATGGGAAGGACAAAGCGATTTTCTTGACCCAATGTGTGGTTCAGGAACATTTTTGGCGGAAGCCGCAATGATTGCGTGTAACATTCCAGCCAATATCAATCGTAAAGAATTTGCTTTCGAAAAATGGAACGATTGGGACAATGATTTGTTTGACCAAATTGTGAATAGCTTAATGAAAAAAGTGAAAGAGTTTCATTATACTATAAAAGGATACGATAAGGCGCCAAGTGCGGTGAGTAAAGCTAAAGACAATATTCGAAATGCGAACTTAGAAGATTATGTGAATATTGCAGAAGATAACTTTTTTGATACTGAGAAAACTTCAGAGGGAAAATTACACATGGTTTTTAATCCGCCGTATGACGAACGATTGGATATTCACATGGAAGAATTTTACAAGAATATTGGTGACACGCTGAAGAAGAGTTATCCTGGAACGAATGCTTGGTTTATTACAGCCAATTTAGAAGCATTGAAGTTTGTGGGGTTGAAACCTTCACGTAAAATTAAATTGTTCAATGCCAGTTTAGAAGCGCGATTAGTGAAATACGAAATGTACGAAGGAAGCAAACGAACTAAATTTCAAGTAGAAAATAAAAATTAATCCAGATGACTAAATTACAATTAAGAGCCTTTTTATATCAGTTGGGTAGCTTTGCTATCTTATTTATCTCTTTTCGCTACTTGATTTTTAGATATACTAATTTGACAGGTTTATTTATTCCTTTTACTGCATTTGTAGTAGGAACGATTCTTTCGCCAAAATTCCAAGCGGTGAAAACTAGAGATGGGGAGAAACTCTTCATGTCTTGGCTTTTTATAAAAGGGATAAAAGAATTGTAATGTATTCGCTTTCGCAAAAGTCAATATCTTAATCAGTGCTTTTATGTGGAAAGAAAACAAAACTAAAGTAACAGAAATCGAGGTAGTTGATTTCATTAATTCATTTGTTGAAAACGAACAAAAGAAACAAGATAGTTTACTACTCATTGAATTAATGAAAAAATGGTCAGGATTTGAACCCAAAATGTGGGGACCCACAATTATTGGTTTTGGGAGCTATCATTATAAGTATGCTAGTGGACATGAGGGAGATTGTTTACTAATAGGTTTTTCACCAAGAAAAAAAGAATTTTCACTCTATGTGTACACTCCAAATCAAGATAATTTTGACTTACTAAATAAATTAGGAAAATTTAAAATGGGTAAAGCTTGTATTTATATTAATCGATTAATAGATATTGACTTAGATGTTTTAAAAGAGCTTTGTATAGCTACAATCAAATTTCATAATAACTAAATGACTGAAATAGATTATTTAGTAATCACTTTCTTTTTATATAGCGGAATAAAATAAGTAACGCTGTAATTGAATCCAATCCCGAAACTACCGTTGTAGGTTCTATTAAATCCAGGAATGTACAGATTATCAAATCCGTCAGGTTTCTTGTTGGTAATTAAAGTTTTCAATTGCACACTAAAACCCATAAAAACATTATTGAACATTTTGGCTTTCATTCCGGTGACTACCTCAAGCCAACTCGCACTTAAACCATTGAATTTTTCACTCGCAGGAATAGGAGGTAATTCTCCCCAATACGGATGTGCATTGTAGATTTTGTAACTATTTAACTCTTCGCTAAAGGTGCTAAAACCATAACGTAAACCTACAGAGATGATATTTTCCATGTCCAGCCAGTTTTCGTACATGTTGTAATCAAAACCTGCTTTTAAATAGGAACCTTTACTTGTAGAGGTCAAGCGGTCGTCTTCGGTAGTTTTATTTTCGGTTCCGAGTTCAGCGGCTAAAAAATATTTTTTATTCCATCTAAAATCGCCAGTAAGTTCAACTCCTTTGTAATTTTTGTCGTAAAAACCACGCGTTAATTTGAATAAATCCACTCCTACACGAAGTCCATAACGGTCTTTTCTTACTGGAATACTATCTTCAGCTTGCTCTTCGGCAACGGTTTCAATATTCGTTTTTACAGTAGATTTTTCTTGTGCTTGTGCCAAGGTTACCACTAACAAGAAGCAACAACTAGAAAAATATTTTAAGATGTGTTTCATTTTCATTTTCTATGTTTGATTTTTCTACTGAAATGTATTGCATCCATTTGTCGGTTGTTGTTGGTACGGCAGTATGTACAATAGGATTGGTTGGTTTTAAGGTAAATATGGTTTTATAACCACAAGCTCTTGAAACGAATACGTTGGTTCTAGTGTAATTAATTTGAATTTTATCGGTAAAAACTAAAGCAGGATTCGTATTTCCGGAATTAAAAGTCAGATTGTAAGTAGTTATATCTTGATCCACTTTTAACGGAATAGAAATCGTACTTCCACTAGTTAAATATTTAGCGTCACCCACAGCAGTGGGGCTAAAAACAATTCCATCAGTCATTCCTTCTCCCACCACTTTTAGTTTGGTTACCGTCTTTACAATACTAGGATTATTAATGTCGTAGAAAGTAAGCACCAATCGGGGAGTGGTTGCAGTATTTGCATCACAAATATCGTCTTTCTCACAACCGGACAAAAAGACAGATAACAGGACTACAACTAGAAGGATTACTTTTTTCATCTGATTATCGTTTCTCCAAAAGTACAACATTTTCTACGTGATGTGTTTGCGGAAACATATCCACAGGGCGTACACGAGTTACTTTGTATTTTTCGTCCATAAGTGCTAAGTCACGTGCTTGTGTAGCCGAGTTACAGCTCACATACACCACTTTTTGAGGTTCAATTTTTAGAATTTGCTCAATGACATCTTTGTGCATTCCGTCTCTTGGCGGGTCAGTTATAATTACATCAGGTTTGCCATGTTGCGCGATGAAACTTTCGTTGAACACCACTTTCATATCGCCTACAAAGAATTCGCAATTTGTAATTTCATTGCGTTTAGCATTGGCTTTAGCATCACTAATCGCTTCCGGAACGCTTTCTACCCCAATTACTTTTTTAGCGTTTTTAGACACAAACTGTGCTATAGTTCCAGTTCCAGTATATAAATCATATACAGTTTCATTTCCTGTAAGTCCGGCAAAGTCACGTGTGATTTTATACAATTCGTAAGCTTGATCCGAATTGGTTTGGTAAAAAGATTTGGCATTAATGCTAAATTTCAAACCTTCCATTTCTTCCAAAATGTAATCGCGTCCTTTGTATAATTGAATATCAGTGTCGTATAAAGTGTCGTTTGCCTTATTGTTGACTACAAATTGAAGTGACGTAATTTGAGGAAATTTTTCAAAAATATGATCTAAAATCAATTCTCTATTGGCTTTGTCATCTTCAAAAAACTGAATCAATACCATAATTTCTCCAGTAGAAGCTGTGCGTAACATTAACGTACGCAATAAACCTTCGTGAGCTCTTGGGTTGAAGAATGTCAATCCGTTGGCATTAGCAAAAGCTCTAATTTCATTACGAATTGCATTAGAAGGGTCTTCTTGTAAATGACATTTGTTAATGTCTAAGATTTTGTCCCACATTTTTGGTATGTGAAATCCTAACGCATTTCGATTACCTAAATCGTCGGTACTTTCAATTTCTTTTTCGGTTAACCAACGGCTATTCGAAAATGAAAACTCCATTTTGTTTCTGTAAAAGAATTGTTTTTCTGAACCTAAAATAGGTTCAAATTCAGGAAGTTCAATTTTTCCAATGCGTTGCAAATGGTTTTTGACCTCATTTTGTTTGTAAAACAATTGTTGGCTATACTTCATATTTTGCCATTTACAACCGCCACAAACTCCAAAATGTTCGCAAATAGGTTCGATTCGGTGTTCCGAAAACTCGTGAAATTTCACGGCTTTTCCTTCGTAGTATGCCTTACGTTTCTTGAATGTTTGTACATCCACAACGTCTCCAGGAACTACATTTGGGATAAAAACTACTTTCCCGTCGGGCGCTTTTGCTACCGATACGCCTTTTGCACCAGCATCAAGGACTTTTATTTGATGAAAGACAACTTTGTCTGTATTTTTTCTTGCCATAGCGCAAAAATAAGTGTTTGAATGGTTTTATAAATTCAATTTGGGAAAATTTTTTAAAAAGGATTCAA